>Ga0190275_10002953_pt1 | contig 12069 bp, 11 predicted proteins | sample Popmic550T_FD_133745 | JGI IMG/M metagenome (GOLD analysis project Ga0190275, IMG submission 133745) | Populus adjacent soil microbial communities from riparian zone of Yellowstone River, Montana, USA - 550 T | ecosystem: Environmental > Terrestrial > Soil > Riparian zone > Trees stand | place... | reverse complement strand
GAGGGGCTCGACTTTCCCGAGGTGGGTGCGCTGGAGGCCTTCCACACGGCGGGCGGCCTGAGCACCATGGCGCAGCGCTACGAGGGGAACATCCCCACCATGGAGTACAAGACGCTGCGCTACCCCGGCCACGCCCGCCACATGGAAGCGATCCGCGACCTGGGGATGCTGGACCTGGAGCCGGTGGAGGTGAAGGGCGAGCGCGTGGTTCCGCGCGACGTGTTCATGGCGGTCGCCGGCCCGCGGCTGCGCAAGGACCCGCGCAAGAGCCCCGACCTGGTGGCGCTGCGGGTGGAGGTGGAGGGCGACCGCGACGGCGAGCTGCTGCTGCGCTGGGACCTGCTGGACCGCTTCGACCCCGTGACGGGGATCACGGCGATGATGCGCACCACCGGCTACTCGCTGGCCATCACCGGCGCCCTGCAGGCCGCCGGCGACGTGGAGCCCGGCGTGTGGACCCCCGACGAGGGCGTCCCGGCCGAGGCGTACATCCAGGCGCTGGCCAGCCGCGGCATCGACATCCGCGCCACCCGGCTGGAAGGCGCGGCCGTCGCCGGCTGAGCGGTCGCGAAAGCACGGTACGACATCGCCCCCGGCGCAGCGAGCGCCGGGGGCGGTGTGCGTCAGGCGTCCCGAGGGACGTGGACGCGAATGCCGTGATTCAAGACGGCCGAGCCGCCAGCCTCAATCGGTGGGGCTTGCTCGACGAAATGATTGCTTCCACGAAGCGGTGCATCTCGCTCGCACGCTGGAAGGTCGCGCGTCGCTCCGGCGTGTCTTCCGGTGGGCGATTCATCTCCTCGATCACCTCGCGCGACCCTTCAACCGAGAGCGGCGGGGTGTGTCGCATGCTCACAGTCACCTCGCCCGGATCACCCTCATCCGGACCCGGGTGGTATACCCAGGTGCCCGGTTGACCCTCTACGGGCCGCCACCGTCTCGCGATCTCGAACGTCCGCCGCCGCTCGGGTGTGTCGGCCGGGGGACGGTTCATCTCGTCGATCACCTCTTGCGAGCCGCGGAGCGACAGCGGCGGGGTGCGTCTCATGGACATGCGCTGCTCCTTTCACGCCCTGACGGAAGATACGAAGTGAACGGCTTCTCGTCAAGGGCGTCCATGTTCACGTCTCCCGGGCGCGGAGGACGAAGCGGGGGATGTCGGCGCGGAAGCGGGTGCCGTCGGGGCGCACGAATTCGTAGAAGCCTTCCATCCTCCCCTCGGGCGCCTGGAGCACGCAGAAGCTCTGGTACTCGTGCACCGCGCCGGGGGCGAGCAGCGGCTGCTGGCCGATCACGCCCTCGCCCTCCACCTCGCTGTCGCCGGCGACGGGGTCGTGGATGTACCAGTGGCGCCACATCAGCTGCGCCGGGTGGTCGCCCACGTTCTCGATGCGGATGTGGTACGCGAACACGTAGCGGTCGTTGGCGGGGCTCGACTGGTCCGGGAGGTACAGCGGCTGCACGGTCACGCGGATCCCGTCGGTGATTCGGTAGAACATCGGCACGCTGGTGGGGGTGGGCCTGCGCCGGACGACGTGCGACGAAGCCTAGGCACCGCGGCGGGCGCGGTCAATCCGCGGAGCCGATTGCCGCCGCGCCTGTCCGGCGCCGCGGCGGCAGGTTAGATTCCGCGCGAATCCCGTACAGCCGCCGCGCGCGGCGCACACCGCTCATCCTGAAGTACGCAAGTCCGTGCCCGACATCGCGGTAGACCTCGGCACCGCCAATACGCTGATCCAGGTGAAGGGCCAGGGGATCGTCCTGAACGAGCCCTCGGTGGTGGCCGTGGAGCGCCGCGGCGGCCGCGTGCGCGCCATCGGCCTGGAAGCCAAGCGGATGCTGGGGCGCACGCCCGAAGGGATCCTGGCGATCCGCCCCATGCGCGACGGGGTGATCGCCGACGTGGACATGGCGGAGCTGATGCTGCGCCACTACCTGGCGCGCGTGAGCCCCAAGGGGCTGTTCAAGACCAAGCCCCGCGTGGTGATCGGCGTTCCATCCGGCATCACCGAGATGGAGCGCCGCGCCGTGCGCTCGGCGGTGACGGCGGCGGGCGCGCGCGAGGTGTGGCTGATCTCGGAGCCGATGGCGGCCGCGATCGGCGTGGGGCTCCCCGTCGTCTCGCCGCGCGGCAGCATGGTGGTGAACATCGGCGGCGGCACCACCGAGATCGGGGTGATCGCGCTGAGCGGGATCGTGGCCGACGCGTCGATCCGCACCGGCGGGTGGGAGTTCGACGAGGCGATCATGGCCTTCGTGCGCAAGAGCTACAACCTGCTGATCGGCGAGGCCACGGCCGAGAGCGTGAAGATCCAGATCGGCTCCGCGCACTCGACCGGGCAGGAGCGCGAGATGGACGTGAACGGGCGCGACCTGGTGAGCGGCATTCCCAAGACGGTGCGCCTGTACAGCGAGGAGATCCGCGAGGCGATCCAGGAGCCGGTGCACGCGATCGTGAGCGCCGTGCGCCGCGCGCTGGAGATCACCCCGCCCGAGCTCGCCGCCGACATCGTGGACGAGGGGATCGTGATGACCGGCGGCGGCGCGCTGCTCAAGGGCCTCGACCGCCTCCTCGCCGAGGAGACCGGCCTCCCGATCCACGTCGATTCCGAGCCGCTGAGCTGCGTGGTGCGCGGCGCCGGGATGGTGCTGGATGATTGGGAGAAGTATTCGGGCGTGCTGGCGCGTTAGGTCGACGTTCGGCATCGGCGCGCGCCTCGACCAAGCTGAGGGGCGCGCGAAGTGCGCGAGTGCGTTTCGCCTCCGCGCCCACCGAGGCTCCCGCGCTGGTCGACGCACGCGCGCACCTGTTCCTACGCACCCGTCAACGACGCCCGGGTTCCCCCCGAACCCGTTTCCCACCCCCATCCCCCGACCCGCCCGTGGACCATCTCAAATCCCTGATCCGAGACGTTCCAGACTTCCCCCAGCCGGGGATCCTGTTCCGCGACGTGACGCCGCTGCTGCGCGACGCTGAAGCGCTGCGCGAGGCGGTCTCGCACTTCGCCGACCGCTACCGCGCCGAGGGGATCGACGTGGTGGCGGGTGTCGAGTCGCGCGGGTTCATCTTCGGCGCCCCGCTGGCGATGGAGTTGGGGGTGGGCTTCGTGCCGATCCGCAAGCTGGGCAAGCTGCCGGCGGAGAAGATCCACCGCGAGTACGCGCTGGAATACGGCACCGCCGCGCTGGAGATGCACCTGGACGCGGTGAGCCCCGGCGAGCGCGTGCTCCTGATCGACGACCTCCTCGCCACCGGCGGCACCGCGCGCGCCGCCGCCGGGCTCATCGAGACGCTCGGCGGTGACATCGCCGCGATCGCGTTCCTCATCGAGCTCGAGTTCCTCAACGGGCGCAGCGTCCTCGACGCCTACGAGGTCTACTCGGTGCTGAAGTACTGAGCCGCACCTCATCCGCCGCTACGCAGAAGCCCCTCTCCCGTCGCTCGGGAGAGGGCTTCTCGTGTTGGGGAGATGCGGGATGGACACGTGCGTTGCAATCCGGAAAGACGACGGTTTCACACGGAGTCAGCGGAGTTAACGGAGGAACCTCGCGCGTGGTTTCCGGTGACCGGGGGTTGAGACGGTCTTGCCGGACCTGGTGATTGATCGGGCGCGTGCCCGGGATCACGTCCAGGGGAGGCGGCTGCGCTCGTCCCAGTAAGCGGCGGGGGTGTGCGCCAGCGTGGCGAGCTCGGCCCGCGCCTCATCGTCGAGCGCGACGTCCAGCGCGGCCGCGTTGGAGCGGAGATGGACGGCGGTGGCGGCGCCGCTGAGGACCACGTCTGCCCAGGGCTGCGCGAGCGCGGCGGCGATGGCGAGCGCGTCGGGGGTGGTGGCGAGTCGCTCGGCTTGGGCGCGGAGGATCGCCATCTCCCGTGCGTAGGCGGGATCGTGGTTGCGGGTGGTGAGGCGGCCGTTCGCCAGCGCTTCCTTCACGATCACGCCCATGCCGGCGGCGTGAGCCTCGGCCAGGGCGGGGCCGGCGGAGGGCTCCAGCAGGTTCCACGTGGCCTGCACCGCGCCGAACAGCGGCTCGCCGTCCACCCGCACCTCCATCGCGCGGCGGAGCGTGTCCCCCTGCCGCGCGCCGGTGAGGGAGAGGCCGATCGCGACGCCGCCCGCCTTCAGCCGCGCGAGGCCGTCGATCACGCCGGCGTCGTCGAGGACGCCGGTGTCGAGCGTGGCGGAGTGGATCTGGTACAGGCGCAGGTGCGGGCCCAGCAGCGCGAGCGACTCGGCGGCCTGGCGGGCGAGCTGCGCGGGCGTGTGCTCCTTCACCTCGTGCACCTCGGCGTGGACGCGCCAGCCGGCGGTGTACGCGTATCCCCACTTGGAGCCCACCACCATCTCGCCGGGCGGGAGGCCGCGCGCCTGCAGCCAGGTAGCCACGAACTCCTCCGCGCGGCCGTACGAGCGCGCGGCGTCCACGTAGCGGATGCCGAGCTCCCAGGCGGCGTCGAGCACCGCGTGCGCCCGCTCGCGCATCTCGTCGACCGCGGTGCGGCCGGCCAGGTCGTCGGCGTGGCCCAGCACCATGTATCCGGGCCGCCCGAGCGCCGCCATCCCCAGCCCGATCCGCGTCACCCGCACCGCGGTGCGGCCCAGCTCGCGTGCTTCCATCATCCCGTGGTCACCCCTGCCGTTCGCGCACGCGTGAGTTTTCGTCGAGGAAGGCGCCGTACGATTGACGTGCGGGCGCGGGTTGGAAACGCGGCTCTGAAGGAAGGTCAGCACGCCGGGTCAATGGACCAACCCAATCGCGGTTGAAGTCCGCGAAGGCGGACTGTGTGCCGTTGTAGCCGCGAGTTCACTCGCATATTTCGCCTCAGCCTCCGCGGATGCTCTCAGCGCATGAACCAGAGGACGTAGCCGCAGCGCTGGCAGATGTGGGTCTCGGCCGAGGGGCTGGCCCACTCCATGTCGAGGAAGGCCGCGCCGCGCGATCCCATCAGCGTCTTCCGCATCGTGAAGCGGTCGTGGCGGCAGATGGGGCAGGCGACGGGGTTGCCGTGCACCACCAGCGCCGTCCCCTCCCGCCGCGCCTGCATCTCGGGCGGATCCTGCGCCGGAAGCGGTGCCAGCTTCGCCTTGATCTCCGCCGGCAGGCTGGTGCCGCACTTCGAGCACCAGGCGTACGGGTGGTCGGCGAGGATGGCGATCCCGCACTCGCCGCAGTGGCCGATCACCTGTCGCTCGGTCGTGTCCATCCACGCGCTCCGGCCGGGGGAAAGAATGAGAAAGCCGCTGGTGCGCCACGACTTACGCGCGCACCGCCCCGCCGGTTTCGGGCTCACCCCTCGCCCCGCACCTCCACCGTTCGCACCTGGCCGGTGTCGAGGTCTACCCTGCGCAGCGCGTGGTTGTTGGTGTCGGCCACGTAGGCGCGCGCGCCGTCGGGCGTGACGGCCACGGCGCCGGGCTCCCAGAAGCGCGCCTCCTCCGCCCCGCCGTCCACCAGCCCGGGCTCGCCCGTGCCGGCCAGCGCGCGGGCCTCGAGGGTGTACGGGTCCACCGTCTTCAGGCGGTGGTTGTAGCTGTCGGCGACCAGCACCTTCCGCTCGCGCGCCCACCAGTCCAGCCCCTGCGCGTGCTGCAGCCGCGCGTCCTCCCCCTTCCCGTCGCGGTCGCCGAAGTCGAACAGCCCGCTCCCCACCAGGGTGCGCACGTCCGCGCCGGGGACGGCGTAGCGAATGGCGGAGGTCTCCGCGTCGGCGAAGTAGATGCGGCCGCCGTCGGTGGCCAGCGCGCTGGGCTGCGCCAGGGCGGCCATCTCCAGGTCGGCGTCGTGCAGCTCCTCCGCGCCGGAGCCGGCGAAGGGCTCGGCCATGCCGGTGGAGGGATCGAGGCGCCAGAGCTGGTGCGGGCCGGCCATCGCCACGTACACGCGGCCGTCCTTCCACAGCACGTCCCACGGCGAGTTGAGCGGCGTGTCGAGCGCGCGCCCGGCGGTGTAGCGGCTGCGCGCCTGGTCGCCCACGCCGGCCACCGTCATCACGTTGCCGCGCACCAGATCGAGCGCGCGCACCAGGTGGTTCTCCGTGTCGGCCACGTAGAGCACCTCGTCCGCCAGCGCCAGCCCGTGCGGCGCGCGGAAGGCGGCGGCGTGCGACGGGCCGTCCATCCACCCCGGCCGCCCGCTGCCGAAGCCGCGCAGGACGCGGCCGGTCACCCCGTCGTCGTCCAGGGCGATCTCGATCACGCGGTGGTGCCCCGTGTCGGCCACGAACAGCCGCTCCGCGTCGGGCGCGATCACGCCGGAGGGGAAGCGCAGCTCGCCGGGCTCGGGCGGCTGCGTCTGCGCGGCATACGGCACCGGCGCGCCGGGCGTCATCTTCCCCGCCGCCTTCAGCGCCTGGATCCACCCGGCGATGACGGGGGTGAGCTGCTCGGCGGTGACCTCGCCGGCCTGCATCCCCAGCACGTAGCCCTCGGGGGAAACGATGGCCAGCGTGGGCCAGGCGCCCACCGCGTACTCGCGCCAGGTGCGGAACTGCCGGTCGTTGAGCACCGGGTGGTGCACGCCCAGCCGCTCGCAGGCGCGGGCGATGTTGGCCGTGACGCGCTCGTTGGTGAACTTGCCGGAGTGCACCCCGGCCACCACCACCTCGCCCCCGAAGCGCCGCTCCAGCTCGGCCAGCTCGGGGATCATGTGGATGCAGTTGATGCAGCCGTAGGTCCAGAAGTCGAGCAGCAGGATGCGCCCGCGGAAGTCGGCCAGGGTGAGCTGCCGCCCGCCGGTGTTGATCCACTCCAGCTCGGCCCGGAAGTCCGGTGCGCGTACCGCCATCGTCGTCTCCGCCCTCGAAGTCTCGGCTCGATCGGGGGAAGGGAAGTTGGGGCGCGCGCCCGCCGCCGCAAGGTGAGGCCGGCCGTGGTCGGGAGATGAGCCCCGTCGGACCCGTTTCGCCGTGCCGGGCCGCGCGCCGAATCATCACGGCGGCGGGAGTGGGCAGGGGAGGGTGTCCGAGCATTGTGAAGGGCGGCTGAAGCCGCGAGGCTGGAACAATGGAAAGCCTCGCAAACGGCGCGAGGCTTCAACGGCAGCCACGTGCGAGCGCGGACGGACTCGACCGGCGGACGGTTCATGGCGGCGGCGCGGTGCGTGCAGGTGTGCGCCTGCACGTGGACGCGGGGGATGGATGAGCCGTCCCCCGAACCCATGGTCCGCGACCGGACCCGAACCGACCCACCCGATGCGTATTCGCCTGCTTCGCGCCGCCGCCCTGCTGCCCGTCGCGTTCGCCGCGGCGTGCTCGGCCGCGCCGCCGTCGGCCGCGCCCCGCTCCGCCGCCGACGCGGTGCCGGCGGTGCGCCGCGAGTTCCGCGGCGTGTGGATCGCCACCGTGGCGAACATCGACTGGCCGTCGCGCCCCGGCCTGCCGGCCGACAGCCAGCGCGCCGAGCTGATCGGGCTGCTGGACCGCGCCGCCGCGCTGCACCTGAACGCCATCGTCTTCCAGGTGCGCCCCGCCGGCGACGCGCTCTACCGCTCGCCGCTCGAGCCCTGGTCCGAGTACCTCACCGGCGCGCAGGGCACGCCGCCGTCCGACGGCTACGACCCGCTGGAGTTCGCCGTGACCGAGGCGCACCGGCGCGGGATGGAGCTGCACGCCTGGTTCAACCCGTACCGCGCCCGCCACCCGTCGGCCAAGACGCCGGAGGTCGCGACGCACATCTCGCGCACCCACCCCGACGTGGTGAAGCGCTACGGGAACTTCCTGTGGATGGACCCCGGCGAGCCGCGGGTGCAGGACCATTCCATCGCCGTGATCCTGGACGTGGTGCGGCGCTACGACGTGGACGCCGTGCACGTGGACGACTACTTCTACCCGTATCCCGAAAGGGACACTGCGGGGAGGAACATCGACTTTCCCGACGAGCCGAGCTGGCAGCGCTACCGGCAGGGCGGCGGCCGGCTGGCTCGCGACGACTGGCGGCGCGGCAACGTGGACCGCTTCGTGGAGCGGATGTACCGCGAGGTGCACGGCGTGAAGCCGTGGGTGCAGGTGGGGATCAGCCCGTTCGGCATCTGGCGCCCGGGGTATCCGTCGCAGATCGTGACGGGCTTCGACCAGTACGCCATGCTCTACGCCGACGCCCGCAAGTGGCTGCGCGAGGGGTGGACCGACTACTTCACCCCGCAGCTCTACTGGCCGATCGCGCGCACCGGGCAGAGCTACCCGCTGCTGCTGGACTGGTGGGCCAAGGAGAACGTGATGGGGCGGCACCTGTGGCCGGGCAACTTCACCAGCCGCACCTTCGAGGGCGCCCCCACCCCGTGGACGGCCGACGAGGTGATCGGCCAGGTGTTCGTCACCCGCGGGCGGATGGGGGCCGACGTGGGCAACATCCACTTCAGCATGAAGGCGTTCGTGCTGAACAAGGACAGCCTGAGCGAGCGACTGACGCGCGAGGCCTATCCCGACCGCGCGCTGCCGCCGGCCACGCCCTGGCTCGCGCGCGGCCGCCCCGGCGCGCCGCGGGTGACGACGTCGACCGCCGGCGCGGCCGGGCCGACGGTGACGATCGCGGCGGGCGGCGGCACCACGCCCACGCGGTGGGCCGTCCGCGCCCGCGCCGCCGGCCGGTGGACCACCGACGTCCTCCCTGGCGCGCAGACGACGTGGACCGCGCCCGCCGGCGCCGACCGCATCGCCGTGAGCGCCGTCGACCGCGTGGGGATGGAGGGGCCGATCACGGAGGTGCGGCCGTAGGATCTTTCGATCACGCGAACGCCAGGAAGGGGCCGCCCGGTCAACGGAGCGGCCCTTCTGACGTGGAGCGGTGCTCGTCCGGACTGACGGCGAGGGTGACGGGTTTCACCCCCACCCGCCGTCGGCGCGATCCGAATCCAAAGGCGATGGCTCTTATGGGGTGAATGTCGAGCGCACCTACATGGATGAAGACCGATACCGCTGATTCGAATGCTGTGAAATCAAAGGTGCATCTGGGTATTTCCACCATCGGCGCGACTGCTTTCACGAACTCTTATAAAGTCGTATGATGAGTGGAACGCCAGGAGGAAGGAAACCCGAGCCAGGAGCGACCGATGGGGAAGCTGAAGCTGGAGCTGGACGAGCTGCACGTCGAATCGTTCGACGTGCAGCGGCAGGATGAGGTTCGCGGCACCGTGGCCGGGCAGAACGAGCCGGCCTACACGGAGAGCTGCGGCGGAAGCTGCGTGAATACCTGCGTGAGCTGCGTGAACACCTGTTACAACACCTGCCAGGCGAGCTGCTGGAACACCTGCCAGACGTGCAACACCTGCGAGCACCACTGCTCCGCATTCCCGCTCTGCTGACACTTCGGGGATCGATGCGAAAAACGGAGAGGCCGGGCACCCGCGCCCGGCCTCTCCGTTCTCCACCATCTCGCCGGATCGTCCTACGTAGTCGCCGCCGCCTCCACCGCCTCGCCCTCGGGCTGCGTGGGCTCGCCGCCTTCGTCGTGGATGCAGCGCATCACGTGCGTGGCCATCACGTCGAGCTGCGAGCGGCTGGGCACCTCGGCGCCCTCGTCCGGGAGCTGCAGCGGGAAGGGCGCACCGTGCGGCACCGGGATCAGGTGCAGGTGGAAGTGGAAGACGTCCTGCCCGCCGTCGGTGCCGTTGGGGCTGAACAGGTTCACGGCGCGGCACCCCGTCGCCTTGCGCAGCCCGGGGAGGATGCGCCGCGCCACCGCGAAGGTGCGCGCGGCGAGCTCCTCGGGGACGTAGAAGAGGTTCTTGTAGTGCGACTTGGGCATCACCAGCACGTGCCCGGGGTGCAGCGGCTGGATGTCGAGGAAGGCGATCGTGTCGTCGTCCTCGTGGATCACGCTCACCATCTCGTCGCCGCCGATGATGCGGCAGAAGACGCAGGTGGGATTCTCGTTCGGGTTGTGCGCCACGGGTCGTCTCCGGCTTGGTCTGTACGGGTCCGTCTGCGATGCCGGCGCGGGTGCAAGAGGCAGGCCGATGCCGCAGTTGATCGGACATCTGCATATCTGCCACGTACTTGCCAGAACGGGGGACGGGGACGAAATTCCGGCCCTCCAGTCCGCCGTGCCCGCTCACTCCACCACCGCTAGATGGCCACGAACGCAGCCGCCGGGGCGGGCGCCACCGTCACCCCCGTCTTTCCGCTCATCCTGCTCGAAACCATGCGCGACATGGACCGGCCGGAGGAGTACCTGGAGGGCGAGAACCCGTCCGCCAGCATGCCGCGCCGGCTGGGCCTCTCCGACGTGGTGTTCCGGCAGATCCACCACTTCCAGGGCGAGGTGAAGCGTAAGCGGATGCAGAGCCCGGCCACCGTGGCCGACCTGATCCGCCTGGTGATCCGCCGTCCCGACGGCGACGAGATCTTCGAGGAGGCGGGCCGCCGCGTGGCGCGCCACGCCTGGAGCGAGCGCTCGGGCACCTTCCGGCGGATGGTGCGCTTCCTCCCCGCCGGCGCCAAGCAGCGCTCCGCGCGCAAGGCGGCCGAGAAGCTCTTCCGCCAGCTCGCCGGCGAGGCGCGGATGACGGTGAGCGTGAAGCCGGTGGCGCTCAGCATCGCCGGCTCCATCACCAGCCACGCCGACCCCGGCGGCGCCGCCTGCGCCTTCTACTCGGGCGCGCTCTCGGAACTGGTCACCGAGTACACCGGCCGCAAGCACTCCGCCTCGCACCCGCGCTGCGAGGCCCGCGGCGGCCCCAGCTGCGACTGGACCACGCAGGTGATTTCGTAGCGGAATCGCACGACGACGTCGCAGGATGCAATGATGCGCGCGGAGGCTGATCTCAGCCTCCGCGCTTCGTTTTCTGGCGATGATGCCGGTCCGGCGTCACCCCGCCGCCATCAACGGTCCCGTTCCCGCTCCTCGTCGTCCGCGTCGCCGGCGCGCTCCAGCACGTAGTCGAGGTCCTCCACGCCGGCGGCGCGGAAGAGCTTGCGGCGGATGCGGCGGTCGTAGAGCTGCCACTTGAGGCGGCGCTGCTCGGTGTCGTCCTCATCCCCCGTCAGGAAGCCGCAGTCGATCTCGAAGCCGCCGGCGCGGCTGCGGCCGCCGCCGTACGGGCGCCCGCGGATGTCTTCGCCCAGCGCGTCCTTGATGAAGCGGTCGACCCGGAGCGTGGTCTTCTGCGTGCGCAGGCTGCCGGAGATCACCTCGCGGCCCTCCTCGTCGCTCAGCAGGCCGTAGACGATCGCGGTGTGCACGTTCTCCTCGGCCAGCAGGAAGTCGGCGGCCTGGGGGATGGCGTCGCGGTCGGCCCAGCGCAGGTAGCCCACGCCGGCCACGGAGAAGCCGTTGCGCACCGTGCGCTCGTGCAGCGACTCCTCGATCACCCGCAGCGTGGCGTGCGACTTCTGCACGCACAGCACCTTCTCCAGCAGGTCCGAATCCATGAACCGGCTCAGGTAGCCGGCCGCCTGGTACTCGGGCGGGCGGGCGCGCACGAAGCCGTCGGTCTCGCTGTGCAGCCCGTGCATGAGCGCCGTGGCCAGCCGCACGTGCGCCACGTTGCCGGGGTCGAGCTTGAGGACGGCGCCGCTCTGCAGGTACTCGGCGAAGATGGTGGCGGCGGCGCCCAGCGGCCGCACGTCGGCGAAGATGGGGTCCAGCACGTCCTGCGGGTCGTGGTGGTCCACCACGGCCAGCGTGGGAACGCCGGCCGTCTTCAGCCGCTCGGTGAGGTGCGTGGTGCTCCCCTGATTGTCCACGAAGACGGCGGCCGCGTAGCGCTCCAGGTCCAGCCCCCGCTCGAAGCGGATCAGCCGGATCTCCAGCAGGTTGACCAGCGCCAGGTTCTCCGGGTGGCTGATCTGCCCCTCGTAGACGATGTCCACGTCGATGTCGAAGACGCGCGCCATCTCCGCGTACGCCATGGCCGAGGAGATGGCGTCCGGGTCGGGGAAGTCCTGCATGGCCACCACGTGCCGCTCCCCGCGCCGCGGCTCCAGCAGGCGCGCGAGCTCCATCACGGGCGCCGGCGCCGCCCCCGGCGCGGGGGGAACGCCCGCGGCCTCGGCGGGGGCGGAACTGCCGGTGGGTTGCTCCATTGGGCTCATCTTTCGGGGTGCACGGACGCGCGGGGTGTTCGCGAGCG
>Ga0190275_10002952_pt1 | contig 12073 bp, 12 predicted proteins | sample Popmic550T_FD_133745 | JGI IMG/M metagenome (GOLD analysis project Ga0190275, IMG submission 133745) | Populus adjacent soil microbial communities from riparian zone of Yellowstone River, Montana, USA - 550 T | ecosystem: Environmental > Terrestrial > Soil > Riparian zone > Trees stand | place... | reverse complement strand
CAGCCGGCAGCGGCCGGTGATGATCCACCGGGCGCTGTTCGGCTCGATCGAGCGGTTCTTCGGCGTGCTCACCGAGCACTACGCCGGTGCCTTCCCGGCCTGGCTGGCCCCCGTCCAGGTGATCGGTCTGCCGGTCGCCGACGAGTTCAACGACTACCTGTCCGGCGTACTCGACCAACTCCGGTCGCGCGGCATCCGGGTCGAATTGGACGCCTCCGACGATCGGTTCGGCAAGAAGATCCGTAATGCCGCCAAGGCGAAGGCCCCGTTCGTGCTGATCGCCGGGGAGACCGATCGCGAGGCCGGGGCGGTGTCCTTCCGGTTCAGGGACGGCTCCCAGCGCAACGGCGTGGGGATTGACGAGGCCGTCCGGACGATCGTCGATCAGGTCACCAGCCGGTCCAACGCGGACCCGACCGCCGAGGGCTGAGACCGAATGTCCGAGCAGCCCTCCGGCGCGTTCATCGAGCAACCCGGCGAACGCCCGGGGATGCCGGACGCTTTCCAGCGGCTCTGGACGCCGCACCGGATGGTGTACATCGGCGGGGAGAACAAGCCGTCCGACAGCACCGAGCAGCAGTGCCCGTTCTGCCGTGCTCCGGGGCGTCCGGACGATGAGGGCCTGGTCGTGCACCGGGGCGTCACGTCCTACGTGGTGATGAACCTCTACCCCTACTCGCCAGGGCACCTGCTGATCTGCCCCTACCGGCACGTGTCGGACTACACCGACGCCAGCGCCGAGGAGGTGGCCGAGATCGCCGCCCTGACCCGGCGGGCCATGACGGTGATCCGCTCGGTCAGTCATCCGGCCGGGTTCAACCTCGGCATCAACCAGGGAGCCGTCGCCGGCGCCGGCATAGCGGCCCACCTGCACCAGCACGTGGTCCCGCGCTGGCAGGGCGACATGAACTTCCTGCCGGTCGTGGCGCAGACCAAGGCGGTGCCGGAGCTGTTGTCCGAGACCCGCTCCCTGCTCGCCGACGGCTGGGCAGCCACGGTTTGACGGCACCACCGCGCAGGTTCGCCCAACGGTGGCAGTCGACACGTGTCGGCCAGGCTCGACCTGGGATCTCACGCGGCACGCAGCAACTCCAGGGCACGCACATCGCGGCGTGGGCGTCGCTGACACGACCGGGGTGTGTGAACCGTCACCCCGTCGCCTGGCGATGCACGCACCCTGACCACGCGCACCGCCGCCGCACGTTCGGTGGCAACCACTAGTCTTTGGCCGTGTCCACCGGCGAGCCCTATGACACCGAGCGGATTCTCACGCTGCCGAACGTGCTGAGCTTCGTTCGGTTGCTGGGAGTGCCACTGTTCCTGTGGCTTCTGGCCCAGCAGTACGACCTGCTGGCGGTGGTGGCGTTGGTCTTCTTCGGAGCAACCGACTGGGTGGACGGCTACATCGCCCGCAAGTACAACCAGCGCTCCAAGTTGGGCCAGGTGCTGGACCCGGCCGCCGACCGTCTCTACATCCTGGCGACGCTGATCGGCTTGGCGATGCGGGAGATCATTCCCTGGTGGTTATTCGTCCTCCTGATCGCACGCGACGTGCTGATGGCGGTGGTGGTGTTGCCCCTGCTGCGCACCCGCGGGTTCATCAGCCTGCCGGTGCACTTCCTCGGCAAGACCGCCACCTTCTGCCTGCTCTACGCATTCCCGATGATCCTGCTGGGGTCGAGCGCTGAGCCCTGGGCGATGGCCTTCCAGGTGATCGGCTGGGCCGTCGCGCTGTGGGGGACGCTGCTCTACTGGTGCGCCGGCCTGATGTACTTCGGGCAGACCCTGGACGTGTTGCGGCGCTTCCCGCCTATCGGCAGGGATGACCGGCCCTCGACCACCGCAGCCATGACCGGGTCCGGGTGAGCCCGCAGGCGGCGGGCAACCCCATCCGACAACTCGACCAGAGCATGAACCTGCTCACCGACGTGTCCCGGGACGCCCTGGATCCGAGCTACGCGGCGGCCTCGCCGCGACGGGGGCGCTGGTGGCTGATCGGCCTGGTGTCGGTGCTGATCGGGTTGATGATCGGCACCTCGATCGGGGATCGGCTGCGCGCCGCCCCCGCCGAACAGGTGGAGCGGGAGCAGTTGATCCGGCGGATCGAGGACACCGGCGCCAGCATCGATTCGCTCCGAGTGCGCAGCGCCGAATTGCGCGCCGAGAACCTGCGACTCGCAGAGGCGGTGCTGGTCGACGACCCGGCGTCCGCCGAGGTCAAGCGGCAACTCGATCTGCTCGCGCCGGCCACCGGTATGCAGGCGGTCACCGGACCAGGAGTTGTGCTTGTCGCCGACGACTCCGAGGATTCGGAGCGCCAGGGCAGCAAGGTGGTCGACGTCGACATTCGCCAAGCCGTGAACGGCCTGTGGCACGCCGGTGCCGAGGCGATCGCGGTGAACGGTCACCGCCTGTCGTCCCGGACGGCCATCCGCGGCGCCGGCGACTCGATCACGGTCGACTATCGCTCGCTGACCCGGCCGTACCGGATCGAGGCGATCGGCGACCCGGCGGCGCTGCTCGCCGCCTTCCCGGCCAGTTCCGGCGGGGTCTGGTGGGCCTACCTGAAGCAGAATTACGGCATTCGGTACGAGCTGGCGTCGGCGGGTAGTCTGCGCCTCAACACCGACCCCGGCCTGGGCGTCCGGAATGCCCAGCGGAAGTCGTGAGGGGGTGCCACTGTGTTCGCAATCGTCGGATTGATTCTGGGAATCGCACTGGGCATCTATCTCGAACCGACCCTGCCGGCGGCCGTTCAGCCCTACCTGCCGATCGCCATCGTGGCCGCCCTCGACGCGCTCTTCGGTGGCTTTCGCGCCTACCTGGAACGCACCTTCGACGACAGGGTGTTCGTGGTGTCCTTCACCTCGAATGTGCTGATCGCCGCCCTGATCGTCTGGATCGGCGACCAGATCGGTGTCGGCGCCCAGTTGTCCACGGCGGTGGTGGTGGTGCTGGGCATCCGGATCTTCACAAATGCGGCCGCCATCAGACGGGCGCTGTTCCATGCCTGAGCCGCAGCATCCCGCGCCCGACGACGCTGGCACAGAGGATGATTTCGACGTGCCGCCGCGGCCTGAAGCGTCAACCGAGCCGAACGAGTCACCGGTCATGACTGACCGCGAAGCGGGCCCGGCCACCGACCGCCGGGAGCCGATCGGGTGGCGCGAACTCGTCCGCGACTTCATCAAGCCGGGTCGGGCGCAGGTGGTGTTCGCGGCCATCCTGCTGGTGTGCGGCCTGGGGGTTGCGATGCAGGTCCGCACCCAGGCCCAACAGACCGACTACTCCTCGTTGCGCCGTGCCGACCTGGTACAGATGCTGGACGACCTGACCGCTGAGAGCCGCCGACTCGACGCCGAGATCGCCCAATTGGAAGAGACCAAACGGCAGTTGCAGGGAGGCGCCGACCGGCAGCGGGTGGCTCGCGAAGAGGCGCAGCGGCGGCTGGACGTGCTGGCCATCCTTGGTGGCACGGCACCCGCGCAGGGACCCGGGATCCGGATCACCGTCTTCGACCCGCAGCAGAAGGTCACCGCGGAGCTGCTGCTGAACACCGTCGAGGAGATGCGGGATGCCGGTGCCGAGGTGATCGCGATCAACAACACGGTGCGGGTGGTCGCGTCCACCTGGTTCGGAAACGGACCCAACGGCCTGCTGGTCGACGGTCACCTGATCACCGCCCCGGTGACCATCGACGTGATCGGCGACGCCCACGCCCTGACCGAGGCCGCCAAGTTCACCGGAGGTCTGGTCAGTGAGGTGGAGGACCCGCGGATCGGAGGTTCGGTGAGCATCGTCACCGATGACAAGGTGACCATCGTGGCGGTCGTGACCCCGCCGGCGCACAAGTTCGCCAAGCCCGCCTGACGTGGTCACCCGGTCGTGGGGGCCACGTGAAATGGGTAGTGTTTGCGCAGGATGTCCGCATCCGCCCCGTCCGCCACGGCCAAGGAGTTCGCTGTGTATCCCGAGGATCTGAAGTACACCGACAAGCACGAATGGGTGCGGACCGGGAACGGGTCAACCGTCCGGGTCGGGATCACGTCCTATGCCGCTGACGCCCTGGGCGACGTGGTCTACGTGTCGTTGCCGCAGGTCGGCGAGGAGGTGGCCAAGGACGACGCCTGCGTCGAGGTCGAATCCACCAAGAGCGTGTCGGACGTGTTCTCTCCGGCCTCGGGGGTGGTCACGTCGGTGAACGAGATGCTGAACTCAACCCCCGAGGTGATCAATTCCGATCCATACGGCGACGGCTGGATGTTCGAGATCGAGGTCAGCGACCCGACCGAGCTCGATGATGCCCTGGACTCCGACGCCTATGCCGAACTCGCCGAGCAGTAGCGCACCGTCAACCTCTGGCTTAGCCTGAATCAGACAACCCTCACCCAGCCTCAGGGCGTTCGTGCAGAAAGGCCAGGACCATGATCAAGTGCCCCGCCTGCGGACACGAAAACGCCGACACCAACAACTTCTGCGCCAACTGCGGCGCCCCGCTGACGAAGGGTGCTTCGACGGGTGAAACCACCCGGGTCGCGGCAGTCGTCGACACCTCGGCCGAGGATGCCAGCGGTGAGGACCTGAGCGCCGAAGACCTCAACGCGATCAACAAACTGCCGCCGAACTCGGCACTGCTGATCGTCCGCCAAGGTCCCGCGGCGGGGGCCCGCTTCCTGGTCAACTCCGATGTGACCACCGCCGGCAGGCACCCCCGCTGCGACATCTTCCTGGACGACATCACCGTGTCGCGCAACCACGCCCGGCTGACTCGTCGAGAAGGGCACATCTGGGTGGAGGACGAGAACAGCCTCAACGGCACCTACGTGAACCGGACGCTGATCGACGGCGCGGTGGCGTTGCGTCGCGGGGACGAGGTCCAGATCGGAAAGTTCCGGATGCTCTTCTTCACTCACCCTGGATGACCGCAGAATGGCTTACGGTCTACGCAGCATCGGTCAGGTTCTCTCCGTCCTGAAGGCGGACTTCCCCGACGTGTCCATCTCCAAGATCCGTTTCCTGGAGAGCGAGGGACTTATCGCGCCGGAGCGCGCGCCGTCCGGATACCGGCGCTACGCCGAATCCGACATCGTCCGGTTGCGCTACATCCTGACCGTGCAGAAGTCGCACTACCTGCCGCTGAAGGTGATCCGCGAACACCTCGAGGCGATGGATCGCGGCGAGGAGCCGCCGCGGTTGGAACCGCTGACCGGTGCCGCGGCCGCCACCGAGGTGCCGTCCATCCACCCGAGCGGCGGCGGCCAGCAGCGAAGCCCGAAGCGGCCAATCCGGGTGACCCGCCGAGAGCTGCTCGAGTTGAGTGGACTGTCCGAGGCCAGCCTGGCCGAACTGGAACGGCATGCCCTGGTCAACCCGCGACGGGGCACCGTGTACTACGGCCGGGATGCGCTCACTGTGGCGGTCGCCGCCCGCAAGCTGGCCGCCTACGGCATGGACGCCCGTCACCTGCGGGTGGTGAAGCAGGCGGCCGAACGCGAGGTGGGGCTGATCGAGCAGGCGATCGCCCCGCACCTGCGCCGAAGCCAGTCACCTCAGCAACTGGCCCACGACGTCATGCAGCTGGTGATGCACGCCCACGCCGCGATCATGCGGTCGACGATGCCGCAGTAGGTGCCCGATGCGTGAGTTGACCGTGGTCGAGGTTCGGTTGGACGCCGAACAGGGTTCACCGGTGCTGATCCTTGAGGAGGTCGAGGGCAAGCGGCAGCTGGCGATCTGGATGACCGCAGCGGGTGCGTCCGGCATTCTCGGCGCCCTTCAGGAACCCGACCCGGATCATCCGTCGAGCCACGAGTTGATGCTGGCGCTGGTCGCCAGCCTGGGTGGGGAGGTGTCCGTTGCCCACATCGTCGGCCATCAGGACGGAGTCTTCTACGCCGAACTGATCGTTGACGGACGCCCGGTGAACGCCCGTCCGTCCGACGCGATCGCGGTCGCCCTGCGAGCGGGCGTCCCGATCAAGATCGCCGAAGGGGTGCTGGACGCGGTCGGCGTGGTTCCTCAGGCGGACGAGAGCGAGCCTCCGAGTGAGGATCAGGTGGAGCAGTTCCGGCAGTTCCTCGATTCGGTCAAGCCGGAGGACTTCTGAGCCGAATCGAACCCTGAGGTGCAGGTGCAGGGTTGGTCGGAGTTGCAGATGGTGTGCGGCGTGTCGTTGACCGTCCAACACGACCGGATCTAGCGTCAGGGAAGGACAGGCGCCGGCAACTGCGGCCGGAAGCCCCCAGACCAGATGAAGGCGGACGACGTGAACGCTGTGGACGAAGCGGCTGAGCACCCCGGGATGACCCAGGATCTGCTGTTCGACGGCGACTTCTCACCACTGCCCGATGACCTGGGCTTCCGCGGACCGGTGGCCTGCGGCGCCGCCGAGATCACCTACCGTCAACTCGACTACTGGGCCCGGACCGGACTTGTCGTACCCGAGATCCGTCCCGCCGGCGGCTCGGGGACGCAGCGGCTGTACAGCTTCCGCGACCTGCTGTTGCTGAAGGTGATCAAGCGGCTGATCGACGCTGGCATCTCGTTGCAGCAGATCCGCACCGCGATCGACCACCTGCGCGCCCGCGGCGTCCAGGACCTGACCCAGGTGACCCTGATGAGCGACGGGGTTTCGGTCTATGAGTGCACATCCGACGACGAAGTGATCGATCTGCTGCGCGGTGGCCAGGGCATGTTCGGGATCGCGCTGGGCGGAGTGTGGCGCGACATCGAGGGCAGCCTGTCGAACCTGCCCAGCGAGCGCGCCCAGGACGAGCACCCGGCCACCAACGACGAGCTGTCGCAGCGCCGGCAGGCCCGCGTGGTCAGCTGATCGACCCGCTCCGCCCTTCCTGCTGCCCGCGGCGGCGGCATGGTCACACGCACAGCTGGGACTCCCAGCCTCACCGCGTCGGATAGCTTTGTGAAATGGCGCGCGGGCGTCGGACGCTACGACAGGAGAGCGCATGGTTTCGTTCACCAGCCGGCACATCGGAGCAATCGGCGACGACCGCGCGCAACTCCTGCAGGCCCTGGGCCACGACTCCCTGGACGGCCTGACTGATGCGGCGGTGCCGGCCGGCATCCGGTTGGACGCCCCGCTGAATCTGCCCCCGGCTCTGGACGAGGCGGCGGCCGCCGCCGAGCTGGCCGGCTTCGCCGCAGCGAACCGTCCGCGCCGGGCGATGATCGGCCTTGGCTACCACGGCACGATCACTCCACCGGTGGTCCGCCGCAACGTGCTGGAGAACCCGGCCTGGTACACCGCCTACACCCCGTACCAGCCGGAGATCAGCCAGGGCCGGCTGGAGGCCCTGCTCAACTTTCAGACCATGATCAGCGACCTGACCGGACTGCCGACGGCAGGGGCAAGCCTGCTGGACGAGGCGACGGCGGTGGCAGAGGCGATGGCGCTGGCCCGCCGGGTGACGCGCAAGGGATCGGTGTTCCTGGTCGACGCCCAGGTGCTGCCGCAGACGCTCGCGGTCGTCCGCACCCGGGCTCTGGCCACCGGGATCGACGTGGTGGTGGTCGAAGGGGATCTGGTCGAGGCGCTGCAGACCCATGAGGCTTTCGCGGTTGTGGTCCAGGTGCCCGGAGCGGACGGCGGCCTGCGCAGCCCGGCGGAGTTGCGGGCGATCGCGACCACGGCCCACGACAACAATGCCCAGGTGATCGCCGCGGCCGACCTGCTGGCGCTGGCGGTGCTGGTCGCGCCGGCGCAGTGGGGTGCCGACATCGCGGTCGGCACCACCCAGCGGTTCGGCGTTCCGCTGTTCTACGGCGGCCCGCACGCCGGCTACCTGGCAGTGCGCGAGGGCCTGGAGCGGCAGATTCCCGGTCGGCTGGTCGGGCTTTCCGTCGATGCCGACGGCACCCCGGCGCTGCGGCTCGCGCTGCAGACCAGGGAGCAGCACATCCGCCGGGACCGGGCAACGTCCAACATCTGCACCGCGCAGGTGCTGCTGGCGGTGGCTGCGTCCATGTACGCGGTCTACCACGGCCCGCGCGGCCTTCGAGCGATCGCCGAAGGGGTGCATGACAAGGCGCGACGGCTTGCCGCGGCACTGGCCGCGCAGGGCGAATTGGTCAGTTCGGCGTTCTTCGACACCGTCACCGTGGCAGTCCCCGGCCGGGCGTCTGCGGTGGTTGCCGCGGCCGCCGAGGGCGGCGTGCATCTGCGGCTGGTGGACCCCGACCACGTCGGCATCAGTGTCGGCGAGGACGCCACCGACAGCGACCTGGCGGCGGTGGCCCGGGCATTCGGGGCGGAGCCGCCCACCGAGTCCGGGGTGGGCGACCTGGCCGGGCACGAACGGGAGGTCGACTACCTCAGCCACCCCGTGTTCAACAGCCGGCACAGCGAGACCGAGATGCTGCGCTACCTGCGGGCCTTGTCCGACCGCGACTTCGCGCTTGATCGCGGCATGATCCCGCTCGGCTCCTGCACGATGAAGCTCAATCCCACCACCTCGATGGAGGCGATCAGCCTGCCCGGGTTCGCGAACCTGCACCCGTTCGCACCCATCGCCGACGCCCAGGGCTACCTGGCCATGATCACCCGGCTGTGCGACGACCTGTCCGAGATCACCGGCTACGACCGTGTCTCCGTCCAGCCCAACGCCGGTAGTCAGGGCGAGTTCGCCGGCCTGATGGCGATCCGGTCCTACCACCTGGCCAACGGCGACGACCAGCGCACCGTTTGCCTGATCCCGGCCTCGGCGCACGGCACCAACGCCGCGTCGGCGGTGATGGCCGGCATGAAGGTGGTGGTGGTCAGGACGGCCGACGACGGCTCGGTCGATCTCGCCGACCTGCGAGCCAGGGTTGACGCCAACCGCGACACGCTGGCGGCGATCATGGTCACCTACCCGTCCACCCACGGGGTCTACGAGGAAACCATCTCCGAGTTGTGCACGATCGTGCACGAGGCCGGAGGTCAGGTCTACGTCGACGGCGCCAACCTGAACGCGTTGATCGGGCTGGCCCGGCCGGGTGCATTCGGCTCCGACGTGAGCCACCTCAACCTGCACAAGACGTTTGCGATTCCGCACGGCGGCGGCGGGCCGGGGGTGGGGCCAGTGGCGGTACGGGCGCATCTGGCCCCGTACCTGCCGTCCCATCCACTGCTGGCCGACGCCGGCCCGGAAACGTCCTACGGCCCGGTCAGCGCCGCCCCGTTCGGCTCGGCCGGGGTGCTGCCGATCAGCTATGGGTTCATCGCCATGCTCGGCGCGGACGGTCTCCGGGAGTCGGGTCAATCGGCGGTGCTGGCGGCCAACTACGTTGCCGCTCGGATCGGCGAGCACTACCCGATCCTGTACACCGGCGCCAACGGACTGGTTGCGCACGAGTGCATCGTGGACCTGCGGCCGCTGACCAAGGCCACCGGGGTGACCGTGGACGATGTCGCGAAACGCCTGATCGACTACGGCTTCCACGCCCCGACGATGAGTTTTCCGGTGGCTGGCACGCTGATGGTGGAACCGACCGAGTCCGAGTCGAAGGCCGAACTGGACCGGTTCTGTGACGCCATGATCGCGATCAGGGCGGAGGCCCAGAAGGTCGGGTCGGGGGATTGGCCCTCTGACGACAACCCGCTGCACAACGCCCCGCACACCATGGCGGAGGTGATCGCCGACGACTGGACGCACCCATACCCGAGGACGCTCGCCGCGTATCCGGGCGGACTCCGGTTGGGCAGCGTCGGCACCGGCGCCACCGACAAGTACTGGCCGGCCAGCGCGCGGATCGACGGGGTCTACGGCGACCGCAATCTGGTCTGCTCATGCCCCCCGATCAGCAGCTACGACGAGTCGCCCGAGCGGTGACCGTGACCGCGCCCGCTACGGTGTACGACTCGGACTCACCGCGCGGCTAGGCTGATCGCCGGCCGAAGAAGGGAAACAGCGGATGCAGGAGTGGCTGGAGAAGCAGAAGGCCAAGCCGTGGATCGCGCATCTGCTGCGGATGCAGGAGCGGTTCACCGCCCGGCTGGGTAACCAGTTCGCCGCCGCGGTGACCTATTTCTCGGTGCTTTCGCTGGTCCCGATCCTGTCCTTCGCCTTCGCGATGCTCGGCATGACCCTGACCGTGCTCCGGCCGGACCTGCTCGAGGGCGTCCGCAGCCTGGTAATGAAGCAGTTCGAGGGTCAGCCGCTCGGGGACCAGATCATCACTGTGATGGATCAGGCGTTCGGCTCGTGGGCCACCCTCGGCATCGTCTCGCTGGCGATCTTCGCCTGGGCCGGCGCCAGCTGGGTGGCCAACCTGAAGAGCGCCATCCGGGCGCAGTTGCGCGCGGACTTCGACGCGACCGAGAAGAAGGCCAACATCGTCGTCGAGACGCTGATCAACCTCGGCACCCTGCTGTGTGCCCTGATCGCCATCCTGGTGATGTTCACGCTGTCCGCGGTGGCGACGAGCCTGTCCAGCTGGGTGGTAGCGCTGCTGCAGTTGCCACCCGGTTTCGGCACCAGCCTGCTGGTGAACCTGGCACCGATCACGGTGTCGCTGGTGATCGGGTTCGCGCTGTTCGCCTTCCTGTTCAGGATGTCTGCCGAGCAGGAGATCCCGACCAGGACCTGGGTCATCGGCTCCGTCACCGGGTCGGTCGGGTTGTTGCTGCTGCAGATCCTGGCCAACTTCCTGACCGGCATGTTCTCCGGCAACGCCGCCGCTCAGATCTTCGGCCCGGTGATCGTGATGATGCTGTTCTTCAACTTGTTCTCCACCCTGATCCTCATGATCGCCGCCTGGATGGCCACCGGGGACGCAGAGCCGGTGTACCGCTCCCCGCTGGCCAAGGATGTGGCCGACCCGACCCCGGTGATGGACGAGCCGGTGCCGATGGTGCGCGAGGCGGTCGCCCAGCAGGCGATGAGGGTCGGGTTGGGAACCGGCTGGGCGCTGGGCGCGGCCACCGGAGTCGGCCTGGGCGCCATCATCGCCGCAGTGGTCGCCTGGTTCGGCCGGCTGCTGCACCGGCCGTGACCCCCCGCCAGGCCTCCCGGCGTGGCGGGGTTGAGCCCTTCCACGTGATGGAGGTGCTGAAGGCGGTGGCTGTCCGGCGGCTCACCCATGGCGACGTCGTGCTGTTGTGTGTGGGACAGCCGTCCACGCCCGCTCCCGGGCCTGTCCTTTTTGCGGCGGAACAGGCGTTGCGCGGCGACGTGCTCGGTTACACGGAGGCGGTCGGGACGCTGGCGTTCCGCCACGCAATCGCTCACCACTACCGGCAACAGTACGGACTGAAGGTCGATCCCGCCGAGATCGTGGTGACCACCGGGTCATCCGGCGGCTTTCTGCTGACCCTGATGGCGGCCTTCGATCCCGGCGACCTGGTCGCGATCACCCGTCCTGGTTACCCGGCGTACCGGAACGACATCATGGCCACCGGCTGCCGGCTGCTCGAGTTGGCCTGCGGCGCCGCAACCCGGTACCAGCCCACCGTCGAGATGCTGGAAGGGCTGCCCGAGAAGCCGTCAGGGCTGGTCATCGCCAGCCCGGCGAACCCGACCGGCACGATTATCGACGCCGGCGAGCTGGCCGCCATCGCCCGCTGGTGCGCCGCCAATGACGTTCTGCTGATCAGCGACGAGATCTACCACGGGATCAGCTTCAGCCGTCCTACCAATTCCGCCTGGGAATCGAGTCGCGAGTCGGTGGTGCTCGGCTCGCTGAGCAAGTACCAGTCGATGACGGGATGGCGGGTGGGATGGCTGTTGCTGCCCGAGGCGCTGCGGCGCCCGGTCGAACTGCTCCAGGGGAACCTGGCGATCTGCGCGCCGGCGATCTCGCAGGCGGCCGGCACGGCGGCTTTCGGTGCCGACGCAAGGGCTGAACTGGACGCCCACGTGCAGCGGTACGCGACCAACCGCGACATCCTGCTGGCCCGCTTACCGGAACTCGGCATCAACAGCTTCGCCCCACCGGACGGCGCCTTCTACGCATGGTGCGACATCGGCCACCTCACGGACGACTCCCAGGCCTGGTGCGCCGAGACCCTGGCCGCGACCGGGGTGGCGCTGACGCCCGGGATCGACTTCGACCCGGTGGACGGACACAGGTTCAT
>Ga0190275_10002951_pt1 | contig 12077 bp, 12 predicted proteins | sample Popmic550T_FD_133745 | JGI IMG/M metagenome (GOLD analysis project Ga0190275, IMG submission 133745) | Populus adjacent soil microbial communities from riparian zone of Yellowstone River, Montana, USA - 550 T | ecosystem: Environmental > Terrestrial > Soil > Riparian zone > Trees stand | place... | reverse complement strand
GTGGCGCTCGGCGCGAACGCGGCGTTTAGGGGGTGCCCAAAATCGGGCGTTAGATTCGAGTCATGAACAGGCGTCGCCGCTCCGTCGCGTTGATCGGGGCAGTTCTTCTCACCGTCGCCGGGTTGGTGATCGTTCTGGTCTCACTCATCGGATCCACGGCCACCGCATCGTTCGGGTGGTTCGCGTACGCCCCGCTGGCGAACGCCGTCTTCGTGCCCGGTGACCTTCTGGTGCTGTCGCGCGTCACGCTGCTTGGCGCGGTGCTTCTTCTCGTCGGGCTGCTCGCCGTGAGCTTCCTCGTCGGACTGCACGTCGGAGGCCGCCGGCGCGCGGACGAGTCGCCCCGCTGACCAGGTCCGCATCAACGGCGGTCCGAGGTCTATTCATGGGAATGTTCCCCGAGAACGGGTGGTTGTGGTCAACGCGTCCACTCCGGGTCGCGACCCCGGCAGCGAAGGAACCCATGAAAGCCATCTGGAACGGAACAGTACTCGCGGAGTCAGACGACACGGTCGTCGTGGAGGGCAATCACTACTTCCCGAAGGACTCGATCGACGATCGCCATTTCGTCTTGAGCGACAATCGCAGTGTGTGCCACTGGAAGGGAACCGCAAGCTACCTCCATGTCGAAGTCGGGGGCGAGCGCAACTCCAACGCCGCCTGGTACTACCCGAATCCTTCGGATGCCGCGTCGGAGATCGCCGGGCACGTAGCGTTCTGGCGCGGGGTCGACGTCGTAGGCGCCTAAGAGGCGAGTCAGCGTCGACGCGCGCTTCCCTTGGTGATCGCTGGGAACTTCCGGCCAAGCTCCTGCACTGCGCCCGCCGCACGCCCCTCGTAACGCACACTGAAGGAATGTGGTGGAGATTCCTCAAGGCAGTCAGAGAGCGGCAGCACCGCGTCGCGCCGACGACATGGGTCGCCGCCATCGCCGCTGTCGTCTACACGTTCGCACCGATCGATCTGATCCCCGAACTCGTACTCGGCCCCCTGGGCTTCGTGGACGACATCGGCCTGTGGGGCATCTTCGCCGTGCTCTTCGCACGCGAACAGCACCGATGGCTGAGCGGCCTCGAGTCGAAGTAGCCCTCGAGCCGAATCAATCGGAGTCGTTCAGTGCGGGGCGTGGAACTGGTCCTCGCCGCGCTTCCAATAGCCCTTGACCACGATGCGGTCGGCATCCAATCGCCAACGCTCGATCGCGAGCGCGCGACCGGGCCGCACGATCGACTGCTCCGCGGCGATGAAAGCGAAGACGTCGCCGCGCGGCCGATCCGCCGCCGTGAGCCCGTCGAGGCGCTGACCGAGGACGTGTCCTCCGGGTGCTGAACCGCGGTGCACGAACTCGACGCTTATCCCGTCGGGTGCGGCGATCGCGAGCTGATGCGCGGCATCCGGCACCTCGACGAGGATCCGTCCCGTCGCGTCGATGGGCATGGATGCCGCGAATCGGCGCATCGCGGGGACCGCGGTCTCGTCTCCCGCGAGCAGCCACGCGTCGGGCGTGCCTTCGATCAGCATCGATCCGCGAGGTCCGCCCACTCCGATCGTCGCGCCGAGAGGAGCGGATGCCGCCCACTCGGCCGCCACTCCGCGGTTGCCGGGCGCATGGTGGATCGCGAACTCGACATCCAGCCAGTCTTCGGCCCAGGCGAAGGGCGTGTATTCGCGGCTCGGCGCCGCCCGCATCTCTTCGATGGAATCGACAGGACCGGCGGGGAAGAAGAGGCGCATGTGATCGTCGCAGCCGGGTGAGGTGAATCCGTCGAGTTCGGGGCCGCGCAGGCGCACGCGCACGTACGCGTCGGTCTGCCAGATGCGATCGACCAGCGAAGCGGTGCGGAACCGCAGGTCGAGGCCTCGGCGGGTGAGGGCGAAGGTGGTCGGGGTCGAGGTGGTCATGTGGGTCTCCTGTTCGTGAAGGGTAGCGGCATCCGGCATGTTGTCATTCCCACAGCACGACGCGGCGTCCGGCGATCTCGTCGACGCGGGCGGGCGTTTCATAGAGCTCGGTGAGATTGTGCGCCGTGATGACGTCGGCGACCGGTCCGTGGTGCACGACACGCCCGTCGCGCATCGCCACGACGTCGTCGGCGTACTGGGAGGCGACGTTGATGTCGTGCATGACGACGACGATGGTCATGTCGCGTTCGTCGGCGAGTCGGCGCAGCAGCTTCATGAGACCGACCGCATGACGCGGGTCGAGGTTGTTGAGCGGCTCGTCGAGGAGCAGGTGGTCGGTGTCCTGGGCGACCGCCATGGCGACGAACGCGCGCTGGCGCTGCCCGCCCGAAAGCTCGTCGAGGAACCGGGCGCGCATGCCGTCCAGATCGAGCAGGTCGATCGCACCGTCGACGTGGACGCGGTCGTCGGCCGTGCGGCCGGTGCCGCCGTGCGGAAAGCGCCCGTAGCCGACGAGCTCCTCGACGCTCAGACGGATCGCAAGGTGGTTGTCCTGCCGGAGGATCGCAAGTCGCCGGGCGATCTCACGTGAGCGGGTGGTGGCGACGTCCATCCCGTCGACGGTGATCACTCCGGCATCGGTGCCGACGAGCCGCCCGATCGCAGCGAGAAGCGTCGACTTGCCGGCGCCGTTCGGACCGATGATCGCGGTCACGCCCGTGCCGAGCTGCATGGTGACGTCGTCGACGGCGACGAGGGTGCCGTGGGTCTTGACGACGTCGTCGATGAGGATCATGTCAACGGGCCCTTCCGGTGAGGATGAGGATGATGAAGAACAATCCGCCGACGAACTCGATGACGACGGGCAGTTCGGTGGCGAAACCGAGCACCCGGTCGAGGATGAGCTGACCGCCGACGAGGGCGAGGGTGCCGATCGCGATCGCCGCGGGGACGCTGCGCAGGTGGCGGTGACCGACGGCGCCGTAGGCGAGGTTCGCCACGAGCAGGCCGAGGAAAGTGACCGGACCGACGAGAGCCGTGGATGCCGCGACCATCGCCGAGACCGCGATGATCACGTGGAGCACGACACGGCGATGGTCGACGCCGAGTGAGATGGCGGTCGATTCGCCCAGCGAGAGCACGTCGAGGGAACGCCGAAGCGGCCACAGTGAGGCGATCGCCACGGCGACGACGATGCCGGCCGGCAGGAGGAGCTCGCGATCGATCGAGGTGAAGCTCGCGAACACGAGGTTCTGCACGATCGCGAAGGTGTCGGGGTCGAGCAGCCGCTGGAGGAAGGCGGTGACGGACCGGAACAGCACGCCGAGCACGAGTCCGGCGAGCACGATGACGTGCAGGTCGAGTCGTCGACGTACGAACAGCCACCAGTAGAGGAGTGTCACCGTGCCGGCCATGAGGACGAGCTCGATGCCCCACGACACGAGCGGCGGGGCCGCGACGAGGATCGCGGGGCCGATGACGAACGCCGTGATCACCTGGATCGCCAGGAACACCGAATCGAACCCCATGATCCCCGGGGTGAGGATGCGGTTGGCGGTGATCGTCTGGAAGAGCACGGTCGACACCCCGACGGCGGATGCCGCGATCACCATGCCCGCGACCGTCCGCCAGCGCAGCGCGAGCGCGTACTCCCAGGCGCGGGGGAGGTCGGTCGTGAGGTAGAGCGCGATCGCGACGAGGGCGAGTGCGCTGAGGATGCCGAGACGTACGCGCGTGGAGCGGAAGACGGTGGAGGCACGCGTGCGCACTGCGGTGCTCATCGGGTCGTCACCTCCCGGGTCGCTCTCCGTCTGACGCGTCCCGGCGCGGGTGCACCGTCGACCGGCCGCGCGGTGCCGAGCAGCAGCCAGAGGAACACGACACCGCCGATCACGCCCATGACCACCGAGATCGGCAGCTCGAAGGGAAAGCGCACCAGCCGACCGACGATGTCACTGAACAGGACGAGTGCCGCGCCGAGCAGCGCGACGAGCGGAACTGCACGGCGCATGTTGTCGCCGATCAGGCGACTCACGATGTTCGGGGCGATCAGCCCGAGGAAGGGGATCGCGCCGGTGACGACCATCATTACTCCCGTGACCACCGCGATGATGCCCACGCCCAGCCCCATGACGCCACGGGTGTTCAGCCCGAGCCCGCGCGCGGTGTCTTCGCCCAGCCCGGCGACAGTGAACCGGTCGGCCGCGATCCAGGCGATGAGCGCCGCGATCGCGGCGACGTACAGCATCTCGTAGCGGCCGCGCAGGATGCCGCTGAAGTCGCCGATTCCCCAGTTGAGCAGCTCCTGCAGCAGATCGAGCCGGTACGCGACGAAGGTCGTGATCGCCGCAATGACGCCTCCGTAGAGGATGCCCACGATGGGGACGAGCACGCTGGAGCGCGACGGGATCCGGCGCACGAGAGCGAGGAAGCCGAAGACGCCGACGAGCGCGCCCAGCGAGGCCGCGACGGCTTTGAGCCAGAGCGGGAGGCCGGGGGAGGTGAGCAGCACGATCAGGAGTGCGAAGCTCGCGGCATCCGTCGCCCCCGTCGTTCCCGGCTCGACGAACCGGTTTCGGGTCAGCAGCTGCATGATCAGGCCGGTGATCGCGAAGGCTGCGCCGGCGAGCATGAGCGCCACCGTCCGCGGGATGCGGCTGGCGAAGAGCACGAAGGCGTCGAGCTGGGCGACGCCGACGAACAGCGAGACCGTCGCGAGGGCGGCGACGATCGCCACCCCCGCGACGATCAGCGCGGTGGGACTGAAGCGGGTCAGCGCTCTGCGCCCCCGATTCGTGCGGACGATGCGGTCACCGTCATGCGCCGAGCGCGTCGTGCACCGACGTGAGCACGTTCTCGATTGCGGTGAGCCCGTTGATGACGATGTACAGCTCGCTCGCGGGAAGGTAGAGGATCTGCGCCTCCGAGCCGGCCGTCGTCTGAGCGACCAGCTCGTTGTCGAGGGTCTCTTCAGCGCTGCTGCCCTCGCCCGTCGCCGCACCGCGGTCGAACGCGATGATCCATTCGGGGTTCGCCGACAGAAGGAACTCGTTCGTCACGGTGTCACCGTGCGGTGAGCCTTCGGCGCCGGGCAGTTCGGCGGCCGCCACAGCGGGCTCGAAACCGAGCTCATCGAAGAAATAGCCGAACCGCGACCCTTCGCCGAATGCGCCGTACTCACCACCGGAGATGGAGAGCACCAGGGCGGTCCCGCGCTCCTCCGACTGGATCGACGCGGCGAGCTCGTCGATCTCGGCGATCCGCTCCGCGACCTCGTCCTCGCGAGCGAAGATCTCGCCCAGCTGGGTGGCGCGTTCGAGGCCCGCCTCGGGGTCGAAGGTGCCGCCGAAGGTACCCGTGAGGTCGATCGTGGAGGCGATCTCCGACAGCTCGTCGTACTGTCCCGTGCTCCGCGCGGCTGTCACGATGAGGTCGGGCTCGAGTTCGGCCACGGCCTCGAAGTCGGGCTCGAAGAGCGTGCCCACCTTTGGCAGGTCGGCGTACTCGGCGAGGTAGTCCGGAAGAGGAATCTCAGGGATGCCGATCACGGCGTCTCCGGCACCGATCGCGTGCAGCGTGTCGAGAGTTGCGATGTCGAACGTGACGACGGCGGTGGGCTGAAGCGGCACGTCGACGGAAGAGCGGTCGATCTCGGTGTCTTCCTGGTAGAACGACTCGCCGTCCTCCTCCATCAGGATGAGCGTCGGCTTCGCGTTCGCGACGGTCACCGTGGCCTGAGTGCCCGCGGCTTCCAGCGCGGTCGGAGTCGCGGTCGCGCACGCTGTGAGGCTCAGCGCGAGGACCGCGGTGGTCGCGACGGCGGACAGAGCAATGCGAGGTGTGGTTTGCATGTTGGTAAGGGTAGCCTAACCATACCTAGGCGTGTCCAATCGTGACGTATCACCGGCGTGCGCCGAACCTCATCCAGGTACGGACGACACCCATGGACAGCGCGCACACGAGTGCGCCAGAGTGTAAAGGGTCGACCTTCGGAGGTGGACATGGGGACAGGACCGGCGCGTTCCATCGCGGAGGCAGCCGCCGGTGTGCTGTCGTCGCGGGAAGCCGGCGCACGGTCGATCGTCGCAGCCGCAGTCGCCGATGTCGTGCATGGCCGCGGGTCGGCCCAGATCGCGTTCGATGCATACCTGGCCGATCCGACCGGCGGCGCATCTCGCAGATCCTTCGTCGACGCGCTCGCCGATGTCTTGTCGACGGATGCCGCTGCCCTCGCCCGCGTCGAGACCGCGGTCGAGGCAGCTCGGGGTCATCCCCCGACAGGAGAGCACGCGACACATCTGCCGCTTCCGGAGGCCTCGCCTCACTTCGAGGACTGGGACCCGCCCGCATCCGTTCCGTCGCCCCCTTCATATAGACCCTCACCGCACGCGGACGGCGCTCCGCCGTCACCAGGGGGGAGCGGGGGCGGAGGACTGCTCGAGAGGCTCGGGCGAGCTGTTCGCCGCATCAACCCGTTCGGGAGCGGGGAGGAGGCCACCGCGGGTCCCCAGCTCGAATCCGTGACCGCAAACGCCGACGGGGCAGAGGCAGGCGGTCAGGACGAGGCAGCGGCGGTCGGCGCAGAGTCGGCCACGATCGGCGAGGCATCGCCGGACGCACCTGCCGCGCCATACCGTGCATACCCGTACATCAGGCCGACGGACCACGTACCTGGTCAGGACTACCTGATACAACCCGAGGTGCCGTTCTCGCTCGACATCGGCACGAGCAGGTCGGCGCCCGTGGAGGCTGCGGTCATTGCGACACCCGCGGGCTTGGGTGAGGTGCGCGCCGGCCTGACGGTGCACGTGCAGCTTTCCTACGATCCTGCTTCGCTGTCGATCGATGGACCGACCCCGATCGTGCTGCAGCTCACCGCCGACGATCCGTATCCGAGGCAGACGGTGACCGTGACCCCGTTGGCGACAGCGAAGCCGCTGAGCAACCGGCGGATCGCCGCCCATTACATCGTCGACGGAAAGGTCCGGGCGATCGCATTCCGCACCTTCCGCGATGCCGACGCGCCCCCCGCCCCGAAGTCCGGCTCAGCGGGGCTCGTTGACCTCACCCCGCTCGCTGACGAAGAGGCACCCGATCTGGTGCTGGCGATCTACGGAGCCGACGCCGCATCCCCCGGCACATTCACGATGGCCGCCTTTCCCCGCGACGCCGATGTCGCTCCGCCCGAGCTCGGTCGCATCGACCTGGGGCTCGACAGCCCCGGCTTCATGAAGCAGATGTTCAAGGAGGGCAACCGCGGCGGAGATCCGACGGGCGTCTACGACGCGCTCGCGGGGATCGCGTGGCGCATCGGAAGCAAGATCCCCGATCCGATACTGCGTACGCTCAAAGCAGTCGCGGAGGCACCGCACCGCGAACGAGCAGCAACCATGCTGCTGCTCACCGAGGAATCCGCCGTGCCCTGGGAACTGGCTGCTCTGGGCGGGGCCCGAGACATCACGTCGACGGCCGGCGGTTCATCGCCCTTCCTCGGCGCGCACTTCGCGATCGGTCGATGGCCGATCGCAGAGTCCGTCGCATCGTCGCCCGTCCCCGATCCTCGCCCGATCGACGTGCGCAAGACGGCGCTCGTGCGGGCGGACTACGACGGAGTGGGCGACGGCTGGCGTCCGCTTCCGGGAGCGGTCAGCGAGGTGGCCGCCCTCGCGCGCGACTACTCACCCGCCGACGAATGGTCGCCCGTCATCGACGACGTGAAAGACAACCTCCTCTTTTCGGATGTCGACGTCATCCATTTCGCCTTGCACGGTCAGGTCGATGACGCTCCGGGTCAGAGTGGCCTGGTGCTGCTCCGCAAAGACGGCGACAAGGTGCGGCCCGCGTACCTCAGCGCGGACGCCATCCTCAGTCTGCTGACGAGAGATCCGGGTCCTCCGCTGCCGAGGCATCCCTTCGTGTTCCTCAACGCGTGCCAGGTCGGCCAGGGCAACGAACTGCTCGGTGACTACGCCGGGCTCGCCGCCGCCCTCATCGCTGCCGGCGCCCGTGCTGTCGTGGCGTGCATCTGGAATGTGAACGACGGGGTCGCCGGCTCGATCTCGCGTGAGTTCTACCGACGCACCGACGCCGGCGAGACCCCGGCCGAGATCCTCCGCTCGGTGCGGACGCGCTACGTCCGACCCGCGCCGGGAGCTGCGGCATCCGACGATCCGGCGAACGCGTCTGTGCCGACCCTCATCGCCTATCAGTACTTCGGCCACCCGGGCATGCGCGTCGTGCGCGCCCACTGACAGAAACGGAGCAGATGTGACGGACAACAGCGACCTGGATCCGCGCGGCCGTGATGTTGAGGTCGGACCGCTCATCGTACGCACGCCCGGATTCGAGGGCAGGGCGGTGCTGCTGGACGAGACGGATGTCGAAGGACGCGGTCCGCAGCTCGGCACCGAGGAGCTCGCTCAGGCTCTCGCCGAGACCGACATGTCGGAGAAGTACACCCTGGAACTCGAGGATGTGCGCCGCGACCTCAACGCGACCGACGGCGACGGCCGGGGGCGGGAAGGGGGCGAGGAGATCGTCGTCGAAGTTCCGACGCCCGCCGCTGATGAGGGGCAGATCCTCATGCTCGTGGAGGAGGACGGTGCCATCACGTGGCATCTGCCCGGGGCATCGGAGACCCCGATCGAGAGTCGCGCTCGGGAGATGGTCGTGTTCCGTCTGCCGGCGCGGGTGGTCCCCCCGCCGCCGGAGGAGACCGATTCCTCGGACCGCGGCATCTTGTCGGCGATCGGCAGCAAGGTGCTGAAGATCCTGACGTATCCGCTCACCCCCGTGCTGCGAGCGGCCGGCACCGCTTTCACCAAGGCATGGGAGACTGACCACCGTCCCGCACGGTTCCGGATGCTCACCCCGGAGAACTACGGGACGGACCAGAATGTGTCGGAGCTGTCCCGCGAGGATTGGGAGCGACTTTCCGAGGGGCCCGCGCTGCTGTTCGTCCATGGCACATTCGCGTCGTCGCACAGTGCGTTCCGGCAATTGCCGGCCGATGCGCTGGTTGAGCTGTCGCACCGCTACGGGGGCCGGGTCTTCGCACTCGATCACCACTCGATCTGGCTTCCCCCGTCCGAGAACGCCAAGCTCGCCGCCGCAGCGATACCGGACGGGATTCCCCTCGAAGTGGACATCGTCGCGCACTCCCGCGGCGGACTCATCGCGCGCGAACTCGCAGAGCGCGCGGCCGATGCGGGTTTCGGGGAGAACCTCCGCGTGCGCAGAATCGTCATGGTCGCAACGCCCAACGCGGGCACCGCCCTCGCAGAAGAGGCGAACCTCCGAAAGTGGCTCGACATCATCACGAACGTCGCTCAGTTCGTGCCCGATAATCCGGTGACCGACATCATCGCGCTCGTGCTCACCGTGCTGAAGCAGCTCGCGCTCGGCGTCTTCGAGGGCTTGCCGGGAATCACCTCGATGGATCCTGCCGGGAAGTACCTCAAGGCGCTCAACATCGACGGGAATTTCGAGCCGAAGTACTACGCGATCGCCGCCGAATTCGAACCACCTGAGGGTGCGCCTCTCAAGCGCATCGCGCACGATTTCGCCATCGACGCGCTGTTCAGTGGAGACAAGAACGATCTCATCGTGCCCACCGCCGGAGTCAGTGTCATCCCAGGGCTCACGCGTTTCGCGCCGGAATCACTCGTCTTCGACAGCGCGCGCGGGCTTGACCACTCGTCGTTCTTCGGTGATGCAGAAGTGGTCGCGAAGTTGAAGGAGTGGCTGCCCGGAACGGCAGGGTGAAATGTCCTCCAATCTATTCGGGCTGCCCTTTCCATGGGCGGATCCAGCGGCGCAACAGCTTCACATCGTGCTCAGCAGGCTCCACCCCACGCCCGCCGGCGCCGTGATGGTGGCGCAGAGGGCCGGACTCGACGCCAGCTATGTCAACGCCATGCAGCCGCCGGTCTTCGTGTGGCACGACATCCTCGACCTGGCCGCTCAAGGCGGCCTCACCAGAGCGCTGATCACGACGGCGCGAGACCTCTTGAATCCGGAGAATCCGCAGCGTCCGTTCTTCGACAGCTTGCTGTCGGCGAGCGAGACCGAGACTCCCGTTGACGCGGAGCCGCGAAACGCGGATGGAACGGGCAGATTCATCCATGGCCACGATGCGATCGCCGATCACGAAGCGCTCCTCTACCGCGACGACCTCACTCTGGAGACCGGCCGGCTGCCCGCCCTCATCGCGACTCTGCAGACGTTGCTCGGGAAGGCGCCGGCAGTGTGCCGCATTGAGGCGCGGTTCTCCGGGGGAGCCGGAATGGGAACGACCGGGGTCGGAACCGGATTCCGCGTCGGGGACGACCTCGTCCTGACAAATTGGCACGTCCTCCACGATGCACGCAATGGCGGTGCACGCGCCGGTAAGGTCTCGATGAACTTCGGCTACGAAGACGATGGGCGCGGCGGCATGAAGGCGTCTCCCGGCATCGATGGGGACGTGAGCACGATCGTCACCGATCAGACGGATGACTGGGCGATCATCCGGGCCGTAGAACCCCTGGCTGACGAGGTCCCGATCCTGAAGCTCTCGCGCTCCGTCGACCCGATCGTCAACGAAGCCGCCTACATCGTGCAGCATCCGGGTGGCAGGGCCAAGCGTCTTGCCTACGTGCGCAATCAGGTCTCGGACTCCGACGATCGCGTCATTCACTACTTGAGTGACACCGAACCGGGCTCCTCCGGCTCGCCCGTATTCAACGCCTCGGGGCTGTTGATCGGGCTTCACCACGCCGGCGGCACGCCCCAGACTGTGGTCGGACGCCCTCCGATCAACAAGAACGAGGGGATCAGAATCCCGCGGGTGATAGAGGGACTTCAGGGTGCCGGAATCATCGCTCCGTAGGCGATGAGTCGTCATGGTCGGACGATGGCTCCGTGCCGGGGTGCGGACGGCGGTCGGGAACTGCCATCATCAACGCAGACGGAATCGGGAAGGGAACCAGGTGAATCGAGCGCAACCCACACCCGGTGGTCGGTCGGATGCCTCATCCCTACTTTGATACCGGCTCATTCCCTTGGTCTCGCCCCGAGGCCAAGGCGCTCATCGTGCAGCTGAACACGGTTATCCCCAATGTGCCGGAGATCGTCGCCATCTACGAACGATCGGGCGGCGATCGAGCCTCGCTCAATTCACATGGTTCCCCGGCCGAGGTCTGGCACAGCGCGCTCACACTGCTCGCGGCCGGGGGACGACTCGGGAGTTTTCTCGATGAGTTGGCATCGATCGGTCGACTGCAGCACAATTCTGCCTTCCAGGCAGCGATCCGCGCGGTTCGCGAGGCGAAGCCGATTCCTACGCGGCAGGCGCCGGACCCGGGTCGCCCCAGCCGCTGGCCCATCGCGGTGGGGGGTGTGATCGGCGTCATCGCCTTGACCGTCTTCTTCTTCGTCGGGTCGGCAATGGCCCAGAGTCTCTTCTCGATCGACGTTCCATGGATTCCCGGCACGGGCCAAGCTCCGAACGGATCGCCGGAGAGTACGACCGTCGACGCCATCCCGCGATTGCAGGGGGGCCCGGTGGCGGTGGATTCTGAGGGAGTCGTCACGACGATCGAGCGCGTGGATCAGCGGGGCAATCTCACCGAGATAGAGCTCACCGTCCAGAACAATCTGTCCGACACCATCGTCATGCCCACGAGTGCGGCCGCGCTCGTGGGAGCCGATGGAACGACCGTCGCGGCCGATCCGTTTGCCGGCGACTGGAACGAGAGCCTTCCCGCAGGGCTGCTCGGCCGCGGCACCATCGTCCTCAACGGAGTGCTCCCACCCGGCGCGACCAGTGCGACGTTCTCCTTCTCGACGGTGATCGTGCAGGGATTCGACGGCCCCGAGTCCATCATCGTGCCGGACCTGGCGATCGCCGCCGCGCCGGGCTGACCTCCGAGCGCAGCTGTGACGGCGGAGCGCCAGGCGGCTCGCCGTCAGCGCTGCGTTCCGAGCCGCCAGCGCACGGTGGCGCGGGCGACCACGTCGCCGCTGACGTCGAGACAGTCGGCAGTCACGTCGTACTCGATGTCGACATCGACCGTGGGTGCGGCGACGTCGCACACCGCACGGATCACGCCCCGCGCCTTCTTGAAGTACTGCATCGAGATCTGAGTGACGATGCCGCGTACGCCGTCGGGCAGGTCCGTGAGCAGCGCGAGCCC
>Ga0190275_10002950_pt1 | contig 12077 bp, 12 predicted proteins | sample Popmic550T_FD_133745 | JGI IMG/M metagenome (GOLD analysis project Ga0190275, IMG submission 133745) | Populus adjacent soil microbial communities from riparian zone of Yellowstone River, Montana, USA - 550 T | ecosystem: Environmental > Terrestrial > Soil > Riparian zone > Trees stand | place... | reverse complement strand
GGGGAAGGTGAGATCCTCGCTCGTGGTCCGAACGTCTTCTCCGGATATCGCAACAGGCCCGAGGAAACCAGCAAGGTCTTCAGCGAAGGATGGTTCCGGACAGGGGACCTCGGGTATTTCGACTCCGATCGCAACCTCTACGTAACGGGGCGGGTTTCGACCCTGATCGTTACCCCCGGCGGCAAGAACGTTCAGCCCGAGACCGTTGAAGCGGTCTACGGGGAGCACCCCCTGATCCATGAGATCGGGGTGCTGCAACGAGACGGCCACCTCGTCGCCGTGGTGGTGCCGGATCAGGAAAGGCTCGTCTCGGAAAAGGACTCGAGCTGGGCGATTCGCGAGGCGATACAGGAGTCCTCGAGGCGGCTGCCCTCTTACCAGCGAATCTCGGACTACGCCATCAGCCGCGAGCCTCTGGAGTACACCAGGCTCGGCAAGCTCAAGCGGCACGTTCTGGAGAATCGCTACGAAAGATCCAGAAGCGAGGCGGAAGCTCGGGACGGGCTGCCTTCTGGCCCCGTCGCCGTCCACGAGATGTCGGAGGAGGACCAGGCTCTGCTCCGTAACCCGGCCGCGAGGAGCGTCTGGTCGCTGCTCGCCGAGCGCTTCCCCGAAAAGAGACTGGCCCCCGACACGAGCCCACAGCTCGACCTGGGTATAGACTCGCTCGGATGGGTCAACCTTACGCTGGAGATCGGCGGGAGGACCGGTGTAGAGATCGGGGAGGCGGCCATAGGTCGCATCGACACCCTCCGAGATCTACTAAGCGAGGTCGCCTTGGGGACGGGCAGGACGGCGCACCAGGCTTCGCCGCTCGAACGGCCCGAGGAGGTTCTGGACGAGAGGCAAATGCGGTGGCTGAGACCGCTCGGCAGGGTGGCCTCGGCGCTAGCCGGGGGCATGTTCTCACTCAACCGGGCTATCATGAGGGGCTTGTTTCGCTTGCGGGCGGAGGGGCTCGAAAACCTGCCGGAGGAGGGACCGTTCATCGTCGCGCCAAACCACGTCAGCTACCTCGATGCATTCGTGGTGGCGGCGGCGCTGCCCCGCGACGTACGGCGACGCACCTACTGGGCAGGCTGGACCGGCGCCGCCTTCGGCAACCCGCTCACCCGGCTCATCAGCCGCCTCGCGCAGGTAGTTCCCGTAGATCCCGAGCGCGCCGGGTTCTCGAGCCTGGCCTACGGGGCCGCGGTGCTCGCACGCGGTCAGAACCTCGTCTGGTTTGCCGAGGGTGAGCGCTCCAGGACGGGAAGCCTGCAGCAGTTCAAGCCCGGGGTGGGCATGATCCTGGACCACCACCCGGTGCCCGTTGTGCCCGTCTTCATTCGTGGTACGTACGAGGCCATGCCGCGGGGACAGCTCCTGCGCAGGCTGGAGCGGGTCAGCGTCACGTTCGGCGAGCCGTTCGACCCCCGTAGTCCTGATGGGAACATCGAGCCCCGGGAGCAGGTCGTCGAGGCCTTGCACGGGCGTGTGTTCGAGCTGGGGCAACGCGGATGAACCACGACGGGAACGTAGACCAGAGGTCTCGCCGCCGCGAGCAGCGGGGATGGTACTTCTATGACTGGGCGAACTCCGCTTTCTTTACGACGGTGATCACCGTCTTCCTCGGCCCATACCTGACGGCCGTGACAGAGAATGCGGCCGACGCCAGCGGCCTCGTGTACCCGTTCGGTATCCCCATCCTGGCCGGGTCATATTTTCCCTACGTGCTCTCGCTCTCGGTCGGCTTGCAGGTCTTTCTATTGCCGTTGACGGGGGCTATCGCCGACAGGACCGGACGCAAGAAGCGTCTCCTGATGCTCTTTGCATACGTGGGAGCGGTTTCGACCATGGGGCTTTACCTGGTCCAGGGTTCCGCGTACTTGCTTGGTGGATTTCTCTTCGTGATCGCCAACCTCTCCGCGGGTGCCTCCCTTGTGGTGTACAACGCCTTCTTGCCCGAGATATCCGGCCCTGATGAGCGTGACCGAGTCTCCTCTCGCGCCTGGGCACTCGGCTATCTCGGAGGCGGGTTGCTCCTCGCGGCGAACCTGGCGCTGTACTCCGCCCACGAGTCGCTCGGCCTCTCGGAAGGGCATGCCGTACGTATCTGCCTGCTTTCGGCCGGCGCGTGGTGGGCGCTTTTTGCCGCGATACCGCTAGCCACCCTCAGGGACCGGAGGGCGAGGCATTCCGAGGAGAGGGGTGCGAAGGTTGCGCTAGCCGGCTTCCGGCAGTTGCTGTCGACGCTCAGGGCCTCGCTCGCCTACCCGCAGACGCTTCTCTTTCTAGGGGCGTACCTGCTATACAACGACGGCATTCAGACCGTCATCACCCTCACCGCGGTCTACGCCAGGGTGGAGCTGGGGATCGGAACGGGCACTATCATCTCCGCTGTCCTCATGGTTCAGTTCCTCGCGTTCTTCGGGGCGCTTCTGCTCGGCGCGCTCGCACGATATTTCGGCGCCAAGCGCGTCGTGCTGGCGAGCCTCGTCCTGTGGACGGGGGCGGTCGTCGCCGCCTTCTTCGTCCAGGCCGGGGCGACCTGGCAGTTCTACCTGCTCGCGGCGTTTATCGGGGTAGTGCTCGGGGGCAGCCAGGCACTCTCCCGCTCGCTGTTCTCGCATATGATCCCCGAGGGGCAGGAGGCGGAGTACTTCAGCCTCTACGAGATCAGCGAGCGCGGCACGAGCTGGCTCGGGCCCCTCCTGTTCGGTATCACGCTGCAACTGACGACCAGCTACCGCAGCGCGCTCGTCTCGCTGGTCGTATTCTTCGTGATCGGCTTCGTGTTGCTGGCTTTCGTCAACGTGCGCCGCGCCATCGTCGAAGCCGGCAATCAGCCGCCCGAGAGGGTGTGACCGAGGAGGTGCGGGGTCTTGCGGCCTGACGCCGGAGGCGTAGCTCCCATGCTTCCCTATCTCGCAACGGCGCCGCCACCGGTCCCGTTTCGCAGACGCCGCGCGTCGCACGTCGTAAACTTGGGGTATGGCCAGGGCACCCCGCAAACGTCTGAACGAGATGGACGACCTCAAGGACATGGGCCACTTCCCGCTGTCCGTACACGCGGGCGCCACCGCAAACGTTCTCCTGACCATCCTTCTGACCTACCTGCTTCGGGGCCGCCAGGAGGGTCCCCTTGTGTTGCCCGTGTGGGCGGGAGGGGTGATCTCGGCGAACGTGATCCCGGTAATACACTTGCGGTCCCGCATGGATGAGCACACCCACTACCCGGAGATCGCCGAGATGGATTTCTTCGCCGATCAACACAAATTCGCGAGCTGGGTCTATGCCGTGGCTTCGGCGAACATGCTCGTGTGGATAGTGCTCTCCTGGAGCCTCTTCTCGCTCCGCCGCGACCGACGGACGCTTGCCGCGATGCTGGTAGTCGCCTTCGCAGCCACCTTCTTCCCTGCCTGGAGGCGGCTCTTCTGGCGCCGGGAAACCGACACCCCTCCGGCCTGATCCCTGGCCAGGAGGGGAACGAACTTTCCCCGCTAGCAGAGCCGGAATTTCAGGATCAGCCCTCGAATCCAGCCAGAGGGGCGGACCCCAGCGATGCGATCACATCCGGGACGCCCGTCCTCTAACCCGGCAACCAGGAAGGTGAGGGGTTCCCGTGGCATCTGGCCACGAGACGGCTCAAGGAGAGCTGTCAGGGCTGGCCCGTGGCCTACCTGCCGAAGAAGAGCTTGGCGGCGGGGCTCATCATCTCGGGGCTCCACATGGGATCGAACGTCAGCTGCGCGTTCACGGTCTCGACGCCCTCGATCGACAGCGCTTCCGTCTCGACCTGCTCCTGGATGAGGTCCCCCACCGGGCACATGGGGCTGGTGAGGCTGAAGGTAACGTCGACGTGGCGTCCCTCGTCATGCACGCCAACATCGTAGATCAAACCAAGCTCCACCAGGTCCATCCCGATCTCCGGATCGATGACGTTCCTCAACTGATCCTGCACACGCTCCTCGGTTATCACCATCGCACCTCTCGTAGATATAATCGCCTCTCCTGCGATTGTATCAGCACGCTCGGACCTTGAGGCCCGGATCCGACGGTACTCCAAAGCATGGGTGCTGGAGCGGGGCGAGCTTGTTACAGATGCATCACTTATCCCCCGTTCCGGCTGTGTTATCCACAACATGTTGTGGATAAGTCGGTCTGAATGGCGCACAAGTTGCTTTATCTCGCTATTGACTCGTTGGATGCGGCAGGTTTTTGCTATTTTTGTGACTATTGTCTGTATAGGTATCGACGGCGTGGTAGGCCCTGGTGCGTCCCAGGTTCCAGGTGCGCCAGTCTCCGGGGCTCTCGCCCCAGGCGTAGAGAATTTGCTGTCGAAGGGTAAAGTCTTGCCAGACGGGTTGCTCCCCTATTTCGGGTAGCGCATCGACTATGGTTGGCACGGCGTCGGCGCTCAGGGTGGTGAGGTAGTAGTGATCGAAGCGTTTCCCCTCTTGCAGGCGATCAATATTGGTCCCGGCTATCAGGGCGTCGGGGTTCATAAGGTTTATGGCCAGGATAGCAGCGAAGCCGGCCGCGAGCGCGCCGACGGCGAAGCGTTCGCGGTTGGAACGTAATACGGTCAGGACGAACCAGAGCAGTACGGTAGAGATCCAGAACATGAAGATCATGGTGTACAGGCGCAGTTCCGTTAGCCCGAACTCGCTGGTGTAGAGGTACATGCGTTGCAGCGCCGAGGCCACCACGACGAAGAGGAGGGCCACCATGGAGCAGGCCAGCGCCTTGAAGAGGATCTCGTGGGTACGGTTGTCGGGGCGGAACAGCCAGTGGGCCAGCAGGAGCAGCGGGAGGGCGAGGGCGGTTACGGTTGTCAGCTCGAAGAAACCGTGGCGGGCGTACTCGGCGTAGGTGAGGCCGGCGGTGTCGTCCAGGTGGCCGGCGCCACCGAAGAGGTAGCGGACCTGTATCGCCACGAACGTGAGGAACAGGAAGTCGAGAAGCCCGAACACGATCCCCACCTCGACGATGCCGAGTGAGAAGATCCCGGGCCGGGATAACCTGGGGATGCGGGGAAGGCGCGCCATCAGCCCTGTCCACAAGATACCGGCGGAAATCCACGCTAGGAAGCAGAACAGGAAGAAGTGCGAGAACACCCTGGCTATGTCGAAGCCGAAGACATCGAGCACCAGCCGCTCGAAGACGGCGTCGGCCGCCACGAAGAGCGCGCCGAACAGGACAAGGAGCGGCGCGGCGAGCAGCACGCCCCTCGACACCGCCAGCGCTCCCCCCTTCCATCGCCCGCGCATCGTCTGGGCCCAGTCTATGTCGGCCACGCTCACGGGCACGGGGCCGGCGGAGGAGAAGATGCCGGCGAGGCCGCCACCGATGATGTAGTCGGAGATCCCCGCCTGACGGAGGCTCCCGCTCCGCCCACGCCACACCGCCAGAGAGAGTGAGACCGTTACCGCGAGGATATCGAGGGAAACCACCACGGGGGAGTCGCGTAGCGCGGTCCCGCAGGCAAAGACGATCGCCACCAGGACCAGCCATCTTCCTTCTCCTTCGACAAGCACCCGGCCCCATCTCGCAGACATGGCCCCAAGAGCTACGAGCAGCACGATCCAGACGGAGAAATTGATACCCCAGGGCGTGGCTCGGAGCAGAAGATCCCCCAGAACTCCAAGCGCCACCGAAACCCCGAGGAGCCCGAGCCCCAACCTCGTCCGCTCGCCCAAAGGACACACCTCCGTCCGTAGCCTGAAGGGCACTGTAGAGGACAGAGGTAACATGCCGGCCACCGACCGATTAAGAAGGGCTAAAATATCCTAAGCTCTTCGTTCCAAGGATAACGAGGTGTTGCCGAAGAGAACCTTCCAGGGTACACCGCCAGGCGTAGTGTCAGCCCAGGGGAGACATTAGCGGCGGCGTGGTGGCGAGACCCCACTGCAAGCAATGATAGTAGGATTGGGGAGCATGGGTTGCCAAAGGGACACGAGGAAGGGTATCGTCGCCCGTTTTGGACGGCGTCAGGTTTCGCCGCGTGCCTCGACACCTGGCAACCCTGCTCCACCGAAGATCGCGTAAGGTTGCTCGTGTTCGGACCCCGGGAGGAGAACTGAAGAGAACCGGCGGAATCGGGATACTGATCGTGGTGCTCGTGGTTGGCTACGGTCTGTACACCGGCACCATCGCTCCGGAGCAGCTCTTCAGGGAGCTGCTCGGTCAGGGTGCTGGCAGCTCTGGAGAGGTGCAATCTGGATCTGGTCCGTCCACGGCGTCTGGCGCACCAAAGCCGCCTACGGCCTTCCGGGCGCGGGAGATGCTAGAAGAGATCGACGTCGCACCCGTGGGGAGCATGGCCGGTTACTCGCGCGAGGAGTTCCCGCACTGGGCCGCTGACGGAACCCGGTTCGGGTGGGACGAGCTCGACGGAAGTTGCGACGTTCGAGACGACGCCCTCATCAGGGACGGACGCGGGGTCGAGGTCGATGAGGATTGCTCCATTACCGCCGGTGAGTGGCTGGACCCCTTCACCGGCGCCACGCTTGCGGACTCGGAGGACGTCGACATAGACCACATCGTTCCCCTTGCCAACGCCTGGCGATCCGGCGCGGACGGGTGGGACGCGGAGCAGCGGGAAACATACGCCAACGACCCTGGAGTATTGCTTTCCGTCGACGACGCCGCCAATCAGACCAAGGGAGACAAAGGCCCCGAGGCGTGGCTGCCGCCCAACTCCGATTACCGTTGCGAGTACGCGCGGCGTTGGATCTGGATCAAGCATGAGTGGAACCTGACGGTAAACGAGCAAGAGCAGACGACGCTGCAGGACCTGCTCGATGGTTGCGAAACAGGGTGAGCGGCGAGAAATATCCCTGTACGAAGGACCTGAGGTCCACCTTCACCAGCACCACTGGAGGCGTGCTAACGAACGAGGTGGGAGCCATCACCGGCCAACTGGAGCTACTCACCCGCCCCGCGCGCAACGGCATCGAGGCTGAGGTCCGTTACGAGGGCGCCCGAGATCTGTACACCGTGAGCGGCTCACCTCTGGAGACCATCGACTCCCACCCGGAGGGCCACCGGACCATCCTCCAGAAGCTAACCACCCCGGGCAGGATCGAAAGGGGAAACGAGCTTCCAGTCGACCTGACCAGCAGCCAGGGGGTCAGCCCGGGCTGACGGAGCGGTTCATCGCGTAGGCGATGCCGCCAAGCATCATGTAGATCAGGCCTGCCACGACGACGGTGCCGGCACCGACCTGGAGCGCCCCGCCAGCGACCTGGAACACCCCGTACACCAGGTAGCCTACGGCGCAAACCAGGGCTCCCCGATGGTAGAGCGCTGGCTTGCGGGCGAGCAGCCCGACCACGGCCAGCAAGGCGCCGCCGGCTACAACCACGGCGAAGATCAGGAGGACGCTGTGCCGTACCACCTCGGCCCCAACCGCCAGACCTGACCGGTCAGCGGCTGGTTGGGGGTCGGCCAGCGTAAGCGCGAGCCCGAATATATCCCCTGCCTCGGCCAGAAACATCAGACCGAAGATGGCTATGGCGACGAGCCGCAGCACACCGCCCCTAGCGCCTGTAACGTTGCCAGCCAAGACGTGCGAGAAGGACCCCGGTCATCGCCGCCGTAGCGCCCCATATGTTGCGCGGTGACGGCCCCCCGGTAGCGAAGACCGGCACCTCGTAGTCGCGGCCTTCGTACGTCCAGGGCACCTTGCGAAGCGTCTCGGGGGCGGTGAGCGTCTCCAGGGAGACCGTGAATATCTCCTCAACCTCGTCGGGCGCGAGCACAAGCTCGGCCCGGGCCGGCAGCAGCCCGACGAATGGGCTCACGCGGAAATCAGAGGGTGGAATGTACATCTCCTCCAGCTCTCCGATAACCTCGACCAGGCCGCGGCTGAGGTCGATCTCCTCTTCGGCCTCACGTAGCGCCGTCTCCATAAGCGATGCGTCCGACGGCTCGGCGCTGCCCCCGGGGAAGGAGATCTGGCCGGCATGCTCGGCGAGGTCTCCCTTCCTCACCGTATACACCACCCTGGCCTCCCCGTCGTCCAGGAGGATCGGAACCAGCACCGCCGCCCGCCGCGAGTTTGCCCCCGGCGGCGGCACCCGTGGGCGCCTCTCCCCCGTTTCCAGGTCCACCGGCGAGAAACTCTCGTAGACCTCACGCCACCCTTCGAAGGGTTGGGCGACCGCCTCCCGCAACCGCTCCACGAGGCCAGCACCGCCAAAATCAGTATCCGCCCGAGATCCGTCCATCACGCAATGCTAGCACGCTTCGGCTCCGGTTCGGCCCCCTTGCCAGGAGGCGGCGCTCAATCCGAGATGTTCTTCTGGGCCAGTACTTTCTGGGGGCTTATGCGAACCAGTAGTTCCGATGGCACGGCGTTGCGCCTGCCGTATTCGTCGGCTTTCTCCGGACCCATGTAGCGACCGCCGATGTGGGTGGACCAGTGCAGGAGGTCAGGGTCCTGGACGGATAGCACCGCCGTGCCTTCGATGATAACGAAGTGAAACGGCGGGTTCTCGTCGTCGATGCAGAGGGCGACGCGGGGATCCCGGCGTATGTTTCGGCCCTTGACCGTGTCCTGGCCCGTCGTGATGACGAACGCGTCGCCGTCGAGGTCGAACCAGACAGGAGCCGCGTGCGGCCTACCATCGGCCCGGACCGTGCAGAGGACCGCCGTGCGCGCCCTACCGAGCAGAAACTCGTAGTATTCGTCCCGGGACATTCGTTCCGCCAAATCCACACATCTCCATCACCAGCTTACCCGGTCCCCCTCTAGACATCTCGAGGGTTTTCGAAGCGCCCGAGGCTGCGGGAAGCGGGCTATCTGCCGTCAGCTATCATCCATAAGAAGCCACCTGGTCGCTTCTCTGAAGAGCGAGCACGACGGACCGTGGGCGGTTGGTCGCGAGGTCCTTCACCCGGCTGCCGGCTCCTCCACAGGGCGCTGCCCCAGTTCCCTGTCGAGCAGGAAGAGCGCTTCGGTGCCGTCCCCGATCATTCTGAGCGTCTCGACCACGTCACCGGCGTTCTTCTCCTCCTCTACCTGCTCCGTTACGAACCATTGGAGGAAAGCCTGGCTCGCGTAATCGTTCTCCCTCACCGCCAGACCGTAGAGGTCGTTGATCATCCCCGTGACCTTCTTCTCGTGTTCCAGAGCGCTCTGAAACACCTCGAGCGGCGACCCGAACTCGACCAGCGGCCCGTCGATAGGGCCCAACACCACGCGCCCGTTACGCTCCAGGATGAAGTCGTAGAACTTCATGGCGTGTGCGGTCTCCTCCTGCGCCTGGGCGCGCATCCAGTGCGCAAAGCCAGGCAGGCTTTCGGACTCGCAGTAGGCGGCCATCGACAGATACTGATAGGCCGAAAATAACTCGTTCCTTATCTGTTCGTTCATCGCGTCCTGGACCGCCTGCTTGAGCACGTGATCTCCTTCCTGGTCGTTCGCCACATCTCTGACCGTACTATACCCCGATCGCTTCCGGTGGGATGAAGGCCCGATTCAAGAACGCTTCTCGAGGTTGGAGTGGGCCAGCGAGGTGGTGAAGGCCGCCACGGGCATGACCAGCGCGGCCAGTATCGAGCCGCCAACCCACTCCCCCCAGGTGAGTGATCCCGTGATCGTCCCTAGCCCCCAGGCGCCCGCATCTACTAGAATCCCTTCCAGGTAGTAGGCCACGGACGCGGTCATGAACACGAACCAGAAATGTTCCCGGACCAGTTCCCTGCTGCGTCGCATCGCGGCCACGGGCCCCACGCCCTCTTCCCGGATCACGGGCGTCGTCAGCGACCAGCGCGTGTACAGCCAGACCCCGGGAACGACGAGCAGGAGCGTCGCAGCAGAGGTGATGGCAACCACGATCACGGCGGCTCCGACCACACCGGGAACGTAAGGTACGGCCCCGGCCAGATCTTCGAAGAAGCTCCTGAGGCCACGGCTCTGCTCTCCCCGCCGGACCTTCCTGACGATGCCTTCGGCGTAAGCAAGGTAGAGGTAGTAGGCGAGGTAGCCCGTCACCAGCGAAACGATCAGGTCCACCACACGGCGTTCGTCGATGAGGTAGCTGGGCACCTCCCCTATCGCGCCGAGCACGAGCGAGGGCACCAGCGTTGCCAGAGGGTACCTCCACACTATGGAAAGTCCCCCCAACCAGACGCCCCTGATGGTATTGGTCTCGACCATGGGCACGAGCATTCTCCCCCAACGCGTCCAGCGGGGCAAACGCCAGGCGAGCGAAATTCGATCCGGCCAGGGACCCCGCCGTGACCTACACTAGCCGCCCGATGAGAGCGAGGCACGGAACGCGTCCTGGGACGTGCCGGAAGTCCCGACGGGCGAAGGCAGGGCTGCCGATAGCCGTCACGCTGTCGGATCCGCCGCTAACCCGTTATGTCGCCTACCGAGTCCAGGATCCGCAGAAGGTCGTCGGATGACATATCCTGCGCTTCGCGGATGTGACCGCGCATGTTGATCCGCGCGTCCATACCGTCGGTATAGAGAACGGTTATGCGGTAAAGGATGTCAGCCACAGCCTCCGAACCGATCTCGTCGTTGTCGTTGTGCAGGAGCATGTGCGGCTCGAACGCGGCGATCTCCTCCACTGCGGTCTCCGGGGATGCGATCACCAACTCGTGTTCGGGGCGTTTGCGCCGTATGTAGAGTGCGAGCGCCTGACGATACATCAGGGGCGTGATGGTTATGAGTATGCGCATCTTATCCCTCGATAGAACCTGAATAGCATGTCGACAACCGTGTTAAACGGAGAATGGACTGGAAGGTGTAACTCCCGGGTATCGGACGCCGCGCGGGAGATAGTGCCCCAGCGAACGTCCCGACCACGCCCGGCAGGCCCGTAGAGCGCGCCAGGGTCGTCAGTGAGCCGAGTCTCCACTCCGAGCCATTGCGTCGTCCACCATGCGACCAGATATCCAACCCCTTCTGAGGCCCGGTGCCCGCTTCGGGGTGACCCGTTTGGGGAAAGGGAAAGGAGAAGTGAGACACCAGGGTATAAGGTTCCTACCGCAAAGCACTCCCGGCCTAAACTCCTGTGGGGCCCCGGTACGGGATATTGGCCCGAAGTGTGTACGCACCGCACTTCTTCCCTGGCGGTGTACCGTGGATGAAAGCGTCCCGCTGCGGGACTACTAACCAGTAGCGGGGAAGCCTGCTAGTCGACTCCACCGATGGCGAGCATATCGAGGGCGATGGCCGCCGTCCAGGATTGTTCGCCCGAGCCGAGCGGCTCGCCGGTGAAGGGCTCGAAGTACTCGGCAAACCCGCCCACCGAAAGCTCTTCCAGAGTATCCCGGCGTATGTTCTGTGCTCTGGTGCTCTCTCCCGCGCGCAGCAGCGACCACCACAGGAGCCAGTTGGCGACTGGCCAGACCGGCCCGCGCCAGTAGCTGCGCGGGTGGAACCCGGGCTCTACGGGGCTCGTCGAAGGGGGCAGCGGGTAGCGGAGGTCGGCGTTGCCGGCAAAATGCTCCGATTCGAGTGTTGCGAGGAGGGTGTCCAACCGCCTGCGATCGAGGCCGCCCGCGATCAGGGGCGAGAATCCGGCGATGGTGCGCACTGGGACGGATTCGCCGGCCAACACGTCGTGGTCCAGGCATAGCCCGAGGCCAGGGTCCCACTGCTCTTCCAGTCCCGCCCGGCCGCGGGCGATCCAGGCTCCTATCAACTCTTTGTCTTCTTCGGGGGCGTCGACGACCTCGGAGATCTCCAGCAACGCCTCGTTGGCCGCGACGAGGATAGCGGAGAATAGTACGTCTTTGATCAGGAAGGGGTGCCGCTCGTAGATGTCGGCCTCGTCGTAACGAGCCCTCTTGAGCAGCTCGAGCAGCCACAGGAAGCGGTCGTACTCGCTGTCCGTCGGGCGGTGGGAGGGATCGGCTACGTGCTGGAGGTCGTAACGGGTATAGGAAGGAACCTCCCCCACGGAGATCCTCTCCAGAGGAGCGTCCCAGCGCGGGGAGTTGTCCGTGCCGCTCTCCCAGGGGTGGTAGATGGTTACCAGGCCCGACCCCTCGGGGTCGCGGGCGGTCGCCAGGTAGCGGTGCCAGGAGAACAACCTCCTGTAGTTGCTCCGGAGAAAGTTGCGGGCGCGGGTGGC
>Ga0190275_10002949_pt1 | contig 12078 bp, 8 predicted proteins | sample Popmic550T_FD_133745 | JGI IMG/M metagenome (GOLD analysis project Ga0190275, IMG submission 133745) | Populus adjacent soil microbial communities from riparian zone of Yellowstone River, Montana, USA - 550 T | ecosystem: Environmental > Terrestrial > Soil > Riparian zone > Trees stand | place... | reverse complement strand
TTGGTGACGCTCTGCGGACTGGGCGGAGCGGGAAAGTCACGTTTGGCGGCCGAGCTGGCCTGCCAGCTCGCCACGGATCGTACGGGAGCTCCGACGACGATCTGGTGGGTGTCTCTGGCGTCGATCAGTGATCCCCGGTCGGTGCCGTCCGCGGTGGCAGGGTCGCTCCGGGTGGCGGTGAGTGCCGGCGCTTCCGCTGAGGACCTGCTGAGGCGGCTGTCGGCGGAGTCCACCCTCCTCGTGCTGGATAGCTGCGAGCAGGTGGCGGCCGCGATCGTTGCCCTGGTGTCGGCCCTGCTGGCCAGGTGCCCGCAGCTCCGAGTGCTGACGACGAGTCGGACTCCGCTCGGGCTGAGCGGCGAGCAGGTGTTTCCAGTACCACCGATGACGGCGGCGGATCAAGCGGGCAGGGCCGGCTCAGACGCAGTCGAGCTGTTCGTGCGGAGGGCCCGGTTGGTCGCATCGGCGGAAAACGTGGATCCGGAGGACCCTGCCATCGCCGAGCTCTGTGACCACCTGGCGGGATTGCCGTTGGCCATCGAGCTCGCCGCCAGCTGGACCCGACTGCTGTCGCCGGTCGGTCTGCTCAACGAGATGATCCGTGGCGAGGAGGTGCTCACCTCGGAGCTGGCCGATCTGCCCGAGCGGCATCGCAGCCTCATGGTGGTGTTGGACAGCACCTGGCGAGCGCTGGACAGCAGCCAGCAGCGGGTGCTGGCCCGGCTCGGCATCTTCGTCAACAGCTTCACCCAGGAGGCGGCCGAGGTCGTCTCGGGCGCTTCCCTGGCGCAGCTGCGGGCACTGGCCGAGGCGTCGGTCATCCAACGGATACCCGACGGCCCCACCGGCCCCCGGTTCCGGGTGCATGAGCTGATCCGAACCTATGCGCTGCACCAGGCGGCCGAAGTCGACCCGGAGCTTGTCGAAGCGGCTCAGGCCGCGCGGTTCGACTACCTGCTCGATCTCCTCGAGCGGGCGGCCATGGCGACCGAGATGGTCGAGGAGCCGTGGTGGACGGCGTCCTTCGATGCCGACCTCGGCAACATTCGTGCCGCGATGACCTGGGCCCTCGACCGCGGGGACAGCGACCTGGCGCTGCGGGTTTCCGGGTCACTGTTCTCCTTGTGGGTCTATGCACCGGCTGCCGCCCATACGATGGAGCTGCTGGATCGCACGCTGGCCCTTCCCGCCGCTGGCCTCGATGCGGAGTCGCTTCGCATCCGGGCGCGTGTCCTCGACCACGGGGGCTACGCCGCGCTGGGGGACTGCAGCCCGCGCAGCTTCACACCCGATCTCGCGGTGGCAGGTGCTCGGTTCGCGGAGGAGTTCGCCCTGTGGGAGCGTCTCGGCGACGACGTGGAGATGGCTCGGTCGCTGCGCGGCTCCGCCCACGTCGACTTCCACGCCGGTGACTGGACGGCGGCACGAGCCTTGATCGAGCGAAGCCTGGCCCTGTGTGAGGCCGCGAACGATCGAGGAGGTCTGGCGTGGTCGGTCAACGACCTGGCCATGTGGCACGACGCGACCGGGGATCAGGAGCGAGCCGAAGCAGCGTGGCGCAACGCCCTCGACAGCTTCGAACGGCTCGGAGTGGGATTCGGCGTCTACCGCATTCACCTGTCGACGGCGATCCTGGGGCTGAGGCGCGAGGACTGGGCGATGGCCGCGGATCGGCTCCGTCTGGCCGTCCAGGTGCGCGACTTCGAGCACTTCGTCTACCTCGGGTCGATCCTGCTCGGGGCGGCCGCAAGTCTCGCCGCGGCTCTGCGGCGTGGCTCGGAGGCGGCCGCGCTGTTCGGGGCAGCCTCGACCTGGGAGGACTCCTACGGAGTCTGCATCCACGACCACGACGCGCCGATCCTCGACGCCGGCATCGCTCGCTGTCGGCGCCAGCTCAGCCAGGGCGAGTGGGAGGCCGGCTACCGATCCGGTGCCCGTTGGACCTCCGCGGAGGCGATGCGCGCAGCCGGTCGCATGCTGGAGGAGCTGGCCGCAGCGCTCAGCAGCCGGCCGGCCGGACTGACAGAACGCGAGGTGGAGGTGCTCCGGCTGGTCGCGCTCGGACTGAGCAACGAAGACATCGCGCGGCGCCTGGTGATCAGCACACGTACCGTGCACGCCCACGTACGCGCCGTCTTGGCCAAGCTGGGGGTCTCCACCCGGACTGCCGCAGCCCACGAAGCCAGCCTCCTGAACCTGGCATAGGCGACGGCCGACGAATATAGGCAGATGTGCCGATTGCCAGCCCGAGGCATGAAGATCACCCTGGTAGGAGGTGAGCAAAGGGGGCGATGATGATCTTCGGGCTGAAGCTCCTGATCTGGTTGATCTTGATCATCGTACTGACGTCGAGCGACTTCGGGCGCACGGACGCACGGACGCCTGCGCCCATGGCGGCTGATAGGTCTACCGAGGTCGGCAGACGACCGGCCGCGTTCACCGAGAACTTCCGCTGGACCGACGGGCTGGCGATCGAGGTCGCCGAGGTCGAGCACACCAGGCTGCTGGCGTCGACCACGGTGGACGCCCCGAACGCCCGGGTCGGCGATCCCTGCAGCGAGCTCACGATCGTCGTACGCAACGGATCCGACCACCAGGTGAGAGTCGCCCTCACCGCACGGCTCCGCTACGGCCCCGACCTGTCGTCGGCCAGCGTGTACGTGCCCGTGGCCGGACACGCCGACCACGCAACCGTGCAGTACGTTGCCCCCGGCGAGGTCTCCTATCCCCACACGCTGGGGTTCGTGCTACCGGAAGATGAGCGCGACGACGTCGTGCTGGAGATCGGCATCGACAACTGGAAGCATGAACGGGCAGTGTTCGCCGGCACGATCGCTACCCGCTAGCGCAACCACTCTGGTCCGGGAATCAGGTGTTCTGCGGGAAGCCCAGGTTCAGGCCGCCGTGGCTCGGGTCGAGCCAGCGGGAGGTGACGACCTTGCCGCGGGTGAAGAAGTGCACACCCTCGACGCCGTGCGCGTGGCTGTCGCCGAACAGCGACGACTTCCAACCACCGAAGGAGTAGTAGGCCATCGGCACCGGCACCGGCACGTTGATGCCGATCATGCCGACCTTCACCTCGTTCTGGAACCGCCGAGCCGCACCGCCGTCGTTGGTGAAGATCGCGGTGCCGTTGCCGTACGGGTTGTCGTTGATCAGCTGCACGCCGTCGTCGTAGGTGTCCACCCGGACGACCGCGAGCACCGGGCCGAAGATCTCGTCGGTGTAGATGGACATGTCGGTCGAGACGTGGTCGAACAGCGTTGGGCCGACGAAGAAACCCTCACCGTCGGCATCGGGCTGCACCGTCCGGCCGTCCACGACCAGCTCCGCCCCGGCCGCCTCACCGGCGTCGATGTAGCCCGAGACCCGCGACTGGGAGGCGGCGGTGACCAGCGGTCCCATGTCGCAGCCGCGGGTGCCGTCACCGGTCCGCAGACCGACGGTCCGCTCCTTGATCTTGGCGACCAGCTCGTCCCCGACGCCACCGACCGCGAGCACCGCCGAGATCGCCATGCACCGCTCCCCCGCGGAGCCGTAGCCGGCGTTGACGGCCTGATCGGCCGCCAGATCCAGATCGGCGTCGGGCAGCACCAGCATGTGGTTCTTCGCCCCGCCCAGAGCCTGCACCCGCTTGCCGTGCGAGGTGCCGGTCTCGTAAACGTACTTGGCGATCGGAGTCGACCCGACGAAAGAGATCGACTGCACCTCCGGATGGGTGAGCAGCCCGTCGACGGCAACCTTGTCACCGTTGAGGACGTTGAACACACCGTCAGGCAGTCCGGCCTCCTTCCACAGCTCCGCCATCCACAGTGCTGCGGTGGGCACCTTCTCCGACGGCTTCAGCACCACGGTGTTGCCGGCCGCGATGGCGATCGGGAAGAACCACATCGGCACCATGGCCGGGAAGTTGAACGGGGAGATGATCCCGACCACGCCGAGCGGCTGCCGGACCGAGTGCACGTCGACCTTGGTCGAGGCGTTCTCGGTGAACGCCCCCTTGACCAGGTGCGGGATGCCGCAAGCGAACTCGACCACCTCCTGGCCGCGGGAAACCTCGCCGAGGGCGTCGGAGAGCACCTTGCCGTGCTCGGAGGTGATGATCGCCGCCAGCTCGGGCTTGCGGGCGTTCAGCAGCTCCCGGAACGCGAATAGGACCTGGGTCCGTTTGGCCAGCGAGGTGTCCCGCCAGCTCGGGAACGCCGCCGCCGCAGCCGAGACGACCTCCTCGACATCGGCCTCGGAGGCCAGCGCCAGCTGAGCGGTGACTTCTCCGGTCGCCGGGTTGGTCACGTCGGAGAAGCGACCGCTGGTGCCCTCGTACGTTGCACCGTTCTTCCAGTGCTGAAGCGTCGTTGCCATGATGAACTTCCTTACTCGGTGGGGATTGCTGGACGGGAGATGATCACGCCGTGGGTGTCAGGAACGGCTTCTGCTCGTTCTTCTTGCCCTGGTAGAACTCGCTGGCCTGCTGGGTCGAGGTGAGGGTGGACGTCGAGCTGACCGGCACGTCCCACCACGACTGCGAACTCGGGGCGTCGATCAGCGGATCGGTCTCGACGTAGATCACGATCGACTCGGTGGCCGCCTTGGCGGTCTTGATCGCGTCGGCGAGCTCGGCCTTGGTCGTCACCTTGATCACCTCGAGACCGAAGCTGGCCGCGTTGGCCGCCAGGTCGAGCGGCAGCTTGTCTCCGTCCAGTCGACCGGTCGCGGCGCTGCGCTTGCGGTAGGAGGTCCCGAACCGCTGCGAGCCGAGCGACTCCGACAGCGAGCCGATCGAGGCGAAGCCGTGGTTCTGCACCAGCACCGTGATGATCTTGATGCTCTCCTGCACCGCGGTGGCGAGCTCGGTGGCCATCATCAGGTACGACCCGTCGCCGACCATCACGAACACGTCCCGATCCGGGCAGGCCATCCGGACCCCGAGGCCACCGGCGACCTCGTAGCCCATGCAGGAGTAGCCGTACTCGACGTGGTAGCCCTTCGGGTCTCGGGTCCGCCACAGCTTGTGCAGGTCACCCGGCATCGAGCCGGCCGCGCAGACCACCACGTCGCTCGGGTCGGACAGCTCGTTGACCAGACCGATGACCGAGCTCTGGGAGAGCAGACCAGGCGCCGGCTCCTCCTCCGCGAACGCCTTGGCCACCGTGGCGTCCCACTCGGCGTCGAGCTGGAGGTAGCGGGACCGGTAGGTGTCGGAGACGGTGTGGTCGTCCAACAGGGAGGCCAGGGCGCTGAGGGCCTCGCGGGCGTCAGCCTGCACGGCCAGACCGGCGTGCTTGACCGCGTCGATCGGCGCGACGTTGATGTTGACGAACTTCACGTCCGGGTTCTGGAACGCCGTCCGGCTGGCGGTGGTGAAGTCCTCGTACCGGGTGCCGATGCCGATGATCACGTCGGCCTCGTGGGCGACCGCGTTGGAGGCGGTGGTGCCGGTGGAGCCGATCGCGCCCAGGCACTGCGGATGGTCGTAGACCAGGGTGCCCTTGCCGGCCTGCGTCTGGCCGACCGGGATGCCGGTGGCCTCGCAGAAGGCGGCCAACGCCTCGGTGGCCCCGGAGTAGTGCACGCCACCGCCGGCCACGATCAGCGGCTTGGACGCACCACGGATGATCTCCGCCGCCCGCGAGATGATCGCCGACTCCGGCAGCGGCCGGGACATGTGCCAGACCCGCTTGGCGAACAGCTCGACCGGCCAGTCGTACGACTGCGCCTGCACGTCCTGCGGGAAGCAGACCGTGACGGCTCCGGTCTCGGCCGGGTCGGTCAACACCCGCATCGCCGAGATCAGCGCGGCGGGCAGCTGCTCGGGGCGCCAGATCCGGTCGAAGTACTTGCTGACCGGACGGAAGCAGTCGTTCACGGTGACGTCCCCGGCGTACGGGAGCTCGAGCTCCTGCAGCAAGGGCGACGCACTGCGGTCGGCGAAGGTGTCGGCCGGCAGCAGCAGCACCGGAATCCGGTTGATGGTAGCCAGCGCGGCACCGGTGACCATGTTGGTCGCGCCCGGGCCGACGCTGCTGGACACCGCGTACGTCTGCAGCCGGTTTCGCATCCGGGCGAAGGCGACGGCGGAGTGCACCATGGCCTGCTCGTTGCGGCCCAGCACGTACGGAAGCGACCCGGGCTCGTCGATCTCGGCCTGCAGCAGCGCCTGGCCCAGGCCGGCCACGTTGCCGTGGCCGAAGATGCCGAAGCAGCCCTCGAAGAACTTGTGCTCGACCCCGTCGGACTCGCTGTATTGCTGGCTCAGGAACCTCACGGTCGCCTGCGCCACAGTCAGCTGGACGGTCTCGCCCATGATCACGAGTCCTCTCTGGTCAGTCGGGGGTCGACCGGTTGGTCGGCCCAGGTGCCCCGCACCCAGGTCTGGTCGGGGTGGTCGGAGATCTTCCAGGCCCGCTCCCCACCGTGGGGGTCTGGCGGTCCGGCCATCACGTTCAGGTAGTACATGTCGTAGCCGGGCGCCGCGACACACGGCCCGTGCCAGCCGTACGGCACCAGCACCGTGTCGCGATCGTGAACTTCTTCGCAGAGGTCGATGTCGTGGCCGGGTGAGGAGGACGTGCGCATGAATCCCAGGCCTGGTTCACCGTTCGGACCGGCGGCGATCTCGAAGTAGTAGATCTCCTCCAGCTCGGACTCGTGCTTGGTGGCCTCGTCGTGTTTGTGCGCGGGGTAGGACGACCAGTTGCCACCCGGGGTGATCACCTCGCAGGCGATGATCGACCCGGCGGCCAGCGATTCCGGGGTGCCGAAGTTGCGCACCTGGCGGCTGGACTGTCCCGCCCCGCGCAGCTCCACCGGGACCTCGGCCACGGATGAGTAGTGGACCGGCAGGTCGGCGTCACTGACCGCGCCGCACAACGCGTACCGGCCACCGTCGGTCGAGGTGAGCGTGGCGGACGAACCGGCCGGCAGGTAGACGATGTCGGTCGGACCGGCGAACACGTCGGACCGTCCCGCCAGCTCGAAGGTCTGACCGCCGCTGGTCACCGTGGCCCCGCCGGACAGTGGCACCACGATGATCTCCTCGCCGTCGCACGCGACTTGGTGGGCCTCACCTGCCGACAGGGTCAGGGTCCGCAGGCTGGAGTAGCCCCACCCGGCGGACGTCGGGGTGACCACCAGGTCGTACGGGCCGTCGGCGGCGGCGCCGGCGGGCAGGAACAGCTCGGACATCAGCAACTGCTCCTCAGCGCACCAGCGAGACGGCGGTGTCGACCGCCTTCGCCACGTCATCGTCGGCCGGGTAGAGCATGGTCCGCCCGACCACAAGCCCGCGGACCGCGGGCAGCGCCAAGGCGGCCTGCCAGGCGGCGTACGTCTCGTCGGGGTCTCCGTCGGGATCGCCACCCAGCAGCAGGGTCGGCAGCGTCGTGGCCGCCATCACCCGCTCCATCTCGTGCACCACCGGCAGCTTCATCCAGGTGTAGGCGCTCGAGGTCCCCAGACCCTGCGCGATGGCGATCGACTTGATCACCGCGTCGGGGCTCAGGTCGTTCACGGTCTTGCCGTTGACCCGGCTGGACAGGAACGGCTCGACCATGGCGATGAGGCGGGCTCGGTTGAGCTCGCTGATCACCCGCGCCTGGGTCTCCAACGTGACCACGGTGGCCGGGTCTTCCAGGTCGATGCGGGTCAGCATCTTGGCCCCGTCGAAGCCGGCCTCGATCGTGCCCTGCACGTCGTAGCCGGTGTTGCGGTCGTCCAGCTCGAAGACCGAGCCCTGCAGACCACCCCGGTTGATCGAGGAGATGACCAGCTTGTTCTCCAGTGCGCCGAGTAGCAGGAGGTCCTCCGCGATGTCGGCGGTGGCCAGCAGGCCGTCGACGCCGGGTCGGGAGAGTGCGGTCACCAGGCGTTCCAGCAGCTCGGCGCGATTCGCCATCGCCGTCGGGTTGCCGGAGGCGCCCAGAGCACCGCGGGCCGGGTGATCGCAGGCGACGATCATCAGCCGACCGTCACCGCTGGTGATGCTGCGGCGTTGACGCGCGGCCAGCAGCTCGCCGATCCGCTCGGGGGACGAGAAACGCACGTCGCTGATCTCGGCGACCGAGGACACGAAGCGGGAGCCGGCCGGAGTCGCGGTCGCGGGAGCCTCTGGGGGCAGCGTCTGGGTCATCAGGAGGCACCCGCGGACTCGAAGTGGACGGCGAGCTCGTCGGCGAGCCGCTCGTTGGGGTCTCCACCGGCCAGCAGTGTCTCGATCTCCTCGTTGGTCGGCATGGCGGTGGAGCACTCGAGACGGGAGGCGACGATGGCGCCGGCGGCGTTGGCGCGGGCCAGCACCTCGTCCAGCGGCCAGCCGGCCAGCAGCCCATGACACAGAGACCCACCGAAGGAGTCACCGGCGCCCAGACCGTTCAGCGGCTTGATCATGATCGGCGGTGACTCGACCCGCTCCGTGCGCGTCTTGGCCAGCACGCCCTTCGGTCCCTGCTTGACGATCGCCAGCTCGACCCCGGCGTCCAGCAGCGCGTCGGCCGCCTTCTCCGGCTCGGTCTCCCCCACCGCGACCTCGCACTCCTCGCGGTTGCCCACGGCGACGGTCACGTAGGGCAGCGCCTTGCGGATCTGCTCACCGGCGTCGGCCGGCGTGGCCCAGAACATCGGCCGGTAGTCCAGGTCGAGTGCGGTGATCGGCTTCCTGGCCCGGGCTTCGAGAACGGCGAAGTGCGCGGACCGGCTCGGCTCCTCGCTGAAGCCGGTGACCGACAGCCACATCAGGTCGGTGCCGCGGACAGCGTCGAAGTCGATGTCGTCGACACTGACCTGCAGGTCCGGGGCGGTCGGCTTGCGATAGAACCACAGCGGGAAGTCGTCCGGCGGAAAGATCTCGCAGAAGGTGACCGGAGTGGCGTACTCGGTGTTGGTGACCACGTGGGAGTCGTCGACCCCCAGCGCGGTGAGCGCCTTGCGCACGAATCGACCGAACGGGTCGTCGCCGACGCCGGTGATGATGCCGGAGCGGCGCCCCAGGCGAGCCGCGGCGACGGCGACGTTGGCGGTGGTGCCGCCGAGGTACTTCCCGAACGACGTCACATCCTCCAGTCCGACCCCGATCTGCTGCGGGTAGATGTCCACACCGCTGCGACCGAAGGTCAGCACTTCCAGCGGGGACGACGACGGGGACTGAGCGAAGCTGCTCATCACGCTCCTTCGAGGGCTGCAGGCCGACACGACCACTCAGCACGACGGTAGTCGCGCACCGAGGACCGCGTCAAGATTTGTACAGACAAATTATCATTCTTCCGGGAGCGAGTCACAGGTCGCCCTCCAGAAACTGGGCCCGGCCCAATCCGAACGACCAGTCGGACTGCGTGTTCGAGGCGACCGAGACGATCAGGTCAGTCGGCGCCAGGCCGCACTCGGCGTCCAACCGCTTGGCCAACTGGTCGTAGGCGGCCTTCTTCTGCTCGGTCGTACGACCTTGCTGGAGGATCTGGATCACCACCACGCCATCGGTGCGCTCGAACCCGAGTCCGGTGTCCTCGGCGATGATCTGGCCGACCGGGTGCTCGGTGATGATCTGGTAGCGATCCCGTGGCGGCGCCGCGAACACGTCGAGCATCACGTCCTGCACGACGTCGGCGATACGGCGAAGCTCGGCGGCGGTACGACCCTGCTGGACGTCGATCCTGACCAATGGCATCTGCCTGACCTCATCTCTGGTGGGATAGGCCAAGACTACTTTGTTAGGACATAATGTCAAGATCGAGTTCGTAACTCCGGTAGGTGCAACCACCGCGGAGTCGGGAGAGAGCGCCTCAGCGGCGGCCGACCAGGAACCCGCTGCCCCAGGCCAGGTGCGTGGCAGCCAGCACGGCCGGCAGCCAGCGGCGCGCCTCCGGCGACAGGGAGGCGGGAGCGGTCGCGGTCACGTACGCCACAAAGGCGCCGTAGCCGGCAGGAGCCAGGGAACCCAGCTGCAGGAAGCGAGAGCCGATCACCCGGCCAGCCAGCGCACCCACCAGACCTGCACCGATGGCCACCACCGCGACCGGGGGCGCCAGGTACCGGACACTCGCGGTGTCGGGGTGTCGTCGGACGACCTCTCGACGCCACTTGCCGGTGTCGTACATCTGCTTGGTCAGCGCCTTCAGCGTCGACCGCGGCCGGTAGGTGACCCGCAGCTCGGGCGAGAACCAGACCAGCCGGCCGGACTGCCGCAAGCGGTAGTTCAGCTCCCAGTCCTGCGCCCGGTGCATCGTCTCGTCGAAGCCTCCGACGGCCTTCAGGTCCGCCTTGTCGAAGACCCCGAGGAACACCGTGTCCGCCGGACCGGCCGGGACGTCACCCTGGTGGAAGGCTGCGCCCCCGAGCCCGAACCGGCTGGAGTAGACGAAGGCCACCGCCTGCTCGAACGGCGTCTGTCCGCGAGCCTCCATCACCCCGCCGACGTTGGCCGCGCCGGTCTCGGCCAGCAGCTGCACCGCCCGCTCGATGTAGCGATCGCCCAGCTCGCCGTGACCGTCGACCCGGACCAGGATGTCGTGCCGGGCGGCGTCGATGGCCAGGTTGAGCGCGTGCGGTGTCCGGCCGACGGGGTTGTCCACGATGGTCAACCGGGGATCGCCGGCGACGAGAGCCTCGGCGATCGCGTGCGTCCCGTCGGTGCACGGTCCGATCGCCATGATCAGCTCCAGCTCGCCGGGATAGTGCTGGTCGAGGACCCCCTGCACCGCCGCGCGCAGATGCTTCTCCTCGTTGAGCACTGGCATCACGACGCTCACCCCGGGCAACGGGCGTCCTGGCTGCTGACCGGTTGACACACCCCTATCCTGCCGGTGTCCCACCGGATTCGATGTCTCAGCTCGCTGAGCAGACCGTCGCGAGGTCCTCGGTCTGCTGTCCCGGCTTGAGGCTCGCGGTCTTCTTCTTGGGCTTCTTGCTCGTCGACGGACTGGCCGACGCTTGGCTCGGCGGGGAGCCGGACGATTCCGGGTCGGACGCCGGCAGGGTCGTCGGCTGCTGGGTGGCCGACGGGGACGGGCTGGCCGAGCGGTCGTCCTTGGCCTCGGACTTGGCGATCTTGGTCGCCACCATCTTGTGCATCTTGGTGAAGTTCGGGCTACCGGGGTAGATCACCGGCGGTACGAACGCCACGCTGGCGATCGGCTTCTCCTTGGCCTTCATGGCGAGGTCCACCATGGTGTCGATCTTGCTCGGCGGGATGTCGGTCTCGACGATCTCCTTGCCGGCAGCGGCGATGGAGTCGAAGTTGGTCAACACCGTGAGGGGATCGAGCTGCTTCAGCATCGCCGTCATCACACACTTCTGCCGAGCCATCCGGTCGTAGTCGGACGAGTCCGACCGCGAGCGGGCGAACCACAAGGCCGATCGTCCGTCCAGCAGCTGGTTCTTGCCCTTCTTGACGTAGCCGTACAGCTTGGACTCGCCGCCGCCGATCGGGATGTCGCGGTTGACGTCGATCCGGATGCCACCGACCGCGTCGACCAGTGCCTCGAAGCCCTTGAGGTCGACCATCGCGTAGTAGTTGATCTTGAGTCCGGTCGCTCCCTCCACCGCCTCCTTGGTGGCCTGTACACCAGGATCCTCGACGCTGTCGGGGTACAGGCCCTTGTGCGTGGAGGCGTACGTGTACACCGCGTTCAGCATGCAGGTGTGGTCCTTGCAGCCGAAACCCTTCGGAAACTTCGCCCGCATCGGCGAGCCCACCGGGAACGGGATGTCCTCCATGTTGCGCGGCAGACTGATCAACACCGTACGACCGGACTCGGCGTCCACACTCGCCACCGTGAGGCTGTCGGGTCGAAGTCCGTCCCGGCCCTTCCCGGCGTCGCCGCCCAGCAGCAGGATGTTGTAGCGGCCGTGCTGGGCCTTGGTCTCGCCGCCGCCGGCGAAGACGGTGGTCATCAGGTCGCGCTGGGAGGACACGATCGTGGCCGAGGCGACCAGACCGCCGACCACGGCGAGTGCCAGCACCCCGCTCAGGGCGGCGAAGCCCAGCCGGTGCCGCCGAGCCAGGTCCGGGGGCCGGGCCAGCCGCCAGGCGTCGATGAACAACAACCCCCAGCCGATCGCGAAGACGACCAGCAGCGCCTGCAGCGC
>Ga0190275_10002948_pt1 | contig 12081 bp, 5 predicted proteins | sample Popmic550T_FD_133745 | JGI IMG/M metagenome (GOLD analysis project Ga0190275, IMG submission 133745) | Populus adjacent soil microbial communities from riparian zone of Yellowstone River, Montana, USA - 550 T | ecosystem: Environmental > Terrestrial > Soil > Riparian zone > Trees stand | place... | reverse complement strand
GCCGCCGCCAACCGCGTGCTCGCCGAGGACGCCGAGGACGTGACCGCCCACGACCTGCTGGCGCTGGCCTACGCCGACATCGGCACGGCGCTGCCGCCGGCCGCACCCGGCGGCGACGTGGGAGCGCTCGCCGCGGATGCCGCGAACGCCCGCACCGACAAGACCCGCCGCGTGCAGGCGTGTGCGGAACTGGCCGCGGCCGTGCCCGCGCTGCCGATGCCGAAGCTCGCCACCCTCCGCGAGGCGCTCGGCAAGCTGCGGCCGGCGTTCGACGCCGAACCGGACGCGGACGCGAAGGCCGCACTGGCCGCGGCGCTGGCGGTGCTGCACCGCGAGCTGCACGGTATCTTCAAGCCCGACGAGGTGGCCCGCTCCACTGCGGCCCGACTGTACCGCGAGCGGAACCCGGCCGGCAACTACGCCGCCCGCGACCGCGTCATTTACCCGACGACCGCCGCCCACCGCGACTCGATCCTCCGCACCGGCGAATTGCCGCCGGCCCGCTGACCACCGCGAGCCCCCATGCGTTCTCCCCGCGTCCTGGCTCTCGTCGCCGTCGCCGCCCTCGTCGCCGGGGGAATCGGCTACGGCGTGTACCGCTACCTGACGCCGCCGGCCGGCTCGGTGACGAACATCGAGCCGCCGGCGGCGCGGCCGCCGAAGCCCGCCGTCGCGGTGCCGGAAAACCGCTTCGTGGACGTGACCGAGGCGTCCGGCGTGCGCTTCACCCACGTCAACGGTGCGACTCCGATGAAGCTGCTGCCCGAGACGATGGGGGGCGGCGTCGCGGTCATCGACTTCGACGGCGACGGCAAGCCTGACCTGTTCTTCCCGAACGGCCGAGTGTGGACCGGCCACGGCAACCCGGCGGCGCTCGTCGCCATGCCGACGCCGAAGCTCTACCGCAACCTCGGCGGCATGAAGTTCGAGGACGCCACCGACGCCGCGGGGTTCGGCCGCGAGCGGATGTACGGCATGGGCGTGGCGGTCGGCGACTACGACAACGACGGCCGGCAGGACCTGTTCGTGTCCTGCGTCGGCAAGCACCAGCTGTACCGCAACGTGGACGGCAAGCGCTTCGAGAACGCCACCGCGACCGCCGGCGTGGGAGGGCCGACCGACCTGCCGGCGGTGGGCAAGGCCGAGTTCGACGCGTGGAAGGCGCCGATCCCGTTCGGCTCGTCGTCCACGTTCGTGGACTACGACGGCGACGGCAAGCTCGACCTGTTCGTGTGCCACTACGTGACGTGGTCGCCGGCCATCGACCGCGGCATCAACAGCACGCTGACCGGGGCCGGGCGGACGTACCAGCAGCCGCAGCAGATGGACGGCGCCCAGTGCAGCCTGTATCGGAACCTCGGTGGCGGCAAGTTCGCTGAAGTGTCAGCGGCCGCGGGCGTCCACGTCAGCGAGGCGGAGGGGACGGACAAGAACTCGCGCCAGCGCGCCGTCGGCAAGGCACTCGGCGTCATACTGTGCGATCCGGACGGCGACGGCTGGCCCGACCTGATCGTCGCCAACGACACGGTCCGCAACTTCTTCTTCCACAACCGCCCCGGCCCGAACGGCGGCCGCGTGTTCGTCGAGGACGCCTACCGGCTCGGCGCCGCCTACGCGGAGAACGGCGCGGCCCGCGGCGGGATGGGGATCGACTGGGCCGAGTTCGCCCCGGGCCGGCTCGGCTGCGTGATTGCCAACTTCGCCAACGAGCCGGTCACGCTACTGGAACGCAACCGCGACCGGCTCGGTTTCTCCGACACCACGACCACCCTCGGCCTACTCGGCCCGAGCCGGCCGCCGCTGAAGTTCGGCTGCTTCTTCTTCGACTACGACAACGACGCTCGCCTCGACCTGTTCGTCTGCAACGGCCACATCGAGCCGGACATCTCGAAGATTCAGTCCATGCAGCAGTACGCGCAGCCGCCGCTACTGTTCTGGAACACCGGCGATCCGGCGTGTTACTTCGAGCCGGTGCCGGAATCGTCCAGCGGCCCGGACTTCCTGCGCCCGATGGTCGGCCGCGGCGCCGCGTTCGCGGACCTGGACGGCGACGGCGACCTCGACCTGGTGCTGGTCTCCAACGGCGGCCCGGCCCGCGTGCTGCGGAACGACGCCCCGGCCGCGAACAAGTGGGTGCGGCTCGACCTCCGCGGCGACGGCGCCACAGCCAACCGCATGGCGATCGGCGCCGAGCTGACAATCGAGGCCGGCGGAAAGACGTTCGTGCGCCACGTCGCCGGCGGCCGCGGCTACCTGAGCCAGTCGGAGGGCGTGCTGACGGTCGGCCTCGGGACGGCGACGCAGATCGACAAGCTGACGGTGCGCTGGCCGGGGAAGGCCGCCGGCTCGCGCAGCTGGCAGACCCTGCCGGCCGGCCGCACGCATATCCTGACGCAGACTGATCCGAAGCCTTAGAGAAGGTGCCCGTCATGTCGGCCTCCGCGTCTCCCGCCCCGGCCCGCCGCCGGGGGCCGTATCTGGTGGGTGCCGCGCTCGTCGCGGCGGTCGCGGTCGCGCTCTACCTCCTGTGGGCGCCGGTCGTCCACCCGCGGCAACCGAACATGGAAGCGGCGATCGCGGCGAACACGCGCGGCGTCGGGTGGATGGAGCACTTCGAGTTCGACAAGGCGGAGACCGAGTTCGAGGACGCCCGCCGGCACGCCCCGGACTGGGCGACCGCGAAGGTCAACCTCGGCATTTCGCTGTTCAACCAGGATCAGTCGAAGAACCCCGGAAAGATCGGCCGGGCGAAGGCGCTCTTCCGCGAGGTGTTGGCCGCGGACCCCGCGAACAAGCACGCCCACTACTGCCTCGGCATCATCTCTTACGAAGCGGGCGACCTCGGCACCGCGTACACGCACTTCGCCGAAGTGAACAAACTCGACCCGGCCGACGGCTTCACCTGGTACCGCGTCGGGATGACGCACCCGGACCGGACGCGCTCGGACGCCGCGAAGAAGTGCTTCGAGGAAGCGCTGAAGCGGAACCCGTACCTGACCGCGGCCCGCTACAACCTGTCACAAATCCTGTTCGCCACCGACGACGCCGCGGCGAAGAAGATGCTGGCCGAGAACGACGCCCTCCGCGCCGCGACGTGGGAAACCGAGGTTGCCACGAAGTACAGCGTGATGGGGAAGTACGCCGACGTGATCGGCCGCGACCCGCGGACGGACCCGAACCAGAAGGTCGGCCCCCTCCCCACCTTCGACGAGCCGGCGAAGATCGCCGCACCGGCCGGCGCGAAGTGGACGGGTGACGGCCCGCTGTCACTGTTCGACTCCAACGGCGACGGCCGGCCGGACGTGTTCCTCGGCAGAGCCGTGACCGACGGCGGGGACGCGCGGAACGTTCTGCTGCGGAACCCCGCCGGCGCCACCTACGCGGAATCGAAGCTGCCCGGTGCGCTTTGCCACGCCGGGTTCCCCGTACCCGGCGACTTCGACAACGACGGCTCCCCGGACCTGGCCCTCGTCGCCCCAAACCACATCCAGCTGCTGCGGAACGTCGGGAACGAGGCGTTAGCCGACGTGACCTCGGCGGCCGGGCTCGGCCCGGTAGCCGGGAACTTCACCTCGGCGCAGTGGCTCGACATCGACCAGGACGGCGACCTCGATCTCGTCCTCGCGGGCGGCGGCGTGGTCGTGTACGAAAACATCGGCGAGGCCGCCCCCGGCGCGGCGGGGCTGACGCCGAAGTTCCGCCGCCTGGAGGGCCGCCTCCCGCCGACGCCCGCCACGAACGTCGTCGCGGCCGACCTCGACGGCGACGGGGACATCGACCTGCTGGCGCTCGCCGACGGGGCGGCGCCGGTGCCGATCCTCAACGACCGCCTCTTGCGCTTCCACGCGGGGCCGCCGCTGCCGAACGTGCCGGCCGCGAGATGGCGCGGCGGCGTCATCCTCGACGCCAACCGCGACGAGCGCGCCGACCTGGTGCTGCTGCGGCAGGGTGAAGCGCCGGTCGTGCTGCTCTCGAAGGACGACGGCTTCAAACCCGGCGCGACGAACAGCCCGCCGCTGACGCAGTGCGTCGCCACGGACCTCGACCTCGACGGCTGGCCGGACGTCGTCGGCCTCGACGAGCGCGGCCGGCCGACGCTCCTCCACAACACCGGCAACGACCGCCTCGAAGCCGTCCCGGACGTGTTCGGCGTCGTCGATCAGCGACCCGTCCCGTGCCACGCGCTCGCCGTCGCCGACCTCGATGGGGACGGCAACCTCGACCTCCTGTTGGTGAACGCCGACGGGCCGCACGTCCGCCGCAGCCGCGGCAACGGCAACCGCGGCGTGTTCGTCTCGCCCACCGGCGCCCGCGACAAGGGGAGCGACCGCCGCGTCAACGCCGACGGCATCGGCACCTGGGTCGCGGCGCAGCACGGCTCGTTCTTCAGCAGCGCATTCCGGCTGTCCGCCGAGTCCGGCCCGGCGCGGTCGCTGCTGCCGACGGTGCTCGGCCTCGGCCGCGCCGACCGGGCCGACGTGATCCGCGCCCGCTGGCCGGACGCCGTGGTTCAGGCCGAGCTCGGCATCGCGGCCGGCCCGTTCCGGCTCGTCGAAACGAACCGCAAGGGCACGTCCTGCCCGGTGCTGATGACGTGGGACGGCGAGCGGTTCGTGTTCGTCACCGACTTCCTCGGCGGCGGGGCGCTCGGCGAGTCCGGGCCGGACGGCGCCGTCCGCCCGCCGCGGCCGGAGGAGTCGGTGAAGATCGAAGCGCACCAGCTGAGGGCGAAGGACGGCAAATATGTCCTGAAGATCGCGGAGCCCATGGACGAGGTGCTGTACCTCGACCGCCTCCGCCTCGACGTGGTGGACCACCCGGCGGGCGTGGTCGTGCTGCCGGACGAGCGGTTCGTTCTCGCCCCGCCGTTCCCGAGCCAGGAGCTACTGGCATTCCCGACACGCCACGAGCTGAAGGCCGCGACGGACGACGCCGGGCGCGACGTGCTGCCGCAACTCCGCGCGCGTGACGGGAACTCGGTGAACAGCTTCGCCGTCCGCTCCTGGCTCGGCTACGCCGCGGACCACGCCCTCACCCTCGACTTCGGCGCGGTGCCGGCGGCACCCGGGCAGCGCTGGTTCCTGGTGCTCGCCGGCTGGACCGAGTACCCGTACCCGGAGTCGATGTACGCCGCGGGCCGGGCCGGCGTGGCGCTGGTGCCGCCCGTGCTCGAACGGCTCGCCGCGGACGGCCGCACCTGGGAGCCGGTCTGCGACCTCGGCTTCCCGGCCGGCCTCACCCGCGTGATGACCCGCGAACTGCCCGGGTTCGTGCCGTCGGCGAAGACCGTCCTCCGCGTCCGCACCAACATGCAGATCCACTGGGACCACGTCTTACTGGCCCCGGCCGCGGACCTCGCGACGACCGCGCACGTCCACCCACTCGACCCGTCGGCCGCGTCTCTCGCCGCGCGCGGGTTCGTGCGCGAGGTCACGCCGTTCCCCGGCGGTCCGCTCGGCTACGACGATGCGCACACCGAGCCGGTCGCCGTCACGCGGTGGAAGGGGAACCTGACCCGCCTCGGCGACGTGACCGAACTTCTGACCGCGGCCGACGACAGGTTCGTGCTGTGCGGCCCCGGCGACGAGATCACCGTCCGCTTCGACGCGACGCGGTTGCCGCCGCTGCCGGCGGGGTGGGAGCGGTCGTTCGTGGTGCGGACGTGTGGCTACTGCAAGGACACCTCGACCACGACGGTGAGCGGCGGTCGCGTCGGGCCGCTGCCGTTCCAGGGGATGCCGAACTACCCCGAGTTCGGCGGCGCACCGCCGCCTGCCACCGACGCCGCGCGCTGGCACACCCGCCCGGCCGGCGGCCGCTAGGCGATCCCGTAAGCTATCCCCACGGCCCCGCCTCTCTCCCGGCGGGCCGATCGCCCGACACGCGGGAGGGGACATGCAGGCGGCGGCCCAGAAGGCACTCGGCTCCGACATCCGACTCCTCGGCGACCTCCTCGGCCACGCCATCCGCCGCCTCGCCGGTGAGGAGGCGTTCCGACTCGAAGAGGAAGTCCGCGCCGCCGCGAAGGAGCTGCGGGTCAACCCGTCGGTGGACGAAGCCCGCCGGCTCCGCGACCGTCTCGCGCGGCTCGACCTCCCCGCCCTCCGCGGCCTCATCCGCGCCTTCAGCGTCTTCTTCGACCTCATCAACCTGGCCGAGCAGCAGGCCCGGGTGCGGGCACTGCGGACCCGCGGCGAACGGCCCGGCGGCGAAACCGCCGAGGCCGCGCTGCGGCACATCCGCGACCGCGGCACTGGTGTCGATGAACTGTCGGCTCATCTCGCCCGGGCGCTCGTCGTCCCCGTGTTCACCGCCCACCCGAGTGAGGCGCGGCGGCGGACCGTGCTCGAAAAGCTCGCCGCCCTCGCCGGCCACCTCGACCGGCTCGAACTCGGCGTGCCGTCCGTCGCCGGGCAGGCCGACACCCTCCGCGCCGTCGCCGAGGAGGTCGAGTCGTACTGGCTCACCGACACCGTCCGCGCCGCCCGCCCGACGGTGCTCGACGAGGTGAAGCAGGTGCTCGGGCTGGTCGAGACGCGGCTGCTGGACGTGGTGCCGCGCGTCTACCGGCGCGTCGAGGCGGCGCTGAACCGCGTCTACCCCGGGGCCGACCGGCCGGTGCCGGCGTTCCTCCGCTTCGGGTCGTGGATCGGCGGCGACCGCGACGGCCACCCGAACGTCAGCCACACCGTGACCGGCGACGCCGTGCGGCTCGGGCAAGAAACGATCCTCCGCCATTACCTCGCCCGCACCGACGAACTCGGCCGGCGGCTCAGCCACTCCGACCGGTTCGCCGCGGTCGGCGCGGAACTGCGGGCGTCGATCGCCGCCGACCGCGCGTTACTTCAGGACGCGACGCCCGACCGCGACCACGAGCCGTACCGGGCGAAGTGCCTCCTCGTCGCCGAGAAGCTGCGGCGGACGCTGCACTACGTCCGCACCCACGTCCCGGACTGGGCCGCGGAGTTCACCCCGCCGGCGGGCGTGTACATCGGCCGCGAAGCGCTGCTCGCCGACCTGCGCGTGATCCAGACCGACCTGCGCCAGTCCGGCGCGACGGCAGCGGCCGACGGCGCGGTGAAGGACTTCGTCCGTCTCGTCGAGGTGTTCGGCGTACATCTCCAGACGCTCGACCTGCGCCAGCACAGCGGCCGGCACGAGCAGGCCGTTGACGAGGTGTTCCGCGCCGCGGGTGTGTGTTCGAACTACCTGGAACTCACGCCGGACGAGCGGTTCGACGTGCTCGCCGCAGAGTTGGCCGGCACCCGGCCGTTGATTCCGGCCCGGCTGGCGTTCTCCGCCGACGTGAACGAGGTGATCCAGACGTTCCGCACGATGGCCGCGGTGCTGGAGCAGCAGTCGCCGGACGCACTCGGCACCTACATCATCAGCTCGACCACGACGCCGGCGCACCTCCTCGAAGTGTTGCTGCTGGCACGCGAGGCGGGGCTGTACCGCCCGACCGAGGGCGTGAGCCGCATCGACATCGTGCCGCTGTTCGAGGCACTCGAACCCCTCCAGACGGCGAAGGCGATCCTGGCGCGGCTCTTCGCACTCCCGGCGTACCGCCGGCAGCTCGACCTCCGCGGCCGGCTCCAGGAGGTGATGATCGGCTACTCCGACAGCAACAAGGAGAGCGGCTTCCTCCAGTCGGCGTGGGCGCTGTACCGCGCGCAGGAGGACATCACCGACCTCGGTCGCGCGGAGGGCGTGACGGTGCAATTCTTCCACGGCCGCGGCGGGGCGGTAGGGCGTGGCGGCGGGCCGGCCAACCGCGCCGTCCTGGCCCAGCCGCCGGGCACGGTGGGCGGCAGGCTCCGCGTGACCGAGCAGGGCGAAATGATCGCCGACCGCTACGGCCACCCGGCGATCGCGGAGCGTCACCTGGAACAGGTCGTGAACGCGGTGCTGCGGACGAGCTTCCCCGACGACGCGGCCCGGCCCGAGCCGGCGTGGCTGGACGCGCTCGACGGCCTCGCCGCCGCGGCCCGCCAGCACTACCGGGCCTTCGTGTACGACGACCCAGAGTTCCTCCCGTACTTCGAGCAGGCGACGTGCATCGGCGAGATCGCCGAGCTGAAGATCGGCTCGCGCCCGGCCCGCCGCAGCGCCACGCGGTCGATCGAGCAACTCCGGGCGATCCCGTGGGTGTTCAGCTGGATGCAGAGCCGGCACACGCTCCCCGGGTGGTTCGGCCTCGGCTCGTCGGTGAACGAATTCCTCGCCGCCAGGCCGGACGGGCTCGACATGCTCCGCGACATGTACCGCCGCTGGCCGTTCTGGACGACGCTCGTCGACAACGCCCAGATGATCCTGGCGAAGGCCGACTTCGTCATCGCCCGGCTCTACGCGGACCTCGTCGACGACCAGGCGCTCGCCGGCCGGGTGTACGGCCGGATCGAGGCCGAGTACCGCGCGACCGCGGACGCGGTCTGCCGCATCGCCGAGCAGGGGAGCCTCCTGGAGAAGAGCCCGATCCTGAGAACGTCGATCGAGCGGCGGAATCCCTACGTCGATCCCCTCAGCTTCATCCAGCTGGAGCTGCTGAAGCGGCTGCGGGCGGGGGAGGGGCCGCGGGAGGAGCTGGTGACCGCGGTGCTGGAGAGCATCAACGGCGTGGCGAGCGGGCTGAAGAACACGGGGTAACGAAGAAAGCCCGGGGGCGGGTGCCCCCGGGCTCCGTCGCGGGCGGCCGCGGGGTTACTTGGTCGGCTCGACCTTGGCGGCGTTGATGAGCTTCTTGCCGTCCTTCTCGCTGACGACCCCGGTGACCTTGACGGCCAGGTCGCTGCCGGCCGGGCAGACCTTCCCGTGGACCGACTTGAAGTCCTTCTCGGTGGACTTGACGAGGTAGTAGGTGATCTCCTTGCCGTCGGCCTTCACCTTGACCGCGTGCTCGCAGGCCTTGGTCTCGTCCAGGGTGCACTTGGTGCAGACGAGCTTCCCCTCGACGGTCGTGGTCTTGGTCTCGACCTTGCCCTTCTTCTCCTGGGCGGTCGTGGTGCTCCCGGCGGCGACGACGACGGCCAGCCCGAGGGCGGCGGCGAACACGTAGCGCATCATGAAATGGGTCCTGTCAGGCGGGGCCCGGCCGGTTCGCGGCGACCCCCCGTGGGCGCCGGTCATCCGTCCAGTCCGGCTACTATACCTATCGGTCACAACCGGTGCAACATTCTGCGCAAAATCATTCGCACCCGCGGAATCAGTCGCCCATCGCGTAGGAGACCGGCGGGGCTGTCACCGCCCCGAGTGCGGCAATCTTCCGCAGTGCCGATCGGAACCGTCCCGTCTCGGCCGTGTGCGTCAGGATGACCAGCGGGACGGGTCGGGTTTCTCCCTCGCCGGCCTCGTGCTGGACGACACTCGAGATGCTGATCCCCTCGTCGGCCAGGATGCGGGTGATGTCGGCGAGCACTCCTGGCCGGTCGGCGACGGTCAGCCGGAGGTAGAAGCGGCTCCGCACCCGCTCGACCGGCTCGACGACGAACCCCTTCCCCTCGCGCGACCACAGCCGGGCGGCGGTGAACGTGGCCTGGGCGCGGCCGACGGCCAGGTCGATGAGGTCGGCGACGACCGAACTGGCGGTCGGCATCATGCCGGCCCCCGGCCCCTGGTACAGCGTCTCCCCGACGACGTCCCCGTGGACGGAGATGGCGTTGAACGCCCCGCGCACCTGGGCGAGCAGGTCGGTCCTACGGAGCAGCACGGGGCCGACGTGCAGGGCAACAGTGCGAGTGTGAGTGCCGGCCGGGGCAGTTTCGCTGGATTTACTCACACTCGCACCCACACTCGCACTCTCCCCCGTCCACGCCTCCGCCAGCAACTTAATTGTGTACCCGAGTTCGGCGGCGAAGCGGATGTCCTGGGCGTCGAGCGTGTCGATGCCGCGTCGCTCGATCTGATCCGGGCGGGCGGCGACGCCGAACGCGATCTGCGCGAGGACCGAGAGCTTGTGGGCGGCGTCGCTGCCGTCCACGTCGAGCGTCGGGTCGGCCTCGGCGTACCCGAGCCGCTGGGCCTCGGCCAGCGCCGCCGGGTAGGTCATTCCGGTTTCGGCCATGCTCGTCAGGATGAAGTTCGACGTGCCGTTCAGGATGCCCTGAATCGCGGTCACCTGGTTCGCGGCCAAACTCTCGCCGAGCGCCCGGATGATCGGCACGCCGCCGGCGACTGCGGCCTCGAAGCAGACCGCCCGGTCGGCCGCCCGCGCCGCCTCGAACACCTCGGCGCCGGCCTCCGCGAGCAGCGCCTTGTTCGCCGTGACGACGTGCTTACCGGCCGCGAGCGCGTCCAGCACGACGCACCGGGCGACCGTCGTTCCGCCGACGAGTTCCACGACCACGTCCACGTGCGGGTCGGCGGTGACGGCACGCGGCTCCGTCGTCAGTACGCCCGGTGGCAGGGCCACGCCGCGCGCCTTGCCGAGGTCGCGGACGGCGACGCGGCGGAGGATCAGCGACCGGCCGGCGCGGCGGGCGAGTCGGTCCGGCTGTTCGAGCAAGAGTTTGGCGACGCCGGTGCCGACCGTCCCGCACCCGACCAGCCCGACCCCGAGCGGCTCCGCCATCGTGCGTCCCCTGGTGTGCGAGTGTTCTTACAGTGGGGGAGTCTGCGGGAGTAGAGGAGTGGAGGAGTGCCCGATTCCTCCACTCCTCTACTCCCGCAGACTCATTCACGTTTTTCAGGCCCGGCCCGAACATCCTGCCCCACCCGCACAACCCGACGAATCGGCGTGGCCCCTGCGCGATTCACGACCTACGGTTGGGGTGCCCGCCCCGGTGTCGGGGCCGGCGCGAGACGCGACACATGATCGGCCGGATTTTCCTGGGTCGGTACGAGGCCAAGCGACTCCTCGGCGAGGGGGGCATGGGCCGCGTCTACCTGGCGCGCCAGCTCGACCTCGGCCGCGAGGTTGTCGTGAAGGTGATGCACGACCACATCGCCACCGACCCCAAGTTCTGCGACCGGTTCCAGCGCGAAACCCTGCTGATGGCCCGTTTCCACCACCCCGGGGCGGTGACTCTGTACGACGCCAGCCTGAGCGACCCGAACGGCCCGTGCATCGTGATGGAGTACGTGAAGGGCGTGAACCTGGAGACGCTGCTGGCCCGGAACGGGCGGATGAACGCCCCGCGCGTCGGCCGCATCCTCGGCGAGCTGTGCGAGGTGCTCCAGGCCGCGCACGACGAGGGGATCATCCACCGCGACCTGAAGCCGGCGAACCTGATGGTCGTGGACCCGGACACGCCCCGCGAGCGGATCAAGGTGATGGACTTCGGTCTAGCCAAGCTCATCGAGCCCGACCACGCCCGCAAGGTGACCGACACGAACGTGGACTTCGCCGTCGGCACGCCGGGGTACATCGCCCCGGAGCAGGTCCGCGGCGAGGAGATGGACCACCGCGGCGACCTGTACTCGGTCGGCGTGATGATGTACGAGCTCCTCACCGGCCGGCTGCCGTTCACCGGGCCGAACAGCATGGACATCCTGCTGGCGCACGCCACCGAGCCGCCGCCGACGTTCGCGGAAATCGGCCTGAAGGGGTGGGTGCCGCGCGAGATCGAGCAGATCGTGATGCAGTGCCTGGCAAAAGACCCGGACGACCGCCCGCAGACCGGCCGGGAGCTCGCCGACCGGTTCGACACCGCCCTGGCCCGCGCCCAGGAGCGCATCGACTCCGACCCCGGCCGTCCCGGCCTGTCGGGCGAGCGTCCCCCCCCGGGCTCGCGGCCGGGAACGGCGCTCCCCGGCGGTAGCGCCGCGGCAGCCGTCCTGGACCCGCCGCGCTCGACGGTCCGAGAGAACGCGGTTCTACCGTTTCAGCTTGAGGCGTGGCTGCCGGAGCGGATCGCCATCATGAAGCTCCGCGGGTTCGTCCACGACGCCGGCGGCGAAGTGGTGGAGAGCCTGCCGGGGCTGGTCCGCGTCCGGCTCGGAGGGCGGGCCGCGTCCGGGGGCGGGCCGCTGACGTGGTTCGGCATCCGCAAGTCCGGGTCGCCGCTCGACGTGGAACTCCACCTGCGCCACGCCGACCCGACGCAGCCGAGCCGGCTGACGGTGAACGTGCTGTTCCGCCCGTCG
>Ga0190275_10002947_pt1 | contig 12084 bp, 11 predicted proteins | sample Popmic550T_FD_133745 | JGI IMG/M metagenome (GOLD analysis project Ga0190275, IMG submission 133745) | Populus adjacent soil microbial communities from riparian zone of Yellowstone River, Montana, USA - 550 T | ecosystem: Environmental > Terrestrial > Soil > Riparian zone > Trees stand | place... | reverse complement strand
ACGACGTGATGGCGGTCGACCGGCTGCGGCGCTCGCCGCTCGGGCGCCGGCGCACGCGCGACCGCAACCTCGACGGCTCGGAGGACTGGAGCCCCGCCCGCCACCGCGTGATCGACGGCGCCGAGGTCTCCGAGCTGCTGCCCGCGCTCGCCTCGCGCGACCCCAGCGGCGGCTACCTCTTCTACGACTGCCAGACCGACGACGTGCGGCTCGTGCTGACCGTTCTGGGCGAGGCCGAGCGCTTCGGCGCCGTGTTCGCCAACGGGCTCGCGGTCACCGGGCTGCTCGAGCAGGACAGGCGTGCGCGGGGCGCGCACGTGCGCGACGCCGAGTCGGGCGAGGTGTTCCCGATCCGCGCCCAGGCGGTCGTCAACGCCACCGGCGTGTGGGCCGACCGCATCCGGCCGGGCGAGCTGCACGACGAGGCCGAGGTGCCGGTCATCCGCCCCAGCCGCGGCACCCACATCATCATCTCCAGCGAGCGGCTGCCGGTGAACGTGGGCGCGATCGTCCCGGCGGCGGGCGGGCGCAGGATCTTCGTCCTGCCGTGGCTCGGCCAGACGCTGATCGGCACGACCGACAACGACTACGACGGCGACATCGACCACGTGAGCCCGGCGGAGGAGGACGTCGAGTACCTGCTCGAGGCGACGAGCGCGTTCTTCGACACGGAGCTGGGGCCGGGCGACATCGCGGGCGCCTACGCCGGCGTGCGGCCGCTGATCTCCACCGGCGACCCGAAGAAGTCCGTCGACATCTCGCGCAAGGCCGAGCTGTACGAGACCTCGAGCGGGATGGTCACGATCACCGGCGGCAAGCTGACGACGTGGCGGCGGATGGCGAAGATGACCGTCGACCGGCTCGTCGAGCGCGACGGCCGCGACGCGCCCTGCCGCACGGGCGAGATCCCGCTCGGGATGCCGGTCTCGGCGCTCGACCTGCCGCGGGTCGAGGGGGTGGGCGAGGACGCCTACGAGCAGCTCGCCGGCCGCTACGGCTACGCCGCCCACGAGGTGCTCGCGGTCGCGCTCGAGAAGGGGGAGCTCGCCCAGCCGATCCTGCCCGGCATGCCCGACCTGCTGGCCGAGGTGGCGTTCTCCGCCCGCCGCGAGCAGGCGACCAGCGTGGCCGACGTGCTGCTGCGGCGCACCCGCCTCGGGCTGACCGCCGCGCGCGGCCTGCTGGCGCCCGGCGAGCAGGCGCCGGCGCGCGTCGCGCGGGCGCTCGGGGCCGAGCTCGGCTGGGACGAGGCACGCAAACTGCGGGAGACTGAGCGCTTCCATGCCGAGGCCGCGTCTGAGGGCCTGGTGGTCGGGTCGGGGACTACCGTCGGGCCCGCGCCGTAACTTTCCGCTCTTCCACCGGTTGCACCGACCGGACTGACCCCGTCTCTGGAGCCTGCCGCGTCCCATGAACCGCCGCCTCGTCCTGCCCGTCCTGCTCGCGCTGCTGGCGCTCGCAACGCTGCCTGCCGCCGCGCCGGCCGCCTGGTTCCCCGCGTCCGCCTCGCCGCCGATCGACGGGCCCTCGGCCGACGTCGACCGGCTCGGCGGTGTCGACCTCGCGCGTGACGGCACCGGCGGCGTCGTCTACCTCAAGCGTGTCGACGGGACGTCGCACGTCTTCCTCTCGCGCTTCAACGGCGGCTCGTTCCGCCCGCCCGAGCGCGTGGACAACGGCATCGCCACGGGTGCGAGCGATGCGGTGATCACCGCCGCGGACCTCAACCGGCTGGCGATCGTGTGGACCGCGGGCAACAGCGTCTACGCCGCGATCGTGGCCGGCAACGTCTCCGCCCCCGGCCCGCTGCTCGGTCCGACCGAGCTCTACGCGGCGCCCGGGCCCATCACCGATCCGTCGGTCGACATGGGCATCAACGGCACTGCCTACGCGTCCTACACGGCCCCGGGCACCGGCGGCTCAACCGACGTCCGCGTCAGCCGGCTGTCGGAGACGACGTGGAGCCCGATCGGGGCGCCGATGGACATCGACCCGGCGCAGCCCGCGGGGGCCGGCAACCAGCGCTCGAAGGTGGGTGTCTCGGCGGAGGGCAACGGCATCGTCGTCTGGGGCGAGAACCACGCCGACGGCCGGGCGCGCGCCTTCGCCCGCCGCGTCACCGGGCTCAACCCGTCCGTCGCACCGCAGGAGCTCTCGCTCCCCGATCTCGGCGGCCAGCCCGGCGGGCGGGCCGACTCGCCGGACATCGACATCGAGGACGACGGCTCGTTCGTGTGGGCGGTCGTCCGCCAGGACTTCGGCGGCGGCTCGCGCGCGATCGCGCGGCGGATGCTCGGCTCGACGTTCGACCCCGCCGTCCCGCTCGACGGCGGGCCGGGCTCGACGAGCCCGCGGATCGCCATGAACGGGCGCGGCCAGGGCCTCACGGCGTTCGAGACGCCGGGCGGCGGCGTCGCGGGCAACGTCCTCTACAACGACATCTTCGGTCCCGGCCAGCTGCTGCACTCGTCGGCCTCGACACAGGGCGCGGAGCCCAAGCCGGGCGCCTCCGAGCATCGCGAGAACGTGCTGGCGTGGCGGGTTGCCGACGGCGGCGGCAACGCCTCCATCAAGGGCCGCTTGCAGCCGGAGCCGACCAAGCCCTTCGAGGGCGAGGTCGAGCTCTCGCGCCCCGACCTGGGTTCCGTTCCGGCCGGCCAGTTCGCGGTCGCGGGCGACCGGCTGGCGGGCTTCGCCGTGGCGATGGTCCAGGGCGCGCCCGGCAGCCGCGCGATCACCGTCGCGCTGCACGACCGCCTCCCGGGCCGGCCTGGCGCGATCGCGCGCAGCGCCTGGCAGAGCAGCCGACGGGCCAAGCTCGAGTGGCGCCCGGGCCGTGACCTGTGGGGGCCGCAGCGCTTCCGCGTGGTCGTCGGCGGCAGGGTGGTCGGCGAGACGGCGGGCAACTCGCTCCGCCCCGCCCAGGGCCTCAGCGCCGGGCGCCCGATCAGGTACCAGGTGATTGCGATCGACTCGCGCGGCCAGGAGGCGCCGAGCCGCACGCGGCGCGTGCGCTTCGACAACGTGGCGCCGAAGTTCAAGGTCCGGATCGTCGGCAAGCGCCGCGCCGGGCGCGCGCTGCGGGTGATCGTCCGCCCGACCGACCGCAAGGGCTCCGGCGTGCGCGAGGTGCGCGTGCGCTACGGCGACTCCAAGCGGGTGGTCAAGCAGCGCAAGCGCTTCGGCGGCCGCCACGTCTACCGGCGCGGGCGCTACACGCTCAAGGTCACCGTCTTCGACGTCGCCGGCAACCGCCGGATCAAGAAGGTCAAGCTCCGCGTCTCGTGAGGCTGCGCGCGGGCTGTCGCGAGCTGGAGCTCGGCGGCCCGCCGCTGCTGATGGGCGTCGTCAACGCGACGCCCGATTCCTTCTCCGACGGCGGTGACTTCACCGACCTGGACGCGCGCGCGGCGGCGCTCGTCGCCGCCGGCGCCGACATGCTCGACATCGGCGGGGAGTCCGCGATCGGCGGGCGCCCGCCGGTGGTGGAGGAGGAGGAGCTCGAGCGCGTCGTGCCGCTGATCGAGCGCGTGGTGGCGGCGCACGACGTGCTGGTCTCCGTCGACACCTACAAGCCGGCGGTGGCGGAGGCGGCTGTGGCGGCCGGCGCGTCGATGATCAACGACGTGTCCGGGCTACGGGACGAACAGCTCGCTGAGGTGTGCGCGCGGACGGGGGCGGCGCTGGTCGTGATGCATACGCGCGTGGAGCCGAAGGCGACGCTGCTGGACCCGGGCACCTACGAGGACGTCGTCGCCGACGTCGCCGGCTTCCTGGGCGAGCGGATGGAGGCCGCGCTCGCCACCGGAGTGGGGGAGGAGCAGATCGTGCTCGACCCGGGGCCCGACTTCGCCAAGACGCCGGCGCAGACCGTCGCGGTGCTGCGCCGGCTCGACGCGCTGCAGGCGTTCGGGCGCCCGCTGCTGCTGGCGGTCTCGCGCAAGGACTTCCTCGGCGCGATCACCGGCCGCGGGCCGCGCGACCGCGGGGCGGCGACACTGGCAGCGCTCGACGCCGGCGTGCGCGCGGGAGCGAGCATCCTGCGCGTCCACGACGTCGCCGCGGCCGCCGATTTCCTCGCCGTCCGGGCCGTGCTCGAGGGCGAGCGCAAGCTCGCGCCCACGCACGGCCTCACGCCTGACCGCTTCCCCGAGCGCTAGCCTTCTCGGTGCCAGGTTGCCGGCCGCTGTCACAACGCGGCCGGATGCCGACCGACCCACACCGAAGGGAGACACCCACATGTCATCCGTGCTCGACCGCTCCGCGCTCGCGGAGTCCCCGCTCGCCGATCTGCACCTGCTCGCCAACGAGCTGGGGGTGGACGGCTTCCGCCGCCTGCGCAAGCTCGACCTGATCGACGCGATCGTCGCCAAGCAGGCCGGCGACGATCTCGCCAAGCCCGACGTAGGCGACGCCGTTTCCGAGGAAGAGGACGAGGACGCTCCGGCCCGCAGCCGGCGCGGACGCCGCGGCGGCCGCAGCCGCGCCCGTGACCGCGACGAGGGCGGCGACGACGCCCCCGAGAAGACGGAGAAGCCCGCCCGCGGCGGCGGCCGCGGCCCGAAGGCGGAGAAGCCCGACAAGGCCGACAAGGCCGACAAGGCCGACAAGCCCGCCGTGGAGGACAAGGAGGTCGAGGGCGTCATCGAGCTGCTCGGCAACGGCTCCGCGTTCGTGCGCCTGACCGACGGCGAGACCACCGACGAGGACGTCTACGTCTCGGCCGCGCAGGTCAAGCGCTGCGAGCTCGTCTCGGGCGACAAGGTCTCCGGCCCGATGCGCCCGCCGCGGCGCTCGGAGCGCTTCCCCTCGCTCGTGCGCGTCGACACCATCAACGGCAAGCCCGCCGACGAGGTCTCCGAGGGCACCCGCTTCGAGGACCTGCCCGTGGTGTTCCCGGCCGAGCGGCTCGAGCTCGGCACCGAGGACCCGACCGTCAAGGCGATCGAGTGGCTGACGCCGTTCGGCAAGGGCTCGCGCGTCGCCGTCGTCGGCGCTGCGCGCGCCGGCAAGAGCGAGGCGCTGCGGCGGATCGCTGCGGCGCTGGCCGAGCGCGGCGGCGTCGAGCTGAGCGTCGTGCTCGCGGGCGTGCGCCCCGAGGAGGTCGGCGAGTGGCAGAGCGGCTCCACCGCTCCGGCCGCGGCCGTGACGTTCGCCGCGTCGGCCGACGCGCAGGGCCAGGCCGTCGAGCACGCCGTCGAGCAGGCCCGCCGGGTCGCCGCGCGCGGCGCCGACGCGGTCGTGATCGTCGACTCGCTGGAGTACGTGCCGCCGGCCGTCGCCCGGCGCGCGATCGCCGCGGCCCGCAACATCGCCGACGGCGGCTCGCTGACCGTGATCGCGTCGGCCCCGGCGCCGCTCGGCGGCGAGACGACCGTGATCGCGCTCGACGCGACGCTGACCGCCATGGGCCGCTTCCCGGCGCTCGACCTCGAGGCGAGCGGGACCATGCGCCCCGAGCTGCTGGTCGGCGACGCGGGCGCCGAGGCGATCGCCAAGGCGCGGACGGAGACGGCTGAAGGCGCCTGAGAGCGCCGGCGAACGTCAACGGCGGCTGGGTAGGGGTGGGGTTCGGACCCACCTCGCGGCAGCGACGGTTTCGTTCCTTCGACCACCCGATCCGGCCTTCGGGGAACGTTGTGCCACCCATACGCGGCTAACGTTCCCCAGACCCTGCCGAACCGCCTCGAGGGGAACGAAACCGTCGTTCCCCGCCACGGCCGCACCGCACACCCTTCCTCGCCAGCCGCCGTTGACGTTCGCCAAGAGCTACCGCAACGAGGCGGCCTCGACCGGGAAGTCGAAGAACGTCTCGGGGTACGGCTCGGCCTTCAGCGTGAAGTGCCACCACTCGGTGGCGAGCCCCTTGAAGCCCGCGGCGATCATCGGCGCGCGCAGCGCGAGCCGATTGCGGCGGACCTTGCCGCGGAAGCGCCGGCTGTACGGGTGGGAGGCCGGGTCGAAGCAGTCATAGCCCGTGCCCATGTCGATCGTGTTGTCGCGGAAGCGCCGCGCCACCGGGCCCGCGCAGTCGCGCAGCCGGTCGCCGCGGCGGTAGCGCTCCTGGCGCCGCGGCGGGAGCTTGACGAGCGTGAGGTCGACGGTGCTGCCGCGGCTGTGGCCCGACCTGCTCGCGATGTAGCCCTCCTTGAAGAGGACCGCCTTGCGCACGCGCGGGTAGAACTCGCGCTTCATGCGGTTGTCGGCGAGGTCCTTGGCCCAGGCGACGAAGGCGTCCACGGAGCGCTGCGGCCGGTAGCAGTCGTAGACCTTGAGCGTGTAGCCGCCCGCGCGCACGGCCTGCTGGACGCGCGCCAGCGCCTCCGCCGCCGGTCGCGTGAGCAGGCAGACGTTCTCGCGGTAGCCCGGGATGCGGCGGCCGATGAAGTTGTGCGCCGTCAGGTAGCGCATCTCGATCACGATCGAGGGATCGACGTCGGCGAGCGAGACGAACGCGCCGGGCGGCGGCGCCTGCTCGGCCGCGCGCGCCGGCGCGGCGAGCAGGAAGAGGAACAGGGTGAGCGCCACAACCCGCATGACGCGCGGGTACCCGGCTAGCGCGGGGTGTACGCGACCCGGCCCCAATTGGGCTCGGGGGACAGCTCGATCGGCTCGTCGTCGCGCTCGGGCTGGATGTAGCCGAACGTGTGCGTGGACTCGTCGAAGGCGACGTCGAGCTCGCCCTCCTTGACCCGCTGGTCGAGCCAGGCGGAGCGGAAAACGAGCCGCCGCAGCCAGTGCACGAGCGAGCGCTCGGCCGGGCCGACGAGCTCGGGCCAGCAGTCGTTGACGTGCTCGCCAAGCCCGGAGGCGGGGTCGGCGACCTCGCCGTTGACGGTCAGGTTGACGAGATCCTCGAGCTCGACGCCCTCGAGGCGCCCGGCCACGAAGCCGAGCTTGAGCGCCGCCTGCTCGACGCGCTCGGAGAAGTCGCGCTCGTTGAAAGTGAAGCGCAGCTCGCCGTATTCCAGGACGTAGTCCTGGCCTGAGTCGTAGTTGCCGCGGCGGGTGGAATCCATGAGAGAGAAGTGCTTCCGCCAGGGCCGTGCCCGAGGCGTCTGCATCTTAGGCGCGGATCCTTCATCGGCGCGCCCCGTGAAGGCGATCTTTCACGGGCGAGGACTTGCGACGGGCGTTCGTCAGAGGCGATCGCGCAGGTCGAACGCCCTCACGGCGCCGGGCGCGGCCTCCGGCCAGTCGAAGAAGCGCCGGTTGACGCAGTCGTCGATGTCCGGAAACGCACGCTCGATCGAAAAGGCGCAGCGCTCGCGCGGATGGCCGGCGAGCTTGACCACGCCGAAGCCCGAGCGGCTGCGCTCCGCCTCGGCGAACAGCTCGACGTCGATCTCCGTCGCGAAGACCTTGTGCAGGCAGCCCATGTAGCGGCGCCCGCTCAGCGGGTCGTCGTAGTGGTAGAGCGCTGGGCAGTTCGAGGCGATGCAGGTGGACGGCTTGATGACGCGGTCGCAGAACGTCGAGCACTGCCGACATTCGTTGGCCTGCGTCCGTCGCGCCATGCGCGCCATGGGCGAAGATTACGGGTCGCGGAAGGCAGTCCGCCACGAGCCGTGCCGCGGCGCCCACCCGAGCGACCTGGCGCGCGCGTTGCTCGCGCCCTCGAGGCTCTCCTGCCAGTCGACGAGCGGCCGCCCGCCGAGCAGCTTGACCGGCAGTGCCGGGACCCGCCGCGGCGCCGGCGCGCCCAGCGCGGCGGCGAAGCCGGGCAGCCACTCCGAGGTCGGGGCCGGCTCGTCGTCGACGACGTTGTAGACGCCCGAGGGGGCGTCGAGGGCGGTCACGGTCGCCGCCGCGGCGTCGTCGACATGGACGAAGGAGTGCACCCCGGCGCCCTCCCCGATCAGCGGGTAGCGGCGCTTGCGCACGAGCTTGCCGACCGCGCCCTCGGCGTCGTACCACGTGCCGGGGCCGCCGAAGAAGCCGTAGCGCAGCACGACGCCGTCGGCTGCGAGCGCCTCGCGCTCGACCTGCTCGACCACGCGCACCGCCTCGCCGAAGATCCCCGCCGCGTCGGTCCACAGCGGCGTGTCCTCGTCGCGCAGACCCGGCTGCCCGGTCGGGCGGCAGAAGAACGCGACGCTCTGGGTCACGTAGCGCTCGGCGCCCGCCGCGCGGGCGGCGCTCAGCAGGTTGCGCCCGCCCTCGCCGCGGGCGCGGTTGTTGGCTGCGTAGGCCGCCTTCATCCCGCGCGGGCTCGGCGCGTCCGGGAGGTCGGTGAGCTGGTTGACGACCACGTCGGGCCGCGCCTCGCCGACCGCGCGGCTCAGCGCCGGGCCGTCGAGCACGTCGACGATGACCGGGGTCGCGCCGGCATCGGCGAGCGCGCCGGCGCGCTCGGAGGAGCGCGTCGTCCCGGTCACCCGATGGCCTGCGGCCAGCAGCGCGGGGACCAGCCGGCGACCGATCGCTCCCGTGGCGCCTGCGAGGAAGACGTGGATGCGCGGGACGCTACCCGCTGTCAGCCGCCGCCTGTACCTTGCCGTAGTAGGCGAACACCTCGGCGTCGACCATGCCGTGGGAGGCCGTCTCGGGGTCCTCGTTCTCCCACATCCGCTTGAGCGACTCCGTGATCCCCGGGTCGCCGCCGGTGAACATCGCGATCAGCTCGCGGCCGCGCTGCGCGAGCGGGCGCAGCTTCGGGTCGGCGGGGTCGGTGCCCTTGTCCATCTCGGCGCGCAGGGTGGCGAACATCTCCGCCCACTCGCGCTCGACGTCGCGGATCGCCTCGTCGCCGATGGTTTGGCGGCGCTGCTCGAGCTGCTCGAGCTGGTCGGGGGTGTAGTAGCGCTCACGCATGGTCAGCTCCTCGATCGTGGTCAGGAAGTCGCCGACCTCGAGGCGCTCGAGCAGCGCGCGCAGCCGCTGTTGCAGCCGGCGCTCCTGCTCGATCTGGGCCGCGAGCCGGCGCAGGTGGTCCTCGACGGCAGCGCGCGGGTCGAAGCGCTCGGAGTCGAGCGCCTCCGCGATCGCGTCGAGCGGGAAGCCGAGGCTGCGCAGCGACACGATTCGATAGAGCCGCTGGACGGCCGCCTCGTCATAGACGCGATGGCCGCCCTCCGACCGCTGGGCGGAGAGCAGGCCGATCTCGTCGTAGTGATGCAGGGTGCGCACGGTCAGGCCCGTGCGCGCTGCCAGTTCGCCGATCTTCCACACGGCGATCACGGTATGCCCTCACGTTACGTCAGGTGCAAGTCCTGACCGCTTTGGACATGCGTCCAGACCCTCTCTCGCGGACCGGGGGTCGGCCGATACAGATGGCGGGGCGGGCATGGAGATGGCAAGGATGCTTAGCCCGCCCCACCTACTTCTCTTATCGGCAGGACACGACCGACCTCCAGTCCGGTCGTGACCCCATAAGCGGGTGGGGCGAGTTTGTCTCGCACGCGGGATATCCCCGGCGTGACCGACTCTCCCACCCTCCTGCTCGTCGAGGACGACCTCGGCCTGCGGACGTTCCTCGCCGACAACCTCACCGCGGACGGATTCGACGTCCTGCTGGCCGACACGGTGCACGACGCCGTGCGGCTCCTCGAGTACAAGCAGCCCGACCTCGCGCTCGTCGACCTCGGGCTGCCCGACGGCTCGGGGTTCGACCTGATCGCGCGCGTGCGCGCCGCCGACGGCATCGCCTCACGACTCGATCCGGGCCTGCCGCTGGTCGTGGTGACCGGGCGGGCGTCCGAGCTCGACCGCGTGCGCGGGTTCGAGCGCGGCGCCGACGACTTCGTCACGAAGCCGTTCTCCTATCCCGAGCTGCGGGGGCGCGTGGCGGCGATCCTGCGGCGGATGCAGCCGCGCCAGGCGCTCGGGCGGCTGCGCGTCGGCGACCTCGAGGTCGACCCGGCTTCGCGCGAGGTGCGGCTGCGCGGGCGGCGCGTCGCGCTCTCCCAGAAGGAGTTCGCGCTGCTGCGGGCGCTGGCGGCGTCGCCGACGCGCGTGTACACGAAGGAGGAGCTGCTCCGCGACGTCTGGGGGTTCAGGTCGATGGGCGCGACGCGAACGCTCGACTCGCACGCGTGCCGGCTGCGTCAGAAGCTCGGCACGGGCGGCGACCGTTTCGTGGTCAACGTGTGGGGCGTCGGCTACCGGCTCATCGACGGGCCGGTGGAGGAATGAGCGCGCTCGCCTACGTGGGCTGGACCGCCGCGCTGTGTGCCGGCTGCGGAATGACGCTGCTGCAGCAGCGGCTCGCGCGGCAAGCCGAACTGGTGGCCGACGCCGGTCACGAGCTGCGCGGGCCGCTGTGCGCCGCGCGGCTGGGGTTGCACGGGCTCGACGACGCGGAGCGCGCGGCGGCGGTGGACCTGGAGCTGCGGCGGGCGGCGCTCGCCCTCGAGGATCTTGTGGAGGCGGGGCGCGGGCGGCGCGCCGGGGAGCGCTCCGAGCTCGTCGACGTCGGCGCCCTGCTGGACGACGCCGCCGAGGCGTGGCGGCCGCTGGCGGTCGCGTTCGGGGCCTCGCTCGCGGTCGAGCCGCTGCGCGGCAGGGCGCTCGTGCGGGCCGACCCGGTGCGCCTCGCGCAGGCGTGCGGCAACCTCGTGGCCAACGCGGTCGAGCACGGCGCCTCGCCCGTCCGCGTGCGCGGGCGCGTGCTCGCGGGGCGCGTGCGCGTGGAGGTCACGGACGCGGGGCCGGGCCTGCCGATGCCGGTCAGCCGGCTCGTCGGCCGGCGCCGCCGCGGCGCCCCCCGCGGGCGCGGCCTCGCCATCGCGGCCCGGATCGCGGAGCGCCACGGCGGGCGGCTCGCCGCGGCACCCTGCGCACGCGGGGCCTGCCTCGTGCTCGAGCTGCCGAGCGCGGACTTCGGCCCGTGGCCTCCCGGCGCGGGTGGTGGCCCGCTCGGGACGAGCCCGGCCCCCTTCCGATGAGCCCGGCCACGTCGCTCGGCCGATGACGCGGCGCCGCCGTGGCGCGCTGCTGATCGGGCTCGCGCTGGCGCTCGGCGGTCTCGCCGCTTCGGACGTCGGCCGCCGCGAGGCGGCGGTCCGCGCTCAGCTCGCGCCGCTCGTCGACGTGGTGGTGGCCGGCCGTGACCTCCCGGCGCGCCGGCGCCTGGCGCCCGCCGATCTCGCGCTGCGCCGCATCCCCGCTCGCTACGCGCCGGTCGGGGCGGCGTCGGTCCCGGAAGAGGTGCTCGGCCGGCGCCCGGTCGTGTCCGTGCCGCGCGGGGCCTACCTCGGCGCAGGTCAGCTCGAGGACGAGTCGGCGTCGCGGCCGGCGCACATCCGGCGCGGTGAGCGGGCCGTCGAGGTCTCCGGCGCAGGCTCGCCCGCGCTCGTGGTGGCCGGCGCGCTGGTCGACGTCGTCGTCGTGCCGGAGCGCGGCGGGGCGCGGCTGGCGCTCGCCGGCGCCGAGGTGCTCGCCGCGCGCCCGCTCGCCGGCGCCGACGGTGCCGAGGGCGCGGCGCGCGTCGCCGCGACCCTGCGCGTCAGCGCCCGCCAGGCGCTCGCGCTCGCCTCGCTCGAGGCGGGGGCGCGCGAGGTGCGGCTGCTCGCGCGCACGGGTTGAGGGGGGCGAGTTCACCGCCCCCGGCGCCTCCCGTGCACCATGAACTCGCCCATCACCGCCATCCTCGGCACGGCCGGTCGCGCCGCGCGACCGCTCGCCGTACTTCTCCTCTTCGCCGCGCTTGCCGCGCCGTCCGCCCACGCGGGGTCCTACGTCGTCGTCGGCTGCGCCGACCTGGCCGGCGCGCTCGGCCCCGCGCACACAGTCCGGCCGGCGGAGGGCTGGTACCTCGCCGCCGGCGTCTACCCGTCGCGCGACGACTGCGCCGCCGGTGGCGCCGGGCGCGGCCTGTTCGCCACCGGCGAGCGCGTGCCGAACCTCTTCCGCTTCGACGCGCCGCCCGCGACGTCGATCGCGGGGCTCGTCACGACGTACCGAGCGCACCTCTCCGGCGCCGCGGCGTGGGCCGTGCCGACCTTCGTCGTCGAGGCCGGTCACGACGGTGGCTGGGAGTACATCCGCCCGGCGGCCGGCCACCTCGGCGCCGGTCCTGTGGAGCTCGCGGCCGAGCGCGCCTACGGCGACGCTCGCGGCGCCCAGGCGCTGCGGATCGGCGTT
>Ga0190275_10002946_pt1 | contig 12086 bp, 11 predicted proteins | sample Popmic550T_FD_133745 | JGI IMG/M metagenome (GOLD analysis project Ga0190275, IMG submission 133745) | Populus adjacent soil microbial communities from riparian zone of Yellowstone River, Montana, USA - 550 T | ecosystem: Environmental > Terrestrial > Soil > Riparian zone > Trees stand | place... | reverse complement strand
GGCCATGGCGGTCGCCGCCGTCGTCGCAAGAAGCACTGAGCAGCAGCGCGAACCGCTGGCGAGGATCGTCGATGAGTGAGAGAGCGATGCAGGGCAAGGTGGGTTTAATCGTCGGCGTCGCCAATCATCGTTCGCTCGCGTGGGCCATCGCACAGGCCGTGGCCGCCGAGGGCGCACAGGTGGTGCGCACCTACCAGGGCCGCTTCGAGGATCACGTCAAGGAACTCGCCGCCACCCTCTCACCGGACACGCTGGTGCTCCCCTGCGACGTGCAGCAGGACGCGGAGATCGCATCGGTTTTCGAGCAGATCCAGCAGCGGCACGGCGGCCTCGATTTTCTGGTGCACGGCGCCGCGTTTGCGCAGCGCGACGACCTCACAGGCGGCTTCGTCAACACCTCACGCGACGGCTTCCGCCTGGCGATGGACATCAGCGCCTATTCGTTGATTGCCCTCGCCCGTGGCGCCCAGCCGTTGATGCAGGCGCGTGGCGGCGGTAGCATCGTCACGCTGTCGTTTCTCGGCAGCGATCGGGTCTTTCCGAACTACAACGTGATGGGCGTGGCCAAGGCGGCGCTCGAATCGTCCGTGCGCTATCTGGCCAGCGATCTCGGCCCGCAGCAGATTCGGGTGAACGCCGTGTCTGCGGGCCCGGTGAAGACCCTCGCGGCAGCCGGCATCGGCGGGTTCTCGTCCATCATCGGGGTCGTCCGCGAGAAGGCGCCCCTGCGACGCGCGATCGAGACTTCGGAGGTGGGCTCGGCGGCGGCATTCCTGCTGAGCGACGCGTCGCGAGGAATCACGGGCGAAGTGCTGATGGTGGATGCTGGGTATCACGTGCTCGGCATGTAGGCCGCGGGCCGTTACGCGTCGAATCGCTCCATTCCCACCCGCGCTTCCGGCACGCCCACCGACGACAGCCCGGCCGTCACGTCTTCGATCATCGCCTGCGGGCCACACACCAGGCACCAGGCCGATTTCCCAGGCAACGCTTCCTTCAGCAACTGCGCGTCGATCCGGCCACGCCGGCCACGCCATGGGAACGTGTCGTCGCGGGTCACCGTCATGGCCAGCGCAATGTGCCCGCTGGACGCCAGCGCCTCGAGCTCCGCGCGATAGGCCAGTTCCTCCACGGAGCGAGCGCTGTAGACAAGGCTGATGCGCGGCGGCGCCGGCCGGTGCAGCGCTTCGATCATCATCGAGCGCAGGGGCGCGATACCGGTACCGCCAGCGACCAGCAGGAAGGCCGGGTCGTCATCGACGGCCGGCAGGGTGAACCGGCCGAACGGCCCCTCGACGTCGAGCCTTGTGCCCGGGGCGGCGCGCTCGATGTGCGGGTCGGGCCCGCCGCTGTCGTCCACCTGGACGAGGAGTTCGATCCGATTGGTGCGTGCCGTCTCCGACGGAGCGGACGCAATCGAGTAAGGCTTGCGCAGGGGCGAACCATGCAGTCCCACCATCACCGCCTGCCCGGCCGTGTACGCGAACTCGGTCGACCCGGTGTCGATGCGCAGGTAGCGGGTGCGCGGTGTCGCCCGAATGACTTCGTGAACTGAGAGCTCAGTGAGCGGCACGGCTTCCTCGCAGCGGAGCACGCCAGACTATCAGAGGACGCCGAAACCGGCGCGCTGGATGTCTACCTCTGATACGTCGGGGTTGGCCGTGGGCATCGCGACGATCACCGCTGTCATGCCATCGGTGCCGGTCGCCGCGGCCTGCGCGGCGTCGCGCTGCTTGCGAATGGTCTTGTCCCGGTACATCCGGCTGTCTGCGGTGGCCATGATCGCTTCGTAGCCGTCGCCGTCCTTCGGGAAGATGGCGGCGCCGACGCTGATGCTGACCGGCACGCGGCGTCCCGGCCGGGCTTCGAACACGAGGTCCTCGACCGCGTGCTGAAGCTCCAGGCGCTTGCGTTCGGCCTCGTCCTGTCCGCAGCCCGCGAGCACGACGACGAACTCGTCCCCTGCGTACCGGATGCAGATGTCGTAGGGGCGGATGCCGGCGCGCAGGATCCGCGCCACCTCGCGCAGGGCGCGGTCGCCGGCGTTGTGTCCGTAGGTGTCGTTGATTTCCTTGAAGTTGTCGAGGTCCATGACCAGCAGCGCGACTTCGGTGCGCATGCGATCCGCCCGGGCGAGCTCGCGCGCCAGGTGCAGGAACATGAATCGCGTGTTCGGCAGCCCGGTGAGCGGATCGGTCAGCGAATCTTCCTGCGTCTGCTCGAAGATGATCGAATTGTGAATGACCGCGGAGGCCTGCTCGGACACGCGATCCAGGAGCCGGCGGTGATCGTCCGTGTAGAAATCGGCGTCGTCGTGATAGACGGCGATGGTGCCGATAAAGCGATCGTTGAAGACCAGCGGGGCCACCAGGGCCGAGTTGAGCGTCGTCTGCATCGACAGGCCGCCGGCCTCGAAATCCGCGCTGGGCCGCGCATTGACCAAGGGGCGCCGATTGCGCGCCACCCAGCCCGTGAGCCCGTGGCCTGCGCGAATCGACATGCCGCCGATCGCGTCGGCCTCCGAGCCCGTCGCAAACCGGCACCGGAGCATGTCGTCCGCTTCGTCGTACAGGAACAGCGCGCACGCCGTGAACGGCACCAGGTTCGTGAGCTTCGAGGTGATGAGCGCCATGGTATCGGCCACGCCGAGGCTCGTACCCATCGTCTGGGCGATCTCATAGAGCGCGTAGATTTCGCGGTGCGCGAGGGCGATGTCGTCGAACACGGTGTTCGACTTGAGGGCCCCTTCGGGCTGGAAGCCCACCGCGGGCCGGCCGAGGTCGGAGGTCGGCTCCAGGGAGAGCCGTCGTCCTGGCGCGGATTCGAGGACCAGTGCCTCGCGCGCCATGCCCGGCAGCCGGTCCATGAACAGATCGACGACGCGCGGATCGAGCGCGCGGCCGGCTTCCTGCTGGAGGAGCAGCAAGGCGGATTCGTGCGTCATTGCCTTGTGGTACGGGCGATCCGAGGTGAGGGCGTCGAAGTAATCCACGACCGTGAGAATCCGCGCGCCGAGCGGGATGTCCTCGCCCTTCAGCCCCTGGGGATAGCCCTTCCCGTCCCAGCGTTCGTGGTGGCTGAGGATGAGCGGTGCCACCGGATAGGGGAAGGGCACCGCACTGATGATCTCGGCGCCCACCTGCGGATGGATGCGGATCTTCTGGAACTCTTCCTGGGTGAGCGGGCCCGGCTTGGACAGGATGTGCTCGGGCACGGCGAGCTTGCCGATGTCGTGCAGGAGCGCCGCGGTCTTCACGCCCTGGATTTCGTTGTCGCTCATCCCCAGGGCGCGCGCCAGGCCGGTGGCGTACACCTGAACGCGACGGATGTGGGTCTGTGTGGTCTGGTCCTTGGCGTCGATGGCGAGCGCCAGCGCCTCGATGGTCGCCAGGTGCAGGTTGGCCATCTCCTCGACGTGACGACGTTCGTCGTCGATGCGGCCGAGATACACCTTGTAGGTGCGGTAGGTGAGATAGAGCGGCGCGATCGCCGGGATCGCCAGCCAGATGCCGGAGGTCATGATCGCCCACGTGGCCACGGCGGCGGCCGCCGCGCCAACGAAGTAGCTGGGGGCACTCCAGAGGAAGTTCTCGTTCCACACGGTGATGAGTGATTGCCGCGACGTGAGGGCAATGGCGATGGCGATGCTGAAGGTGTTGAACAGGAAGTAGGTCGTCGCCGCCGCGGCCAGCGGTCGCGCCACGTCGGCCACCGTGCTGGCCAGGGTTCCGGGCACTCCGCCCGACAGCGCGTAGACGTAGCCCGCAGCCTCGACGGTAATGGCCAGGCAGGCCATGCTGAAGTAGGTGCGATAGAGGGGGTTCTTCGTCTCCATCCGGAACGTGCACTGGACCCACGCACTCGTCACCGCCACCAGCATCGTTTCGTGAGGCCCGAGCAGCAGCAGCGCGGCGAAGTCCACCGCGTAGGAGACCGACATGGTGGAGCCCCCGGGCACCAACGGCAGGCTCACCTTGAACGCCGAGGTGAGCGCCGAGGCGGCGAGCAGCACCAGGAAGAGCACCGGGTCCGCGAAGGTGGCGCGTGGCCCGAGCCACACGAGCAGCCCAGCGCCGATCAGGATGACGGCACTGACATACAGGCGGGCGGGTATGGGGAGCGCTCGCATCCGCTAGCGGGGAGCATAGCTGACGTTAAAGTCATATCGCAACACCAATTCGGCGCCGCGCGCTAAGCTCTTTACTCTCATTCTGTTAGTCAACCTGGATGCGGATTCTTGTCTCGTGAAAGCGCTTCGGCATACGACAGGATACGACTTTATCGACATCGCCCGGGTGGCTCGCTACTGCCGGAGGCGGCGCTTCGGGTCCGGCGTCGCCGGCTCCAGGCCGAACTCCTCAATCTTTCGATAGAGCGTCCCTCGGCTGATGTCGAGGATCTTCGCGGCCTCCACCTTGTTCCAGCGCGCCGCTTCGAGCACCTGCACGATGTGCGTGCGTTCGGCGTCGCGCAGGGTGGGGAGCCGGTGGCCGGTGGACTCGCCGGCCCGCGTTCCGACGTGCGCGTGCAGGAACTCGATATCCGACGGTCGGATGAGGCGTCCGGGCGCCGACAGCGCCGCCCGCGACACCGTGCTCTCCAGCTCGCGGATATTCCCAGGCCAGTGATAGCGGATCAGTTGATCGGCGGCTTCGGGGGAGAGCTGCTTGGCGTCGAGCTGAAGTCCGTTGGAGGCACAGTACCGGGCAAGGAACCGGTTGGCCAGGACCGGGATGTCGATGGCGCGTTCCTTCAACGAGGGCAGGCGGATGGCGAAGGCGTTGATGCGGTAATACAGGTCTTCGCGGAACCGGCTCTCGCGCACGAACAGATCGAGCGGCCGATTAGTGGCTGATATCAACCGGAAGTCCACCTGGATAGACCGGTTGCCGCCCAACCGCTCGAACCGGCGCTCTTCGAGCACCCGCAGCAGCTTGGCCTGGGCGACCAGCGAGAGGTCGCCGACCTCGTCCAGGAACAGCGTGCCCCCATTCGCCATTTCCAATCGGCCCGGCTTGCGCTCGTGCGCGCCCGTGAAGGCGCCTTTCTCATAGCCGAAAATTTCCGACTCGAACAGCGTGTCTGGCAGCGCCGCGCAGTTGACGGCCTGGAAGCGCTCCTGGCTGCGGCGAGACAGCTCGTGAATCATTCGCGCCACGACTTCCTTGCCGGCGCCGGTCGGGCCCAGGATCAGCACCGAGATATCGGATTTGGCGGCCGTGCGAATCCACTCGAAGATGGCCAGCATCTTCTCGTCGCGGCCGATCATCTCGCGGAACCGCTGCACCGAAGGTGAGGTCTCCTCGACGCCGACATGGGCGCGGTGCTCGAGGAAGACGTCGAGCAGCCCACCGGCGGCGCCGTCGGGACGGGTGGCGCCATACGTCGGGGTGTCGCCTCCGAGCTTTCGGACGACGCCGAAATCGACCAGTTCGCGGACGCAGTTTTCGATGTCGAGCCGCATGCGCCCGAACGTCTGCATCAGCGCCTCGGTGTCGAAGAGCTCCCCGGGTCGCGCGCTCAGAAAGCGCAGGATGCCCGCCCGCAGCGGCGATTGCACCAGCGTGCGGAAGCGGGCGTCGACATCGTTCTCGGCCCGCGCCGTCGACGAGGTCGCGCGGCGCGCGGTAAAGGTCAGATCATCCATGAGCCGCTCCGGCGCCCGCGGCGCTCCGGTAATACTGGGTCTGATACTGCTCGATGAGCGCCTTCATCCGTATCGCATCGCCCTTGCGATGCCCTTCGCAGCGGATCGGGCTGGCTCCGCCCGTGGTCTCGATCAGGACGTGCGAGAACAGCAGGTCGGTGTCGATGCTGACCGACGAAATGTGCGCGACGTGAATGGAGTGCTCGACCTTCCCGATCCATTGCGGGGTGAAGCGGACGACGCTGCTCGGCGAAATCAACACCTGCGTTGGGAACAGGCGGTTGCCGCGCGACAGGCGGCTGGCGCGGAAGACGTCGCCCGGGCCGAACGGACGCCCCTTCAACCACACCACGAGCACGACAGCCGTAGCCAGTCCACCCAGGACGGTGATGATGGTCAGGACTACTTCCGGAGCCACAGGCAAATGCTACCCTAAGGCGATGCCGTACCGCGCACCTGGTTCCCCGCAAAAGAAGCGAAAAGGCTTCCTCTCAGGTAAACCCATTCGCTACTACCGTCCGCGGGGTTCTGCCGCCGTCCGCACCTTGATCGACGACGGGTTCCAGGCCTTCAACGCCGCGCGGCTCGGCGAAGCGTGCCGCATCTTCACCGACAAGATGCTGGCGAAGGAGCACGACACCACCATCGCCCTCACCATCGCCGGGGCGCTCACGCCGGCCGGCCTGGGCGGCTGCATCATCGAGATGATGGAGCGCGGGCTGGTGGACTTCATCATCAGCACCGGCGCCAACCTGTACCACGATCTCCACTACGCCTTGAACTTCACGCTGCGCCGTGGGTCGCCGTTCGTAGACGATCGCGTGCTCTACGAGGAAGGCGTCATCCGCATCTACGACGTGCTGTTCCCGGCGCAGGTGCTGCTCGACACCGACCGGTTCATTCGCGACTTCCTGGTGTCGAGCGGCCTCGACGGACCGATCTCGACCTCGGAGCTGCACCTGCTGCTCGGGCGGCACCTCCTGCAGGATCGTCCGGGGTGCGAAGCCTATTCAGTGGTCGCCTCCGCGGCGAAGTGCGGCGTGCCGATCTACACCTCGTCTCCCGGCGACAGCTCGATCGGCATGAACATCGCCTATCACGAGCTGATGCACGGGAGCGGCTTGATGATCGATCCCAACAAGGACGTCAACGAGGTCTGCTCGATCATCCTGGCGGCAGAGAAGAACGGCTGCGTGATTCTCGGCGGCGGGTCGCCCAAGAACTTCTATTTGCAGGGGCAGCCGACGTTGTGGGAGGTGTACAACATCCCCAAGGGCGGCAACGACTTCTTCCTGCAATTCACCACCGACTCGGTGGTCTGGGGCGGCCTGTCCGGCGCCACGCCGGCGGAAGCGGTGAGCTGGGGCAAGGTCAATCCGGGCGTGTTGCCGGACACCTGCGTCACCTACTGCGATTCGACCATCGCCTTCCCGCTGTTCTGCGAGTACGCCGTGGGCCACAAGAACGGCAAGCGAAAGCGGAAGGCGCTGGTGCACAAGCGCCGCGAGATGCTGGCGGCGCTCGAAGAGGAAGCGCGCGCCCAGACGGCGAAGCGCGCCCGCAAGGCCAAGAAGCGGTGATCGGGGCTTGCCATGGGGACCCTCTGGTCGGAACTCGGGCCCCTCGCCGATGGTGCGACGGCGGGCCCGCGCGTCTACGTTGACGCCAACGTCCCCGCCGGCGTGGTCGGCTTCATGCGGGAAACGCTCGGGTGGGACGCGCTCTTCGTCATCGAGCAACCCGATCTTCGCCGCGCGAGAGACGATGAGCACTACCGGCTGGCCCGGCAACTACGGCGCACCCTGGTGACGCTGGACCGCGATTATCTCGACGACAAACGCTTCCCGCCATCGCGTGGCGCCGGCGTCGTCGTCATCGCCGGCCCTGACGCCCGCGCCCTCCAGGCGCTTCTGGCTCGGCTCGATCGCGGACTGTTTCGAGCGACTTCGTCGGCCTTGCCCCTGGAAGGGCGTAAACTGCACGCGCACAGCGATTGGTCACCATGACACTCGGCCTCGATCTCTCGGACGGCACCGTTCGCGCTGTCGTCGTCAATCAGCAGGCGCAAGTCCTGGGGCGCGGCGATGCCGTTCCAGGCAACGGCGCCGTGTCGCTGGCCGTGTCGGGCGCGATCCAGCGGGCGGTCGCCGCCGCCGGCGTGGAGATTCGGGCCGCCGCCGTGGCGATGGCGCATCCCGGGGATCTGGTTCCGCCGGAACTGGCGCCGGTGCTGCGCGACCTGCTGCCAGACGTGGCGGCTCCGCTCGTCGTCAACGCCGGTCTCGCCGGAGCTGTGGCCGAGCAATGGTGCGGGGCGGCGCGTGGACTTTCCACGATTATTGCCCTCTCCACAGGCGACCACGTCACGAGCGGCGTAATCATCCAGGGCAAGCCCTGGACCGGCGCCAACGGGCTGGCGGGCTCGGTCGCGTGGCTCTCGATTAATCCGGTGGAGCGTGAAGACTACCGGCGCCTGGGTGGGCTCGAAGCGGAGGTCTCATCGCCGGGTATCGTGCGGCGCATCGTGTGGCGCATCAAGTCCGGCGACGAATCCACGCTCGTGCAGCAGCACCGTGGCGATCTGTCCCGGGTCACCGCCGAACAGGTCTTTCAGGCAGCCCGCGCCGGCGACGGCGTCAGCATCTCGGTCATCAAGGACACGGCGAAGTACCTCGGCATGGCGCTGTCGAATGTCACCGTGATCCTGGACCCCGAAATGATTGTGCTGGGGGGCATGATTGCCAGCTCGGGCGACATGCTGCTCGAATCGATTCGCCTCGAATGCGCCCGGCGCCTCGGCCCCGCGCAGGCCGAGCGCCTGCGCATCGTGCGTTCGCCCCTGGGTAACGATGCCGCCGCCATCGGTGCGGCCCGGCTCGCAGCCTCGGCCCCATGACTATCTTGTCCGGCGGCCGGATTGTGCTGCCGGACCGCATCATCCCTGCCGGCTCGGTCGTCATCGAGCGCGGGCGCATTGCGGCCGTCGACGACCGGATCACCTCCGCTGCCGCGGGCGCCGACGTCTTGCCCCTGACGGGGTTCACGATCGTTCCCGGTTTCATCGACGTGCACGTGCACGGGGTGCAGGGCACGGATGTCCTGGATGGGCCCGACGCAGTATCTACGGTGGCCGCGGCGTTGCCACGCTACGGCGTCACCGCGTTCTGCCCGACTTCGGTGGCGTGCGACCCGGCCGTGCTGCGCACATTTCTCCTCGCGGTGCGGCAGGCAGGTGTCGACTCGCGCCCGGGTTCCGCTCGTGTGCTGCCGGCGCATCTCGAGAGCAACTTCATCAACCCGGCCTGGAACGGCGCTCAACCCGCGGCTTGCCTTCGTTCGTATCGCCGCGGACCGTCGAGTCCGCCGGACGCGAGCGCCTTTACCGCGGACGACGTGCTGGATGTAATGCACGCGGGTCGTGACAGCGTCGGAATCGTTACCCTGGCCCCGGAACTCCCTGGCGGAATGGACCTGGTGCAGCTCCTCCGAGCGCGCGGCCACGTTGTGTCCATTGGTCATTCGGGCGCGACTTACGACGAAGCGTGCGAGGCGATCCGCCGGGGCGTCACGCACGCCACCCATCTGTTCAATCGCATGAGCCCGTTCACGCATCGATCGCCCGGGGTTGTCGGCGCCGTCCTCGGATCCGCAGCCGTGGCAGTCGAACTGATCTGCGATGGTCATCATGTGCACCCGGCCGCGGTGTCCCTCGCCATTCGGCTGAAATCGGCGGACCGAGTGATGGCGATCACCGACGGCACGGCCGCCGCCGGACTTCTACGGGGTTCACGCGCCCGACTGGGCGGGCAGACCATCGTCGCCGGGGCCCGATCCGCCGAGCTGGAAGACGGCACCCTGGCCGGCAGCATCATCACCATGGACAAGGCGTTCCGGATGCTGGTCCAGGACGCGGGCGTCTCCCTCGTGGACGCCTCTCGCATGTGCTCGACCACACCGGCCGAGCAGTTGGGGCTGCTCTCCCACGGGCGCATCGCCGAGGACGCTTCGGCAGACCTTGTGGTTCTCGACCCGGAACTCCGGGTGGCGCAGACGTGGGTGGCGGGCACCCCTTTTCCGGAACACTCGTCCGCGCACCTCCGTCTACACAGGCCATGAGCCCGACCATCGTGCCGGCCCGTCTTTACGCCTTTGCCAGAACGGCCGTGCTCGTGGTCTGCGCTGCCGGCGCACCCGGATGCGAGGTCAACCTCAATACCGAGGGGCTGACCTCCAAGGACACGAAAACCTTCTCGATCACTGAACGGCCCGACCTGACGCTCGAGACCTTCGACGGCTCCATTGAAATTCACTCCTGGGACCGCAACGAGGTCGAAGTCGAGATCGAGAAACGCGCGATGGAGCAGTCGCTGATCGATCAGATTACGGTGGAAGCCGAACAGCAGGGCGACCGCATCGTCGTCAGGGTCAAGGGGCCCGCCGGCAGCGAATCGCATGGCCTCACACTGGGCGTGCACATCTCGCCGACCGCACGGATGCGCGTGGCGGTCCCGCGGAGCCTTGCGCTGCAGGTGCGTACCGAAGACGGCTCCATCCGCGCCGAGAATCTCGAAGGCAAGCTCGTACTGCGCACGGGTGATGGCAGTGTCACGGCCGAGCGGCTGTCGGGCGACCTCGAAGTACGGACGGGGGACGGATCCATCCGCGTCGACAAGGCGGACGGCCGCCTGGATCTCGAGACCGACGATGGCAGCGTCACCGTGGACGCGAGACCGACGGTGCTCAAGGTCAAGACCGGAGATGGTTCGATCCGTTTGCAGGTCCCGCCGGACACCGTCATGGATGACGGTTGGGAGTTGACGACCGGCGACGGTAGCGTGACCCTGACGCTGCCCGCCGCATTCAGCGCTGAGATCGACGCCGAAACGCGTGACGGCGCCGTGCGCTCCTCCCACCCGGCTCTGCGCATCAACGAACACGGCGAGGGCCGGGGCGAATCCCGCGGCGAACTGCGGACGAAGATGGGCGAGGGCGGGCGGCTGCTGCGGGTCCGGACCGGCGACGGAACGATCCGATTCGAGAGTTAGCGAGGCGATGGCGCGGCATAGCGCGCCGGGTCGTCAACGCCAAGCCCTGCAAACGCGTCCCGCCGCTCTCGGCACTTGCTGCACCGGCCGCAGTGCAAAGGCGGGTCATCTCGGTGGCTACCGTCCACCGGCTCCATGCACGACAGCGTCAAGTGGAACGGCACGCCGAGGTCCAGGCCTCGACGAATGACGTCCGCCTTGGTCCACGTCAGAAAGGGCGTGGCCACGTCGAGTGGATAATCCAGTCCCAGGCGCATCGCCATCTGCATGGCCTCGAAGAATTCGGGGCGTGCATCAGGGAACGGGTTGCCCGCCAGCGGTGCCATCGCGATGCGCTGAGCTCCGTGTCGAGCCGCCACGACTCCGGCCTTGGTCAGCAGCGTGAGGTTTCTCCCAGGGAGGTAGACGTCCGAGTCTGGCGTGTCGTACGCCGGAGGGGTGCCCTGAATGGCCCAGTGGGTTGGAGGGTAGATGTCGCGCATGGTGAGCTCGGCCCGCACCAGAGGCGCGACGTGCGGTGCGATCGACGGATGCGCCACGAGGCGTTGCACCATCGTCCATTCGCGAGCCTCCCAGCCGAGTCCCGAGACGACATACACCGGGAGCACGCGCGACTCGAGCGCTTCGTGGGCCAGGAGCACGGCGCTATCGAGTCCGCCGGACAACAGGACCAGGGTGAGCGAGCCGAAGGTCGGTGTTCCTGTGGGCATGGGCAGACGACTGGGGCAGAATATCGCGTGCCCTGTTCCCGGCGAAGACGCCAATGATTGTGTTCGACCTCGATGGCACCTTGATCGACTCGTCGCGTGACCTCGCCGAGGCGGCCTCGCAGCTCGTGCAGGAACTCGGTGGCGTGCCGCTGTCCGAGGCCGAGGTTATCGACATGGTCGGCGAGGGCGCGGCCGTGCTAGTGAAGCGCGCACTGGTCCGCGTCGGGCTGGATCCGGCCACTCCCGGCGCGCTGGAGCGGTTCCTCACGATCTACGACACGCGGCTGCTCGACCACACGGTGGCCTACGACGGCATGCACGAAGTCTTGTCACTGCTGGTGCAGGCGAGTCCGTTGGCCGTGCTCACGAACAAGCCCCTGGCTCCCTCCGAGGCGATCCTGCAGCACCTGGGCCTGCGGGGTTTCTTCTCCACGGTGGTTGGCGGGGACTCGACGTTCGGCCGCAAGCCTGACCCGGGCGGCTTGCGTTTCCTGATGGCAGCCACTCCCGGTGGATCAGTAATGGTCGGGGATTCACCGGTGGATGCAAACACCGCCGCGTCGGCCGGGTGCCCGTTCGTGCTTGCCGCGTACGGGTTCGGGGTGGGGAAGTTCGAGGGACGTGTGCCACACGGCGCGCGTGTCGCGCGTCACCCGCGCGAGTTGGTGTCGCTGGCCGACACCG
>Ga0190275_10002945_pt1 | contig 12089 bp, 9 predicted proteins | sample Popmic550T_FD_133745 | JGI IMG/M metagenome (GOLD analysis project Ga0190275, IMG submission 133745) | Populus adjacent soil microbial communities from riparian zone of Yellowstone River, Montana, USA - 550 T | ecosystem: Environmental > Terrestrial > Soil > Riparian zone > Trees stand | place... | reverse complement strand
TTCAAGGTTCAAGGGTCAATCGGACCGGCTTTCATGGAACTTTAGAACTGTTGAACCTTGAACGGAAGTTATCTTTTATTGACCGGCACAAAGGGCCGCGGCTCGGGGCCGATGTAGTCGGCGTTGGGGCGGATCAAGCGATTGTCAGCGCGCTGCTCGATGATATGCGCTGCCCAGCCGGTGATGCGCGAGACCACGAACAGCGGCGTGAACATGATCGTCGGAATGCCGCAGTAGTGATAAGCGCTGGCGCTGTAGAAATCCAAGTTGGGAAACATTTTCTTTTCGCGCCGCATCACCTCTTCGATGCGCTCGGAGATTTCATAAAGTTTGCTGTCGCCCTTGGCCTCGCCGAGTTGCTTCGACCAGGCCTTGATGACGTTGGAACGCGGATCGGAAACTTTATAGACGCGGTGGCCGAAGCCCATGATGAGTTTTTTCGCCGCCATCATTTGCAGCAAACCTTTTTCGGCCGCGTCCGGGGTCGAAAACTGCTCGATCAACTCCATGGCGGCTTCGTTGGCGCCACCGTGCAGCGGGCCACGCAACGCGCCGATGCCGCCGACGACGGCGGAATAAAAGTCCGGCAGCGTAGCAGCGATGGTCCGGGCGGTAAAAGTGGAAGCGTTGTACTCATGCTCGGCGTAGAGAATCAGCGAAGCATCGATGGCGCGGCGATGCAGATCGCCGGGCTTCTTGCCGTGCAGCAGATTGAGAAAATGGCCGGCGGTATCGTCGTCGTCGGTTTCGGTGTGAATGCGCGTGCCGCTGGTGACGAAGTGATGCCAGTAGAGCAGCATGCCGCTGAAGCAGGCGGTTAGCCGGTTGGCCACCGCGATCTGGGTGCGGCCGGCATTTTCCGGCTCCAGGGTGCCCAGCATCGAACAGCCGGTGCGCAGGACATCCATCGGATGGGCGCTGGCCGGGATTTGTTCCAAAACGGTTTTCAAGGTCGCCGGTAGGCCGCGCAGATTGCGCAGGCGCGCTTTATATTCATCCAACTCGTCCGCCGTGGGCAGCTGGCCATAGAGCAATAAGTAAGCGACGTCTTCGAATGTCGAATGGGCGGCCAAGTCTTCAATGGAATAACCCCGATAGGTTAGACCGACGCCCTGTTTGCCGACTGTCGAGATCGCGGTGCTGCCGGCAATAACGCCTTCGAGACCGCCAGATTTTTTCTCTGCCATTGTTCAATCCTCCAATTCGACAATGCTACGAATTCGGTAATCAAATCAAGCGGGGGCGTCGCTCCTGTCCGGCGTTAAAAACCAAATTTTCGTTCAAGGGTTCAAGAGTTCAAGGTTCAAGGTCGGAATGGGGAATGAGCTGCTTTCATTGACCCTCTTGACAGTTCGCCGGTGGATTGGATACCGCTGGTGTATTCATTTTTTCCAAGGAGCAATGGACTCGATGGCTTTACCGCAAACATTCAAGGCAATGGTGGTTTCCGAAACGGCTGAGAAAACATTTGTCCGCGAGATTAAACAAAGAGCGCTCAGCGATCTGCCGGCCGGCGAGCTGGTTATCGAAGTGAAATACTCGTCGCTCAATTACAAAGACGCGCTATCGGCGAGCGGCAACAAAGGCGTGACGCGTAAATATCCGCACACTCCGGGCATCGATGCGGCGGGTGTCGTCGTTACTTCAACGACGCAAATGTTCTCGGCCGGCGAGCAGGTGACGGTGACGGGATTCGATTTCGGCATGAACACTTCGGGCGGCTTCGGCCAGTACATCAGCGTGCCGGCGCTGTGGGCGGCCAAAGTGCCGCAGTCGCTGTCGCTGCGCGACAGCATGGGTTATGGCACGGCCGGTCTGACAGCGGCGCTGTGCCTGATTCGGCTGATGGCTAGCGGTCTGACCAAAGAGTCGGGGGAAGTATTGGTCACCGGCGCCACCGGCGGTGTCGGTTGTCTCGCCGTGGCGATCCTCGCCAAGCTCGGCTTCAACGTCGTCGCCGCGACCGGGAAAACAGAGGAGACTGAGTTTCTCACCAAGTTGGGCGCTAAGACGATCATATCGCGCGAGGAAGCCAACGATACGTCCGGGCGGCCGCTGCAAAAAGGCCGTTGGGCCGGTGTCGTCGACACGGTCGGCGGCAACATTCTCGCCACGGCGCTCAAGACCGCTAAATACGGTGGCCTGGTAGCTGCCTGCGGCAACGCGATGTCGGCGGATCTCAACGTCAGCGTCTTTCCGTTTATCCTGCGCGGCGTCAGTTTGCTCGGCGTCGACTCGGTGGAGATCCCGATGCGCGCCCGGCAGATGGCGTGGAGCAAACTTGCCGGTGAATGGGGCGTCGATCTGTCGAGCATCGTCAAAGAAGTCTCCCTCGAAGGGCTGGAGGGCGAGATTGAAAAAATTCTCAAAGGCGGCGTGCGCGGTAGAGTTGTGGTGGATTTGAATAAGTAAGGATTCGGAGGGATTGGCCGCAAACAACGCAAAGAGCGCAAAGGGATTTTGTAGGGGCGAAAAATCTTTCGCCCCTACCTTTAACGGAGACAACACACTTGGCAGATTCTACCAATACAGAAACCGCGCTCGGTCATCTCAGGGTGATCGAGCTGGGCGATATTCCGGCATCCTATGCAACGCGGCAGTTGGCCGATCTTGGCGCGGACGTGATCAAGATCGAGCCGCCCGGCGGCGATCCGAATCGGCTGCTGCCGCCTTTCGCCGGTAATATCGTAGATCCTGAGCGCAGCTTGACGTTCATCAACGCCAACGCCAACAAGCGCAGCATTATGCTCGATCTCGAGCGCGAATCGGATCGCGACGCATGGGCAAAACTGCTCGCGTCGGCGAATCTTTTAGTCGAAGCCACGCCGTTGGGATACCTGGAAAAGTTCGGCTTTACCGACGATTCGTTGCGCGCGCGCTGGCCGCACTTGGCGGTCGTCTCAATCACACCGTTTGGCCGCACCGGGCCCTATCGTCATTACAAAGGCAGCGATGCCATCGCCAATGCGACCGGCGGCTTTCTCTACGGCCAGGGCGATAACCGCAAAGGCCAATGCACGGCGCCGAGCCATCTCGCCTATCAGATGGCGGGGACGATGGCCGCGCTGCTGGGCTTGGCCGCCGTGCGCCATGCCCGGATCACCGGAGCAGGGCAGCGCATCGATATGTCGCTGCAGGAGGCGCTGACTTTTTGCAACAGCGGCAGCGTGGCACGCTACTCTCGTGAGAACCGTTTGGAGCGGCGTCCCGGCGGCAAGGCATACGGCGGCGCCGGGACCAACATTTACCGCTGCAAAGACGGCGGCTACGTGCACTTCACCACCAACATGCCGCACATGTGGAAGGAGTTCGCGCAGAATTGGATGACCAGCAAAGCGCTGGCCGGGCCGGAGTGGGAAAACCCGCGCTATCGCGACGAGCATTCCGACGAGGTAGCGCAGGCGTTCGCCGAATTCATCGGCCAGTTTGGCGCCGAGGAGTTCGCCAACCAGGCGCAGGCGCGCCATCTTGCCGGCGCGCCGCTCAACACCATCGGCCAATTTGTCAATTGTCAGCAAAACGTCGAGCGCCAGTGGATGCAGGAGCTCGATCATCCGGTGATCGGCAAATATCGGGCGCCGGGCGCGCCTATGCGCTTTTCGCTGACACCCATGCGCGTGCGCCGGCCGGCGCCGATGCTCGATCAACAGCGCAACGAGATTTTGCTTGAACTTGAGAAATTGCCTGCCAAACCCTTGAAAATAGACAAAGAAAAAGGCCGCGAGCCGATGCTGGCGGGCTTGCGAATGGCTGACCTGACGCAGCAATATGCCGGTCCTTTGGGTACCGAACTGCTGGCGTACTACGGCATGGAAGTGCTCAAGATCGAAACCGGCACGATTCCCAGCAAGGAGCGCGAGGCGGCGGTGCACGCCTGCATGAACCGGGCGAAGCTCGGCGCCACGCTCAATCTGCGCAACGCCGAGGGCAAGGAACTATTTAAACAGCTGGTCGCGAAATCCAACGTCGTCGTCGATAACTTTAGCTCCGGCGTCCTCGAGCGTTTGGGTTTTTCCTACGAAGTCTTGCAGCAGATCAATCCCGGCATCGTTCAAGCCGTCATGCCGGGTTGGGGTTTGACCGGGCCGCTCAAGACCTGGGTCGCTTGGGGTTGGCAGCTCTTGGCGTACACCGGCATCATGCGGCTGTGGGGTTATCCCGACTCGCCGATGGAGACGCGCTGCAAAATCGCCTGGCCCGACCGTGTCGGCTCGGTGACCATGGCGCTCGGCGTGCTCGCCGCGTTGGAATACCAAGCGCGCACGGGCAGAGGACAATTTATCGAGGCCGGTATGCTCGAAGCCCAGGGCGCGATGATGGGACCGGCGATTCTCGACTACACGGTCAACGGTAACGAATGGGACGCCATGGGTTACGCAGAAATTCTCGGCGCGCCTTACGCTCCTTACGGCGTTTATCCATGCGCCGGCGACGACAACTGGATCATCATCGCTTGCGCGAACGATGCAGAGTGGCAGAGCATGGCGCGTTTAATCGGCAAAAATTCCTGGGCGGCCGATGACAAATTCGCGACCAAAGTAGGCCGCCAAGAACGGCGCATCGAGATTGATCAAAAACTTTCAAATTGGACCGCTAAGTATACGGCAAAACAAATCTTTCGATTGCTTCAAGAGGCCGGCGTGGCGGCCGGCATTCCATCCTCCGGCGAGGATCTGTTTCATGACATTCATCTGCGCGCGCGTGGACATATCGTCGAAACCGAAGCGCAGCCCTGGGGCAAGATCACGCACCATGGGTTGCCCGGCATTCCATCACTATCGAAAGCCGATGCGGCGCGGCCGGCGCCGTGGATCGGCGTCAATAATGATCAGGTGTTTGGCGAGATACTCGGGTTGAGTGCGGCGAGGATCGAGGAACTGAAACAGCGCGAGGCTATCAAGTAGATTCGCTATGAGTAACAAAGAATCCGTCGGATCAGACCGATCCACCCGACCGCGCCGCTTGCGACCGAGCGGCGGCTATCGCGCTCTGCACAGCTTCCAAGTAGCGACGGTGATCTACGATTTCACGGTGTCGTTTTGCGATCGCTTTATCGACAAGCGCTCGCGCACCCACGATCAGATGGTCCAGGCAGCGCGTAGCGGCCGGCAAAACATTGCCGAGGGTAGTCGAGCGGCGGCGACGTCGAGCCAGACGGAGCTGCGCTTGGTGAATGTGGCGCGGGCGAGTCTCGATGAGTTGCTGCTGGACTACGAGGATTTTCTCAGACAGCGCGGCAAGCGCCAGTGGGCAAAAGATGACCCGGCGGCTCGCGAAGTGCGCGCGGTGGGGTTATCAAGAGATCCGACCGATCGGTCCGATCCGACGGATCATCGGGGAAAATACTCGCGCTGGCTCGATGCCGCAGATCCGGCGGTCGTCGCAAACACTCTGCTCTGCCTGATTCACCAGGCGAACTACTTGCTCGACCAGCAGATCGCCGCGCTGGAAAAGGGCTTTGTTCAGGAGGGCGGTTACACGGAGCAGCTTGCTGTTGCACGACTGGCGGAGCGGCGCAGGCAGCAGAAAGATCGGACGGATCCGACGGCTCGATCCGATCTGTCGGATCAAACTGCCGCTGCGCCAAACTGTCCTGCTTGCGGTAAGCTCATGGTCGTGCGCACCGCGCGCAAAGGCGAGCTTGCCGGATCACAGTTTTGGGGCTGCTCGGGTTATCCGCAATGCAAAGGCGCGCGGTCGCTCAGTGCGCCTTAGTTAGACTCTTTATAAAGCCGCTCTTCTCCAGCTCGGCGATGAAGCTCGTGTCCATGAACGCTTCCGGTTTGTGCTGCCAAATCTCCGGACGCTGCGCGGCGACGTACTCATAGGTCGGTTGTAAACCTTGGGTGATCGGGTACGGCACCGAAATGAAGTCCTTGCGATAGATCTCATAGGAACTTTCGAGCAGCTCGCGGTCGTTGGTTTTGAGATACTTACCGAGGATCTTCATGCTCGGCTCTTTGTTGGTCTTGAGATAGTGAATCGCTTCGACATGGGCTTTGACCATGCGCATGACCGAATCCCGGTCTTCGTTAACCCACTTACGCCTGGTGACGATCGACATGGAAGGGTAGGCAACTTCCTGTTTGGCGTCCCAGAGAATGCGATATCCCTTGCGCTCGGCTTGGATATCGGCGGGATGAGACAGGTCGGCGGCATCAACCAGCCCGGTGAATAAAGCTTGAATCCGGTCGGGCTGGTTGCCGATGGAAAGCATGACGACGTCGCGGACGGGATCGATGCCGTATTTTTTTAGGATATAGCGCTCGAGAAAATCTCCCAAGGAACCGAAACCCGAAACCGCGATGCGCTTGCCGCGCAGATCCTCGGGCTTCTTGATCTCCGGCCTGACGAGCAGTTTGCTTTGCACGCCTGCCACCGTGTGCGCCACCGTGACCAGGTCGGCGCCACTCAGGTCGGCGCTCATTACCGTCGTCAATGTGCATGGGGCGCCGAGAATGCTATTGCCGATAATCGCCTGCGCCGATTGTCCAGAGCCACGCAGCAGCACGAGCTCGGCTTCCATACCGTGCTTTTCATAAAGCTTGGCGTCTTTGGCGATCCACGGAATCCATTGGGATGCCGACAATGAGGTGACGCCCCAGCGAAATTTTTTCAGTGGTTTGTCCTGGGCACCGGCGTTGCAAACGGCAAGGAGCGAGATGCCGAGGGTCAAGCCCAAAAGTTTGCCACTCTGTGTGCGCTTCATAGACAGCTCCCGCGCCTTACGTTTCTGATTATTAGATGTTGTACAGCCGGGCGGCGTTGTCGCACATCAATTTGCGCAATTGGCTTGCGGTTAAATTTTTGCGCCCGGTCACGGACTCCACGGTGTGAGGAAACTTGCTGTCGCCGTGATTATAGTCCGAGGCGAACACCAGGCGGTCCTCGCCGATGTAGTCCATGACAAAATTCAAGGTCAGTTCGTCCGGCTCGAAGGAATAGTAAACCTGCTCGCTCTTCATGTATTCGCTCGGCGGTTTCTTCATCAGCGGCACCGCCGGCGCCATGTATTCATAATGCTCGTCCAAGCGCTCCATCCAGTAGGGCACCCAACCGGCGCCGGCCTCGAGGAACGCGACTTTGAGCTTTGGATAGCGTTCGAGAATGCCGCCGCCGACGATGCACATGACGCCGATCATTTGCTCGAAGGCGTGGGTGGTCGCGTGCACGAAATAAGGATTGTCAAAACGCTCGGCGGCCGCCGCCGGCCGGCCCGAGCCAACATGAACGCAGATCGGCACGCCGAGTTCCTCGGCTTTGGCGTAGAACGGATAGAGGTCGGGATGATCGAGGTTGCGTCCGGCCGAGTGGCCGGCAACGGCAACGGCGACAAAGCCCAGTTGCTTGACACAGCGCTCGAGTTCCTTGGCGGCTTCCTGCGGCTCCTGCTGGGCGACCAGGGCGACGCCCTTCAAACGCTTCGAATCGGTCTTGGAATATTCAGCGAGCCAGGTGTTATAGCCATGGGCGATGGCGCAGGCAAGGTCATGATCTTCAAGAAACGGCAGACTCAAAAACACCGTCGTGCCGAAGTTGACCGCGGTATCGATGCCTTCCATGTCCATGTCTTTGATGCGCTGGGCGGGATCCCACATGCCCGTGGTGGTGCGCGGTTTGCGCGTGATCGGCGCAGTGCCGATGCCGCAGCCCTTGCCGCTTGGCTTGGCCCAGATCTTACCTTCGAGCAACAAATGCGTACGGCCATCGGCGCACTGCACCATGCTCGGCGCCTGTTTGCGATAAGGCGGGTCAAGAAGCTCCTGCCAGTTGGCATCGCGTTCCTGGACATGGCCGTCGGCGTCGATGATGCGTAGGTTGTTCATTTTCGGTTTCCTTTCGAAGACCGTTGGTGCGGGTAGGGCGAAAAATTTTTCGCCCCTACGACAGATCTCCTATATTATTTCCGCGTGATCGAGTGGAGCAGTTTATCCCATCGGAGCAGTTCCTTTTCATACTGATCCGTCGTCAGGCCGTGCTCGGGACGCCATTTCTTAAAGCCGTGATCTTTGGCGCCGCTGCCGTAAAAGTGTTTTTCCAGGACGGCTTGACCGTCCGGGCTCAAAAGAAAATCAGCCATCAGTAACGCCGCGTGCGGATGGGGCGGATTGAAGGCGATGGCGGCGCTGCCGACGTTGGTCGGGACCAGATCCATCGGCACCCATTCCACCGGCGCGCCTTTCGATGCGGCGCTCAGGGTGTGAGTTTGAAAGATCGCCGGCGAGCCGGCGATCTCGCCCGTGGTAATGGTATTGACCAGGGCGGGGGCGTCGATGGAATAGAGTTTCATCTCCTGGGCTTTTAGTTTACGGACAAACTCTTCGCCTTTGCTTTTGATCATCGCGCCGATGACCTTGTCGCTAGTCTGGCCGATGCTGATGCCCAATTTGCCCTTGAGCTGGGGGTGGAACAGTCCGTCGAAATTTTTCGGCACGGCGTCCTTGGTTATCAGCGTCTTGTTGTAGGTGAAGCCGATATAGGATTCTCGCGCCAGCGCCCAGTAGACGAGGTTTTTGTCGGCGCGTTCCTTGCCGTCTTCGGGATAGCGGTCGAGCTGCGGCGAGTCGTAGGGGCGCAGGAGTTTGCCATCGCGGAGAAAGATCAGGCTGCCTTCGGTGGTCTCGATGGTGTCGGCGATGTTGCGCCGCGCTTTGCTTTCCTCTTCCAGGCGCACGACCAAATCCGCGCCCTGAGCGCGATAGGACTCAACCTTGACGCCGGCATACTTGGTTTCAAAGGCCTTGACCAATTCCTTGTATGAGTCGCCGGCGAGGGATGTGTACCAGACGATCTTGCCTTCGCTCTTGGCGCCGGCGTAAAGCAGTTGCTCGCGGTCGGCGCCGCGATAGGTCACTAGTTCCGCGATGGTCGACGGCTTGCGCGCTTGCGCCCCGGCGCCGGAGGGAAGAACTAAGAGAGCCAAGAGAATGAAATGAAGCACCAGCATGGTTGGAGTCTCCTTTCCGCTGCAATATAGGGAGGCCGTTATTAATAACGAGTTAATTCCTACCGCCCCAAAAAATCTCCCGATAGGTTTTGTTGTACTCCTCAAAAGTATCCGACAGTGTCCAGTCCGCCGGAAATAAATTTAACCCGCGCAGATAGTCCGGCTGAAACTTCGGCAGCGCCGGCGGTTTGTCCATGGCGAAAACGGCTTTTTGTCCTTCATCGCTAGCCAGGTAATTCATGAACAGCCGCGCCGCGGCCGGGTGTTTCGCTTCGCGGGTGATCGACGCCGTGACCAGCACCGTGACATGGGGATCGGCGCGCACCCATTCCACCGGCGCGCCTTTGCGCTTCAACTCCTCGGTCCTGGCGATATCGCTGTAAACGATGATGGGAAATTCGCCCGCGGTCAGCAGCACCGCCTGTTTGCTGTGGCCGTTGACCATGATCAGATCCTGGCGCGCCAGCTTCTTAAAATAGTCGACCGCCTTCTGCTGGCCAAGAAACTGGGTATGCGCTTGCGTCACCAGATATTCTTCCCGCTCGAGGGATATCTGCCCTTTCCATTTGGGCTGTAACAAATCATCGAAAGATTTCGGCGCATTGGCTTTGGACACCAGGGAGGTGTTGTAGGTGATCGCGTAGGGCACCAGGTAAAACCCATACCAGTAGCCCTGCTGGTCGGCGAAGCCCGCCGGGAAGTTTTTCGCGGTGGGCGGCAGGTAGGCGGTGATGATATTGCGCTTCATGAAGATGCGCTGGGTGTAATTGTTGATCAGGATCGCGTCGGCGCTCAACTGGCGGGCGGCTACTTCCTGCAATATCTTCGTGGTCAGGGCTTCGCCCGTGGTGCGGGAGTACATGGGCGTGAGGAACGGATAGCGCCGCTTGAAGGGCTCGATGAATTTGTCGAACTGGCCGACTAGAGCCGTTCCGTAAACGACCAGCTCGCGTTCGCTTTGCGCTTTGGCGACAAGATCGTCCTGGGCGTGCACCGCATGCAGGCCCGGGAGGCAAAGCAAAATTATGATCGACACTCGAAAGGCGAATCGCATAGAGCCTCGCTTTCGGTTATGTCACGCTTTGACGTCCTCACCCTTGGATAGGTTGAGAAACACCACCGGCTGCTCACGCCGACAATTCGCCCCTAAGCAGGCCCCGAAGATTCGGGCAGAGCGAAAAATATTTTTCGCCCCCGCCGATGTCAGTCGCCGGCCAACTTTTTCCCCGCCAACTCGGACAAACGGGCATTGGGGGTCACGTACTCGTAATCGGTTTGCACTTCGATCAGCGCCGAACGATTGGCGGCCAGCGCTTTTTTGAATGCCGGCAAAAATTCTTCGTCGCGCGTCACCTTCAATCCGAGTGCGCCGTAGGATTCACCCATGAGGGCGAAGTCGGGATTCTCCAGGGCGACGCCATGTTGGCGGCCGGGGAACTGCGCTTCCTGATGCATGCGGATCGAGTTGTAACCTTGGTTGTTGTAAACGATCGCGATGATCGGCGCGTTATACTGCTTCGCCGTCGCCATCTCCTGGCCGGTCATGAGAAAACCGCCGTCGCCGATATGGGCGATGACCATGCGCTGGGGATGAGCCAGTTTGGCCGCCACCGCTGACGGCACGCCCGGTCCCATGCAGCCGAGGGTGGGAGAAATATATGAGTCCGGATGATCGAACTCGAGATAGCGTTGCTGCCATTGGCCGAAGCTGCCGGCATCGGTGGTGGTTATCGCGTCGGCGGGCATGGCAGTTTTGAGATCAAGCATTACCCGTTCCATTGACACTTTCGGCGTCGGCCGTTCTTTGGGCGTGCAAAACTGCTTTTGCGCCGCGTGCTGCTCGGCGATCCATGACGCGCGGCTCTCATTCGGGCGCGGCGCGGGATGTTTCAAGGCCGCGAGCAGCAGCTGTTTAGCGTCGGCGACTATGCCGACCTCGGGGCGCGAGTTTTGGCCGATGTTTTCTTCGTCGGCGTCGATGTGCACGAAAGGACGGCCCGGCCGCGGCAAGGAAAAGCCGGCGGTGGTCTGCTGGTTCAACCGGCTGCCGAGAACGATCAATAGGTCGCTTTCCTCATAGGCGAGATTTTGCGCCTGCTTATTCGACGTCAATAGATTGCCAGCGTAGTTGGGATGATTGTTGGGGAACGCGTCTTGGCGCTTATACGATGTCAGCACGGGGAGCTGAAACTTTTCAGCGAAGTCGATCACCTCTTGCCAGGCATGCGAATACTGGGTTCCCGAACCGATCAAGAGCACCGGTTTGCGCGCCGCATTGATGCGCCCGATCAAGGTTTCGACGGCCGCCGGATCGGCGTTGGGCTTGATCGCCGGCAGCGGCTCGGTCATCGCGATGTCGGTGTCGGTTTCCGTTACATCGCGCGGCAGGGCCACCACCACCGGCCCCGGCCGGCCGCTGCGCGCGATATGAAATGCCCGGCTCATGATGCGCGGGATCTGTTTGGGATCGTTGATCTCGATGACCCACTTGGCGATGCTGCCGAAAAATCGGCCGTAGTCGATCTCCTGGCCGGCTTCGCGGCCGCGCGCATTGCGGCTGACCTGGCCGACCAGCAGTACCATCGGCGCCGAATCGTATTTCGCGCTGTGGACGGCGATGCTGGCGTTGGTCGCGCCGGGACCGCGGGTAACGATGCAGACACCGGGCGTGCGCGTCGCTTTGGCATAGCCTTCGGCCATAAACGCGGCGCAGCCTTCCTGGCGGTTGGTGATGAGTTGAATCTCCGGGTAATTCACCAGCCCGTCGACGACGGCGATGTAACTTTCGCCCGGCACGCTGAAAATATGTTTAACCCCTTCGTTGCGCAGACATTGAGCTACCGCGTGGCCGCCAAGCATGGATGGGATCTCCTATCAAGGTTGATTCTGTGCCAGGTCTCGTTTGTTTCGTCACCAAGGACGCGAAATTCAGCAAAGGTCAGGCCATCCTTCGTGGTGGCAGGTCCGCTCTTACGATTTTTCGGTTGCTGCCGCCGCAATGATTACTTGCCGTATAGTCCGATTGGCGCGCGGCTGTCAATGCAAGTTTCCAGTCGGTTGGCCGTTGATGCTTGCCAGTATTATCGCCAACGTGGTAACTGCGGAAACAGTGAAAGCTTGGTGAAAGGTTTTGCCAGTTTCT
>Ga0190275_10002944_pt1 | contig 12089 bp, 7 predicted proteins | sample Popmic550T_FD_133745 | JGI IMG/M metagenome (GOLD analysis project Ga0190275, IMG submission 133745) | Populus adjacent soil microbial communities from riparian zone of Yellowstone River, Montana, USA - 550 T | ecosystem: Environmental > Terrestrial > Soil > Riparian zone > Trees stand | place... | reverse complement strand
TATCCAAGGGACCATTAACTTCCAAAGCATTCAGCGCCTGCAGTGAACCGGTGCCGTGAATGCCGGCCGGAGTCAGGACGTATGTAGCGTTGCCGTCGCCGACGCGGCCGCCGCCTTCCAAATACAGCGGCGTGCTCAACGTCGACGTGAGTCCAATCGATTCGCCGCCTCGCAATGTGCCCCGGCGGAGCGTGACTTCGAAGTCATAGGGCACAGCGGTCGGCTGCAAGTGAAGAATCCCTTCGTTGACCAGAATGGTTCCGCTGCCACCGCCATTCTGTTGAACGAGCGTCTGACCAGGCGACACGACGGTCTGCGCATTGCAATTCGCGGCCACGTTCCAAATCGCAATGAATGAAGCGATGCAGCAACCGACTGTCATTCGCGCGGTTCGCGTCATTGGTCCTGTTCCAATTCAAAATTGGGACGAATTCGTCAAAAACTACGTGCGCCATAAAAACAGCAATGGGCTCTGCTTCCATGGCGAAGTGCGCGCGTCACTGGGATGAGGAAGCAAAGCCCGTGGCTGATTCAATTCGATGCGTTTCTGACGCGGCCGAAACTTCGGCGACCTCTCTGTGCTCGCTCGCCAATTCCGGCTGGAATGGCCGCTTGAAGCGATTTTGTCTGAATCTAACAGCACACGTTCCAATGTCAACCTTTTTCAAGCCACATCCAGTCCAACCGCTCCGAATATGTTTTCAGGTCGTGAAATCACGCCGGCTCTGCTCGGGGAATCTCGGTCAAGATCAAAGTATCCGAGGGTCGAATCGGGTGGGCAATTCAAGGCACGGTAGGTTCGCGCAATGCGTCGAAGAGGGAGCCTCGGGAACCCCTACGGGAGCTTGGTGAATAAGTTCTGCAGCATCGAAATGGCTGCTGCCCGCCGATGGCCAACGATGAATACAGGACATCCAGAGGTGATAGCGAGCATCATAGCGTCTGTCGCTGGTCCGTAATCTTTTGTAGGCAACCGAGTTACGCATCGAGCTATCGCTATCAACGCGGCTTGACTGCTGTCGCAAAGCCCTCCTATAATCCCTCGCTTTTCCTTCGTCCTTTTCACAACTGTCGACGGCACTTGCGTTTGGAACAAACGTCCGACGAAGTTTGCAGCGGGCGGCGCAAGAGCTGTCGATCGATGACTCATCAACTGGCAAGGACGCCAATCTGATCGGTTTGCAACCTAATTTGATTTCCAAGCGACGATCCGCGTCGCTACAAAAGCCGTGCGCCCGCGCTGCGCTCCGCGTCTCCATTCATTTTGCAATTTGCATTTTGCAATTTGCATTTTGCAATTTCCTCGATGCCCAACCGCTCACAACGTCGTCAGCAACGCATTTGCCCTCGACCGATCCCACTATCCAGCCAGCTCAGTTCATCACGCCTTCCGCACCGCAAACGATTCCAAATCCTTTCCCGACAGTTACCCCTGAACCGGCGCCGAACCAACCGCCGCAGGTCCGCCTGCGCAGAATAGTCTTCAACGGCGGGACGAACACGCAACTCGCCGGCGAGCGGACGGCCACCGGCGAGGAAGTGGCCATCGTTAGCGGCGGCATTAATGTCATCGTGCAAGGACTAACAGTCGAAGGCCTGCCCGACTATTTCGGCCCCATCGGCGACGTCGATATCGAAACGGATCGCGCAGTCATCTGGGGCATCAAAATTCAAGACCTCGGCCAATCGACGCAAAATGCCGACATGCCGCTCGAGATCTACATGGAAGGCAATATCGTCTTTCGCCAGGGCGACCGCACGATTTACGCCGACCGCATGTATTACGATGTTCGCCGAAAAACAGGTGTGATCCTGAATGCGGAGGTTTTGACCCATTTGCCGCAAACCGGACCCGACCAATACCAAGGCATCATCCGCCTTCGCGCAGCCGTCGTGCGGCAGCTCGACCAGTCTCACTTTGTCGCGCAAGATGCGCTCCTAACGACCAGTCGGCTGGAAGAACCCAGCTACCATCTTGCGTCGGATCGCATCACTTTTGAAGACATTCAATCGCCCGGCATCGATCCCTTCACGCGCCTGCCGGCGGTCGACCCCGTCACATTGCAGCCGTCGGTCGCCCACCAGAGCATGGTCGAGAGCGAAAGCAACTTCGTTTACATCTCAGGCATTCCGGTGCTTTACTGGCCTTCCATCAAAACCGATCTGCAAAAACCGACCTATTACGTCGACAATATCCGCATTCGCAACGATTCCATTTTTGGTTTTCAGACGCTGCTCGCGCTGGATGCGTTTCAGTTATTCTCTCTCGAACGCCCGCAAGGCGTCGGCTGGACGCTTGACATCGACTACCTCAGCCAGCGGGGCCTAGGCTTTGGCACCGAGATCAAATACGACCGGCCCGACAGCTTCCTGAACATTCCGGGCCCTGCCAAGGGCCGCGCCGATTTGTGGGCGATCAACGATGACGGCCGCGACAATCTTGGCTTCAACCGCCGCGATATCGTGCCCGAGGAATCTTTCCGCGGCCGCGCGTTTTGGAATCATCGACAGCACTTGGTCGGCGGCTTGCTCGACGATTGGACGGTGCAGGCCGAGGTCGGCTGGATCAGCGACCGCACGTTCCTCGAGCAGTATTACGAAAGCGAATGGGACGAGAACAAGGATCAAGTCACGGGCGTCCGACTTAAGCATACCGAGAACAACCAATCCATTTCCGTCGAAGCAAACGCGCGCCTGAATGACTTTTTCACGCAGACCGAATGGCTGCCGCGAGTCGATCACTATTGGCTTGGCCAGCCGCTCCTCGGCGATAGCCTGACATGGTTCGAGCATTCACAAGCCGCCTATGCAAACATCGGCATCGCGAGCTCGCCCTCAAATCCGGATTTGGATGCAATCCATACGCTCTTGCCTTGGGAATTCAACTCGACCGGCACGGCCTTGGATGCCAACGGCGAACGGTTGGTCACGCGCCAAGAGATTGACTATCCGCTTGATTTCGCCCCGGTGAAAGTGGTGCCCTACGCGCTTGGTGAGCTAGCCCACTGGGGCGAAGCCCGCGACGGCGACGATCTGCAGCGAGCCTATTTTCAAACCGGTGTTCGCGCCAGCGTTCCGTTTTGGGCAGTTGATCCCACCATTCGGGACGCACTCTTCAATCTTAATGGCCTGGCACACAAAGTGGTCTTCGATGTGGAGGTATCCTACGCGGAAGCAAATCGCAACATGACGGACCTGCCGCTCTACGACGAGCTGGATGATGACTCAATCGAGGAGTTTCGTCGGCGATTGTTTTTCCAACCCTTTGCGGGCGGATTATCACCCTATTATCTCGGCGGCCCGCCATCGTTTATCAATCCGAAGTTCGACCCGCGTTTTTACGCGCTTCGCAGCAATCTGCAAGGCTGGGTGACTTCGCCCAGCACCGAAATCGCCGATGACCTCACCACAGTGCGACTCGGCATGCGTCACCGCCTGCAAACGAAGCGTGGCCCGCTGGGCGCGCAGCACATCGTCGACTGGGTTACGTTCGACTCCAACGCCACCTGGTTCCCGCGCGACAATCGTGATAATTTCGGCCAAGATATCGGCCTCGTCGATTACGATTTGCGTTGGCACCTCGGCGACCGCTTCACGATCCTTTCCGACGGGGCGGCCGACTTCTTCGGTGACGCGCTGCAAACAGTCTCCATCGGCGCGATCGTGAACCGCCCGGCCCGCGGCAACGTCTACGTGGGTTTCCGCACCACGAGCGGTCCCTTTGAGGCGCACGTTCTCACGACCACGCTCAACTACCGCACCGGTCCGAAGTGGGTTGTCTCGGCCAGCACGGCGGTTGATTTCGGCAACGGCGGCAACATCGGACAATCGTTCGGCTTCAGCCGCATCGGCGAATCGCTGGTTACTACGCTCGGAGCGAACGTCGACGAATCCAAAGACAACGTTGGCATCAGCCTGACCGTCGAGCCGCGCTTCCTGCCCACCCTGGGCGTCACCCGCAAGACTGGCATCGAAATTCCGCCAGTCGGGGCGTATGCGTTGGAGTAACTCGAACGAACAGTCGCACAGTCGCGATCGCCAGGAGCGCAAGCAGCGCGGAGGCCGGCTCGGGCACTTCGCGATTCGCCACCGCCGCGAAGGGCAACTCAAGCATGTTTGCGCCTGCTCCCAAAACTTCGCCGTAGTTCGCCTTCCAAACTTGGTAGTCGAGCGGAGTGATCATACCATCGCCGTTGCCGTCCGCAGACAAATTGCTTCCCGATTCGCCCAGCGAGTTCCGCCAAAACGTGTAGTCGGCAGCGTCCACGATTCCATTGCCGTTGAAATCGCCGTTCCTCGTGAACAACAGCGACAGCGCCCTCTCCGCAAGAATTGCATGCACGGCCGCTGTGGGATGCAAGTCGTCCCAAAACAAATACTCGTTCGGCTCGGCGGCGATCAGGTTCGTGTTGTAGGAACTCGTGCCGGGCGACAGTCCCGGTGCGGCGGCATCGGTTGTGTTTGTCAGGCCAAAAGCGCCGGGATCGGCCAGTGCATCTTGGAACAGGTCATCGACATCGAGCCGGTAGAATTCAAGGGACGCATTAGCATCTTCGAAACCGTCAAGTAAGCTCGCGAGCGCCGTATTGAACGCGGCTGAGAGGTTGTTGACATCGTCGGCCCCCATCGGGTCGGCGTTGAAACGTGGCGTGGATCCTAGCGGCGGCAAATTCGGTATGAGAAACTGCCGCGCGCCGGCCGCGATCAGTCGGCTCAGGTCGCTGGCCAGCTGCTCGACGGGCTCATCGCCCACTTCAAAATCGCCGCCGACCAGGTCATTCGAACCTGCGAACACCAAATACAGGGCAGCGGGGTCGACCGGCCGCGAAGAGAGAAACTGCGTTACTTGCTCGTCAATGTCGCGAATAAACAGGCCCTCGAAGCCGCCTGTGCCCGTTGTTTGCGCGCCGCCATAGGCAAAGTTATTGCCGCCGGCCGCGCTGTGAGTGATCGCCGGCAGGCCGAGCCCCGTGGCCAGCGCCTCAACATAAACCGGCCCGTTGGAGAACCGCCCGTCGTAATAATAAGGACCTGGAAACTTGAAAAAGCTCGGAGAGACCTGGTCGATGTTTCCCACATCGGAAAGACTGTCGCCAAATACGATCAGGCGGCTGAACGGTCCGGCCAATGCAGGAAGTGCAAACAGAAGTGCGATCAGCACTCCGTTCGCCAGCGGTCGCCAAGAGAATGCGTTCGTACGCATGAGATCATTTCAAATCGCCGGAACAGTCTACCAAAGAAAAACCAGCCCGACGCGTTAGCGAGGGAACCATCGAGTTCCCCCACAAGCGCGGCGGGCTGGTGTGTTATAGCAGATCGATTGCCGGGCGATTACGAAATCGCTTCCTGGCCCGTTTCGCCCGTGCGAATGCGGACGCAGTCTTGCAGATCGGAAACAAAGATCTTGCCGTCGCCGATCTGGCCCGTCTGGGCCGCTTTGACGATCGTATTGAGCGTCGCTTGCAGCTTGGCGTCGTCGACCACGACCTCCACCTTGACCTTCGGCACGAAGTCCACGCGATACTCCGTTCCGCGGTACATCTCGGTGTGGCCTTTCTGCCGACCGAAACCGCGGACCTCGGTGATCGTCATGCCCGTTGCGCCGATGCCGACGAGGGCGTTTTTCACGTCCTCAATCTTAAAATGCCGTACGATGGCTTCTATCTTTTTCATCTAAATAACTCCGAAAGATGTATTGTTGTCCGGCCGCCGCTCGCCATCGGGTACGCTACCCGATGGCGAACCGGCTGGCCAGTAGTTGTCGAGCAGTTGACGATTTCAACTAGGCGTAAATGTAGCCTTCCTCTTCATGTTGAGTGACGTCCAGGCCTAGTGTTTCTTGCTGCGGCGTGACGCGGATACCAACCAAAACATCGACAACCTTTAGAATGATAAAGGTGGCGACGAGGCTCAGGATCCACGTGAGGACGACGGCTGCGATTTGGCCTTTGATCACGGTGCCGCCCTCGATAAGACCCAGCAGCTGGCCGCTTTGACCTTTAAGAGCGCCAATGTCCCATGCGGCGCGGGTCGCGAAGACGCCAGTAAGAAGAGCGCCCAGCGTACCGCCGACGCCGTGGACACCAAATGCGTCCAGCGCGTCGTCGTAGCCGAACGTGGCCTTGATCTTGCTGCAAGCGAATGCGCAGACAATGCCAGCGATCGCGCCCATGGCGAGGGCCGGCATTGGGTTCACAAAACCGGCGCCAGGAGTGATGCAAACCAGACCGGCAACCAAGCCCGAAGCCGTACCCAACACGGTGGGTTTGCCGCGGGTGAGCCAATCATAAAATGCCCATGCGAGGCCGCCGGCTGCAGCAGCAAAATGCGTTGTGCAGAATGCGCTGGCTGACAAGTTATCCGACGCCAGCTCGCTTCCGGCATTGAAACCGAACCAACCCACCCACAGCATTGCAGCGCCCAGAGCGGTGTAGGTCAGGTTATGGGGTCGCATGTCTTCCTGGCCAAAACCAAGCCGCTTGCCGATCAGCAGGGCACATACCAATGCGGACACTCCGGAGCTGATATGAACGACCGTGCCACCTGCGAAATCGAGCGCACCGCCCATCAACGGCTCAACACCCGCGACGGGCACAAAAGCAAGCAACCCGCCGCCCCAAACCATGTGGCAAAGCGGAATGTAAACAAACGTGCCCCACAAGAGGCAGAACAGCGCCATCGCGCTGAACTTCATCCGTTCTGCGAACGCACCGCAGATGAGGCCTGGCGTGATGATGAAAAACATGCCTTGAAAAAGCATATGCGTGAGCCGCGGAATGTGCGCCGGCGACGTGCCAAAGGTCGGTTCAACCGGAGCAGTGGCGCCCTCCGGCCAACTGCGTGCGACGTCTTTCATGAAGAGAAAATCGCCATCGCCGATGTACGGCTTGAGCCCGACCGAATCGGGGTCGCCAAAGGCAAGCGAGTATCCGTAGAGGCCCCAGACCACCGACATCATGCACATGAGAAACAAGCACTGCATGATGACACTGAGGACGTTCTTTTTACGCACGAGGCCGCCGTAGAACATCGCCAGGCCAGGCGCGGTCATGAATAGAACGAGCGCCGAGCTGGTGAGCATCCACGCGTTATTGCCGGCGAGGGCCGCCGCGTCGGCCTTTGTGTTTACGCTCTCGAGCGTGACCGCTGGAGCTGCAGATGTCGGCGCCGGCGCAGCCGGCTCTGTCGCAGGCGGCGCGGAGATTTCCTGGGCCATCGCAAAGTCGCTCGTCGCGAACGCCACCAGAGCCGCCGCTGCAAACAGCATCGGCAGCCACCGCCATTCTTCGATTCGTGTCCAAAGTCTCATGTCAAACATCTCCCAAAACCAGAAGGATAAAGATCCACCCGGCTTGCGCCGAGTGAATCGGAAAAGGTGAGTAAGAGCCAACCCCTTGGAACTTTCGATCGGCTGCCACGTCGCGAAATTCGCCGCGCGTAAATCAATCATTGCTCCAACGGAGTTTTCCACCGCGACGTCGCTGCAAACGGCGAAAATCCGGTCGTTCAACGGGCAAACGTTCCACCGTGAGCCGCGAGCACACGCGTTGGCGGATCACGGTGGAAGCAAAGACGGACGACAGTTGTCCTAGGTCTCTGAAAAAGGCGCACGGGCGGCACCTTACGCAAATAGCGTGCGAATCGCAGAAAAATTTGCAAAACGCCAAATCTCGCGAGAAAAACAGCATTGCCGAGAGCGGAGCGCACAGCGTCTGTCGACGATGCAAGCATTCGCCGCGGGAGGCTGCCTAAGGAATAGGCGGTCGCGTTGCGAGGGCGGATCGAAGAATGGCAGGGGGCCTCGGGGTACCACGGGGCGGCCGTGCGCCTTGTTGCGAGTAAGAACTCGCAGTGAGAAGGCACCGCCCCGTGGTCCCCGGCCCCCTTAAGAGAGCGGATTACAGCGCATCGTGCCCAGTTTCGCCCGTGCGAATCCGGACCGTTTCCGTCAAATCGGAAACGAAGATCTTTCCGTCACCGACCTGTCCAGTTTGGGCAGCTTTCACAATCGCGTCGAGGGCGAGCTTCAGCTTGTTATCATCAACGGCGACCTCGATTTTCACCTTGGGCACGAAGTCGACGCGGTACTCGGTGCCGCGGTACATCTCGGTGTGGCCCTTTTGTCGGCCGAAACCACGGACCTCCGTGATCGTCATGCCGGTGATCCCTTTTTCGATGAGGGCGTTCTTCACGTCCTCGAGTTTGAAATGCCGCACAATGGCTTCGATTTTTTTCATCTTGTTGGCTCCAACGCTTTGTTTTGCTTTTGTGGTTGAGTATTGGGTAGGGAGCGCCGGCGGCCAAAGCGGCCGCCGGCGCCAAAGAGGCTATGCTTTACGACTTCAATCGCAATCGAACTAGTGGCTTTCTGTGGCCATCACGAATCCGTGATAAGCCTCGTTGCCATGTTCGCCGCGATCGAGGCCACCCATTTCTTCCTCAGGCGAAACGCGGATGCCAATCGTATACTTCAGGAGGCCCCAGCAAATTATCGAGGCCACGATGACATACACCGCGGTCGCAACGATACCCTTGATCTGGAGCATCAGCTGATCCGTACCGCCGCCGAAGAACAAACCACCCTTGGAGGTCAATCCCAGGGCAGACAAGTAACGCGGCTCGGCAAACAAACCGACGCACAGCGTGCCAAACACGCCGTTCGCCAAGTGGACCGACGTAGCGCCCACCGGGTCGTCAGCCTTGATACGATCGAAGAACATCACGGACACAACCACGAGCACGCCAGCCACGGCGCCAATGATGGCGGCCGACGTTGCGCTCACGTAAGCACAGGCGGCGGTGATTGCCACAAGTCCGGCCAGACAGCCGTTGAGCGTCATGCCGATATCCGGCTTGCCGAGTAATATCCAAGCCGTGGCCGTGGCGGTCAGTGTCGCCACCGCAGCAGCCGTATTGGTTGTCACGCAGATGTGGGCAATTTCATTCGGCATCACGCTCATCGTGCTGCCTGGGTTAAATCCAAACCAACCGAGCCATAAGATCAAGCAGCCGATCGTGGCGGCCGTCATGTTGTGGCCGGGAATGGCTTGCGGCTTGCCAGTGGCAGAATATTTGCCAATCCGCGGGCCAAGCATATACACGCCGACAAGCGCGGCCCAGCCGCCGATTGAATGCACCTGCGTCGAGCCGGCAAAATCCAAGAAGCCGCCGACACCCAGCCAGCCGCCACCCCAAATCCAGTGGCCGACGACCGGATAGATAAAGATCGCCATCATCGCGCTAAAAATGATGAACGAAAGGTATTTAATACGCTCAGCGACGGCCCCGGAAACGATCGTGGCTGCGGTTCCGGCGAATACTAGTTGGAAGAAGAACTTCGCATCGAGCGGTACGCCTGCCCAAGCGATCGCGTCATAGTCGCCGCTGTAGGCCGTGAGCATCGCTGGACTATTGTCTGCTCCGCCCAAAAACCACAAGCCCGCTTGGCCTAGGTATGGCGTGCCGTCGCCAAACATCAAGCCCCACCCCAGCATCCAGAAGAATAATGTTGTTACCGCAAACACGATGAAGTTCTTCGACAGAATGTTGACGCAGTTCTTTGCCCGGCACATTCCAGATTCCACCGTTGCAAAGCCCAGGTTCATGAAGAACACGAGCATGGCCGTTACGAGCACCCATACCGTGTCAGCCCAGACTTTGATTTCTGTTTTTGCATCGGCCAACGGATCGGTTGGCGGCGTTGTCGCTGCCGCTGCCGGTTCCGTTGCGGCTGGTGTCGTTGCCGCCGGCGTGTCCTGAGCCCATGCGAACTGCGCGCTGAAGGCGGTAAACATCGCAACGGCAATTACAAGCGCGACGAGCGCCGGTCTTGCGCGATACCAATCAATGTAAGTTCCCATGTATGCAATCTCCCCAACAGAAGGATGGATCGCGCCTTTCTCAGGCAGGCGCGCGTGAACGGTTAATCAACGGAGGCAGCAGCCCAAAGGCCGCTCACTAGGAAGGGACGACAATTGCCGCGCTTCATTGCAAGGCCATTCACAGTCGGTGAGCAGAGAAAAGCCCTGCCGCACACCCACTCGCGCACGTGAGCGAATAGCCGATGAAGCGCTGCGAAATCTCGGTCCGCTGCTGCGAATAAACGCAGCATTTAGCCCTCCGCCTGGAGAAGTAGCCACGCACTATGCAAATTGCGTGCATACTGGGCGAGAATTATTAAAGATATCCATAAGTCGCGAAGGTAACAGTGCTTACATTGCTAGCGACCACATCAAGCACTTCCTGAAAGTGTCGGTCGGTTGTTGGGAATGCACGAAAACTAGGCGGGCACGCCGTGATGTTTGCTCCCTAACGCGGCCTCGCGCGGCGAGCCGAGCGATTTTTGACAACGTAACCGGGCATTTCGAGTGAAAAAAAAGGGGAGCCGTTTCCGGCTCCCCATCCAAGCGTGGAATGCTCGACGAACATGCTTCCATGCCGTCGGTCAGCTACGCGAAACTTATTTAATGAACAACATCTCTTGGTAGGTCGGCAGCGGCCACAAGTCGTCGGCCACCCAGCCTTCCAGTTCATCGGAATACTTGCGGATCATCGTCATCGCCGGCAACACGTCGCTTGCGCAATACTTGGCAGCCGACAAAGCACCATCATGGGGCGTCTTGCCCAGCACCATGCTTAGCACGCCGATGCTGTCTTGCAGCGATTTCACCAGCTCCGTGATGCGATCGAGAGTCTCGGTATCGAAGTCGTAGCCAACGACCTTCAAATTGGCACAAGTCGAGGCCAACTCGTTCTGATAGCGAATCGCCGCTGGGAAGATCAACGTCTTCGCCATTTCCAGCGTCAGGTTCGCTTCGCTCGAAACCGTCTTTACATATTGCTCGAGATAAATCTCAAGACGGCTTTCAAGCTCGCGCTCCGAGAGCACATGGTACTTCGAGAACAGCTCCTTAATTTCCTTGCCCTGCAATGCGGGCAGGGCTTCGACTGAGGTCTTCAGATTCAACAGCCCGCGTTTTTCGGCCTCTTTGTGCCAGGCTTCGGAATAGCCGTCGCCGTTGAACACGATCGGATTGCACTCGGTGATGATTTCCGTCAGCAGCGACTGAATCGCGTTGTTCAGCTTGCTCGTATCGCCGGCCGTGGCCTTTTCAAGCTTCGTGGCACAAAAATCGAGCGATTCCGCGACGATCGTATTCATGGCCACCAGCGGGCCGGCGATTGATTGATTGGCGCCCACAGCACGGAACTCGAAACGATTGCCCGTAAAAGCAAACGGACTGGTCCGATTACGGTCGCCAGCATCCATCGGCAGGGGCGGCAACACGTCGACGCCCACTTCAAGCTTACCTTTTTTGATGGACGAATTCGCGCCACCTTTCTTGATCTGGTCAAACACGTCCGTCAATTGATCGCCAAGGAAGATCGAAATAATCGCCGGCGGCGCCTCGTTTGCGCCCAGCCGATGATCGTTTCCAGCAGTCGCGACCACGGCACGCAATAGACCCTGGAACTTGTACACAGCACGAATCACGGCCGCGCAGAACACGAGGAATTGAGCGTTTTCGTGCGGCGTTTCGCCTGGATCGAGCAAGTTGCCTTGCGACGAGCTGCCTAGCGACCAATTCACGTGCTTGCCCGAGCCATTGATGCCGGCGAACGGCTTCTCGTGCGTCAAGCAGGCCATGCCATACTTCTCAGCCACGCGCCGTAGCGTGATCATAACGAGTTGCTGGTGATCGTTGGCCAGGTTCGCTGATTCGAACACGGGCGCGATTTCGTATTGGGCTGGGGCCACTTCGTTGTGCCGCGTCTTGACCGGAACGCCAAGCTTAAACAGCTCACGCTCGGTTTCCAGCATGAACGCCAACACCCGCTCCGGAATCGCTCCGAAATAATGGTCCTCAAACTCCTGGCCCTTGGGCGGCTTCGCGCCAAACAACGACCGGCCTGCCGTGTAAATATCGGGCCGCGCGAAGTAAAAATGACGATCGATCAGGAAATATTCCTGCTCGGGGCCCGCGGTGGAAGCGACAAACGCGCCGTCCGTTTTGCCAAATAGCTTCAGCACGCGCTGGGCCTGGCCGTTCAAGGCCTGCATCGAACGCAACAGCGGCGTCTTCTTATCG
>Ga0190275_10002943_pt1 | contig 12092 bp, 15 predicted proteins | sample Popmic550T_FD_133745 | JGI IMG/M metagenome (GOLD analysis project Ga0190275, IMG submission 133745) | Populus adjacent soil microbial communities from riparian zone of Yellowstone River, Montana, USA - 550 T | ecosystem: Environmental > Terrestrial > Soil > Riparian zone > Trees stand | place... | reverse complement strand
TGGCCCAGATCGAGTTCAAGGGCGTGACGAAGCGGTACCCCGACGGGACCGAGGCCGTGAAGGCGATCGATCTCGAGATCGCCGACGGCGAGTTCATGATCCTCGTCGGGCCGTCCGGGTGTGGGAAGTCGACCGCGCTGCGGATGATCGCGGGTCTGGAGGACATCTCCGACGGTGAGCTGTTGATCGGCGACGACGTCGTGAACGATCTCGCGCCGAAGGATCGCGACATCGCGATGGTGTTCCAGAACTACGCGCTGTATCCGCACATGACCGTGCGCGAGAACATGGGATTTGCTCTCAAGCTCGCGAAGGTCGATCAGGCGCAGATCGACAAGCAGGTCGACGAGGCCGCACGCATCCTCGACCTCCAGGACCACCTCGAGCGCAAGCCCGCGAACCTGTCGGGCGGCCAGCGCCAGCGCGTCGCCATGGGCCGCGCGATCGTGCGCGATCCGAAGGCGTTCCTGATGGATGAGCCGCTGTCCAACCTCGACGCCAAGCTGCGCGTGCAGATGCGCACCGAGGTGTCGCGGATCCAGAAGCGGCTCGGCACGACGATGGTCTACGTGACGCACGACCAGACCGAGGCCATGACGCTCGGCGACCGCGTCGCGGTCATGCGCGCCGGCGTCATCCAGCAGGTCGACTCGCCGAAGGTGCTCTACGAGGATCCGGTCAACCTGTTCGTCGCCGGCTTCATCGGCTCGCCGGCCATGAACTTCCTCCCCGCGACGCTCGACGGCACCACCCTGAAGCTGCCGTTCGGCGAGACGCAGCTGCCGCAGGACCTGGCGTCGAAGGTCAAGAACGGCGGCAAGCGCGACGTGATCGCGGGCATCCGACCCGAGCACTTCGAGGACGCCGCGGTCGCCGACGAGCGCCAGACGGGCGGCATGAAGTTCAAGATCAACGTCGACGTCGTCGAGTCGATGGGCTCGGAGCTCTACGCCTACTTCGACGTCCAGGCGCAGGCCGCGGAGTCCGAGGACCTCGCCGCGCTCGCCGAGGACGCCGGCCTGGGCGAGCTGCCGGGCGGCGGCTCGACCGACGGAGCGACGCACGTCGTCGCGCGGCTGTCCGCCGAGAGCCGCGCGGACGCCGGCAAGGAGGTCGAGCTCGTGCTCGATACCTCCCAGATCAAGCTGTTCAACCCCGACGGAGGGCGCAGCCTCACCTCCGAGCACGCGACCGACGCGGTCGCGACCTAGCACCAGCCGTCGCAGCGCGCCCCGGGGCCGGGCCCCGGGGCGCCGCGCGCTTCAGTAGCCCGGTCGCTTGCCGTGGCGGCGCTTGGGCGGCATGCGCGTGCTGCGCTTCTCGCGCTGGGCGGAGCGCAGGCGCGCGAGCACCTCCTCCGACCACTCGTGCGTGCGCAGCAGCATGTAGCGCGCGGTCACGACGCGCACGTAGGCGTCGGTCTCGGTCTCGCCGCGCTCGACGAGCTCCGCCTCGTCGAGCATCGCGGTGACCGGCTCGTAGTCCTCGTCGAACCACAGCCGTGCGACCTCTGCGCGGTCCATGAACTGACGGTGGCCCTGCATGGCGCGGAAGCCCCAGGCCTCCACGCCCTCGGCCAGCTTCCCGTAGTCCCACGGATCGGAGGGTCTGATGCGCTCGCGGCGGGGAGCGTCGAGCGGGACGCGCTCGCGGAACAGCCGCTCGTGGCCCTTGACCGGCAGGTCGGAGATCCGCACGTCGCGGCCCGGGCCGACGCGCGTCTGCACGTCGGTGATGTAGGCGTCGATCTCCGTGCGCCCGAGCGACCGCGCGACCGAGACGCGGTGGTGGCCGTCGCGGACGAAGTGCAGCTCGCCGATCCGGTAGACGGAGATCGGGGGGAACGACTCGCCGCGCCGCTGCGCCTCGGCGATCCGCTGCCAGCGCGCGCGCAGGCGCGGGCTCGTGGGACGGAAGGCGCGGTCGAACTCCTTCGTGCGGTCGACCGTGCCGACGATCGAGTCGAGCTCGACCGTCCGCAGTCCGAGGTCGTGCTCGGAGACGAACCCGAGCGCCTCCACGACCTCTTCGAAGGGCAGGATGTACGCGACGTCGTCGGGCTCGAAGCGCAGCCGCCGCGCGAGGTCGGCGAGCATGCGTGAGCGCCGCGCCCTCGCGAAGTCGCTCTGCGCGTCCTCGGCGGGGAAGCCCGTACCCACAGCTGTCGGGTGGGGTCGGGCCTAGGGGCCCGCGCCCACGGCGTCGCCGTCGAGCGCGTCGTCGAGCGACCGTACGAGGGTGAAGACGCCGTCGAGTCCGGTGATCTTGAACGTCTTCACGATCGTGTCATTGTCGCAGACGACGACCAGGCTGCCGTTGCGCTGCTTGAGCCGGCGATGCGCCCCGATGAGGACGCCGAGGCTCGAGGAATCGATGAACGTGGTGGCGGAAAGGTCGACGATCAGGCGGCCGACGCCCTCCTCGATCGGCTTGCCCATCCGCTGCTTGAACTCGGGTGCCGTGAACAGATCGATCTCGCCCGTGACGGCCACGAGGTGGATGCCGTCCGCGACACGCCGGTCCTCGATCCCGAACTCGATCGCCATCGCGCTTCGCTCAGGTCGGGTAGGCGAGTCGCACGTGCAGGTACTCCGCCTCGCCCTCGGGCTGAACGGAGATGTCGTCCGCGAGCTGCTCGATCACGTTGCCGACGCCGGGGACGGTGGCATCGACGATCAGGGCGTCGCCGCCGCCGGGGCGCAGCGGGCCGACGCGCAGATGCAGCGTGCGGTCGCCGGTCTCCAGGTCGACGTCGACGGAGGCGGCGGCGACGTGCGCGGGGGCGCGCGACGCGATCAGGTCGGCGACCAGGACCGCGTCGTCGAGGCGGTCGAGCGGCAGGTCCGCGCGCGCGGCGAGCATGCCGACGACGCGGCGCAGCACCGGCCCGACGAGCGGGCCGCTGGCGATGGACACACGAGTCGTGCCGGGAGAGCCGTTCGGGCTCGCCGCGGCGCCGGTCACGCCGCCTCGATGGCCGGGACGAACAGCATCGCGACCCGGCTGCCCCTGGCGTCAGGCCCGTGGGTGATCTCGAGCTCCGCCGTCAGCGCCGCGATCAGCGGCAACCCGAGGCCGGGCCCTCCGCTGTCGGGGCTGGGGCCGACACCGCGACCGCGGTCCTCGACCACGACGAGCATCCCGCTCGGGCGCGGGCGCAGCTCGACACGCAGCGCGTTCGGCTCGTCGGCCTCGTCGCCGCTGTAGGCGTGCCGGACGACGTTCGTGCAGGCCTCCGTCACCGCGAGACGCATGTCCTCGACCAGGCGGCGGGGAAGGGCGAGCTCCTCGGCGATCGCCTCGAGCGCGCGGCGCACGACCGCGATGTTGCGGGCGCGGGCCGGGAGCGAGAGGCGAACCGGCGCCGGGGTGGCCGGGACGGGCCTCCAATGCTCGTGCGCGGCGGGTGTCGGGGAGTGTGCACGCATGGCAGCGTATGGAATACCCCGCGCGCGTGGGCGCCTAACGGTTTTCAAGCGGCGGGGCGCGCCGCGCTCGCAATGTGCGACCGCGTGTCGGCGGCTGCCTGCTGGTTGGCGTGGGCGCAGAGCCACGAGAATCCCGCCTGGAGGGCGTCGTTGCCGGCCGAGGCGGCGAGCACCGCGGTGACGGTGCGCCCCGCGCGCGGCGCGTGCAGGCGCAGGCCCACGAGCGCGAGCGCGCTCCACGCGCCCATACAGCGCGTGCAGGTCATGAGCTCGCCGATCGCGTAGCGCAGCCGCCGGCCCTTGGGGCGCTTGCTGTCGCCCTCCTCGGCGATGAACGGCTCGCGCAGCCAGCTCTCGGCCTTGTCGTGGACGATCAGGCGCGAGAGCGAGAACGCGGCGGCCGACAGCGGCACCAGGTCGGCGCGCGGGATCTCCTCGCGCGAGCGCGCGCTCGCGGCCAGGCCGGCCAGCAGCGACCCGAACACGAACGAGATCGCGGCGTAGTCGGACGCCTCGGTCGGGGTCTCGGAGACCGGCTTCACTCAGATCGCCGGCGGCGACGGATCCGGCGGCAGCGGCGTCGGGTCCGGCGTCGGGGTCGGCGGCTGGGGATCCGGGCCGGGGCCGGGCGGCCCAGGCATGGGGGGACGGGGGTCCATACCGGCCTGCCTACCCGCGTGGCCCCGCCGTTAACGCGCTCGAGGCGCCCCGGGGGCGCCTCGAGCATGAGGAGGAGGGTCTTGGCGCGCCTAGCCGGGTTCGTGGAGGGCGATCCGGTGGTCGATCGACGCGACGATCACTCACGTTCCCTCGCGCGCGCGGGGTCAAACGTCTTCGCGGTTCGCGAGCCGCTCGGACTCCGGCCGGGGCACGCCCTCGGCTCCCTCGGCCTCGCCGGGGCTCGCGCTCTCGCTGCCGTCCTCGCCTCCCGGGCGGCTCTCGAGCTCGGGCGCGTCCTCGCCTTCGCCCTCGGGGTCGTGGTAGGTTTCGCCCTTGTCGGGGTCCTGCTCGCCCGCGTGCTCGGTGGTGTCGCCGAGCGGGGACTCGTCGGTGTCGGCCAGGTTCTCGGACTTGATGTCGGGCTCGTCTTCTTCCATGCCCCGGGGCTACCCGGGGGTTTGGCCACTTATCCGCGCGGCGAGTCTCAGTTGAGACCCCGAAACGAGAGGAGCTCCCCATGGCGGGCAAGCTGGATGGCAAGAAGATCGCGTTCCTCGTCGCTCCCGAGGGCACGGAGCAGGTCGAGCTGACAGAGCCCTGGAAGGCCGTCGAGTCGGCCGGAGGCAGCCCCGAGCTGCTATCGACAGATTCTGGCGAGATCCAGGCGTTCAACCACCTCGACAAGGCCGACACGTTCTCCGTCGATCGCACGGTCGCCGACGCCGACGTGTCCGAATACGACGGGCTCGTGCTCCCCGGCGGTGTCGCGAACCCCGACTTCCTGCGCATGGACGAGGGCGCCGTCGGCTTCATCCGCGGCTTCTTCGAGCAGGCCAAGCCGGTCGGCGTGATCTGCCACGGGCCGTGGACGCTTGTGGAGGCCGACGTGCTGAAGGGCCGCACGATCACGTCGTGGCCGTCGCTGCAGACCGACATCCGCAACGCGGGCGGCAACTGGGTCGACGAGGAGGTCGTGGTCGACGAGGGCCTCGTGTCCTCGCGCAACCCGGACGACCTGCCCGCGTTCTGCGACAAGATCGTCGAGGAGTTCTGCGAGGGTGAGCACGAGGCCCAGGCGCGCAGCGTGGGCGCCGGGACGTCTTGACCGTCGCGATCCTCGACATCGACGGCACGCTCGTCGACACGAACTACCACCACGCGGTCGCGTGGTACCGGGCGTTCCGCGCGCACGGGTTCGTGGTGCAGCTGTGGCGCATCCACCGCCACATCGGCATGGGCGGCGACCAGCTGGTCGCCGCCCTGATCGGCGAGGACGCCGACGGCGAGCACGGCGACGGCATCCGCGACGCCGAGAAGCAGGCCTACATGGCGCTGATCAGCGAGGTCGCGCCGCTCGAGGGCGCCCGCGAGCTGATCGGCGAGCTCAAGCGGCGCGAGCACACCGTGATCCTCGCCTCGTCGGCCAAGGCGGACGAGGTCGAGCACTACCTCGATCTGCTCGTGGTCCGCGACCTCGTCGACGGCTGGACGACCTCCGGCGACGTCGAGCGGACGAAGCCGAAGCCCGACCTCGTGCTCGCGGCGCTGGAGAAGGCCGGCGGCGGCGACGCCGTGATGATCGGCGACTCGGTGTGGGACTGCGAGGCGGCCAAGCGCGCCAAGATCCCGTCGATCGGGGTGCTGACGGGCGGCTTCAGCCGTGAGGAGCTGCGCGAAGCCGGCGCGTCGGACGTCCATGAATCGATCGTCGAGCTGCGTCGCGGGCTGGAGGGCACTCCGATAGGCTGACTTTTCCCGGCGTGGGCCGGGAGGGGGAACTGCCCACACGGAAGGCTTGGAGATCGAGGGAAGCACAAGGGACGAGGTCGCAGGCTCGCGTTCTCAGGAGGATCGCCGCCTGCTTGTCCGGTATCACCGGCACGGAGACCAATCCGCGCGCGAGGAGCTCGTGCAGCGTCTGCTGCCCCTCGCCCGCCGCATGGCGCGCCGTTATCGGCGCTCCGACGAGCCGCTCGACGACCTCATCCAGGTCGCGACGCTCGGGCTGATCAAGGCGATCGACCGCTTCGACCCCGCGCGCGAGACCGCGTTCTCCTCCTACGCGGTGCCGACCATGCTCGGCGAGCTCAAGCGCTACTTCCGCGACAACGGCTGGGCGGTCCACGTCCCGCGCGGGATGCAGGAGCGGGTGATGCGGGTCGACAACTGCGTCAAGGAGATGTCGCGCAAGCTCGGCCGCTCGCCGTCCGCGGCGCAGGTCGCCGAGAACCTCGACCTCACTGTCGAGCAGGTGCTCGAGGCGATGGAGGCCGCGTCGGCCTACGACGCCGTCTCGCTCGAGTCCTACCGCTTCGGGGACGAGGGCGACGGCGAGACCTACGCCGAGTCGATCGGCTCGGAGGACGAGCGCTTCGAGCTCGTGGAGTACGGCGCGACGATCGCGCCGACGCTGCAGGCTCTGCCGCCGCGCGACCGCATCGTGCTGCACCTGCGCTTCGTGGAGGACCTCACGCAGGCCGAGATCGCCGAGCGCGTCGGCGTCTCCCAGATGCACGTCTCGCGGCTGATCCGCCGCGCGCTCGAGCGGCTGCGCACGGTCGCCGAGCACGCCGGCTGACCCGTTTCGGCGGTCCGCGCCGTTGGGTAGGCCACATCGAGACCCCGAAACACGGAGGATCGACGATGGGCATCACCGACAAGATCACGGGCCGCGTCAAGAAGGCTGCCGGCGACCTCGCCGACGACCCGTCCCTGCGCCGCGAGGGCGCCAAGGAGGAGCGCAAGGGCGAGGCGAAGGACGAGCTCGCCGCCGCGCACGAGAAGACCGACCGCAAGGCCGAAGAGGTCGCGAACCTCGAGCGCGACACGAACAAGTAACGTCGCCGAAGGCACTCGCTCCATCGGCGCCGGCGATAGGCCAGAGCCATCAGGCGAGTGCCTGGCAGGCGAAACCTTAATCCAGACATGGAAACTCCAGACCAGTCAGGCAAGGGCTACCCCGAAGAGCAGCCTGAAGAGGTCGCCGACGACGGTGGCCGTGACCCGGAGGCCGATCCCTCGGGCGGCGACGAGGATCGCGCGCCCGACAACGAGGACGGCACCGCGACCGGCAACCCGGACGCGGCCGGCTGACGCTCAGACGGGGTCGAGGCGCAGCGCGAGCATCGCGACGTCGTCGCGCGGCGGGCCGGCGAGGCCCGTCAGCGCGACGTCCGCGACGTGGTCGACGAGCGCCTGCGCGCCGGTCCCGGCCGCGCCGGTTACCGCGTCGATGAGATCCTCCGGCGTCCATACGCGCACGGGCGCGGCCGCCTCCGTGACGCCGTCGGTGTAGAGCAGCACCGTGTCCCCGGCGGCGAGCTCGACGGTGACGTCGGCGAGCGTCGGATCCTCGACGAGCCCGAGCAGGGTGCCCTGCACGGCGATCTCCTCGACGCGGCCGTCCGCCCGCAGCAGGATCGGGCACGGATGGCCGCCGACTGCCACGGTCAGCAGCGTCTGCTCCTGGGAGCGGTCGAGGTGCGCGACGGCGATCGTGCAGAAGCGCGTCGAGCCCTCGCGCACCATCACCTCGTTGACCCAGCGCAAGATCGCGGCGGGCGAGTGCCGCCGCGCCGCCGCGGCGCGGATCGTGTAGCGGGCGAGGGCGGTCACCGCGGCCGCTTCGGCGCCCTTCCCGCAGACGTCGCCGATGACCGCGAACCAGTGGTCGTCGCTGGTCGCGAACAGGTCGTAGAAGTCACCGCCGACCTCGTGCTCATCGCCGGCGGCGCGGTACAGCGCGCCGGCGTCGACGCCCGGGACCTCGGGCAGCATCGGCGGCAGCAGCGAGGCCTGCAGCGTCTGGGCGATCGTCGAGCGGGCACGGTAGAGCCGCGCGTTCTCGACCGCCGTCGCCGCGCGCAGCGCGAGGTCCTCGGCGAGCCGCAGGTCGCCGCGGCCGAAGCGGCGGCCGGACTCCGCGCTGACGAACGTGATCGCGCCGAGCACCCGCTCGCGCACCCGCATCGGCACCACCATCGCCGAGGACATCCCGAGCGCGCGGATCATCCGCAGGTGCTCCTCGTCCTGGGCGGCCGCGACGAGCAGCTCCTCAGGGATCTCGGGCCACAGCTGCGACTCGCCGGTGCGCAGCACATGGTGGATCCCGCGGTCCGCGCGCGGATCGGCGGGATAGCGCTCGGCAAGCTCGGCGGCCAGCGCGACCTTGGCGGGGTCGACGTGCTCGACCGCGACACGCTGGACCTCGTCGCCGTCCCCGGCGAGGTCGACGCCGCACCAATCCGCCACGCTGGGGACCGCCAGCCGGGCGATCGCGGAGAGCGTCCCCTCGTAGTCGAGCGAGTCGGCGAGCACGCGGCTCGCCTCGGCGAGGAAGCGCTGGGTGTGCTCGACCTGCTTGAGCTCCGTGACGTCCTCGATCACGTTGATCGCGAGTCGCACGGAGCCGTCGGCGTCGAACACCGGCCGTGCCTTGATGCGCGACCAGCGCGTCTCGTGGCCGCCGCGCTCGCGGAACTGGACGGTCACGGGCTCGGGCTCCTCGCCCTTCAGCGCCTTGCGGCCGGGGAGGTCCGCGGTCGGCAGCGGCTCGCCTTCCGGCGTGAGCAGCTCCCAGCGGGCCATGATCTGGGTCAGGGGAGCGCTCAGCAGCGCCTCCGCCGACGGGAATCCGAGCACCCGCACCGCCGCGTTGTTGGCGTAGACGAGCGCGCCGTCGGGCCCCTGGGCGGTGACGGAGTCGGCGATGCCCTCGAGGATCGCCCGCAGGTCCTCGCCGACGAGCCGCTCGCCCAGCTGGGCGGCGCGCAGCTCGGTCACGTCCTCGCAGGTCACGAGTGCCACAGGCTCGCCCTCCGGCGGCTCGACCGTCTCGGTGCTCACGCGCAGCGTGCGCGGGCCGCGCGTCGTGTCGCACGTCACGAGCGTCCCGCGCAGGCGCTCGCCGCGCGCGGCGCGCACGGCGGGCAGCTGCTCCTCCGCGAGCGGCCGGCCCTCGGCGTCGCGGCAGGTTTCGGCCGGCAGCCACGCGGTGGCCGGGCCGCCCACGGGGTCCTCGCCCGTCAGTTCGCGCGCCGCGCGATTGGCCGCCAGCACGCGTCCGCTCCCGGGCTCGACCGCGACGATGGGCGTCGGGAGCCCGTCCAGGAGCGCGCCTGGCCAGCCGTTATCGGTCGCGCTCGTCACCGGCGCTGGCTCCCCCCTCACCGGGGGGAGTCTATGTGAGCGCATGTCGCCCCTGGCTAGGCCAGGCCCTCCGCCTCGTACTCGCGCAGGTAGCCCTCGAACAGGCGGCGGTGCCCCTCCTCGTCGCGGAGGATGGCGATCACCATGTCCTGGGTGACGAAGTCGAGACCGTCCGTGAACTCGATGATGCGGTTGTAGTGATCGATGGCGCCCGTCTCGGCTTCGATCACGCCCTTGATGACGTGGACGATGTCGGTCTGGTGCTGCGGCGGCTGCAGGTAGGCCTGCTCGGCCGCGAACTCGAGCGAGCCGGGGACGACGCCGTAGAGCTCCTTGATGCGGGCCGCGAACTGCTGCGCGTGGCCGAGCTCCTCCTGGACGTCCTCCTGGAGCGACTCGACGATCTCCTGGGCGCGCACGCCGTCGGGGTTGACGGAGTTGGCGATGTAGCTCATCACCGTCTCGATCTCCATCCAGTAGGCCTTCTTGAGGAGCTCGATCAGCTCCCCGCGCTCGTCGGACTTGTCCTCAGAGAGGATCCCGGTGGTGGCGGTGCGTGTCGGCATGTCTGCCTCCTCTGATCCGTGGTCTCAAGGCGAGTATGCCCGCGCGGCGCGGTTACAAGCTAAGACCGCGCGGCCCGCTCGAGACCTTCGGCAACGGCATCCTCGTCGACCTGCGGCTCGAAGCGGCGCATCGGGCGCATCAGGTCACCGGGCCGGCCGGCGAGCGCCCGGCGGCGGCCGAGCGCCGATGCGTCGGGCGGGGAGCCGCGCAGCACCCACGAGCCGTCGACGCGGCGCGTCAGCTCGCCGCGCTCCGCGAGCTCGCCGAGCGCGGTCGAGACCGTGGGCCGGCGCGCGCCGACCAGCTGACCGAGGATCCGGTGGGTGAGCGCCAGCGGCACGATCACACCGTCGCCGGAGACGCGCCCCCAACGCTCGGCGAGGTGCCAGAGCAGCGCCTTCAGGCGCCGGTCGACGCGCGTGAGCTGGGAGATCGCCTGGGTGGTCGCGAGCCGCAGCGAGCGCTCGCTGAGGCGGTCGAACAGCGCCGCTGTGACCTCGGGCCAGCGCGCGAGCTCCGCCGCGAAGCGGCGGTCGAGCACCGCGAACGAGGAGGGCGAGAGCACGGACCACAGCACGTCGACGGGCAGCAGGCCGCCGTTGCTCGGCGTCTGCCACGGGCGCAGCAGGTCGCCGGGGCCCAGCAGCTCCGCGCTGACGTGGTCGGCCACGATCACCTCGCGCGCGACGACGCCCTCGAGCAGCAGCAGGCCGACGTGGTCGGCGCCCGCGCCCTCGAGCCGCGAGACGTCCCACACGCCGACGCCCAAACGGTGGACGCGCACGACGAGCTCACGCTCCGCCTCGGCGCGCCGGGCACCGTTCAGCAGCCCGGCGAGATCGGGGTCCTCTTCGAGCAGGCGAACGGTGTCTGAAGGGGTCGCCTTCACGTGCTGTCCAGCCTCTCAGAAGTTTCGGTCGGCATTCCTAACCACTCAAGTTTGCCGTACCCGAATGCGTCAGTGCACAGACAACTCTTACTCCGCGTATCCGGCACGGTCCACCTTGCGGTGGTAGCGGGCTCCGGCGACGCCGCCCAGCGCCGCGAACAGCAGCGTCCCGGCGAGGATTGCGAGGCTGGCGATCGCCCCACCGGTGGTGAGGGTCTCCGGCCCCACCGGGAGGCGCGGCAGGTTGGCGCGCTCGACCACGTTGTACTCCGAGCCGGCGACGATCGCGAGCACGGCGAGCGCGAGTGTGATCAGCAGCCCGATCGCCCACGCGCCGACGCCCTGGCGGGCGCCGTCGAAGCGCGACATCCGCCCTGCGACGTAGCCGCCGCAGTAGTAGGCGATCGCGAGCACGACGAGCAGCGCGACCGCGCCGGCGGCGGAGAGGGTCTCGGCCGAGGCCGAGTCGGCGGCGTCGGAGGTCGTCTCGGTAAGGCCGATGGCGGCGCCCGCTGCGGCGAGGATGCCGGTCAGCAGGACGGCCACACCAACCGCGACGAGCCAGCCGAAGAACGCCGCGCCCCAGTTGATGCCGCCGAACTCCTCGCGCTGCCGAGCGCGCATGTGGTGCACGGTCTCGCGGGTCGCCGCACCACGCGGATGGGTCGCCGTGCGCTCTTCGGGCGGGACGTTCCCCGCGGTGCGCTCGTCGTCGACGCGGGTGGCGGTGGCGCCGTTCGCGCTGTCGCCGGTCTCACTGCGGTTCTTGAAGCGCTCGAACACGACTGGCCTCCCTGGCTCACTCAATTCCGTTGGTACGAAACTAATTCCCCACCCGGCGTTCGTTTAGGCCATATCCGATGCGGTGACCAGTAAAGGTGTATGCGCGTGATCAATGAAGCCACGGCAGGCCCGATCGCGGCGCTCCTCGATCGCGGCGAGCTGCACGGATGCCTCGATCTGTCGGAGGTCGACGAGCTCTCCCAGGCACTCGAGCTCGGCGACGACGACGTCGGCCGCCTCTATGAGCAGCTCGAGAAGCGCGGCATCGACCTGCGCGACGACTGCGGGCGCGATGCCGAGCCGACGCCCGTCGACGATGTGGCGCTCGCCAGCGTCACCACCGACACGCTCCAGCTCTTCCTCAACGAGATCGGCCGCCACCGGCTGCTCACGCCCGACGAGGAGATCGAGCTCGCCCGCCGCATCGAGCGTGGCGACCTCAGCGCCAAGGAGCGCATGATCAACGCCAACCTGCGGCTGGTCGTCTCGATCGCCAAGAAGTACCAGGGCTCCGAGCTGACGCTGCTGGACCTGATCCAGGAGGGCATCCTCGGCCTCATCCGCGCGGTCGAGAAGTTCGACTGGCGCCGCGGCTACCGCTTCTCGACCTACGCGAC
>Ga0190275_10002942_pt1 | contig 12097 bp, 11 predicted proteins | sample Popmic550T_FD_133745 | JGI IMG/M metagenome (GOLD analysis project Ga0190275, IMG submission 133745) | Populus adjacent soil microbial communities from riparian zone of Yellowstone River, Montana, USA - 550 T | ecosystem: Environmental > Terrestrial > Soil > Riparian zone > Trees stand | place... | reverse complement strand
GGGATCGCGTACTGGGTGCTCGCCGCGCGCAGCTACCCGCCGCGCGCGCTCGGGGAGGCCTCGGCCGCGATCTCGGCCATGCTCATGCTCTCGAGCTTCGCGCAGCTCAACCTCTTCTACGGACTGACGCGCTTCATCCCGCGCGCCGGGCGCCGGACCGGCGCGCTCGTCGGGTGGGCCTACGTCGCGAGCGCCGCCGCCGCGCTGCTGCTGGCGACGGGCTTCGTCCTCCTCGCCCCGGCGCTCGCCCCCGGGCTGGCGTTCCTGCAGAAGGGCTGGCTCGCGGCGAGCGCGTTCGTCGTGGCCGTCGCGCTGTGGGGCGTGTTCGCGTTGCAGGACGGCGTGCTGACCGCACTGCGACAGGCGTCGTGGGTGCCGGTCGAGAACGCGATCTTCGGCGTCGCGAAGCTCGGGCTGCTGCTCGCCTTCGCGTCGGTCTTCGTCGACGGGGGCATCTTCGCCTCCTGGACGATCCCCGTGCTGCTCGCGATCGTGCCGGTGAACCTGCTCATCTTCCGGCGGCTGATCCCTCGCCATCTCGAGGCCCATGGCGCCGGGGAGGGCTTCCGCTTCCGGGAGATCTCGCGCTTCGTCGCGGTCGACTACGTCAGCGCGCTGCTCGCGCAGTCCTACACCGGGGCACTGCCGCTGATCATCGTCGCGCTGCTCGGCGCCGAGGCCAACGCATCGTTCTACGTCGCCTACGCGTTCGTCGCCGCGCTCGACCTCGTCTCGATCAACATGGCCACGCCGCTGATCGTCGAGGGGGCGCACGCCGAGGTGCGCCTGCGGGAGTACACGCGCCGCGTGCTCAAGCGCAGCACGCTGCTGTTGGTTCCCGCGGTCGCGGTGTTCCTGCTCGCCGCCCCGCACCTTTCACGGCTGCTCGGGGACGGGTACGCGGACACCCCGGAGGTGCTGCGGCTGCTGGTCCTGGGCTCGCTGCCCCGGACGCTGAGCATCGTCTACATGAGCACCAAACGCGTCGAGCGGCGCGTCCACAGCGTCGTCGCGGTGCAGGCCGCAACGAGCGTCGTGATCCTCTGCCTGAGCTTCCTGCTCGCTCCCTCGCTGGGCGTGCAGGGCGTGGCGCTCGCGTGGTCGTGCGGGCATCTCGCCGTCGCGGTCTGCCTCCTGCCGTGGCTGCTTCGGACGGTCCGATGACGCATCCGGTGCTCGCCGAGCTGTTCGACGCCCTCGACCGGCAGGCGATCGGCTGGGTCCTGCTGCGCGCGCCCTCCAACCGGGTCGCCCCGGCCGGTGACGTGGATCTCCTGGTCGCGGCCGGGGCGGCGCCCGCCTTCCGGCGCGTGGCGGAAGCGCGCGGGTTCGTCGCCATGCCCGGCTACACCAGGGCGCCCAACCTGATCCTCATCCGCTACGACCGGCGCTCGGACCACTGGCTCGTCCTCGACGCGGCCACGTCGGTCGCGTACGACGACGACCGCATCGTGCTCGATGGCCTGGCGGATGTGATCCTGGCCCGGCGCCGTCACGACGGGTCGGCGTGGGTTCCGGACGACGAGGACGCGTTCTGGCTGCTGGTGCTGCGCTGCCTGCTCGACAAGGGCGCGGTGCCCGGCCACTACGAGCGCCGGCTGCGGGACGGCGCGGACGGCGCGCGAGGGCCGGTGGCCGCGGCGCTCGCGCGCGCGGTGGACGTCGAGCCGCTGCGGGTCGCCGCGGCGGCGGGTGACTGGGAAGGGCTGCTCGCCCCGGTCGCCGAGGCGCGGAGGACGCTGCAGACCCCGTCGCTGCGGGCGCGGGCCGCGCGCGCGGCACGCTGGGCGCGGAGACCGCTGCTGATCCCGCGACGGCGCGGTGTCAGCATCGCCCTGCTCGGCTCGAACGGAGCGGGGAAGTCGACGCTCGCGGCGGAGCTGCGCGCGCGGCTGCCGCTGCCGTCCGAGCTCGTCTACATGGGCCTCTGGAAGGTCGACGAGCCCGGCGGAGCCCAGGGGCTCACCGCCGCGCTGCGCAGGCCGCTGCGCATGTGGCGCCGCTACGCCGGCGCGCTGCGCCTTCAGCTCCAGGGACGGGTGGTGGTCTTCGACCGCTACGTCTACGACGCCCACCTGCCGCCGAGCCCGCCGCTCCTGCCCCTCAAGCGGATCTACCTGCGGGCGCTGACCCGTGGCCTGCCCGCGCCCGACCTCGCCGTCGTGCTCGACGTGCCGCCCGAGGTCGCCTACGCCCGCAAGCACGAGAACACCCTCGAGGAGCTCGCGGGCGAGCGCGAGGTCTACCGCCGGCTCGCCGCGCAGCTGCCCAACGCGGCGAGCGTGGACGCCGCGCGGCCGCCCGACGAGGTGCGCGCCGACGTCACGCAGCTGGTCTGGCGCCGCCTCTCCGAGCGGTGGCGGGGGAGGGCCGCCCGGTGATCGCGACCGCCCGCCGCGCGGGGAGGCTGCGGTCGGCCATCCCGCCGATCCTCGCGGCCCACGAGCTCCCGGCGTGCGTCGATCGCTCGCGGATCCTGGACGCCCACGTCACCTCCACCGGCGTGGGGATCGCGATCCTGGGCCGGCGCCGGGAGCGGCCCTGCGTCGTGGTCAAGCTCGCGCTGACCCCCGGCGCGGCGACCGGCCTCGAACGCGAGGGCGAGGCACTCGCCGCGCTGCACGCCGAGGCGCAGCTCGCAGGCTGGCGCGCCTTGATCCCGCGGCGCCTCGCCGCGGGCTCGCTCGACGGCCGGCGCTACGCCGTCGACACCGCGCTGCCGGACGCGCCCGCTCTGACGGTCGCGAGCGACGAGCGGGCGCTCGCGGGCGTGCAGGAGGCGGCCGCCGACGCCATCGGCGTGCTCCACCGCCACACGGCCGCACCCGTCCGCGTGGACGACGCGCTCGTCGAGCGCTGGGTGACGCGGCCCGCGGAGCTGCTGGCTGCGCACGGCGGCCGCGGCGCGCACGCCCTCGGCTCGCTGGCCGACGGGCTGGGCAGCGCGCTGCACGGCCGCACGCTGACCGCCGGCTGGGTGCACGGGGACTTCTGGCCCGGCAACCTGCTCGTCCGGCCCGACGGCGCGCTGAGCGGCATCGTCGACTGGGACGCCGCCGCGCCCGACGGCCTGCCGCTCCTCGACGTGCTGCACCTCCTGCTCTATACGCGGCGGCTCACGGGCGGGGTGGAGCTGGGCCGGATCGTCAGCGACCAGCTTCGCGCCCCGGCGTGGACGGCTCACGAGCGCCGTGTCCTGCGCGCCGGCACGGCCACCGCCGAGTTGCCGGAGCGAGAGTCGCTGCTCATCTACTGGCTCCACCAGGCGGCCGCCCACACGCGCCAGCAGGACGGTGCCCGCTCGTCTCGCTATCGCGTCTGGCGGCTGCGCAACGTCGACCCGGTGCTGGCGGCGCTGTGAGGCTCCTCGCCATCGGGCCCGGAGCCAGGCCGGCCTGGAGCGCGGCACTGGCCGAGGACGCGGGCGCGGTCGTCTCGCAGACGCCCGCGTGGATGGACGCGCTGGTCGCCTGCACCGGGATGGAGGACGTCACCCGCGCGTACGAGGCGGCCGACGGGCGCCTCCTCGCGCTGCCGCTGGCGCGGCGGCGAGCGCTGCGCTTCGAGGCCTCGGCGCCGGCCGGCTGGGGCACCGGCGGCCTGGTCGGGGCGCGGATCGGCGCTGAGGATGTCGCGGCGGTCCTCGCCGATCTGCTGCGCCGGCCGGCCCTGCGCACGAGCGTCCGACCCGATCCGGCGGGGGCCGAGGCCTGGAGCGTGGCAGCCCCGTCGAGCGCCGGCACGACGCCGCTGATGGCACAGTCGCTCGCGCTCGGGGTGCCGTTCGACGACGTGTGGTCGAACCACTTCACCAGCCGCGTCCGCGGCCACTGCCGCCGTGCCGAGCGTGCGGACCTCGACGTCGAGCAGGACGCCACGGGCCGGCTGATCGGCGTGTTCGACCGCCTCTACCGGCTGTCCGTCGACCGCTGGGCCGCCCAGCAGCACGAGCCCGTCCGGCTCGCCCGCTGGCGCGCCGCCCGCCGGGATCCGAGCCGCAAGTTCGCGCTCGTGGCGCGCCACCTCGGCGCGGCCTGCCGAGTCTGGGTCGCGTGGCGCCAGGGCGAGCCGGCCGCCGCCATCGTCGTGCTGCGCCACGGCGCCCAGGCGACGTACTGGCGTGGGGCGATGGACCGGGAGCTGATCGGCAAGACGGGCGCGAACCAGCTCCTGCACCGGCTCGCGATCGAGGACGCGTGCCGCACGGGCGCGCTGGCCTACCACCTCGGCGACTCGGCTCCAGGGTCCCCGCTGGCCGAGTTCAAGCGCGGGTTCGGAGCGACCGAGCGGCACTACCGGGCCTACCGGTTCGAGCGGCTGCCGTTGACCGCGGTCGAGGACAGCGCACGCGGGGCGGTCAAGCGCGTGCTGCGGTTCCGCGACGCGTGACGCGCGTCAGCCCGTCATGGAGTACGCGACGACCCAGTCGATCTCCATGTCCACCTCGGCCGGGGTGCTCGCGTCCGGTGCGGGGTTCCACACGTCACCCTCGGTGCCCGCCTGGGTCTGGGCGTCGAGCTCCATCGTCTCGGCGGGGACGCCGGGGTGGTCGACGGTCGCCCACGCCCGGCCGTCGAGCGTGTAGACGAGCCGCCCCGGCGTCCACTCCACCCCCATCGTGTGCCAGCCGGTGAAGTCCGCGTGGACGGTGCGCTGGACGATCCGGTCGTCCTCGCCGTAGTGAAGGGTCGCGGTCATGCGGTCGCGCGCCGTGCTCTTGCCGCCGTGCTCGGCGAAGTCGATCTCGGGTGGCCAGTGGTGGGCCGTGGGCCAGAGCAGGAGGATGGAGGCGACGCCGTACCCCGCGTCCATGCGGAAGCGCACGTCGTACTTGCCGTAGCGCTGGGTCAGCCCCCTCGCGCTCGACATCCCGCCCGACACCCAGCGGTCGCCGTGACGCGGGTCGCGGTACGTGCGGAGCCTCACCACGCCGCCGCCGACCTCGACGTGCGACGGCTCCCACCAGCCGCCGGGATCGCCGGCCGGCTGGCCGCGGTAGAGCCCCCACTTCCGGTCGTCGGTCGCCGTACCGGTGAAGTCATCGGTGAAGACCTGGCGCCAGCCCGGCAGGTCGCCCGCCGGCATCGGCGCCCCGGACGGGCGGTGCGGAAGCGGGAACGCCCCGCAGGCCGGGCAGAGCGCGGGCGACGTTGGGAGCGGTGGGGGAGGGTCTGCACCGCAGGCCAGCCGCCGTGCCACCACCGTCGTGCGACCCCGCCCGCGGGCCTTCACGGTCAGCCGCCGCGAGCGGCAGGCCTTGAGCGCCGTCCGGCCCGCCCGGGTCAGCCGGAGCCTGACGGCGCGCGCACGCCGGCGGGGACCCAGGACGCGCGACCGGACCAGCACGACGCGCCCCAGCCGCGCGCTCAGCCGGACGCGCGCGCGGCTCCGGAGCCGGACCGCAAGCGTTCCGTCGGCGAGCAGCGCCTGGCGGCTCGGCTCGACAAGCCTGAGGTGGACCGGCTCAGCGGCCTCCGCGCGCGCACCGTCCGCGGCCGGGAGCGTGGCGGCCAGCACCGGCACCAGCCATCGCAGCCTCACCCGCTCGCAGCCGCCTTGATCCGCAGCGCGCCGGTGATGTAGCCGGCGGTCGTCACGAGGAGGCCGGCGGCGATGGCCGCCATGCGGACCAGCGCGCCGCCATCGCCGCGGACGGCGGCGCGCCCGTTGCGCAGCAGCCCGCGCGGAAGCGTCTGCGTGGCGTACGACCGCTCGGACGCAAGCGCGTCGGCGGGCCCGCGCCACGCGGCGACACGGGCCTTCGAGACGCCCTCGGCAAAGCAACGCGAGCCGAAGTAGCGCCAGCCGCCGCGGCTCGCCGGGACGGCATGCAGCACGCGAGCCCGCGGCTCGTAGACGAAGCGGCCGCCGGGCAGCTGCTGCGAGGCGCGGATGCACAGCTCCGTCTCCTCGCAGCCGCTGGGGAGCCGGCCCACGCGCCCGACGCCGGGCCGGAACCCACCGACGCGCTCGAGCATGTCGCGGCGCAGGGACATGTTGGCGCCGACGAGGTTGCGGACGGGGGCCCTGCGATCGGGCAGGCCACGGTACGTGCAGCCGACCACCCAGTCGAACTCGGGCGGGAAGCCGCGCGGCCGCCCCGCCGCCCAGCTCGGCTCGATGGCGCCGCCCACGCCGAGGACCTCCGGTGCGACGTAGGCCGCGAGCAGGCATTCGAGCCAATCCGGCTCGGCGACGGCGTCGTCGTCGAGGAACGCCACGAGTTCGCTGTGGGCGAGCGCCACGCCGCTGTTGCGCGTGCCCGACAGCCCGGGCGTCTCCCGGTTCTCGGTCACGACCACCCCGGGCAGCTGCTCGCGAGCGCGCTGTGCGAGCGCCGCGTTGTGGTCGACGGCGAGGATGGTCTCGAGCGCCGGCGCGCTCTGATGGCGCACGGAGGCGACGGCCGCCACGATCTGCGCCCAGCGCTCGGCCGTATACGCGCAGATCACCACCGAGACCGTCATGGCGTGGCCTGCGACGCGGCCGGCTCGACGGTGGCCGGGGCGGCCGGGGCCCGGAGGCCGACTGCGAGCGGCGTGACCGGCTCCGGCGCGATCTCGGCGAGCGGTTGGAGGCGGCTCGCCCGCACCAGCTCGCGCAGCACCCGGCTGCCGTCGCGGAAGGTCCGCAGGTTCGACACGCCGCTGCGTCGCGCGGCTTCGAAGCTCGGGACCTCGGCGACCCGCAGGCTCTCCCGCAGCGCACTCGCGACGATCTGCGTCTCGATCTCGAAGCCGTCCGCTGTGAGGCGCAGCCGCGGCAGCGCGCTGCGCCGGAGCGCCATGAACCCGTAGCAGAGCTCCGTGAACTCGCAGCAGAACAGCCGGTTCGCGAAGCCGAGGAGCGCGAGGTTGCCCGCCGCTCGCAGCCGGCTGATGTCCGCGGTCCCGCCGCCGGGCAGGAAGCGCGACCCTTTGACGAGGTCGTAGCCCTCGGAGATGAGCGCGACGTACCGCGTCAGCTCGGCCGGGTGCATGCTGCCGTCGGCGTCCATCATCACGATGACGTCGCCCCGGGCGGCGTTGAAGCCGGCGCGCAGCGCGGCGCCCTTGCCGGGCCTGAGCTCGTGGACCATCCGGACGTCGGGCCGTGCGGCACGCGCCGCGGCGATCGTGCCGTCGGTCGAGCGGCCGTCGACGATGATGATCTCGTCGACCAGCGGTGGGAGGCGCTCGAGCACCCACGCGATGTTGCGCTCCTCGTCGAGCGTCGGGATGACCACGCTGACCATCGGCGTGGCGTCCGTCACTGCGATCTGCTCGGCCCCAGCGAACGCCTCCATGCTCGTCCTCCTGGTCGGCGGCCTTCCCCCCTAGCCGCATGCTCAGCGTTACTCGCCTGTGCAAGCTATTGACGAATAATCCAGATCCGTAAGTGGCGGTTCGCGATAGCGGCCATACAGCTCCAACATGGACCGGGCCGAATGGGCCTGCGGCGCTAGCTCTGGATTAGGAGATGGTCCGGGTTGACACAGCTGGGGTTACCGCAAGAATGACGCAGCCGCGCGCTGTCCTCCACCGGCCCGCGAGCCAGCTCGTAGGCGTGCACGCAGGCCCGGCGGCCATCGAACTCCGGGGTCCCGTCGCGCCCGGTGGGCCCGTGCCAGGTCCAGCACTCGTCCGGGCCGCCGACATCGACGTGCTTCCAGAAGCGCCGATTCACGGCAAAACGGGCAAATAGCTGCCGGATTCCGGTCATGGCTGAGGGTGGTCTGCGCGCGGACCCGCCTGGCACCGCAGCGTGGGCCGACTGCAATCTAGTGACTCAGCGCTCGCCACTCGGGGTCGGCGCCGGGCCGCCGTGTCACGAGCGCTCGGGCACGGCGGTACGCCCTCCACGCTCGCGTGCGCACGGCCTCGCGATCACGTGGGCCGGCACCGACGCGGTCGAGCCAGCGTCCGATCTCGTCGGGCCCGGTCGACGAGCGCACCATCAGCCGCGAGAGCGCGAAGCGGTCGTCCTCGCCGGCGCTCAACGTGTTCTTGACGCCGCACGCGCTCTCGTAGCCGGCCTGCTCGACCAAGCGCCGCACGCGGCGGCTCGAGTAGCCGTGCGGGTAGGCGAAGCTCCGCACGGGCTCCCCGAGCGACTGCTCGAGCAGTGCCTTGCAGCCGGCGATCTCCTGGCGCGCGGCGCGCGGTGCGAGCGTGTCGAGCTGCGGATGGGTGTGCGTGTGCCCGCCGATCTCGACGCCCGCCGCGCGCAACTCGGCGAGCTGCGACCAGTCGAGCATCGGCGCGGCGCCGAGCACGCCGGTCGTCACATACAGCGTCGCGGTGAGACCGCGTTGTCGGAGGGCCGGCAGCGCCCCCGTCGCGAAGTCCCGGAACCCGTCGTCGAACGTGATCACCACGGCGCGCGCGAGCCGGGACTCATCTCGCCGCCGGACGGCGTCGACGAAGTCCGACACGGTGAGCGCGTCGAGCTCCCGCTCCGCGACCAGGTCGAGATGCAGGCCGAACGTGGCGGCGTCGACCGTGAAGTCCCGGGCGACCGACGGTGGCGCGTCCGCGATCGAGTGGTAGAGCAGGATCGGAACCAGCGTCACGGCGCGAGTCTACGATCAGCGCACATGGAGCCACCGCCGCCACAGCGGGTCCTCGAGGTCCACCTCGACGAGCCGCTCCCGCGCGTGCAGGCCGTGGACGGGGGTCGGCGTTACGCGAGCGCGCGCGTCCTGGTGAGGCTGCATCGCCACCCGCTCGGCGTGGTCGAGCTCGACCTCAGCGACGGCGTCGTGAGCGCCGAGCGCCTCGAGCGAGAGGTCCGAGCGGTGCTCGGCGACGTGGTCGACGAGCATCTCGCCGCCGACGTACTCGCGCCACCGTGCGCGTACGACGTGACGCTCGCCCGGCGTCCCTTCGTCAGCGTCGTGATCGCGACGAGGGACCGGTCGCAGCTGTTGGACGCCTGCCTGCGGTCGGTGCTCGCGGGCAGCTATGAGGAGTGCGAGGTCCTCGTCGTCGACAACGCGCCTCGCGACGCCGCGACGCGGCGGCTCGTGGAGAACGCCGGCGACGCGCGCGTGCGCTACCGCGTCGAGCCCCGCCCCGGCGTGGGCGTCGCGCGCAATCACGGGCTGGCCCGTGCGCGGGGGGAGATCGTCGCGTTCCTCGACGACGACCTCGTCGTGGACCGCGACTGGCTGCGGGCCACGGTGGGCGGGTTCCAGGTGACGCCGGGCGTGGCATGCGTGACCGCGCTCATCATGCCCGTCGAGCTCGAGACCCCCGCCCAGCAGTGGCTCGAGGAGTACGGCGGCTTCGACAAGGGCTTCCGCCGCCGCATCTTCGACCTCGGTGAGCACCGGCTCCCCGACCGGCTCTACCCCTACTCCGCCGGCATCTTCGGGTCGGGCGCGAGCATGGCGTTCGAGACGTCGCGGTTGCAGGCGCTGGGCGGCTTCGACCCGCGGCTCGCGACGGCGGGCGAGGACCTCGACCTCTTCCTCAAGGTGCTGTTCGCGGGCGGGCGGATCGTCTACGAACCCGCCGCGCTGGTGTGGCACCGCCACCCGCGCGAGTACGACGCGCTGCGCCGCACGATGTTCAACTACGGCGCCGGCCTCAGCGGGCTCATGACCAAGTGGTCGCTGAGCCGGCCGGCCACGGCCGCCGCGATCGCGGCGCGGCTGCCGGCCGCCGCGCGGCTCGCGCTCGACCCCCGCAGCCGCAAGAACGCCAAGAAGGGGCGCGGATACCCGAAGGAGCTGTCGCGCCGTGAGCTGACCGGGCTGGCGCTGGGCCCCGGGCTCTACCTCCGCACCGCGTGGCGAGCGCGCGGGCGAGACGTCTCACCCCCGAGCCCGTAGCTGCGCCACGACCCCGGGCAGGCACGCGGCCGCCAGCACGAGCGTCATGACCCCGGGCGCCCACGCGCCCAGCAGCAGCATCAGCATCGCGAGGACGGTCACGGCCGCGAGGCTCGTGGCGACGACCAGGCCCAGCTCCGCGCTCGCGCGCCGAGGCGTCAGGAGCGGGAGAGCGCTGGCGCCGGGGCCGAGGCAGAAGAGGATGAGCGTCGCGCCGACACGCAGGGGATCGAGCACCACGTCGGCGAGCGTGGTGAGCGGCGCGAGGAGGCACGCGCCGGCGGCGACGATGAGCAGGGTCCTCCGCATCAGCGCGGCCGGTAGCGGAAGATCGCCGCCGCCCCCCGCTCGTACACCAGCTCGAAGTCGGGCGACGTGCGCAACGCGCCGGCCATGCGCGCGAACGAGCCCGGCGGCGCAAGCCCGTGGAAGCGCGCGTAGCGCTCCTGGCTCGGGCTGATCGCGACGAAGCGCTGCGGTGAGTTGTCGCGGCGCAACAGCGCCTCGAGCAACGGCACGTCGGCGGCGCCGAGCCGGTGGGGCCGGTAGCCCGGCTCGGTGACAAGCGTCGGCAGGGTCTCGAGGTGGGATGCGTAGCGAGCGTTGAGGCGCTCGGGGAAGTTCGGTGCGAGCGACGTGAGGCTCGCGCGCGGCTGCGCGTGGTCGAGGTACCAGCGGCTCGCCGCCACGTCGTCGCGTGAGATGTAGTTGGTGAGCTCCTGGCCGAAGTACCCGAACAGCGCACCGGTGCCGATGACCGCCGACGCGACGACCGGCCGCCAGGTGCGCCGCAGCAGGCCTCGTGCGCGCGGGCCCGGGGCGCAGGCCGCCGCGCCGAAGAAGGCCAGCCACGGGAGGGCGAAGAGGAAGGCGCGCAGCGGCCCCTCGCCGTCGTACGACTGAAGGCCGAGGAGCAGAAACGGCGCGAACGCCAGCGCCGCGGGCACGAGATCCCAATGGCCCGCGCGGAGCCGGCGAACCAGGCCGGCCGCGGCGAGCAGCACCGTGAGGGCGATCGCCGCCCGGGAGGCGTTCGCGCCGAGCGCCGCGCCGGGGAGGCTCTCTCCCGTTCCGGTCGGACGGGCGCTGGTGGCCGGATCGAAGTCGAGCAGCTTGAAGTGAGCCGAGATGAAGTCGTAGCTCTGAAGCAGCCAGTAGGCCTCCATCGCGACGAGACCGGCGAGCACCCAGAGTGGCGGGCCTCGCCGCACGACGGTGAGGACCCCGACGCTCAGGAGCAGGAGGACGGGCGACAGCTGGTGGCTGACGATCACCGCGAGCGAGCAGACCCCGCCGAGGAGGACGGCGGCGCGCGGGGGCAGCGGGCACCGCGCCGGCTCCTCCTCGCGCGGGCGGCGACCTCGCAGGGCCATCCGCTGCGCCCCCTCGACCATCCGTTCCTGCAGACGGCCGAGCGCGTTGCGGGCGGCTCGGGGTGGTGGGGCACAGCGGATGATGAGGCCGATGACGACGAGCACGAGCACGAACCCGAACGCCTGCGGCGCCAGGTAGTCCTGACCGATCCAGTTCGCGACGGCGAAGATCCAGGCCGCGGTCCACACGAGCCGCGCGTCGCGCGTCACGCCCCGCAGCGCGAACACGACGACCGCGACGTTCGCGAGCCCGAAGAACAGCTGCGCCCAGGCCGCGTAGTCGATCGGCGCCAGTCCGGTCGACTTGCTGAACCACGCGTTGAGCGCGAAGAAGCCCGGCCAGTTCTGGTAGATGTCGATCGAGCGGTCGAAGCCCCCGTGGACCGCGATGTAGTCGACCACGCCGAGGTGCTTGTAGGTCCAGGCGTAGCGCGGCTCGGGATAGAGGATCGCGGTGGTCGCGTGGAGCATGACCACGAGGGCCACGACGTGGGCGCCGAGCACCAGCGGCCGCGGTTGCGCCCGCGCCGCCTCCAGGGCGAGGCCGACGGTCACCAGAAGCAGGGCGAGGTAGTACGTCGGTGGCAGCGCCGCGAGCAGCCCGTAACCCGACAGCCGTGACAGATCGGTCGCCGTCAGGGCCGCTGCCCAGCTGGCGAGCGCCACGACCAGCAGGAAGCAGGGTGCGGCCGCGCGCAACGGCGTCGCGCGGGCCGTGGCGGGAGCCGGCTGCAAGTGGTCGGGGACGACGAGCTCGCGTGAAAGAGCCTGGATCGACCGGCCGTTGCGGCGGACAACGTCCACCGCGGCAGTGCGCTCGTCCTTCATGCGTGCGCCTGTCCCTCCCGCGCCGCGCGGGCGGCGAGGAAGACGGCGCAGGCACCCAGCAGCGCGAGCAGGACGAACGCGC
>Ga0190275_10002941_pt1 | contig 12097 bp, 12 predicted proteins | sample Popmic550T_FD_133745 | JGI IMG/M metagenome (GOLD analysis project Ga0190275, IMG submission 133745) | Populus adjacent soil microbial communities from riparian zone of Yellowstone River, Montana, USA - 550 T | ecosystem: Environmental > Terrestrial > Soil > Riparian zone > Trees stand | place... | reverse complement strand
CGGTTCGCGGACTGGCCGGCGTGGGCTCCGAGCGACGTGCGTCAGGCGTTCGCCGAGCGCGGCGTCGTGACCCCGTGGGCCCATCAGGTGCAGGCGGCGGAGGCGGCGTGGGCCGGCGAGCACGTCGTGGTGTCGACGGGCACCGCCTCGGGGAAGTCGCTCGCCTTCCAGCTCCCGGCGCTGGCGGCCGCCGAGGCCGCCCGCGGCGAGCGCGGCCAGCGGGGCGCCACGGTGCTGTACGTCGCTCCGACCAAGGCGCTGGCCCACGACCAGTGGGCGTCGTTGCGATCGCTCGGGCTCGACGTACGGCTGGCGACCCACGACGGTGACAGCACCCGCGAGGAGCGTGACTGGTCCCGCGATCACGCGGAGTACCTCCTCACCAACCCCGACATGCTCCACCGCTCCCTGCTGCCCGGCCACGCGCACTGGTCGCGCTTCCTCGCGAACCTGCGCTTCGTCGTGGTCGACGAGGCACACCACTACCGCGGGGTCTTCGGCGCCCACGTCAGCCAGGTGCTACGGCGGCTGCGCCGGATCTGCGCGCGCTACGGCGCGGCGCCAACGTTCGTGCTCGCGTCGGCGACCATCTCCGAGCCTGAGGTCACCGCGGGTCGCCTGACGGGGCTCCCGGTACGGGCGGTCACCGAGGACGGGTCACCGCGCGGCCAGGTCGCGCTGGCGCTGTGGGAGCCACCCTTTGCGTCGTACCTCGGCGAACACGGCGCCCCGGTCCGGCGTGCCGCGACCTCCGAGGCGGCCGACCTCCTGACCGACCTGGTCGTCGCCGGCGTCCGCACGCTGGCGTTCGTGCGGTCCCGACGCGGGGTGGAGCAGGTGGCCATGACGACCGCGGAGCTGCTGGCCGAGGTCGACGACTCGTTGCCCGGCAAGGTGGCGGCCTACCGCGGCGGCTACCTGCCCGAGGAGCGCCGAGAGCTCGAGGAACGGCTGCGGAGCGGTGACCTGATCGGGCTGGCCGCCACCAACGCCCTCGAGCTCGGCATCGACATCTCCGGTCTCGACGCGGTCGTGATGGTCGGGTTCCCCGGCACCCGGGCCGCGCTGTGGCAGCAGCTGGGTCGGGCCGGACGCGGGGCGCAGGACGCGCTCGGGGTGCTGGTCGCTCGCGACGACCCGCTCGACACCTACCTGGTGCACCATCCGGAGGCGCTGATCGGGCAGCCGGTCGAGGCCAGTGTCTTCGATCCCGACAACCCCTACGTGCTCGGCCCGCACCTGTGCGCAGCCGCCCAGGAGCTCCCGCTGACCTCGGCGGACGACGAGCTCTTCGGCCCCACCACCGCAGCGGTCCGCGACCAGCTGACCAAGGCCGGGCTGCTCCGCCGCCGACCGCGCGGCTGGTTCTGGACCGACCGCCGGCCGGCGTCCGAGCTCGCAGACATCCGCTCGACCGGCGGGGCGCCGGTCCAGCTGCTCGAGGCGACCACCGGACGCGTGGTCGGGACCGTCGACGGTGCGCGCAGCCACGGCACCGCTCACCCCGGGGCGGTGTACCTCCACCGCGGCGAGGCCTGGCTGGTGACCGACCTCGACCTCGACGACCGGGTCGCCCTGCTCGAGCGCAACGACCCCGGCTGGTCGACCTCGGCCCGGGAGATCACCTCGGTCTCGATCCTCGCCGAGCGTGAGCACGCCCGGTGGGGGCCGTGCCGGCTCTCGCTGGGCGACGTCGAGGTCACCCAGCAGGTGGTGTCGTACCTCAAGCGCCGCCACCCCGGGGGTGAGGTGATGAGCGAGGAGCCGCTCGACCTCCCGGAGCGCACGCTGCGGACGGTCGCGGTGTGGTGGACCGTGCCCGACGACGTGGTGGACGCCGCCGGCCTCGCCCACGGTGACGTCGCGGGTGCGGCGCACGCCGCGGAGCACTGCTCGATCGGGTTGCTCCCGCTGGTCGCGACCTGCGACCGGTGGGACATCGGCGGGGTGTCGACCGCGCTGCACCCCGACACCGGCCAGCTGACGGTGTTCGTCCATGACGGCCATCCGGGTGGCGCCGGGTTCGCCGAGCGCGGCTACCGGGCCGCCGCCGAGTGGCTGCGCGCGACCCGCGACACGATCGCTGACTGCACCTGTACGGACGGCTGCCCGTCGTGCGTCCAGTCTCCCAAGTGCGGCAACCAGAACCATCCGCTCGACAAGGGAGGCGCGCGCACGCTGCTCGACGCGTTGCTCGCGCACGCACCGGCTCCCCGCGAGTAGCCTGCGGCCATGGTGATCCTCGGAGTGCTGCTCATCGCGTTGGGCGGGGCGGTGATCGTCGCGGCGGTGTTCGACCTCGAGGGGTCGGCGAGCGTGCTCAACACCGACCTCAACGCCCTTACGGTCTTCCTGATCGGCGTCGGTGCCGGTGTGGCAGTGCTGTGGGGTTTCGGCATCCTCAAGTACGGGACCAAGCGGTCGTTCCAGCGCCGCCGGGAGTCCAAGCAGCTCGAGGAGCTCTCCGAGAAGCTCGACCAGGTCGAGGCCGAGCGCAAGCACGACGACCGGGACGAGCGGGCCTGACCCGGCCCGGCTCGGGCCCGACCCTGCAGGTCGGCGCCCAGCCCGAGCCAGCGCGGGCCGGTGATGCTCACCTGCACCACCACGTCGGAATCGACCAGCCGGCACGAGTGCAACGTGGCACCGTTCGCGCTCGCGACCCGGCCGGCCTCGGCGCAGCCGTCACCACCCCGTTGGACGGCACCCGCGCCCGCCAGTGCCGCCAGGTCGGCGGCCAGCTGAGCCCGTCGGTGGGCCACCACGGTCGCCGCCACCATGCTGAGCCCGCACCCGACGAGCAGCAGCACCGCGGCGAAGGCCACGACCACCACGGTGGCCGCTCCTCGCTCGTCGCCGGACGCCGGGCCCCCGGCGTTCGTCACGGCTCCTCCGTCGCGGCCACGGCCTGGGCCTCGAGCCCGACGGCGGGCCATGCATCGAACAGTCCCCCCGGCCCGGACATCCGTCGGCTCACCGTCACCGTGACCTGGCCATCGCCGTAGTGCGCGACGACCTGGCTCTCCGACCCCGCCACCTGCTCCGCCCTCACGAATGCGGATCCCTCCGGGTCGCCGCGCGCGAGCGCTCGGGCGGCCTCTCGCGCTCCGTCGACGACGCGGACCTGGGCCGCGCCCAGGGCGAGCAGCCACACCAGCCCGACGGTGAGGGCCAGCAGCAGCGGCAGGCCGAGCGCCAGCTCGGCGGTCACCGCGCCGCGCTCGCCACAGGCCCCGGATCGACGGAGTCTCATCCGAGGCCCAGCAGCCCGAGGACGTGGTCGAACAGGGTGCGGAGCAGCTGGTCGCCGAAGCCGCCGCTCAGCAGCTTGTAGAGCAGGCCGGCCAACCCGGCGCCGGCGGCGGTGCCCACGGCGTACTCAGCGGTGGTGATGCCGGCGTCGCGGTCCTCGTGCGCCTGAACAGTGCGGTGTCTCATGAGCTGCCTCCTTGCTTGCGGCCACCCCCTGCGGCCGGTCTGCCCCGACCCTCGCGCGGACCGCCGACTCCGGGCGAGCGGTGGGGCTGACGCTGTGGAGGGCTGCGCGCGGTGGCGACGTGTGGACGGTGAGCGGCCCGGAGGATCAAGGGTCAGAGGCGTAGACCGTCAACCAGGGAGGCGACCAGCGGCACGATCCCGAGCAGCAAGAAGCTGGGCAGCAGACACACCCCGAGTGGAACCGCCGCGCGCACGCCGACCGCGCGAGCCCGGTCCTCCACCTCCGCGCGGCCCGCGTCGGCGAGCTCGTCGGCCAGCCGCTCCACCACCGTGGCGACCGGTGCTCCGGTGCGTTCGGCCCGCGCCAGGGCGCGTCCGACGGCTCCGAGCTCGGCGTCGGTGGCGAGCTCGGACCAGACCCGATCGGGCGCCACCCCCAAGGCGAGCCGGTCGGCTGCGACCAGCAGCCGGTCGGCGCCCGGGCCGGGGAGAGCGGCCGCGGCCTGGCGTACGGCGGACGAGGTCGCCGCACCGGCCCGCAGCGCGGTCGCGAGGAACAGCACCAGCAGCGGCAGGTCAGCACGCACCGCCGCTCGCTCACGGCGGCGCTCCGCCGGCTCCGAGCCCGCGATCACCCGGTGGATGACCACCGCCGCACCGATCCCGAGCGCGACGCCACCCCAGCCGGGCCAGAGGACCCAGCCGGCCAGCAGCCCGCACACGGGCCACACCCGCCGACCGCGCTGCACCCAGTCCGGCCGGGACGGCCGTGACTGCACCGGCTGCGACCGCGGACGCCGCGGTGCCGGGCGCCACCACAGCACGGCAGCCAGACCCGTGAGTACGGCGGCGAGCAGCGTGAACCACTCCATCAGCGCTGGACCTGGACGGCGATCCGCTCGATCCACCACAGCCCGCCGAAGCCCAGCGCGAGGCCGCCGGCGAGGCACGTCAGCCCCCAGGGGCTCCGGAGCAGGAAGGCCCACGCAGAGCCGCCACCGCCGTTGCCGAGTAGCAGCACGATGACCGGCAGCGCTGCCACGAGCCGGGCCGTGGCCCGGGCGGATGCGAGCTCGCTCTCCACGACGCGGCGCAGCGCCCGGTCGGCGCGGATGCTCGTGACGACCCGGTCGAGCGCCTCGGCCAGACCGGCGCCGCTCCGGTGCGCGAGCACCCAGGCACCGGCCACCGCGCGCAGGTCACCGGCCCCCGGCTCAGCCGCCGCCCGCCGCAGGGCTTGCGGCACGTCACCACCCAGCTCGGCCGCTTCCGCGACCGGCGCGAGGTGCGGCCAGGCGTCGGCGGCGCGACGCAGCGCCCGACCCGGCGGCTGGCCCGCTCCCAGCTCGGCCGACATCAGCTCGCACGCGTCGAGCAGGTGCGTGGCCGCGACCGCGGCGGCTCGTCGGCGTTCGCGGGCACGCAGCAGAGCGCGCCCCGCCAGCAGGGCAACACCGGCCACCGCCGCCCCACCGGCGACGCTCGTGGCCACGCCTGCGACGACGGCCAGCGGGACCAGCACCGGCAGCCACGCCCCTGCGCTGCCCGACGGCGGCGCGGCCGGGTCGCCGGGCGGCGGGCGGGTCACGAACCACGCGGCCGCTGCGGCGAGCAGCACGGCCGCGGCCGTCACGCCGCGAGCCTCCGGTCGAGGTCGCCCGCGGCCTCGCCGAGGTCGGTCCGACCGGCGTCGTCGAACGTGACCGCCGGCACCGTGCGGACCAGGCCGTCGGCGCCCCGGCACGGGACTGCGACCTCGCGCAGGACCCGCGTCCCATCACTGCGGCGACCGAGGTGGACGATCACGTCGAGCGCGGCACCGAGCTGGCTGTGGGTCGCTTCCCGGCTCCAGCCCGCGGCCAGCGCGAGCGCCTCCACCCGGGCGGGGACGTCGGCAGCGGAGTTGGCGTGGAGCGTGCCGCAGCCGCCGTCGTGACCGGTGTTGAAGGCGGCGAGCAGGTCGGTGACCGACGCGTCGCGCACCTCACCGACCACGAGCCGGTCGGGTCGCATCCGCAGCGCTTGTCGCACCAGCGTGCGGACAGTGATCTCACCGGCGCCCTCGACGTTGGGCGGTCGCGCCTCGAGCCCGACGACGTGCGGGTGGTCGGGTCGCAATTCGCTCATGTCCTCGACCAGGACGACCCGCTCGGCGGGGTCGACCAGCGACAGCAGGCTGGCGAGCAGGGTCGTCTTGCCGACGCCGGTGCCGCCCGTGACGAGGAACGCGAGCCGGCGCCGCACCACCGAGGTCAGCAGCCGGCCGCCGTCGTCGGTGAGGGTGCCGGCGCCCACGAGATCAGCCAGGGAGAGCGGCCGTCGGCTCGGGATGCGCAGCGAGACCGTGGTGCCCGGGCGGGCCACCGGTGCGAGCACCGCGTGGCAGCGGGTGCCGTCGGCCAACCGGGCGTCGACGAACGGGGTGGCGTCGTCGAGCCGACGGCCGACGGTGGCCGCGAGCCGTTGCGCTAGCCGCCGGACCGCGTCGTCGTCAGGAAGTCGCAGCTCGACTCGCTCCAGCCCCCCACCGCGGTCGACGAAGACCTGGTCGGGCCCGTTGACCAGGACATCGGTGACACCCGGCAACCGGAGCAGCGGCTCGAGCGGACCGGCACCGACGACGTCGTGCCGCAGCGCCTCGTGGACCGCGAGCACGGTGGCGTCGCCCACCGGCCGGCCGGCAGCGCGGAGAGCAGTGGCGACCCGGTGCGGTGTCAGGTCACCGGGCGTGCTGGCCAGCCGGTCGCGGACGACCTCCACCAGGTCGGGGGGAGCGGGGCTCTGGGTCGCGTTCATGCGGCCGTGGCGGCGCCTGCGGCGTGGGCGATCACCTGGCGCGAGGCCCGAGCCAGGGGCGAGCGCCGGGTGCGCACCGGCCCGAGGCCGAGGTCGATCGACTCCGCGAGCCCGCGCTGGTCCCCCATCCGCGCCACGACCGGAGCGGGGACGACCCGAGCGACATCGGCGTCCTCGAGGCCTGGGCCGCGCAGCACCAGCGCGGCACGACCTTCCGGGAGCCCGGTCACCACCCGGCCCGCCGCGGCGAGTCCGAGCACGGTCGGGCGCGCGACCACGAGCACCACGTCACAGCGCGCGACGACCTCGTCGAGCAGCGGCTCGCGGCTGCGGGGCAGGTCGATCACGACGGTCTCGTGGCCGCGTCGGGCCGCGGACAGCACCTCGCGCACCGCGAACGGCTGCAAGGAGCCGCGGCGACCGGCGTACCACGTGAGGACGCCGAGCCCGTCGCGGCGCGGGACGCTCTCGCGGAAGGAGCCGGCGCCGAGCCGACCGGTCGTCTGACACAGCTCGTCCCAGCGGACCCCCGCGCGCTCCTCCATGCCGAGCACCCGGTCCAGCCCCGGCCCGAGCGGGTCGACGTCGAGGACGACCGTCGGGCCGTCGGCCGCGGCCACCTGGCCCAGGGCGGCCGCGAGCGTCGTCGCCCCTGCTCCGCCGGAGCCGCCGGTGACCCCGACGCACCAGGCTCGACGTGGTCGCTCGTCGCCGAGGTCGGTGAGCTGCTCGATGACCCACTCGCCGGACTGGGGCAGCTCCGCGACGTTCTCGGCCCCGAGCGCCAACGCGGTGCGCATCGCCTCGGCTGGGAAGCTGCCCCGGGAGACGACGTACACGCCGTCGCGACGGACCGGGCGCAGCTCGGCGAGCTCGCGCGCCACGTCGGACCCGACGAGCACCAGCGGGGCGGCCGACCAGCCGGTCAGCCCGCCGAGGCCGTCGGGTGCGACCACGGGCGTCACCCCGGCTGCGGCACCGAGTCGCAGCAGCTCGTCGAGCAGGTCGTCGTCACGGGTGATGATCAGGGGCGAGTTCATGGCGAGCAGCCTTCCCCGGGCCGCGGTCAGCCGAACCAGGCCGCCGCACATCCTGTGGACGAGCCGCATCGGCCCGGCCCTGTGGGTGCTTCGAGGTCCCGGACGTGTGCGCCTCGCCCACCTACGATGGCCGCGTGACCCGCCCCACCGCGGCCTTCTTCGATCTCGACAAGACGATCATCGCCAAGTCGAGCACGCTGGCCTTCAGCAAGCCGTTCCAGGCGGGCGGGCTGATCTCGCGACGGGCGATGCTGCGCTCGGCGTACGCCCAGTTCGTCTACCTCGTCGGCGGCGCCGACCATGACCAGATGGAGAAGCTGCGCGCCTTCATGTCCCAGCTGTGCGCCGGCTGGGACGTCGCCACCGTGCGCGAGATCGTCGCCGACACGCTCCACAACATCGTCGACCCCCTGGTGTACGACGAGGCGGTGAGCCTGATCGAGGAGCACCGGCTCGCGGGCCGCGACATCGTGATCGTCTCGACATCGGGCGCCGAGGTGGTCGGGCCGATCGGGGAGATGCTCGGGGCCGACCGGGTGGTGGCGACCCGGATGGAGATCGTCGACGGTCGCTACACCGGCGAGATCGAGCACTATGTCTACGGCGAGGAGAAGGCGCACGCGATCCGCGACCTCGCCGACCAGCTCGGCTACGACCTGCCGAGCTGCTATGCCTACAGCGACTCGGTGACCGACGTCCCGATGCTCGAGGCGGTTGGCCACGCGCACGCGGTGAACCCCGACAAGGAGCTGCGGAGGGTCGCCACGTCGAACGGTTGGCCGGTCCTGGTCTTCACCAAACCGGTGACGCTGCGGAGCCGGGTTCCGCTCCCGCCGGCCAAGCCGACGCTGGCCGCGCTGGCCGTCGGCGGGGTGCTCGCGGTGGGTGGGTTGATGTGGAATGCGCGACGCAGGCGTGCCACCTCCTGAGGCACCCCCGAGGTCGGAAATCAAGTCTTGAAGTGTCGCGCCGGCAGGCGTAGACAAGGAGCAGCACCACAACTCCAGACCCGCACGTGAGCTGGGTACCCACGCGGCGATCCACCCTTCCTACAGGGCGCCTGTCGCCGGGAAACGCCCGGGGCAGCACTACAGAGATGCACGCCTGGTAGCCACGGCTTCACGTGTCAGCGGCGGCACCCGAGTCTTCTCGAGTCGGGTGCCGCTCGCATGTCGCGGTGGTCCGGTCAGGCGTCGCGCAGCGGGCTGGCCTCGGTCCCGGCCGCGTAGGCCTCCGCGGCGTACAGCAGCCATCGGTGCACGCCCTGCTGGCCGCCCTCGCGCAGGTCGACGGTGTTCGCCTCGTACGCCGGTCGCAGCGCCAGGTGCCCGGCCTCCGGCACCACCAGCGAGGTCGGGTCGATCCCCCGCGCGACCAGCACCAGCCGTTCGGCGGCCCGCGCGACGAGCCCGTTGTGGGAGGCGAACGGCGAGGCCGAGACCAGCTCGCCGTGGGCGACGGCCGCCACCAGCAGCGCCGGTCCGTCGTGCGCGAGCACCTGCGAGACGGTTCCCAGCAGCTGGGCCGCCTCGGCGTCGCGGGGCCGGCCGAGCCGGTCGTCCGCGACCGTCCCAGCGGCTGCCAGCGTGTGGAGCCTGGCCAGCGCCTGCAGCGGGGACCGGCGCAGCACCGGCGCGAGCGACAGCAGCTCGGTCGACAGCCGGACCGAGGCCGCTGCCACCTCGTCTCCGGCACCCGCCCGGACGTCGTCCAGCGTCGAGCCCGATCCCTCCAGCACGGCGCTGGCGTGTGCGCCGCGCAGCAACGACTCCCCCGTCACGTCCGGCGCGGTCCGCCGCAGGCCGCGGTCGCGCAGCACCGCGTCGATGCCGTCGCGGGCCGCTGCCAGCGCCGACGGCACCCCTTCGAGTGCGTGCAGCCGCCCGAGCAGCGCGGCCGTGTCGGTCTGGGAGGAGGCCATGGTGCGCCCAAGGCTAGTCACGGTCCGGCGACCGGGCCGAGGGCGCTACAGCAGGTAGCCTGCCGTTGATGAGCAGCGACGACCGACGGGATGTGGACCGGCTCGCCCGTTCGTTCGGCCCGGTCGCCGAGGCCTACGACCGGGGCCGGCCCTCGTTCCCCGCCGACGCGGCCCGCTGGCTGGTGGGCCGAGACGCCGCCACCGTGCTCGAGCTCGGCGCGGGCACCGGCAAGCTCACACGTGAGCTGGTCGCCCTCGGCCACGACGTCCACGCGTCCGACCCCGACCCGGACATGCTCGGCATCCTCAAGCGGCACCTGCCCGACGTACCCACGAGCGAGTGCAGCGCCGAGGAGATCCCGCTCCCCGACCGGTCGGTCGACGTGGTCGTCGCGGGTCAGGCGTTCCACTGGTTCGACCACGACCGCGCCCTGCCCGAGATCGCGCGGGTGCTCCGCCCGGGCGGAGCACTGGCGGTCGCCTGGAACAACCGGAACGCCAAGATCCCGTGGGTCCGCAAGCTCTGGGCGCTCCTGGGCGAGCAGCCCACGATCAAGGAAGGCGTCGACGGCTCCATGGACGCCCTGGTCACCTCGCCGCTGTTCGGCTACGTCGACCAGCACACCTATCCCCACTGGCAGGAGATCAACCGGCAGTCGATCGTCGACCTGGTCGCGTCACGGTCCTACGTCACCGCCCTCGACGCGGACGCGCGTGCGGCGAAGCTCGCCGAGGTGGTGGCGTTCTACGACGACTACGGCCGCGGCATGGACGGGATGCAGCTCGCCTACGAGTGCGAGTGCTTCCGGGCCGAGGTCGCCGACCACGCCGAGCCGGGCGCGACCCCCGGCGGCGGCGACGCGCCCAGCGGGTCGGACGGGCCCGACGGACCTGGGGGCCAGGGCGGGCCGAGCGACGGGACCGACACCGACATGCTCCTGATCGACTTCCGCTGAAGCCTGGCCGGGACCGATGCGCGCGCGGCTGCGTCCCTGGCGACGTACCCACCTCGGCACCGAGGTCGACCGTGCGACGTACCGCGCCCTGCACACCGCGAGCCTGGCGTCCCCGGCGCTCCGCGGCGGTCTGACGACCGCGAGCGCCGAGCGCGGCCTCCGGCACCTGCGCACCCTGCTCGGTACGCCCGCGGCGGCGCTCACCGACACCAGCGAGGTGCTGCACTGGGACGGCATCGCGGGCCACCACGGGGCGCAGGTGCCGGATCTGATCGGCCCGGTCGTGGAGCAGGGCCGGACCCGGATCGTGACGCGCGCCGACCTGCCCTGCGATGACCCGGGCTGCTCGGTTCGGCAGCTCGTCGTCAGTCCCCTGGTCGTGGCCGAGACGCTGGTCGGCACGCTCGTCGCCGGGGCGCCGCAGGCGACCGGCGGGCTGGTGCGGGCCGTCAACGAGGTCGCGGTCTGGGTCTCGGGGCAGCTCGAGCTCGCGCAGCTCGACGCGTCCCGCACCGAGCTGATGGAGGCCGAGGTCAGGGCACTGCGCGCCCAGATCAGCCCACACTTCGTCTACAACTCGCTCGGTGCCATCGCCAGCTTCGTGCGGACCGACCCCGACCGAGCCCGCGAGCTGCTGCTCGAGTTCGCCGACTTCACCCGCTACTCCTTCCGTCGACACGGCGAGTACACGACCCTGGCCGAGGAGCTCCGCTCGGTCGAGCGATACCTGCTGCTCGAGCAGGCGCGGTTCGGCGACCGGCTGCAGGTGACGCTGCGGATCGCCCCGGAGGTGCTGCCGGTCGCGGTGCCGTTCCTGTGCATCCAGCCCCTGGTCGAGAACGCGGTCAGGCACGGCCTCGAAGCCAGCGCCGACAAGGCCGACGGCGTCGGGCGCCTCACCATCGAGGCCCGCGACGTCGACCAGGAGTGCATGATCGAGGTCGAGGACGACGGGGTCGGCGAGGACCCGGAGCGGGTTCGACGAGCGCTTGCCGGTGACACCGAGCTCGACTCGGTAGGGCTGGGGAACGTCGACGCCCGGCTGCGCAACGCCTACGGTGACGACTACGGCCTGGTGGTCGAGACCGCTCCGGGTGCGGGGACCAAGGTCATAGTCCGCGTCCCCAAGTTCGCGCCCGGAGTCCACCCATGAAGACCACCCCACGAGATCGCTCGGCTCCCCCGCTGCGCTCCGCCACCTCACGATCCCGCGGAGACCCCGGATGAGCGACCTGCTCGACGTCCTCGTCATCGACGACGAGAAGCCGGCCCTCGACGAGCTCGTCTACCTGCTCGGTCGCGACCCGCGGGTCGCGACCGTGCGCGGCTGCGACTCGGCGGCCGAGGCGCTCCGCGTGCTCCTCGTGGGCGGTCACGAACACCACCGGCGGCGGCGCCTTGAACCGCGACAGCACCTGGGCCAGGTCGAGGCCGGTGAGACCGGGCATCTGGACGTCGAGGAAGACCGCGTCGACGTCGGACTCCTGCAGCACCCGCAGTGCGTCGGCCGCCGAGTCGCAGCCGAGCGCGCTCGCCACGCGCGGGTCGCCCTCGAGCAGGTAGACGAGCTCGTCGAGGGCGGGCTTCTCGTCGTCGATGACGAGGACCTTCAGGTCGGTCATGGCGGGGTGCTCATACATGGACTCCGGGCGCGAACTTGGGGACGCGGACGATGACCTTGGTCCCCGCACCCGGAGCGGTCTCGACCACCAGCCCGTAGTCGTCACCGTAGGCGTTGCGCAGCCGGGCGTCGACGTTCCCGAGCCCGACGGAGTCGAGCTCCGTGTCACCGGCGAGCGCCCGGCGTACCCGCTCGGGATCCTCGCCGACGCCGTCGTCCTCCACCTCGATCACGCACTCCTGGTCGACGTCGAGGGCCTCGATCGTGAGCCGCCCGACGCCGTCGGCCTTGTCGCCTCGCGCCTCGAGGCCATGGCGGACCGCGT
>Ga0190275_10002940_pt1 | contig 12097 bp, 13 predicted proteins | sample Popmic550T_FD_133745 | JGI IMG/M metagenome (GOLD analysis project Ga0190275, IMG submission 133745) | Populus adjacent soil microbial communities from riparian zone of Yellowstone River, Montana, USA - 550 T | ecosystem: Environmental > Terrestrial > Soil > Riparian zone > Trees stand | place... | reverse complement strand
GCCCACGCCGCTGCAGAGGCTCGGGTAAGAAGGCGTGAGTGCAGGGCCACGCAAGTGACAATGCGGTCACCAATTTGGAGATGGCACCCGACTTGCTTTGGTTCCAGGTGCCATGGACAACCCGCCCCTCGTCATCGCCGCCTGCGAGCCCAAAGTCGTCTGCATCGGTGCACGCATGAAGCGCGTGACGCGCCGCGTGACCCTGCAGAGCTACCTGACGCTGGTTGCCCTGCAGCCTCTCGTTCGCCGCAGCCTGGACGTCGCACTAACGGCCGTCGGCCTGCTCTGCCTCGCTCCGCTGTTTCTTTTGGTCGCCCTCGCGATCCGGCTCGAGAGTCGCGGCCCGCTGTTCTTCGCGCAGGAGCGACTCGGCGAGGGCGGTCGCCGCTTCAAGATGTGGAAGTTCCGCACGATGGTCGTGAACGCCGATGCGCTCAAGGACCAGCTCACCAAGCAACATGCGGCGGCGGTGGACGGCGTCCGCTTCAAGATGGTGCAAGACCCGCGCGTCACGCGCGTCGGCCGGGTGCTGCGAAAGTTCTCCATCGACGAGCTTCCGCAGCTGTTCAACGTGCTGCGCGGTGACATGACGCTGATCGGACCTCGTCCTCCGGTCTGGCGCGAAGTGGCACGCTATGACAACCGCGCACTCCGCCGCCTCGAGGTCAAGCCCGGCCTCACTTGCCTCTGGCAGGTCAGCGGGCGCAGCGACCTGAGCTTCGACCAGCAAGTCGCGCTCGACATCGAGTACATCGACCGCACCCAGCCGCGCGACGAGCTCCGCATCCTCCTGCGCACCATCCCGGCCGTGCTCACCGGGCGCGGCGCGTACTAGCTCGGACCGCCTAGACCTCGAGCGCGCGATCCTCGCGCTGGCGACCCACCTGGATGAAGGCGCGCAGCGCCGGGCTCGGTGCGACGTCGGCGCGCCAGATCAGGTGCGTCGCGCGGCGCGGGGTCGGCTTCTCGAAGCGCACCTGCGCGAGCTCCGTGTCGCCCTTCGGGATCGAGCCGTCGGGCAAGATCGTCACGGCCACGCCGGCCCGAACGAGCGCGCATAGCCCCGTCAGCGAGGCGATCCGCGCGCGCACGATCGGCGTGAAGCCGGCGCGGCGGCAGACCTCCTCGATCGCGACCGCGAAGAAGGTGCCGGCGGGCACCAGCACGAAGGGCTCGCTCGCGAGCGCGTCGACGGCAATGCGCGGCTGCCTGGCCAGCGGGTGCTTGGCGGGCAGCACGGCCAGGAGCTCCTGCTCACCGCAGCCCGCACGCTTGAGCAGCGGGTCGGTCGGCGGCGGGCCCACCACCAGCGCCGCGTCGAGCTTGCCGCTCTTCACCAGGCCGGCGGCGCTCTCCGAGGTCACGAGCGGCAGGTCGAGCACGATCTCCGGGTACTGCTCGAGATAGCGCGCGACCCAGCGCGGCAGCAGCGTGCCCGCCAGCGACTGCACGGAGCCGACGCGCAGCTCGCCCGCCTTCAGCCCGCGCAAGTGCGCGGCGTCTTGCGAGAGGCCGTCGAGCTCGGCCAGCGCCCGGCCCCCGCGGTCGAGCACCCGCTGGCCGAGCTCCGTCGGCACCACGCCCGCGCGCCGGTTCGGCAGCCGCCGCCAGACCGGGCCGCCGAGTACCTCCTCGAGCCGCGCGATCGCATGGGTCAGCGTGGGCTGCGAAACCTTGAGCTGCAGTGCGGCGCGCGTCAGCGAGCCGTGCTCCACGACCGCAGCAAAGTAGCGGACATCGCGTAGATCGACATTCATCACGTGGATTCATCGAATCTACAAAAACGTTTCATTGGATCAATAGCAAATCGACCCCTAGCTTGGAGACATGGGCAAGTCTCTCTTTACCAAGGTCTGGGAAGCGCACACCGTCCGCACGTTGCCGGATGGTCGCACTCAGCTCTTCATCGGGCTGCACCTCATCCACGAGGTCACCTCCCCGCAAGCGTTCGGCATGATGCGCGACCTCGGCCTCGGCGTCGCGCACCCCGAGCGCACCTTCGCCACGGTCGACCACATCATCCCGACGGCCAAGGACGCGCGACTGCGCCCCTTCCGCGACAACCTCGCCGAGCAGATGACCGTGGAGCTGACCGAGAGCTGCCGCCGCTTCGGGATCCGCTTCTTCCACGAGAACAGCGGCAACCAGGGCATCGTGCACGTGGTCGGCCCCGAGCAAGGGCTCACCCAGCCCGGCATGACCGTGTGCTGCGGCGACTCGCACACCTCGACCCATGGCGCGCTCGGCGCGGTCGCCTTTGGCATCGGCACGAGCCAGGTTCGCGACGTGCTGAGCACGCAGACCTTGGCGATGGCCCCGCTCAAGGTGCGCCGCATCGAGGTCGAGGGCGTGCTCGGCGTCGGCGTCTACGCCAAGGACGTGATCCTCCACATCATCCGCACGCTCGGCGTCCATGGCGGCACCGGCTTCGCGTACGAGTTTGCCGGCGGCACCATCGAGGCGATGTCGATGGAGGAGCGCATGACGCTCTGCAACATGTCGATCGAGGGCGGCGCGCGCGTCGGCTACGTCAATCCCGACGAGACCACGTTCGAGTACCTGAAGGGCAAGCCCTACGCCCCACACGGCGAGGACTGGGAGCGCGCGGTGAGCTACTGGCGCTCCATCGCCTCCGACGGCGACGCGCAGTACGACGACGTGGTCCGCATCGACGCGCGCGAGATCGCGCCGAGCCTCACGTGGGGCGTCAACCCCGGCCAGGTGATCGCCATCGACGAGGCCGTGCCCTCCCCCGACGCCGTGCCGGAGGGCGAGCGGCCCAACGTGGTCGACGCGCTCAAGTACATGAAGCTCGAGGGCGGCAAGCCCATCAAGGGTCAGAAGGTCGACGTGACCTTCATCGGCAGCTGCACCAACAGCCGCCTCTCCGATCTGCGCGAGGTGGCCAAGCACGTGCGCGGCAAGCGCGTCGCGAGCGGTGTCAAGGCGCTGGTCGTGCCCGGCTCGCAGCGCGTCAAGGAGGCGGCGGAAGCCGAGGGACTCGACGACGTATTTCGCGAGGCCGGGTTCGAGTGGCGCGAGCCCGGCTGCTCCATGTGCCTCGGTATGAACCCCGACAAGCTGGTTGGCGATCAGCTCTGCGCGAGCTCTTCCAACCGCAACTTCAAGGGGCGCATGGGCAGCCCAGACGGTCGCACCGTCTTGATGAGCCCCGTCATGGTGGCGGCGGCAGCCATCCGCGGTGAGCTCGCCGACGCACGCGAAGTCTTCGCATTGAAGGGAACCTGACCATGGCACTCGCCGAGATCAAGCAAGTCCGAGGTCGCGCCGTGTACATCCCGGGCGACGACATCGACACCGACCAGATCATGCCTGCGCGCTTCTTGATGAGCGTCAGCTTCGACGGCCTCGGCAAGGCGCTGTTCTACGACGCGCGCTTCGGCCGCGACGGAGCGAGCAAGGGCCACCCGCTCGACGATCCGCGCCACCAGGGCGCGACCATCGTGCTCGCCAACCAGAACTTCGGCTGTGGCAGCTCCCGTGAGCACGCCCCGCAGGGCTTTCACAAGGCGGGCTTTCGCGCGATCGTCGCCGAGAGCTTCGCCGAGATCTTCTTCGGGAACTCGACCACGCTCGGCATCCCTTGCGTGAGCCTCCCCCACGACCAGATCGAAGCGCTCGCACGCGCGGTGCGCGACGACCCGTCGCTCGAGCTCACGGTCGACCTCGAGCGACTCGAGGTGCGCGCCGGCGAGGCCGTGTATCCCTGCCAGATCAAGCCGAGCGCGCGCGACGGCCTGCTGCGCGGCGAGTGGGATCCCATAGCGCAGCTGCTGGAGGGGCAAGCGCAAGCGAGCGCCCTCAAGGACAAGCTCCCCTACACGAGCTGGTAGCAACGCGTTACCTTGCGCGCTCGGGGCGGCTCACGCGCCGAAAAGCAGGCCATGCCCCACCTGATCTCGCGCAAGAAACGCATCTATCCCGTGCTCGAGCCGTTCGCCGCGTACTTGGCGCAGTACGATCGCGGCCTCGAGCTGCCGGTGCGCTACGACGAGCTGCTGCGCTACGAGCAGGCGATCCCGCTCTACGACAAGGCGGGGCGCGACACGCTCTGGGTGAGCGTCCTCTACTCGGCGCAAGAGCAGAGCGAGGTGCTCGACGGCCTGATGCGCATCTACGCGCAGATGAAGGCGGGCGGCGACCTCGAGGCGCTCGACCACCTCGCGGTCGACCGCGTCGACCTCTGTACCTACGGCAATACGCAGCCGTTTCGCATTCGTGTCGTCAACACGCTGAACGACAACTTCGACTACTTCTATGTGAAGCGCGCGGACGCCTCGCGCCTGTACGGGCTCGAGCTCGAGCACATCCTCTCGCCCAATGCGATTGGCTTTCTGTACGACCGCGACACGCTGGTCGAGGAGCACATCTCGGGCATCCCGGGCAACATGTTCATCCGCAGCTACCTGAGCGACCGCCACCTCGACGAGGTGCGGCTCGCGAAGGAGTTCGTGAAGTTCAACGAGCGCTGCTTCGTGCGGCTGCTCGGCGACATGCACTCGGCCAACTTCGTCATCGACATCACGCCCGACTTCGAAGAGACCTCGTACCGCATCCGCGCCATCGACTTCGATCAGCAGAGCTACGAGGGCAAGCGTCAGGTCTACCTGCCGCAGTACTTCAAGCAGAACAACCCCATCATCTTCCTCGGCATCAAGTGCATGTCGCGCGAGACGGTGCGTCAGTATCAGCTCGAAGAGCGCTCGCTGATTCGCCGCCGTGTGAAGTCGGCGAGCCATCGGCTGAACGACCTCCTGGCAGCGATGACCAGCGACGAGATCGCGCCGCACGAGCACGTCGCACAGCTGAGCAAGGAGCTCGGCGAGTACTACGGGACCTCCACGTTCCTGCGCTGCAGACGCATGGGGGAGCTCGTGAGTGAGCAGCTCGCCAGACTCGACCTACCGCACACCGGACTCTGAAGGACCCACCCATGGCAGTTCTGCACGGCGACAATCCGATGACCGCGCTGGTGATGGTGGGGCTGCCCGCACGCGGCAAGACCTACGTGGCGCGCAAGATCCTGCGCTACCTCAACTGGCTCGGCCACACGACCACGCTGTTCAACGTCGGCAACTATCGGCGCGAGCACGTGGGCAGCCAGCAGAGCCACGACTTCTTCGATCCGAACAACGTCGAGGGCGTTCGGCAGCGAACGCACATGGCGCTGATGGCGCTCGACGACATGGTGAAGTGGTTCGGCGAGGGCGGCGAGGTCGCCATCTACGACGCGACCAACAGCACCCAGGAGCGGCGCGCCTTGATAGCGAGCCGCTGCGAGCGCGAGGGCGTGCGCGTGATCTTCATCGAGTCGATCTGCGATGAGGCCACCGTCGAGGCCAACGTACGCGCGACCAAGCTCGACTCGCCCGACTACGTCGGCGTCGATCCCGATCTCGCGGTGCAAGACTTCCACGCACGCATCGAGCACTACGCGCGCGCCTACGAGCCGGTCCACGAGGACGAGGGCAGCTACATCAAGCTCATCAACGTGGGGCGCCAGGTGATCGTGAACCAGATCACAGGCTACCTGCCGTCGCGTCTGGTCTCGTTCCTGGTCAACATCCACAACGTGCCGCGCCCCATCTGGCTCACGCGCCACGGCCAGGCCGAGAACAACGCGGTCGGGCGCATCGGCGGCAACACGCACCTCTCGGAGGTGGGGTGCCAGTACGCGGCGAACCTCAAGCGCTTCTACGATCAGCGCATCGCGACGGCCGGCGACATCGAGGTGTGGACCAGCACACTCGTGCGCACCCACGAGACCGCCGCGATCCTCGGCCATCAAACGCTGCAGTGGCGAGCGCTCAGCGAGATCGAGGCGGGCGTCTGCGACGGCCTCACATATGCGGAGATCCGGGAGCGTTATCCGAACGAATGGCGGGCGCGCTCGCGAGACAAGCTCACGTACCGCTATCCGCAGGGTGAGAGCTACATGGACGTGATCCAGCGCGTGGAGCCCGTGGTGCTGGAGCTGGAGCGCCAGCGCCGTCCCGTGTTGGTGATAAGCCACCAGGCTGTCCTGCGTGCGATCTACGGCTATCTCATGGGGCGAGAACCCGAAGAAATCCCACACCTGAGCATTCCACTGCACACGGTCCTCGAGCTGACGCCCAAGGCATATGGCTGTGCCGAGCAGCGCTTCCCACTCGGTCCCCTGCTCTCGGCGCAAGCCGGTCCCTCGAGCTGAGTCGCAGAAAAACCGCGGCGTCGGGCCTCGCCCTACGCGCGTCGATGTGCGCTTCGAAAGCGTCGCAATCGCCCACGCTCCCCTTTATGCTGTTGAGCATGTCTGCGAGTGAACTGCGACCGCGCTCGATACCCCGCAACGTACCGCTCGAGTCGCCGATCGATCTGACCGAGCTATTCCGTCTCGGCGACACGGCATCCGGTGATACGTCGCGCCACTTCGTGCACGACATCATCGAGCTCTTCCTGACGCTGACACCCGACATCTACGGCACCGCGCGCGCTGCGTTCGCCGATGGCGATGCGCAGTCGGTCGCGCGTGCCGCACACAAGCTCAAGTCGCAAGCGGCGTACTTCGGCGCGCGGCGCATGGTCAACGTGTGCAAGCAGATCGAGCAGCACGGCTACGCCGGTGAGCTGTCGCGCTGCGAGCGGCTGCTCGACGACCTCGAAGACGAGCTCGATCGCGTCGTGGCCGCGCTGCAGCCGCACCGCTTCGAGGAGCCGCCCGCGCCCTGAGCTTGCGAGCGCGCAGCCGAGACCTCGACGGACGGTCGAGCGACTCCAGCAACGCACGCGAAACCTGGGCGATGCGCTATAAGCGAAGCCAATGAAGGAGCGTCTCGTCCGCGGTACGAACGTCGGGAGCGTCTTGCGCGTCCTGCGCTCGCATCGGCGTACCAAGCCGCTTCCCGAGCTCGGCGACTGGGAGCAGGACCTCATGCGCAAGCGCGTCGCTCCCTCCACCTGGTACTCGCTGAAGGTGTTCGACAGCCGGCTGCAGATCGTCCATCGCTTCGTCTTCGATGGCAGCGAGATCGCCGCGCAGAACATGGGTCGCTCGTACGCCAAGGCGCGGCTGCAGGTGATTCCACTCCCCGACGTGCTGCTCGCGGTCGGCGAGCCGCTCGAGACACTCGCGCGCTTCGCTGCGCAGTGGCGCGAGCAGTACAACTTCGGCGAGGTCAGCGTCACGCCGCTCGCCCTGCACGAAGGCGAGCACGGCGCGCGCATCCGCATCACGGGCTACCCGGACATGTCCGCGACGCACGGCCACGCGATCATCGGCTTTACGCTGGAGCTCGCCGAGCGTGCGGGGGCCAAGGCCCCTGCCCTGCAGATCGAAGAGCGCCCGTGGATGCACAACAACGTACTTTGCTACGCGCTGCGCTGGAGCCACTGAGGCGCGCTAGAGCTCAGCCAGCGAAGCGCGAGATCAGGTCGGCGAGCCGCGGCACCGCCTGCTCCACGTGCTTCTGCGCCGTGGGACGAAGCTTCTCGTAGCCCTTCTTGAGCGTTCCGCCCGACTCGTTCGCAGCACGCTGGTCGGTGATCGACAGCAGCGCGTTGGCCGCGTCGGCGCTCTTGGTCGCCAGATACGAGCGCAGGTCGACGCCCTGCTGCTTCGCCTGCTGATAGAAGGGCTCGAGCGCGTCGAGGAAGTCGTTCGCCAGGTTGTCGAGGATCTTGTGCAGCATGCCGGGCGCGAGCCCCTTGGTCATCGCGTAGGCCGCTTTGATCGCCATGCCACCGAGGCCGCCCTTGTCACCGACTTCGGCGTCGACGACGTGGAGGGCGTCTTCGATCAGTTGCTTCCGCTTGCTCGGTTCGCTCGCCAGCTCCCGCAATGTCCCCATGTCTGCTCCGTGGAAGGTGTGATTGGCAGGTATCGCACCTCAGCGCGACGCCGCAACCGTGCCTGTGCGCGAGCGGCGACGTGGCGCGGCCCAAGCGCAGATGGGACAGGACAGCGGCTCGTGGCGCAGCGCGGGGCAGTGCTCGCGCCCGAAGTAGATGATCTGCAGGTGCAGCGCGTTCCAATGCTCGGGTGCATAGAGCCGCTTCAGGTCGTGCTCGGTGCGCACGACGTTCGAGCCGCCCGAGAGCCCCCAGCGCGCGGCCAGCCGGTGGATGTGCGTGTCGACGGGAAACGCCGGTACACCAAACGCTTGCGCCATCACCACGCTCGCCGTCTTGTGGCCCACGCCGGGCAGCGCCTCGAGCGCGCCGAGCTCCCTCGGCACCTGGCCTCCGTGGCGCTCGAGCAGCAAGCGGGCGAGCGCGGCGAGGTTACGCGCCTTCGTGGGTGCAAGCCCACATGTTCGGATGAAGCCCAAGATCTCGTCGACGCTCAGACGGCTGAGCGCCTCGGCCGTGGGCGCGCGGGCGAACAGCGCCGGCGTCACCAGGTTCACGCGCGCATCGGTGGTCTGTGCCGAGAGCAAGACCGCCACGAGCAGCGTGAACGCATCGGCATGGACCAGAGGTATGGGCGGCTCGGGATAGAGGCGGGATAGCTGCTCGCGTATGCGCTCCGCCTTCTCGTGCTTCTTCATCGAGCCTTTCTTTACATCGTTCGGATATGATCGCGAGTCTCATGCCGGCCACGCTGTTCGCACGCGCACGTCCGGCCGCCCTCCTGAGCGTCGGCGCGCTTCGCACGACGCTGCTCGTGTGCCTGGGCTACGTCGCGCTGCTGGCCATCGCCAACGCTGCCTTCGGCGCGCTGCCCTGGCCGTGGCTCGCCGTTCCGGTGCTGTTCGCCGCGGCCGTGCACGGGCTTCGTGGCGCCGCCCTGACGGGTAGCGCGCTGATGAGCGCGACGCTCCTCATCGCCCTCCTGCGTGCGGGGCACGAGTCGCCGCTCGCGCTGCTTGCGATGATGCTGCCGGTGGCGCTCGCGGGCCTCGCCCTCGGCCATGCGCGCGACCGCTCGAAGCGCGAGCGTGAGCGGATCCGCGCGGGCAGCGAGCGCCACGAGTTCGCCGCGCAAGGGGCGGGCGATGGACTGTTCGAGTGGTCGCTCGACAGCAAGCACATGTACTACTCGGGAGCGTTCGCGACGCTGCTCGGCTACGCGCCCGAGGAGCTCGGCGACACCGCCGACGAGGGGTTTGCCCGCGTGCATCGCGACGACCTCGCCGCCCTGCGTGGCGACATCGACGACCACCTCGCCGGCAAGACGGCTCGCTTCGAGAACGAGCACCGCATGCGGCGCAAGGATGGGTCGTGGCTCTGGGTGCTTGCCCGCGGTAGCGCCGCACGGGATGGCGAGGGGCGAGCCGTGCGCCTCGCGGGCTGGATCACCGACATCCACGACCGCAAGCGCTCGCAAGACCAGCTGCGCCACCACGCCTTCCACGACCCGCTGACCGGACTGCCCAACCGCGCGCTGTTCATGGATCGGCTCTCGCACGCCCTCGCCCGCGCGCGCCGCAACGACAGCCACCACTTCGCCATCGTCCTGCTCGATCTGGACCGCTTCAAGCTGGTGAACGACAGCCTCGGCCACGTGGCCGGCGACGAACTGTTGGTGTCGGTCGGCCAGCGGCTCGAGAGCTGCCTGCGCCCGGGCGACACGGTGGCGCGCCTGGGCGGCGACGAGTTCATGCTGCTGCTCGAAGACGTGCGCGACGCGGAAGACGCGCACACCGTCGCCGAGCGCATCCAGCGCGCACTGTCGCTGCCCTTGCCGCTCGGCGGCCACGACGTGATAGCCAGTGCGAGCATCGGCATTGCGGTCGGCGACGGCAGCATCAGCGAGCCGCACGAGCTGCTGCGCGACGCCGACACCGCCATGTACGAGGCCAAGTCGCGCGGTAGCGGGCAGCTCGTGAGCTTCGACGCGCGCATGCACGACCGCGCCGTCGAGCGGCTCAAGCTCGAGAGCGCGCTACGCTCGGCCATCACGCGTGGGGAGCTGTCGGTCTACTACCAGCCGATCTTCGACCTGAAGAGCCGCGAGATCCTCGGCTTCGAGGCGCTCGCGCGCTGGCGCCACCCGACGCTCGGCTACATCGCACCGGTCCGCTTCATCCCGCTCGCGGAGGAGACGGGCCTGATTGCGGAGATCGGCGCCTGGGTACTGACCGAGGCGGCGACGCACGCGCGCCGCTTGCAGCAGCTGTTTCCCGAGCGCGCGCCGCTGTCGATGCACGTGAACATGTCGGTGCGCCAGATGCAGCAGGATCCCGGCCTGCTCGACCGCGTGGACGCCGCGCTCGCCGCCACCCAGCTGCCGCCCGAGCTACTCACCGTCGAGATCACCGAGTCGGTCATCATGGAGGACTCGGAGAAGGGCGAGCGGCTGCTCGGTGCGCTGCGCAAGCGCGGCATTCGCATCTGCATGGACGACTTCGGCACCGGCTATTCGTCGCTCAGCTACCTGCACCGCTTCCGTGTCGACAGCCTCAAGATCGACATCTCGTTCGTGCGCAACCTGACCGAGCCGCATGGGCGCGCCGAGATCGTCCGCACCATCCTCACGCTGGCCAAGACGCTCGGCCTCGCGGTGGTGGCGGAGGGCATCGAGACGCGCGAGCAGCTCGCCCGCTTGATCGAGCTCGGCTGCGTGGAGGGGCAAGGCTTTCTCTTCTCGCCGCCCGTGGACGCCAGCACCACCGAGTCGCTGCTTCGCCATCCACCTCACTGGTAAATCGCGGCGCCACGCTTCGCCGCGCAGTTGCGCGCTATAGTCGAGAGATGTCTGCCGAGGACCGCCGGCGCTTCCCTCGCCTCGATGTGCCGGTTTTTTACCGGCCCGCTCGCCTGTTCGGTCCGCGCCAGATTGCCCGCGACGTGAGTCGTGGCGGCATCAAGGTCTACACCGACGATCCGTTCGTCGTGGGCACGCGCCTGGAGATCGAGCTATTTCTGCGCGACGGCGAGTCGCTCACCATCGATGTGCGGGTCGCCTGGGTGCGCGAGCTCAGCGGCCAAGACGCACACTACGAGGCCGGTCTCGAGTTTCTCGCGATGGACGAACCGCGTATCGTGCTGCTCGAGCGCTGCATCGCCGAGTACAAAGTCTGAGCCGCGAGCCTGCCCTCCAGCCCTACGGAGACCGCGGCCCAGCGCATCAAAAGTGCATAATGAATGATGAAGTCAGAGCTGGCCCATTTGACGTCGCCGTAGCGGGCCCTGTACCGTGAGTGCGGGCAGGCTCGTACGGGAGGCAGGGTTGGCCGGGATCCGCGTCAAGTTCTGGGGGGTACGCGGCAGTGTGCCGGTGCCTGGCACGCACACCTCCGGTATCGGAGGCAACACGAGCTGCGTCGAGGTGCGCTGCGGCGACGAGCTGCTCGTGTTCGATGGCGGCACGGGGCTGCGTCTGCTCGGCAAGTCGCTGGCGCCCGAGATGCCTCTCACCCTGCATCTGTTCTTCAGCCACGTGCACTGGGACCACATCCAGGGCTTTCCGTTCTTCGGTCCCGCCTTCGTGCCCGGCAACACGATCCACATGTACGGCGGTGCCCAGGTCGCAGGTCGCGTGGAGAGCGCCATGGTCGGCCAGATGGAGAGCCCGAGCTTTCCGGTGCGGCTCGAGCAGCTGCCCGCGACGCTACGCTTTCACGACCTGCATGCAGGGGCCGTCGTCGAGCTCGAGGGCGACACACGCGTGCGCTGCGCCGCGGGCAACCATCCCGGCGGCGTGCTCGCCTATCGCGTGGAGCACCGTGGACGCTCGGTCGTGTACATGACCGACCACGAGCCCGAAGACGGAGAGCAGCCCGAGGGCATGGTCGAGCTCTGTCGCGGGGCGGATGTGCTCATCTACGACTGCATGTACACGCCCGAAGAGTATCGGGGCGAAAAGGATGGCGTCTCTCGGCTCGGCTGGGGCCACTCGACCTTCGAGGCGGGCGCGGCCCTCGCTCGGAGCGCCAAGGTCGGCGAGCTCTTGCTGTTCCACCACGACCCGGACCAGAGCGACCGCGAAGTGGCCGACAAGGTCGAGCGCACGCAGAAGCTGTTTCCGAGCAGCCGCGCAGCGTACGAGGGGCTCGAGATTCCGCTCGCGCCGATCGCCGTCACCAAGAAGAAGCGACAGCCGTAGCGCAGGCGTCCTCGAGCGAGGCCGCGTCAGTCGTCGTCGGTGCGACCGCCG
>Ga0190275_10002939_pt1 | contig 12103 bp, 9 predicted proteins | sample Popmic550T_FD_133745 | JGI IMG/M metagenome (GOLD analysis project Ga0190275, IMG submission 133745) | Populus adjacent soil microbial communities from riparian zone of Yellowstone River, Montana, USA - 550 T | ecosystem: Environmental > Terrestrial > Soil > Riparian zone > Trees stand | place... | reverse complement strand
TGGATGTGGGGTATTTAAGTGAATAGTGGTTCTAAGTCAGGGCATCTTAGAATGCACCATTTTGATTAAGCCATGGTCAGCAGTGTCAACTGCTAGAAATTATCGGCAAGGTACCCGCAGCATCTTATTTCTTGTGCATGGTGCAAAGTGTCCTCCAATGGTTGTAACAAGTGAAAATGGCCCCAAAACGCAATTTGGATAATTCTGCTAGTAGATAAAATTCTCCTCAGATGCGATCTCTGCTGCATCTGGAGCGTTGGCAAGAATAGCCGCTGTAAACAAGAGGAAAACATTTAGCAGGTTTGCTGATATTACTTTCATCAGTTTTAAAAAAAAAGATGAGAATTTATCGGATAGATGATGAATTCTTACATTTTTTGAACATGGGTATTCGTGAATAATTTTTAATAAATGTGAGTATAAATAGTTAAAATTTTTAAATAAATGATGAATTCTTACAGTAAATATCTTTAGTCTTTGATATGAAGTCTACGTTTATTAAAAGTTACCTGCCTAAACACCCCACGGTCTACAGTTTTAATAGCTAGTGCTGTCTGAGTAGAAAGACGATAATTTTTGAACGGGCGATATTGTTAAACGAGCAATACCATGTCTATATCCAAAATCCATGTCCGTCCTACCCGCCGCATTTCACACCTCCGCCTTACCCCTCTATTTCGAAAAGATCTGTCAGAGATACCTCCACAAGCGAGCAGACCAAGGGTATATTGTGGTGCGCGGTTGTTTGGAAGTTGACAACCCCAAGGTGCCCAACGCTCCTCCCGTCCAAGTATATCCTGCACGCTCTCTGCTTCACAAACAGCGCGTGGTCTTCTTCTTTATACGTCACGCACATCCCTGCCCACTTCATCACCACGTCGAACGCCTCCTGCAGAGTCTCCAGCCCGCTTGTCGCCCCTGCAATACACATGCACATTCTCTTTTCATTTCTAACGCCAATATCGCTCTTATCAAGCTTTCCAACGTCAGAGATTTCAAAAATCTTTATCGGAAGCTGGTGGTGCTGGTTAGACGAAACACACTTGAGCACAGACGGCGCAAGGTCCTGTCTCAGAACCTCGCACTCGCTGCTCTTTGGGTTTCTCACCTGAATGTGCTCCTTTGGAGAAAACCCCGTGTAGTCCTCTTTCGAAAGCAGTGCCATGTTATACATCTCCGTGTATCCCACAATCGCGCATTCTCTTCGGATCTCGTCCGCTCTCTTGTTAAACGGGTGCTCCTGCCCCACCGAATACGAAGAAGAGGATATTTTCGGAAAGTTGTTGTACCCGTGCGCTATTGCCAAGTCCTCCACCAGATCGCAGAGGTGCAGCACGTCCGGGCGGAGCCTCGACGGGTACACCAGAAGCGACCAGCGCTCCCCTTCCTCCACGACCTTAACGGCATGCATCATTTTCTCGAGATAGGCCCTTGCAACGTCTGCGCTGATGTCCAGCCCAAGCTCTTTTTTCACGTTTTCTGACGTAACCGTGTACGTCTCTTTTTCTGTTTCTTTGCACTCCGTGTTGAACTCTTCTATTTCAGCTCCTTCTTTCGAAAAGTGGTGCTGGAGAAGGTACATCGCCGTGTTGATTCTCGGAATGTCCGTTCCCGTCACGTCTATCAGCAGGTTTTTTGTTTCCGGCGTGATTTTTGTCGACTCGCCGTTGATAAGCGGGGGCACAGAAAGAATCGTTCCTTTTGCGTCCTGCAGCACCGGAACCGCTCCGTTTTCTCTGTTAAGATTCACGTACTCTTTTAGCTTTGGGTCTGTTTTGTACAGCTCCGCTAGCTCGGCTCTGGTAAACTCTTTCTTCTGACTTAGCGGCACGAACTTGATGGCGCTTTCGCTAACTGCTGCGTACGTGTACGGCCTGCTGGTCTTGTCGTAGTCGTAGGTTCCGATCGCCACAAGGGTCCTGTTCAGCCCGAGCCCCTGGTGCAGCTTATCTTGGAAATCTATCAGGTCCTGGTATTTTCCGTTAGAAAGATCAACGTTTTTCAAAATAGCCAGCTTTATGTACGGCCTCGTTGCGGGCCTCTTTCCGAGAACCTCTTCTCCGTTGGTTTTTCTGTTTAGTGTTTTCTGCTTCCTATTTTGCATGTACGAAGACACGCCATGTGCTAGGCCTTGCAGGCACAGGAGGTCGTATCTGTTTGCTGGTATTTCGACTTTGTAATGGATTTTTCCGTTTTCTTCGAAGACATCGTCTAATTCGAGACCGAAATCGAAAAGAACCTGCTCGGCCTCTTCGTCGCTGAGTTTCCGGCCTATTTCCCTCAGAAATTCTTCCTTCTGCACATAAATGGATGGCATGGGATAGAAGAAATTAAATTTAAAATACGCAGGTAGGTGAGGTGAGTAGGTGTGAATGGATTGGTAGGTGAGGTGGGTAGGTGTGAATGGATGGGTAGGTAAGGTAGTGTGGGTATGGATTGGCAGGCGAGGTGGTATACATGGATGGATATGTGCCATATGTCTTTATGTGGAAATAGATGTGCTAAATATCAAAAGCACAGAGGTAGGAGGATGAGTATCCTCTCAGATATAAAATAAAGCGTAACTATTGCTGACAATAAAGCGCAACTAGTGCTAACAAAAGATATTTACTGTAAGAATTATTCGGTAAAATACCCCTCGGTCTACAATTTCATCCAATACTCACCGTCACCACTTCCTGCCCATCAAATCGACCTGCGCATCACAACTACTCACCTCTCACCTACCCGCCACAGCTACCCCTTGATTGGGCGATTTCCGCCCGTATAAAAAGTTGCATTTTTTTTATGCCATGGATAGAGGAGGGTTGAGCCCGGGTCTGTCTCTGATCTACTTCGTGCTGATGTGCGGAGGGTTTCTTCTTGTTCTGGGCGCGTTCTTGATCGTTGGGGGAGCCATCGGACGAACGGTAAAAAGATTTAGGAGAATAAGACCGAAGCTTGGACACAAAGAGGTCCAGAATGTGCTGAGAACGCAGAAGCTTGTCTGTTTGCAGAACCTGAACCTTTCAAAGTTCCCCATTCTAAAAGAGCCGTCGGAGGTCGAGTATCTGTACCTTGACAACAACTACATTGAAGAGATACCGCGGGACCTTAACAGGCTCCATCCGAAGCTGAAGATTCTCTCGCTCAGAAACAACTGCATTGACATACAGGCGCCCAGAGAAATAGCGCATAAAAAGCTGGAGCACCTGGACCTGTCGAAGAACAAGCCGTACGAGTGGAAGTATTTCGCCTTTTTCGAAGAGCTGAGAAAAGACGTTATTTGCGTATGGGCTGCAAAAAAGATAGAGCTCGCAGCCGCGAAGCTGAACATGAAGGAAAAGCCAGCGGAAGTAGCGCCCCAAAAAGAGCGGAAGGAAAAGATCACGCCGGTCAACATTCGAATTGCGATGCCAGAGCTGAAGTCGCTGATGGTAAACGACACCCGAGGAAAGGGCGTTGACCCGGACTTTCTCTCGGGGTGTTCAGAACTCGAAAAACTCGAGATAAAAAACACAGAAATGATGTACGGCAGCAAGCTGATAGAGTTCTTGCACCGGATGAAGAACCTGCAGCACCTTGAGATCTCGGTCTGTTTGAAAAGCGACTTTGTAGAGCGAAAAGACGAAGTGGCGAGCGAAGAGCTCGTGCAGAGACACTTTCCCAGGCTGGTCACGTTTGGAATATACGCAAGGGACGAAAAAGTCGTTGAAGACCTGCTGGAAATGATGTTCGCGCAGGAAAAAAACAGCTTGAAAGAGCTGAAAATGCCTTATGTCCAGATCGGGAAGCTTCCCAAACGGCTGCTTATGAACCTTTGCGAGCTGGAAAACCTCGTGTGCTCTGTGAAAGACTCGTTTCTGCTGGAGGAGCTGTACATTCCGCAGAGCCTGCGAAGGCTGACGCTTGTCGCGTCCCTTCCAAAGTCTGCGTTCACGCTGGTAAATCTGAGGTTCTTTTTGTACCTGGAGGAGATATCTTTCATGAACAGCAGCTACAGCCAGATGCTGGAAGAGGACGCGTTTAAGGAAGAGCCGCTGAAATACGAAATAGACCTGTCGCAGAAGAGGAAAGAGGGGTACGCGGCGTTCGCATCGCAGGTCTCTTCGTTTATGAGGCCTGTGTCGCTGATCGTGTTTGCAGAGAGGCCGGAAAGCGTGTACGAGGGGTTCAAGGGCGTGAGAAAAAACAAGAAAATCGTGTCAGTAGAGATCGTGATGTACGGAGATACGTGCGGGCGGGAGAGGGAGATGAAAACGATCGATCTTTCGTGTTTTGAGTGTCTGAGGAGCCTGAAGATCCGGCAGAGAATCGGAAACAGCAAAATCTGGTTCTACGTGAAAATGCACCCGGAGACCAGGCTGGAAGTGGAGCTCTCGCGAATAGCGATGAACACAGAGCACGTGTACGGGTTTTTGAAGGGCATCAACAAGAACATCGTCTCGATTTCGCTGAAAAACTGCCTGAACGTGCAGAACATGATATTTCCAGAAATGGTAAACCTGAAAAATTTGAAGATCAAGTCTCTTTCGGGAGGCTCTGCAGATAGGGCGGCTTTGGGAGCGGAAACCGAAGACAACCAGAACAGCATAGACTCCTCGATTGTCCAGAACATCCCCGATCCAGAGATGCACAGCTACTTTATTTTAGAAGATCCAAGCAGGCACAAACAAAAAGACGCAGATCTAGACGCAGGAGCTGACGCGGATGGAGCTGTAAAGAAAAAGTTACAGTTGTAAATTATGGGCAGAGTGTGGAGATATCTAGAGTGTGGACATGTAGGTAGTGTATGGACATATGGGTAGATTATATAGATATAGGTAGATTATGGACATATGATCAGTGCATGGAAATATGATTAGTCTATGTATATATGCCTAACTGCTACATCCTAGTATGCCTATACCCCATCTACATCCTCTGCCCCATCTGCCTACCCGTACCGAACTGTAAATAAAACCCCAAGAATACTGTACACACTCGATAGTGCTGACTATCCGAGAGCACTTACCTCTCGCCATAGAAGAAGAAATTTTTGTTTGTTTGCATGCACGAAGAAACCGGAATTATTAGCTACGTCCACGGCAACAAGAACCAGCTTATGAAAATCGAGGACTACAGAAGACTTAAAAACTGCACAACCATCGAGGACCTGAAGGAAAAGCTCCAAACATCCCCTCTCTACGGAAAAGACTTTCTCGACGAGTCGCAAATCACGCTCAAATCGTTCAAGCAGATACTCTACAAATGCCTCCAGGAGCAGATCAACACCGCATTAGCGTTCTCCACTAAGATGTCGAGGCAGCTTGTCGACTTCTACCTCGAGTACTTCCAAATAAGCAACTTCATATACCTCTGGGCGTGCAAACAGGAAAACCCGAAGAGCCTGGAGGGAAGCCTGAAGCTGCACCCGCTAGGCATGTACAACGGGCTTAACTTCGTCAAAGTAACGCAGAGCACGGAAGACACGTGGAAATACTGCCTGGAAAACACGCCGCTGCAAAGGTACATGGCAGGGCTCACACACGAACTTCTCAAAGAGGATATCCAGTACATAATGAACATATTTCTGAAGAGGTACATAGAGATGCTCTACCAGTTCTCAGTGGAAAACAGCTTATGTCTGCAGGAGCTGATGCTTTTCGAAGGGGACAAGCGAATTATCGAAGTGCTGCACTCGACGGTGGGAACGACTGTGCCGGTGAGAGACAAGACGGTGCTGTTTCCAGAGTGCACGACGTTTTCGCAAATGCAGAAGACGCACCTCCTGGCGTGCAAGAGCGTAGAGGAGCTGACAAGCGCGCTGAGCTCGCACCAGAGGTACCGAAGCGTTATAGGAAGCGAGATGGGCGTGGAAGACGCGCTTAGGAGAGAAGAGATAAGAATATGCAAGAGGTCGTTTTTGTACTACGACGATCCAAGTGTGGTGTACACGCAGCTGAAGCTACAGGAGCTGGAGATTGTGAACCTGACATTCCTTGCAGACTGCATTTCGCAGGGAAGAACAGGGAGCATAAACGAAATTCTCGACATTGAAGAGAGTCAAAAGTGACAGGGGCAGGATAGGCAGGGATGGTGAGGTGGATAGATGAGAAGGTAGATAGATGAGGTGGATAGATGAGGTGGATAGATAAGATGGACAGTGCTGTCGGCTGCAATGGCAGTCTAAATATTACCAACCATTGATTGAGATACTAATGTTGGTAACAAGATATTCGGTGTTGGCAATACCAATGACCATAACAAGATATGCAACGCTGGCAACACTCATTCTGCTGAATACCTTTAGATTTGTCGTTTGTACTAGTTACTGTTTATTAAACCATTATGCCTGACAAGATATCCCTGCGCTTACAAAACATTACACCTGATAAGATATCTTACAGACAAAAAACAGTATAATACTAACTAACCGATTACACTATTGCGTCACCTTACCACCCATCCACTTGCCCTACCTATCCAGTCTACTCCAGCTATGTACTAGCTAATTTTTCTTCTTCTGCCTCTTGTTTTCTGTTGCTCTTTTATCTTTTGCTGATATAGAATAAAAACCGTTAGTGGGACAGTAAAACTGAAGAAAAATTCGATAACGAAGACAATTTCGAATCTGGTTCTGTTTGTAAAGAGCTTTGCCGCTGCGATACTTGCAGATGCGCAAAACAACCTTCCGGCTATTGCGCTATTTAAATTTCTGTGTTTGATTTTTCTAAGTAGAAAAGAAGAGACAAGCGAGTAGATCAGCATGCCGTTAGCCGTGGATTTATGCCGGAGGTGTCCTGTCTGCACTAGTCCTGAGAGAAGCCAGAAGAGATAGAGGCTCTCTTGTTCAAGAACAAACGAGAGCGCACAGAACACAGCGCCAAGAATAAAACACAACTCGGAAGATAGGCACGACAGCGCGTTAGAAGCAATAGGAGCAGTGCCGACAAGGTACAAAGCACAAAAAGGAAGAGAATAGTGCTTTTTTTCGAAATACACGTACTTCTTCAAAATAACTGCCACAAGAAGACACAAGAACGAAAAGTATTCGGCATATACAAGAAAAACAGGATAGGTACTTTCAACCCACAGAAGAAAATTCGCCAAAAGAAGAAAGACAGAGAGCTTGTTTGAAAACAGGAAAAGCACCTGCATGTCTTTTCTCGGAAAATACATTCGGGATCTAAATTTATTCTCATTTTAAATTAGCTCGATAGCTCTGCTCATTCATCTGTTTATTAAAGAGATGCGAAAAGATGAACCGTAGTGAAGAAGTACAGCAAGCACTCGCTGGCACTAACAAGAAGCCATGACCAGTGCCGATATTGAGCGTCTCTTAGTTCCAGTATTGATCTACACGATCAACCGGTAGCTGTGGTGGTTGAGAAGGTCCATTCGATGTGCGAATGGGTCAGTGGATTATTATGTCGTGATCGGGTTTAGGACGTTGCACTATGTCGTGATCGGGTTTAGGACATTGCACTACGCCGTGGTAAGCATTATGCCACTGAATTAGACTGCAACACCATCCACACCATCTACCTTCTCTATATTCATTCTGTACGCTACCACGTACCCCTTTTCGAATGCTGGCGGTATGAACATATGGGTTCCTTTTGGCGCGATAAACATCCCTTCTTCCGATACCACCTCCAGTACCTCTCCGCTCTCGCCTTTCACAAGATATATCGGCCCGGAATAGAACGAGAACACTATGAGAAAATCGGACTCTGTGTTAAATGGGTCGTTCAACAGCATGTATCCTCCTTTCTCCACCATAATAACGAGCTCATCAACAGGCGCTCCTTTGAACACTATCAGGTCCAGCGAAATTCTTGTCAGCCCAGTTCCGTTCTCCTCCGGCTCCTTTGCCTTGCAGTAAAGCACGTTCAGCCGCGCCTTCCACTTCAGCTCCGCAAAAACGCTTCTAAACGGCTCCATATCCTCGTAAAACGGAATCTTCATCACTCTTTCGGGCACCTCCACCTCTCCTATCTCGTTATCTGAAAAGAAGAAGTATCTGTTTCTCGTATACTCCAGCTCTGTGCTCTTTGGCGAGTACCCCTTCGATCGCAGCCATCCTGTCAGCGCTTTTCTCTCGCCTCCTGCTGCCTCTACCTCGTGGAACGAAATCGGAGAGACTTCGAACACCACCAACCGGTTCTCCACCGGCTCGATGTACCTGCTGGGGGTGTGTCCGTCGTTTTCATACAGCACCAGTCTTCCATTCGTCTCGGACGCTTCGCCTTCTGGCCGGTTAAGATAGAAGGAAAACGCAAAAACACGCTCATCTAAGCAGTCGTCGTGCGGCAAAAGGAAGTCTCCCTTTTCGTAAAACGACGCAAACAGATCCATCTCTTCGCATTCTGTGGTTTTTCCCGTGTTTTCCAGGTCTTTTTTCATCTCTTCTCTAATCTTCTTCAAAAACATCCCGAACTCTTCCTTATCTTTTAGCTCAGCGGACTGCTGGAACCGGAACAGGTCTGTGTGTTTAGGGAAAAACTCCGTACGGCTGTATTTTTCGCATATTTCCGCAAATACGCGAGGAGGCAGGAAGTTGTCTATAACTCTGTGGTAGAACGGAGAGGCCCGGGACGCGCCGCATTCGCTATCCAGCACATCGCACTCTCTACCGATTATATTCTCTTTACCATCTAGCAGCTCTTCCGCCCTGCTTATCACATCGCTTCCCCTCTTTAATACTTCCCCCCCGGTCGATCCCATAAAATATTTGCGGGCGTTCTGCAATCTTATTGGTGCATTCTCACGGAGTATGCTCCGTACGGGGCAAAGGTATAAATAGAAACGGGTCATACGCTGCATGCCAATACAAGGAGGTGAGCCAAACTACAACAAAGAAGAGAAAAAGCCGGAAGGCGAGCAGAAAAAGGGAACCCTCGAAGATATCAAGGAAAAAAGCAAAGACATGAAGGACAAAGTAGCAGAAAAAGCGAAAGAGACGAAGGAAAAGATCGCGGAAAAAGCAGAAGACGCAAAGAACAAGATCGGAGAGAAAAAAGACCAGCTAAAAGACAAGATGAGTGAAAAAACAGAAGAGATGAAAGAAAAGATGGGAGAGAAAAAAGAGCAGCTAAAAGAAAAAACAGGAGAGATGAAAGAAAAAATTGCTGATAAGAAAGACGAGGCGGTAACAAAAGTGCCCGAAAAAACAGAAGAGGCAAAAAAAGCAACGACAGAAAAAGCCGAAGAGATCAAGAACAAGCTAGCAAAGGCAAACGAGCCAGCAGAGCAGAAAACAGCCGCAAAGCCGCTGAACCCGATTCTTCCGCCCAAGACCGCTCCGACAAGAGCCGAAGAGACTTTTCCGACAAGCAAAATAACCACCGCGAACGAGGTAAAGCCGGCCCCTGTTGCTTCCCAGCCCCAAGTAAAACAGGCGCCTCTTTTTGCGCCTGCTCCATTAGGAAGTACTAACGGCGCTAATTCGATGCCAAGGCCTGCAGCGCAGACCGCCACCCAGATCGAAGGCCCCATTTCGCCAGACGACGAGCCAAACTTCATCATAAGATTCTACAGGAAGATGAAGAACGCAATCAGGTCATTGTGCTGCAGCTCGCCAGAGCAGACAAGTCGGATCGCCTAATAAATCATTTTTGGTTTAGATAGTATGGTTGGGCACTGAGGGGTTTTTTTGTTGCTGTGGAGGCTATTGTAGGGCGCGTTTTTGTGCGGGATTCTGCCGCTGCATTTTACCGTTACATTGGCTGTGGTAGGTCGGTGTATCTTTGGTATGGTAGTTAGATGCCATATTATGGCGACAGTCACGGTGTAGATGTGCCGACGGAGCGGGTGTTAATACAGCAGAAGGGTGCCTCACTAGCTCGTCCTATAGCGGCACACGATAAAACGTTCAATATTAATCTTTATTGAAAAAGGCCTCAGTCGTTAATTATTAAAATCTTCGCACTTTTTCTATCCAGCATCCCAGTGAGGTAAATTAGGCGGCTGCATGTCTTCCTTACGCTTGTGTATTCCCTGCTTCTGCGCTTACGCCTTCACTCTTGTTCAGGAGAAAGACATTTCTGCAACGCTGCTATAGAATTCGATGAACATGTTGTACGCTTGCACGGCAAATTCTGAAATAACTGCAGCTATTTGGCTCAAGTCGATGCTTGTCACGTAATCTTTAAGGGCTTCGTATTTCTCTGCTACGTCGATGCTTGACACGTAGTCTTTTGCAGTGTCGCATTTCTCTGCTATGCCGCTGCTTGATATGTAGTCTTTAACAGCTTCGTATTTCTCTGCTACTTCAATGCTTGACACGTAGTCTTTAACAGCCTCGTATTTCTCTGCTATGCCAATACCTGACACGTAGTCTTTCACAGCTTCGTATTTCTCTGCTACGTCGAGTTTTGACACGTAATCCTTCGCAGCTTCGTAATTTTCTGCCACATCGATGCCTGATATGTAATCTTTCGCAGCTTCGTACTTTTCTGCTACGTCGAGGGTTGATATGTAGTCTTTCGCAGCTTCGCATTTCTCTGCCACGTCGATGTTTGACAGATACTCTATCGCCTCACTTGATTTCGTTTGAATCATTTCCTTAACATCTTCTAGCTCTTTTTGGAATTCCATTCGTAAAAAACAAAAAGTTTTCTATATAAGTTCAACGTCGCAATATTTTTTGTAAAATTTTCATAAAGTCGTTAGCAAAATATTTGCAACACGTCTTTGCCGGGCTAAGGTTTCTCCGAGCTGCTCGCATTTGTTGAAAAGCACCTACAGCAGCAGCCGACCAAAGACGCCCGATAAAACGCGCAGCTGATACTGCCTCTTAATAAAAAGCCTGACCATACGAATCTCGTAACCGCAGCTCTATGCAGCATTTACTGTTTGGCGCTGGTCGTGGCGCGCCGCTAGCACTGGTCTGGAACAGATTTTCGCCCGATGTTTATTAAATTTTATTTTCGGCTGCTCATGCGCTTACAGCAAACAATGCTCATACTTATTGTCCTGTGTTTTTGTCTTGCATTTAAAAAACCTGAAATGGCTGGAGAACTGGAAACAACAAAAGACGAAACAAGCATGTTCTACACGTTTAAAGAGAAGAAAATAGAGGGAAAACTCGTTGATTTCAGCATATACAAAGGAAAAGCGTGCCTCGTTGTCAACACAGCGTGCAACTGCGGGCTTGCCAAAAGCAACTTCGAAACCATCAGAGAAATAAAGAACAAGCATCCGGAAATTGCGATTCTTCTGTTTCCAAGCAGCGTAGATCTCACAATATACATGGTAGAGCAGGAAGAAGCCCAAAAAGAGGAGACAATTCAGAAAATGAAGGAAAACGGAGTGTACGACATATCAACCGTCTTTGAGAAGTGCAAAATAAACGGAAAAGACGGGTCGCACCTGTTTGCGTACCTTTCGAAAGAGGCGCCAGGCCTGTTTGGCACAAAGGCGGTCAAGTGGAACTTCACCAAGTTCCTCGTGTCAAAGACCGGAGACAAGGTGACAAGATTTGGACCGAAGGAGCACTACAGCGACATGAAAAGCGCTTTAGAAGAGAGCGTGTAGGAAAGACGTAAATGTGGCGGAGTAGCTGCTGGATTCGCATGCATCCGCTTTGTACCCATTCGATTAGTCGTCTAGATTAAATGTAATGTTCGAGACACAAATAGGCAGTCAAATAAATGGCTTGTTATGATGGGGTAGCGAATAGATCTTGGAAGTGCAGGGATAGTAGAGGGTATAATCGATGTAGGTGATGGGTACCAGAGGGTATTCGCGATGACTAGCACTAACAGATAGTATACACGGCTAACTCGAACATGGCAAAGAGGTATTACCAGCCGAATATCTTAGCAGAAGCCTCAGCCCTGCGCATCTTCTTCATCTTCTTCATCTTCTTCACGAAGAGATCTCATCAACCAATTGCTGCTTCTGGACCCTAGCTGACAAATAGATCGATTTTTTTTACCGGGAGCAGATTTTTCTAGATAGACCAATCGCCATCAAAATAGAAAAAGTCAATCATAAATAGGAGAGACAAGGAGAAGAGATGCCAAAGCAAACAAAAGTAGAGCTCACGCCAGATAACGACAGCCCGAACACTGCGAGCCCAAGCTTAGGCGCCCCCGCAGGAGACAACACGCGAGATAACGTCTCGAAAGAAATAACG
>Ga0190275_10002938_pt1 | contig 12103 bp, 14 predicted proteins | sample Popmic550T_FD_133745 | JGI IMG/M metagenome (GOLD analysis project Ga0190275, IMG submission 133745) | Populus adjacent soil microbial communities from riparian zone of Yellowstone River, Montana, USA - 550 T | ecosystem: Environmental > Terrestrial > Soil > Riparian zone > Trees stand | place... | reverse complement strand
GCGATCGCGTCGTCGTCGATCATCCCGCTGACCCCGTCGGAGCACAGCAGGAGCCGCTCGACGGCCGGCAGCGGCAGCAGGAAGTAGTCGGCCTCGGCGGGGTCGGGCCCGCCCAGCGCTCGGGTGATGACGTGCCGCTCGGGGTGGGTCGCGGCGTCCTCGGAGCTGATCGTGCCCGCGTCCACCAGCTCCTGGACCAGGCTGTGGTCGACGCTCACCTGCTCGAGCCGGTCGTCGGTGAGCCGATAGATCCGTGAATCGCCGAGGTTGACCAACAGCCAGCGTGGTCCCCCGTCGTCGACCAGCAGCGCGGCCGCCACGGTGGTGCCGGCGTACGCCTGCCCCGACCCCTTCGCGAGGTGTTGTGCGCCGTACTCCCTGATGTGCCGCTGGCTCGCCCGCAGCGTCGCGGAGACGAGGTCACCGCCGCGGGTCGGGTCGTACCCGTCGTCGGCGAGCCGGGCGAACTCCTCGACGACGATCCGGCTCGCGACGTCGCCGCCGTCGTGCCCGCCCATCCCGTCGGCGACGACGAACACGGGCGGCGATGCGAGGAACGCGTCCTCGTTGATCTCACGGACCAACCCGACGTCGGACCGGGCGCCGTGGTGGAGCTCGACCTGCCTCATCCCACCTCCTGGGCGAGCAGCAGCGTACGGCTGCCCACGGCTCGGGCCACGAGTAGCGTGGGAGGGATGGCGAAGGAGGGAGCGGACGACGCGGGGTACCGCACGTTCGCGGCACAGCTGCGGGCATGGCCCGACGACCGGTTGACCCGGTTGCTGCGCGACCGGCCGGATCTCGCCACGCCCGCCCCTCACGATTCCGGTCAGCTCGCCTCACGCGCGGCCACCCGGTCGTCGGTGGTCCGCGCGCTCGACCAGCTGAGCCTGCTCGAGCTTTCCGTTCTTGATGCCCACCTGGTCGCAGGTCAAACCACCCGGGACGAACTGGCTACCCTCGTGTACGCCGAGCCGCCCGCCGTGACAGCCGCCGTGGACCGCCTCGTCGACCTCGGTCTGGTGTGGCAGGCGCCCGGCGGGCTGCGGCCGCTGACCGGGGTGGCCGACGCACTCACGCCACAGAGTCCCGGGGCGAGCGGGGTGCGACCCCACGTCGACGACGGACCGGACCAGGGCTCGGCGCCGGCGCTGCTGGCCGAGCTGAGCCCGCAGGCGCGGGCCATGCTCGAGCACGTCGATCGCCACGGCGGGCAGGCGAACGCCGGCTCGGCGCGGCGCGGCGTGACGCCCGAGGACGCCGAGACCCCCGCCGAGGAGCTGCTGGCGCGCCGGCTGCTCGTGCCGCGTGGCGGCGGGACGGTCGTCCTCCCGGGCGTGGTCGCCGTCGCGCTGCGCGACGGTCGCACGACGCGGGAGGCCGTGGACCAGCCGCCTCCGATCGCCACGTCGGACCGCGAGGCCGCCCTCGTCGACCGGGCCGCGGCCGGTGCCGGCTTCGAAGCGGTCCACCGGGTCGAGCTCGTCCTCGACCACTGGGGCACCTCCCCGCCCGCGGAGCTGCGCAGCGGTGGGCTCGGCGTCCGGGACCTCCGCGCCGCGGCCGCGCTGCTGCACACGACCGACCGCGTGACGGCGCTGCTGATCGAGGTGGCGGGTGCGGCCGGGCTGCTCGCGACCCGCGCCGACGCCGAGGGCGAGCCGATCTGGGTTCCGACCGACGCGTTCGACGCGTGGAGCACCCGCGACCACGCCCGGCGCTGGCTGGACCTGGTGCGGGCATGGCTCGACACGCCCCGGGTCCCGGGCCTGGTCGGCTCCCGCGACACCGCCGGCAAGGGGCGCAACGCGCTGTCCCCCGACTCCACCAGCCCGATCGCCGTCGAGACCCGACGAATGGCGCTGGCCGAGCTCGCCGGGCTCCCTGCGGGCGAGGTGCTCGCGACCGGCACCGGAGTGCCGTCGCTGGTCGCGCGGCTGGCCTGGCTGCGGCCACGGCGGCCGATCGGACGCGGCGACCAGGCCGCGTGGGCGCTCGAGGAGGCCGCGGCCCTCGGCCTGTCCGGACTGGGCGGCGCGGCGTCGTACCTCCGGCCGCTGCTCGACGGCGAGACCGACGCCGCCGTGGCGGCCCTGACGCCGCTGCTGCCGCAGCCGGTGTCGGAGGTGCTGGTGCAGGCCGACCTGACGGCGGTCGCGCCAGGCCCGCTGGAGACGGCGGTTGCGCGCCGGCTGCACGTGGTGGCCGACGTCGAGTCACGCGGTGGCGCCACGGTCTACCGCTTCACGCCCGGCTCCGTCCGGCGCGCGCTCGACCTCGGCTGGTCGGCCCTCGAGGTCCACGAGTTCCTCGACGAGGTCGCGGCCACGGAGGTGCCCCAGCCGCTGCGCTACCTCGTCGACGACACCGCCCGCACGTTCGGCAGCATCCGGGTCGGGCACGCGGAGGCGTTCCTCCGGGCCGACGACGAGACGGTCCTGACCGAGCTGATGCACCACCCGCAGGCCGGTCGGCTCGGGCTGCGGCGCGTCGCACCGACCGTGGTGGTCAGCGACACCCCGCTCGACGTGCTGCTCCCCCGGCTGCGCGAACTCGGCTCCGCCCCCGTCGTCGAGGCACCCGACGGCACGGTCCGGATCGCTCGGCCCGACCTGCTGCGCGCCCGCGGCCCGCGCGGCCGGCGCGCCGCCGCAACCGTGGTCGCCCGCGAGGCGGCGCAGGCCTCGCAGGTGGTGGCCGCGATCCGCGCCGGCGACCGGGTCACCGCCTCCCGGCCCGTGACGAGCGCCGACACACTCACCCCGAGCGGTTCGCTCGCCGCCCTGCGCGAGGCCGCCGAGACCCGGCGGCCGGTCCTGATCGGGTACGTCGACAACCACGGCACCCGCTCCGAGCGGCTCGTGGAGCCGTTGCGGGTCGAGGGCGGGCAGCTCACGGCGTACGACGCCCGGAGCGACGACACCCGGACCTTCGCCATCCACCGGATCACCTCGGTGCGCGACGCCGACGACGCGACGCCCACGCGCCCGTAGACTCGTCAGGTGGACTTCATCCGGTACGCCGAGGCCTCAGCGAGCCTCGTCAACACCGCGATCGGTGACCGCGACGACCTGGTGGTCCACCTGGCCGGGCGGCCGTGGCTGCAGCCGCAGTGCACCGACCGCGACGCCGGCGCGGTGCGCCGCTTCCAGCGCGAGCTGCGACCGGTCTTCGACGCCTCGGAGGTCGAGGACGCCGCCACCGTGATCACCGGCCTCAACGAGCTGATGGAGAAGTACCCGATCACGCCGATGATCTCCGACCACGATCCCGGCGACCTGCACCTGCACGTCGCGACCCGCTCGGCCTCCGTCTCCGAGCTGTTGATCGGCGAGGCGCTGCTCGGCCTCGCGACCCTGGTGTGCGACCTCGGTCCGACCCGCCTCGGGGTGTGCGCCGAGGCCAAGTGCGACAACGTGTACGTCGACACGTCCCCGAACCAGTCGCGCCGCTACTGCTCCGACCGCTGTTCGTCGCGGGCCAACGTCGCGGCCTACCGCGCGCGGCAAAGGGCCGAGTCGGCTGTCTGAGCCGGACCCCGGGCTGGTCCGCCGGCTGCGGGCCGCCGGTTGTGTCTACGCCGAGGATGAGGCGGCGCTGCTGACCGCCGCGACGACCGGTGCGGAGCTGTCGGCCCTCGTGTCACGCCGGGTCGCGGGCGAGCCGCTCGAGCACCTGCTGGGGTGGGCGGCCTTCGGCGGGCTGCGCGTGGCCGTCACGCCGGGCGTCTTCGTCCCCCGCCGTCGTACGGAGCTGCTGGTCCGGCTCGCCGTGTCGATAGCTGACCGCGGAAATCACCACGGTGGACCCGTCCTTGATGATTTCCGCGGTCAGCTATCGGGTGCGGTGGTGGTGGATCTGTGCTGCGGCTCGGGAGCGATCGGCGCTGCCGTGGCGGCCGCCTGCCCGGGTGTGGAGGTGTACGCCGCGGACATCGACCCGGTGGCGGTCGCCTGCGCCCGCCGCAACCTGCCACCGGACCGGGTCTTCGAGGGCGACCTGTACGACGCGCTCCCGGTCGACCTCGCCGGCCGGGTCGACGTGCTGGCAGTCAACGCGCCGTACGTCCCCACCGACGCGATCGCCACCATGCCGCCCGAGGCCCGCGACCACGAACCCCGCAGCGCACTCGACGGCGGCGTCGACGGCACGGCCCTCCACCGCCGCGTGGCTGACGGAGCCGAACGCTGGCTGGCACCGGGCGGCCAGCTGCTGATCGAGACCGGCCGCGCCCAGTCGGGCCTCACCGCCTCGGCGTGCCTGGCAGCCGGCCTCTCGGTCGAGGTCGTCACCGACGACGACCTCGACGCGACCGCCGTGGTTGCGAGACGTCCGTAGGCTGGGCTGGCCATGGATGACGGACCGCTGATCGTGCAGAGCGACAAGACCCTGCTCCTGGAGGTCGGCCATTCCCGGGCGACCGACTGCCGCAAGGCGATCGCGCCCTTCGCGGAGCTCGAGCGGAGCCCGGAGCACATCCACACCTACCGGCTCACGCCGCTGGGGCTGTGGAACGCCCGCGCGGCCGGTCACGACGCCGAGCAGGTGGTCGACACGCTGCTCACGTACAGCCGGTACGCCGTGCCGCACGCGCTGCTGGTCGACGTCGCGGAGACCATGGCGCGCTACGGCCGGCTCCGGCTGGACAAGCACCCCACCCACGGGCTGGTGCTGACCAGCAATGACCGGCCGGTGCTGGAGGAGGTGCTGCGGGCCAAGAAGATCGCCGGCATGCTCGGCGCTCGGCTCGACGACGACACCGTGGTCGTCCACCCCAGCGAGCGCGGCAACCTCAAGCAGGCGCTCCTCAAGCTCGGGTGGCCGGCGGAGGACTACGCCGGGTACGTCGACGGCGAGGCGCACGCGATCGCGCTGGCCGAGGAGGACTGGACGCTCCGCGACTACCAGCGCGAGGCAGCGGAGTCCTTCTGGCACGGCGGGTCCGGGGTCGTCGTGCTGCCGTGCGGCGCCGGCAAGACGTTGGTGGGCGCGGCCGCGATGGCGCATGCCCAGGCGACGACGCTGATCCTGGTGACGAACACGGTCTCCGCCCGGCAGTGGAAGGACGAGCTGGTCCGGCGTACGTCGCTCACGGAGGACGAGATCGGTGAGTACTCCGGGTCCGTGAAGGAGATCCGACCGGTCACCATCGCGACGTACCAGGTCATGACGACCCGCCGGAAGGGCGTCTACTCCCACCTCGAGCTCTTCGACGCGCGCGACTGGGGGCTGATCATCTACGACGAGGTGCACCTGCTCCCCGCGCCGATCTTCCGGATGACCGCGAACCTGCAGGCGCGCCGCCGGATCGGGCTGACCGCGACGCTCGTGCGTGAGGACGGCCGCGAGGGCGACGTGTTCTCGCTGATCGGGCCGAAGCGGTACGACGCACCCTGGAAGGACATCGAGGCGCAGGGCTGGATCGCGCCCGCCGACTGCGTCGAGGTCCGGGTTGCGCTGACCGAGTCCGAGCGGCTCGCCTACGCGACCGCCGAGCCCGAGGAGCGCTACCGGCTCGCGGCGTGCACGCCGGCCAAGACCCGCGTCGCCGAGCAGCTCGTCGCGCAGCACGCCGGCGAGCCGACATTGGTGATCGGCCAGTACCTCGACCAGCTCGACGAGATCGGCGCCGACCTCGACGCACCGGTCATCAAGGGCGACACCCCGGTGAAGGAGCGGCAGCGGCTCTTCGAGGCGTTCCGCCAGGGCGAGATCGACCTGCTCGTCGTCAGCAAGGTCGCGAACTTCTCCATCGACCTGCCCGAGGCCGCGGTGGCGATCCAGGTGTCGGGCTCGTTCGGGTCGCGTCAGGAGGAGGCGCAGCGGCTCGGCCGGCTGCTCCGGCCCAAGCAGGACGGCCGCACCGCCCGCTTCTACGCGATCGTCTCCCGCGACACCGTCGACGCAGACTTCGCCGCCAACCGGCAGCGGTTCCTCGCCGAGCAGGGCTACGCGTACCGGATCCTCGACGCCGTCGACCTGTGACCGACAACGGGACCGACCGGCCGGTGTTCGTGCTCCATGAGCACCACCGCCCCCAGCACCACTTCGATCTCCGCCTCGAGGAGGACGGGGTCCTCCGTTCCTGGGCCGTGCCCCGCGGCCTGCCCACCGACAGCCGGCACGACCGGCTGGCGGTCCCGGTGGCCGACCACGACCTGGAGCACGCGACGTACGAGGACGAGCACAAGGAGATCGCCGACAGCGGCTGGTGGGAGCTCGAGGACCGAAACGCTCGCCGTTCGGTGTTCGTGCTCCACGGCCGCTCCGCGTCCCAGCGCTATGCCTTGATCGACACCGGCCAGGACGCGTTGCTGCACCTGGTCAAGAAGCAGCCTTGACGCGGGTTCCGCATTGCCCTGCGGGAGGCGCTGGTTCGGACCTACCCTCCGACCATGTCGGTCCTGATCTGGTTGTGCCTCGTGCTCTTCGGCCTCGGCGGGTTCATGTCCGTCGGTGACTCCGCAGTGGGCTCGGGGTCGGAGGAGATGCCGGCCCCCAGCGCGACGAAGCCGCCGGAGGTGACTCCGGAGAACGGGTTCGCCGACCCCTTCCCCGACGACCTCGGCGTGCCGACGACGAACCGGCAGATCCAGGACCGCTTCGCGACTCGGTGGCCGCTGCCCAGCTGCGGGTTCGTCGACCTCTCCACGGACGCCGGCGAGGACAGCTGGCAATGCCTCCAGGACGCCGTCGGCGGCAAGGAGGGCGCCGAGCTCGTGCTCCTCGACGTCGCGGACGACATGGCGATGCGAACCTCGACGTACCGGGTCAACCCCGACGGTCCCATGGAGATCTTCGTGGACGTCTCGCAGACGCCGGGCAGCGCACCGGCGTGGGAGTACCGGCAGTGCCTGCCGTCGGCCGACCTGCAGGCTCGGCCCTGCGCCTGACCCGGACCCTGACCTCTCCCTGAGATCGCCGTCTCGGGGCTGAAATCGGCGGTCACGAGAGCGAGACTTGGTGACATGAGTACGACGATTGCCACCCGTTCCCTGGTCCGCCCGCGTCGCGGTCGGATGGTCGCCGGAGTCTGCGCCGGGCTCGCCCGCCGGTTCGGCACGACCCCCACCACGATGCGCGTGATCTTCGTGGTCAGCTGCTTGCTGCCCGGACCGCAGTTCCTGATCTACCTGGCCCTGTGGGTCCTGGTGCCGAGCGAGGACTGAACTGCCGCTGGAGTGCCCGGCCTAGGCTGAGTCGCATGGCGTTCCGGGAGCGGCTCGGCGAGGCGATCTTCCACGTCGCCGCCGGCCCCGACGGGCCGCGGCACCGGGCCCGCATCCACGGCCGCCCCGGACCGCGATGGTTCGACGGCGCCTCGCCGATCGGCGCGGTCCACGGTGACGCCTCGATGTTCGTCGGTGGCCTGCGCGCACTGCTGCTCCAGACCCTGCACCCGGCCGCGATGACGGCCGTCGCGGAGCACTCGGACTACCGGGTCGACATGCTCGGCCGGCTCGCGCGGACCAGTCGCTTCCTCGCGGTCACGACCTTCGGCCACGCCGAGGACGCACAGCGCGCCGTCGAAGCCGTCCGCGCCATCCACGCCCGCATCACCGGCACCCTGCCCGACGGCACGCCGTACGCCGCGTCCGACCCGCACCTGCTCGAGTGGGTCCACGTCGCCGAGGTCGACAGCTTCCTGCGGGCACACTCCGCCTACGGCCGGCACCCGCTCGACGCGACCGGCCGGGACGAGTACGTCGCGCAGACCGGAGTGGTCGCCCGCACGCTCGGCGTCGTCGACCCGCCGGCGACGGAGGCCGAGCTCGCCGAGCGGCTCGCGGCGTTCCGGCCCGAGCTCTCGTCGACCCGGCACGCGCGCGAGGCGGTCCGCTACGTCATTCACAAGCCACCGCTGCCGCTGGCCGCCCGCCCGGCGTACGGCGTCCTCGCGGCCGCGGCGGTCGGGATGCTGCCGTCCTGGGCGAGGCAGCCGCTGGGGCTGCGGTACTTGCCACTCACCGAGCGGACGGTGGTGCGCACAGGTGGCACGCTGGCCACGGGGACCATCCGCTGGGCGATGAGCCCCGGCCGCGTGGTCGCCCGCGACCTTGCCGCGGCGCGCGCGGAGGCCTGATGCTCGCCGGACGCTGGCCGCTCGGCTCGCTCGACGAGGTCCGCGACGAGCTGCTGGCGGCGTACGGCTCTCCGGGCCGGAGCTACCACGACCTCCGGCATCTCGCCGAGGTGCTGGACCGGCTCGACGACCTCGGCTGCGACGACCCCGCGGTGCTGCTGGCCGCGTGGTTCCACGACGCCGTCTACGACGGCGCCGCCGGCGACGAGCAACGGTCGGCGGCCTGGGCGGAACGGGTACTGCCGCCGGCCCTGGCCTCGGAGGTCGCCCGGCTGGTCCGGCTGACCGAGACCCACCGCCCGGCCGACGACGACCCCGCGGGGCAGGCACTGTGCGACGCCGACCTCGCCATCCTCGCCTCCTCGGCCGAGCGCTACGCGGAGTACGCGCGCGACGTCCGTCGTGAGTACACGCACGTCCCGGACCCCGACTTCGCGGCCGGCCGCGCCGCCGTGCTGCGGGACCTGCTCGCCAAGCCGGCTCTCTTCCAGACCGCACGCGGGTTCGAGCTGTGGGAGATCGCCGCGCGCCGCAACGTCGCGGCCGAGGTCGAGCGGCTGGAGGGCTCCTTGAGTGGTGGGCCGATTCCTGGGTAACTGCGGATCGGCGGCGCTGGACACGGGTTGTAACGCGTGGGAAGCGCGTCGGATCCGACGTTAGCCGCGCATCGAGCCCGGCTTGCGGCGGCGCAGTCCGGCCGCGACCAGCCGCGACACCAGCTCGCGGGAGGAGACCGGCGACGCACCGAGCGCGACCATCTCGTCGTACCACTCCGAGGGGACGTCGTAGTGGTCGCGATCGAAGCCCCGCTCGGGGACTCCGGCCGCGCGCGCGAACACGTGGAGCTCGTCGTAGGAGACGTCGCTGGCGAGGTGCGACCAGAGCCGGCCACGGCCCTCCGCCAGCGGCGGGTCGATCAGGATCATCCGGCCACGGAGTGCTCGGCGCGCGCGACGGCGTCGTCGAGCAGCAGTCGCCACGACCGCACGTGGCCGGCGTCGACGTAGGCCTTGTCGGAGCCACCGGGGCGGACCTGGGGGCCGACGTGGAAGGTGCGCACGCCGACCCGGGTGAACCACGGCACGTGCTCGCCCAGCAGCCCGCCGGCCGGGATCACCCGCTCCGCGATCTTGGGCCAGCGGGTGGCGAGAGCGAGCAGATCGTCGTAGCCGACGCCGAGGCCGCGCGGCGAGCCCGCGGACTGTACGCCGGCCAGGCCGGGCAGGTCGGAGGCGCGGGCCCACGCCCGCTCCGGCTCGAGCGCGTCGTCGAACCCGCGGTGGAACGTCCACGGCACACCCGGCAGCGACTCCGCGAGGTGGCTGCAGACCTGCTCGTCGATCTCGAGATCGGCGTCGAGGAAGCCGAACGAGACGCCGGTCGCACCGCAGCGCAGGAAGTCCTCGGCCAGGCCGGTCAGCCGGGTCAGCTCGCCACCGGTGGTGGTCCAGGACTCGTTGAGCCGCAGCTGCACGAACACCGGCAGCTCGGTCTCCCGGCAGACCGCTGACACCGCGCCCGGCTCGGGCGAGAGCCCGTGGGCGGCGGTCAGGTGGAGGCGGTCGGCACCACCCTCGTCGGCCCCGGCGACGTCGCCGGGAGCCTGCACCGCGACCTCCAGGACGGCCTTGCCCATGACGCCACTGTAGGGGCGAGGCACCATGGAAGCGTGGACCACCGACTGTTCCTCGCCGCGCGCGCCCTCGTCCTCGCCGATCTCGAGGCACGGCGCGCGGCGACACCGGAGGTGGTGTCGGCTCTGGAGGACGCCGTGGCGTCGCGGCAGTGGTGGGCCGAGCAGTGGCCCGAGGGCGAGGTGTACGTCGCCGGGCTGGTCGCGCAGGACGTGCAGGACGCCGCGTTCGACGTCGGGGTGCGGTGGCCGGTCTGCCAGGCCTGCGCGAGCGCTCCTGAGCACTCGCTCCACATCCAGCCGGACCTGGGTGGGCCGGACCCGATGTGGGTCTGTGAGGAGTCGGGTCTCGCGGTCGCGGGGTTGGGCCGGCTCAGTGCGCCTGGCCGAGCTGGACCCGCCAGCTGAACCGGTCGGACCGGTAGACCGAGCGCGACACCTCGACGATCTTCTCCTCGTTGAGCGCCCGCCGCGTCTGACGCAGCACAGTGCTCCCGGGGTCGATCTCGAGGTGCTCGGCCTCTTGGACCGTGGCGACGTCGGCCGAGATCGAGTCCTCTGCCCAGGTCGGCCGCAGGCCGCGTGCGGCGAGCGCGTCGTACAGGCTGGTCGGCATGCCGGTCTGCAGGAAGCCCGGCAGCAGCACCTCGTTGAGGTACGCGTCCTCGACGCACATCGCGATGCCGTCGGCCCGACGGAGTCGTTTCCAGCGAATCACGGCGTCGCCAGCAGTGACGCCGAGCGCACGCGCAACGCCCGGTCCTGCCTGCTCACGTCGGGCCACGAGGGTCTGCGACTCGGCCAGCAGGCCGCGCGCGGCCATCTCCTCGGTGTAGCTGCGCAGTCGCCCGACCTCGCGCCGAGGACGGGCCACGAACGTGCCGCGGCCGGGGACCCGTTCGAGCAGGCCCTCGCCGACCAGCGCGTCCATCGCCTGCCGGACGGTCATCCGGGCCACGTGGAACTGGTGGACGAGCTCGCGCTCCGACGGCGCCGCGGTGCCGGGCACGGCGTCGCGCAGCAGCCCTCGCACGTACTCCCTGACCTGGACGTGCTTGGGCACGCCAGAACCGGTCACGAGCGCACTCTCCACGTGGGGCAGCGTACGCCCGCCGCGCACCACGCGTCCCGGGTTCTCGCAAGAGACACGCGCCGCTGTCCGAACGCCTGTTCGAATCTCTGGTAGCGTCGAGCCATGCAGTTCCAAGCCACCCTCTTCGCCGCCGAGACCGAGGGCACGGCGGCCTCGTTCACGCTCGCGCCGGTGCGCACCACCCTCTCCCGCGGCGCTTGGCTCGACGTCCAACGGTCCTGGCTGCCGGACGCCGACGAGGTGCTCGCGACACTGGTGCGCGACGTCCCGTGGCGGGCCGAGCGCCGTCAGATGTACGACCGGCTCGTCGACGTCCCCCGCCTCACCTACACCTACATGATCGGCGAGGACCTGCCGCACCCGGCGCTGCTCGGCGCCAGGGAAGCCCTGTCGGCCCACTACGAGCCCGAGCTCGGCGAGCCGTTCCGCACCGCCGGCTGCTGCTACTACCGCGACGGCCGCGACAGCGTTGCCTGGCACGGCGACACGATCGGCCGCGGGAGCACCCACGACACGTTGGTCGCCATCGTCTCGGTCGGCGATCCGCGCCGGCTCGCGCTGCGGCCGCGCGGCGGCGGTGAGTCCCGTTCCGTGGAGATGGGCCACGGCGACCTGGTCGTGATGGGCGGGTCCTGCCAGCGCACGTGGGAGCACGCGGTGCCCAAGGTCGCCCACGCCGGCCCGCGGCTCTCGGTGCAGTTCCGCCCCTTCAACGTCTTTTGAGAGCGCCCCGGCCCGAGCCTCCAAGGGCCGGATAGGGCGCGAAGGTTGAGGAGGCTCGGCTCGGACCCGAGCGCAGCGCGGGGACGAGCGAGCCGTCTGGAAACCCAGTCGCTCGGCGGGACGGCCAGCGCAGCTCAGAAGCTGACCTGAGGCGCCTGCTCGTGGCCCTCGGGGGCCTCGTAGAACTCGCGTGCCCTCACCCGCGCCATCGGGGCGAACAGCAGCCACGGGATGGTCGCGACCAGCGTGTTCAGCGACCGGACCGCGTCGTTGTAGTACTGACGGGCGAACGAGATCTGGTCCTCGGTCTCGGCGAGCTGTCGCTGGAGGTCCTGGAAGTTCTGGTTGGCCTTGAGGTCCGGATAGGCCTCCGCGACCGCGTTGAGGTTGACCAGCGCGCCCTGGAGCTGGGCGTCGGCCGCCGCCTTCGCCGGCACGTCGTCGCCGGCGGCCGCCTTCTGCACACCCGCCCTGGCCTCGGTGACCGCCTCGAAGACGCTCTTCTCGTGGGCGGCGTACCCCTTGACGGTCTCGACGAGGTTCGGGATCAGGTCGGCGCGCCGGGTCAGCT
>Ga0190275_10002937_pt1 | contig 12105 bp, 8 predicted proteins | sample Popmic550T_FD_133745 | JGI IMG/M metagenome (GOLD analysis project Ga0190275, IMG submission 133745) | Populus adjacent soil microbial communities from riparian zone of Yellowstone River, Montana, USA - 550 T | ecosystem: Environmental > Terrestrial > Soil > Riparian zone > Trees stand | place... | reverse complement strand
CGCGGGTGTCGGGCGGCCGCTACGGGCTGTCGTCGAAGGAGTTCACCCCGGGCATGGTTGCCGGGGTGTTCGCGGAGCTCGCGGGCGAGCGGCCGCGGCGCCGGTTCACGGTCGGCATCACCGACGACGTCTCCCATACGAGCCTGGACTACGACGCGTCGCTCGACATCGAGCCGGCAGACACGGTCCGCGCGGTCTTCTTCCGGCTGGGTGCGGACGGAACGGTCGGCGCGAACAAGAACACGATCAAGATCCTGGGGTCCGAGGAGAACCTCCACGCCCAGGGCTACTTCGTCTATGACTCGAAGAAGTCGGGGGCGCAGACGGTGTCGCACCTGCGCTTCGGGCCCCAGCCGATCCGGGCGCCGTACCTCGTGCACCACGCGAGCTTCATCGGCTGCCATCAGTTCTCGCTGCTCGACCAGGTCGACGTGCTCGGCCGGGCGGCGCCCGGCGCGACGTTGCTGCTCAACTGCCGGCACGCTCCGGAGGCGGTCTGGGATGCGCTGTCACGGCCGGTCCAGGAGCAGATCCTCGCCAGGCACATCGAGGTCTACGCCATCGACGCCGGCCGGATCGCGCGTGAGGTCGGCCTCGCCGGGCGGATCAACGTGGTGCTGCAGACCTGCTTCTTCGCCATCTCCGGCGTCCTGCCGCGCGACGTGGCGATCGTCCGGATCAAGGAGGCGATCACGAAGACGTACGGCCGCCGCGGCCCGGAGGTCGTCGAGCGCAACATGGCGGCGGTCGACCGGGCGCTGGAGGGACTGCACCGGATCGAGGTGCCCGATCGCGTGACCGCCACGCGCGAGCTGCCGCCGCCGGTGCCCGCGCATGCGCCGGACTTCGTCCGCGCCGTCACGGCGGAGATGATGGCGGGGCGCGGCGACGACCTGCCGGTCAGCGCGCTGCCGGTGGACGGCACCTACCCGAGCGGCACGACGGCGCATGAGAAGCGCAACATCTCCGAGCTGGTGGCGGTCTGGGACGACGAGTTGTGCATCCAATGCGGCAACTGCAGCTTCGTCTGCCCGCACAGCGTGATCCGCACCCGCTACTACGAACCGTCCCGCCTGGAGGGCGCACCGGAGGGGTTCCGGTCGGCGCCGTTGGTGGCGCCCGGGTTCCCGGACCGCCGCTACACGCTGCAGGTCTACCTCGAGGACTGCACCGGATGCGGGCTGTGCGTCGAGGCCTGCCCGGTCGTCGCGCCGGGTGACGACGACCCGGTCACCAAGGCGATCAACCTCGGCCAGCGCGAGCCGCTGGTCACCGCCGAGCGTGAGAGCATCGCGTTCTTCGAGACGCTGCCGGGGAACGACCGGTCTCGGGTCGACTTCGGCACGGTGCGCGGCACCCAGTTCCTGGAGCCGCTGTTCGAGTTCTCCTCAGCGTGCGCGGGCTGCGGCGAGACGCCCTACATCAAGCTCCTCTCACAGCTGTTCGGCGACCGGCTGATGGTGGCCAACGCGACCGGGTGCTCGTCGATCTACGGCGGGAACCTGCCCACCACACCGTGGACGACCGACGAGGCCGGACGCGGACCGGCATGGTCGAACTCCCTCTTCGAGGACAACGCCGAGTTCGGGCTCGGCTTCCGGTTGGCCGCGGACGGGCAGACCGACCTGGCGCGACGGCGGCTCGCCGAGCTGCGCGACGTGGTCGGTGCCGAGCTGGTCGACGCCATCTTGGCGGCGCCACAACTGCGGGAGTCCGAGCTGAGCGCGCAACGCGCACGGGTGGCGGAGTTGATGCTGCGGCTCGACGGGCAGGATCATCCCGCGGTGACCGACCTGCTCAGCGTCGTGGAGCACCTGGTGCGGCGCAGCGTGTGGATCGTGGGCGGTGACGGGTGGGCCTACGACATCGGGTCCGGCGGGCTCGACCACGTCCTGGCCAGCGGGCGCAACGTGAACGTGCTGGTGCTCGACACCGAGGTCTACTCCAACACCGGCGGGCAGATGTCCAAGGCGACGCCGCTCGGCGCCGTCGCCAAGTTCGCCACCGCCGGCAAGACCGTGCAGAAGAAGGACATCGCCCTGCAGGCGATCGCCTACGGCAGCGTGTACGTCGCCCGGGTCGCCATGGGTGCCGACCCCCAGCAGACACTGGAGGCGTTCCGCGAGGCCGAGGCCTACGACGGGCCTTCGCTGGTGGTCGCCTACAGCCACTGCATCGCGCACGGCATCGAGATGCGAAACGGGCTCGACCAACAATCCCGTGCGGTCGCCAGCGGGTATTGGCCACTGATCCGCTACGACCCGGTGGCGCGCGCGGACGGCGGCAACCCGTTCCTGCTCGACTCGCCGCGACCACGCATCCCGCTGGGCGACTACACCAGCCGTGAGCTGCGCTATCGCGCACTCACGAAGACCGACCCGGCCGAGGCCGAACGGCTGCACGGCCTGGCCGAGGAGTCCGTCGCCCAGCGCTGGGCCGTCTACGAGGAGATGGCGACCCATGGCCCGCATCGGTTCCCCTCCGACGCTCGCAAGGATGACTGATGGAGCTGTCCACCAACTACATGGGTCTCGCGCTGCGCAACCCGCTCGTCGCGTCGCCGTCCCCTCTGTCGAAGACCGTTGACGGCGTGCGGCAGCTCGCCGAGGCCGGCGTCGGCGCCGTCGTGCTCTACTCGCTGTTCGAGGAACAACTCCGCCGTGAGGCCGCGCTGGACGCGGAGCTTGCCGACGCCGGCGCCGAGCGCTTCTCCGAGGCGCTGTCGTACTTCCCGGAGGTGGCCGAAGAGGAGCCCGGGCCGCGCGTCTACCTGAGCCTGCTCGAGCGCGCCGTGGCCGCCGTGGAGGTTCCGGTGATCGGCAGCCTCAACGGCGTCACGCCCGGCGGTTGGGTCGACTACGCCAGGGCGATGCAGGACGCAGGCGCTGCCGCGATCGAGCTGAACATCTACTACCTCCCCGGCGACACGCACACCTCCGGGCGGGACGTCGAGCAGCGCCACATCGACGTCCTGACGAGGGTCAAGGACGCGGTGACCGTCCCGGTGGCGGTCAAGCTCGCGCCGTACTTCAGCTCGACCGGCGAAATGGCGCTGCGGCTCGACGAGGCCGGCGCGGACGGGCTCGTGCTCTTCAACCGGTTCCTCCAGCCCGACATCGATCCCGACAGGCTCACCAGCGTGCCCACCGTGGAGCTCTCGAGCTCGGCGGAGGCGCGGCTGCCACGCACATGGATCGCGCTCTTGCGCGGACGGGTGCGCGCCTCGCTCGCGGCGACCACCGGTGTCGAGGCGCCGGCCGACGTGGCCAAGTACCTCCTGGCCGGCGCGGACGTCGTCATGACCACGTCGGCGCTGCTGCGCCATGGCCCTGCCTACGCCGCCATCCTGCTCGACGGCCTGTCCGCGTGGATGGACCGCAAGGGCTTCGCCACGGTCGACGACCTGCGTGGGATCCTCTCGGTCGCGCCCGGCGCCGACGAGGCGGCGTACGAGCGCGCCGGCTACGTCAGCGCGCTACGGGACGCGAACAGCGGCGCCTACGGCCCCTGGTGACCCCGCGTCGGCGATGACGCGCTCGAACAGATCCACGTACTGCCCGAGGTGGCGGGGGCCGAGGAAGAGCTCGCGCACACGCGCCTGCGCAGCTTCGCCCATGCGCTCGGCCGCGTGCGGGTCGAGCAGCAGCTCGCTCACCCGCTCGCCGAAGGCGCGGAGGTCGCGCGGCTCGACGAGGTAGCCCGTGCGGCCGTCCTCGATCTGGTCCTGGATCCCGCCGACCCGCGTCGCCACGACGGGGCGGCCCTTCCACATCGCCTCCGCCACGGTCAGCCCGAAGCCCTCGGCCAGGCTCTTCTGCGCGACCACGTCCGCGCGGCGCTGGAGCGCGTTGACGATGACGGCGTTCTCTTCGGCGTCGTCCATGGGCAGGAGCGCAAGGTGGACGCGGCGGCGCACGTCCGGGGGCAGCTCATGCCACGCTGCCTCGGCCTGGGCGAAGACCGCGGCGCCCTCCGGGTCGTCCGTGACGGCGCGGACGTCCGGGCCCGCCAGCAGGAGATGTGGCTCCTGGTCCGAGCGCACATGCTCGGCGAACGCGGCGAGCACGCCGAGCGGATCCTTGAGCGCGTCCCAGCGCGAGACCTGCGCGAGCAGGGGGCTGTCGAGTCCCAGCTCCTCCTCCTCCACCATCTGCGCCCGCCGCTCGACGAAGCCGATGCTGCCGTCGAGGCGCTCGAAGACCGCCCGATGCGGCTGGTGCCGGCCGGCGGCCAGGCCCGCTGCGCGCAGCACGGCGGTGACGCCGGTGAACGGCATCGCGTGATTCTTCGGCGAGAAGGCGTCGATCGAGGGCGGAATCACGCTCACCCGCCCGAGGTCGAGGCCTTCCCACGCGAACGCCTCGCGCGAGAACACATACGCGTCGGCGTCCACCAGGTAGGGGGTGAGGAAGCCCCAGGCCTCACGCGCGGTGTCGTTGGGCAGATCCAGCCCGATGTGCGCGCGCCAGATCACCGGGACGTCGGTGGCGGCCTTGAGCGCCGGCACCATGCCGGCCGTCTGCGGGTCGTGCAGGATGACGATGTCGTCGGGTCGCAGCATCTCCACGAGCGCCGCCGCGTTGGCGGCGCACCGGCTCTCGTACGCGATGCGCTCGGCGTTGCCCAGGGGCCCGCCGTCGCCCAGCGCCCCGTGCAGCCGGTTGTGCAGGCGCTTGGTGAGGCGGAAGAACTCGGCGTCGCCCTCGACGACGGCCCAGCGGCCGTCGAGCCCCGCTCCGCGGACGTAGCCGATCAGCGAGCGCAGCATCTCTGCCACGCCGCCCCCGAAGGCGGTCGAGTTCACGTTCCAGATCGTGCGCGAGCCGAGCAGCTCATGCGCCCGGGCCATCGATTGCTCGAACGCCGCGAGCCCCTCGGGTGGCAGCACCTCGGCGAAGCGCTCCGGGCGGAGGGGCGTGACCTCCACGATCTCGAGTGGCATAGCGACCTAGTCCTCTCCGATGGCGGCGGCGACCGGCGGCGAGATCTCGCGTTTGAGGATCTTGCCGGTCGGCCCCTTGGGAAGCTCGTCGACGAGCCAGACGTGGCGGGGGTACTTGTAGGCGGCGACGCGCTCCTTGACGAACTCGCGCAGTTCACCGGACGTGGCATCTGCGCCGGGCTTCAGGGCAACGGCGGCAGCGACCTCCTCGCCGAGTTCCTCGTGGGGGATCCCGATCACAGCGGCCTCGTGCACGTCGGGATGCTCGTAGAAGACCTCCTCGATCTCGCGCGGGTAGATGTTGTAGCCGCCGCGGATCACCATGTCCTTCTTCCGGTCGACGATGAAGAAGTAGCCGTCCTCGTCGACCTTGGCGATGTCGCCGGTCTTGAACCAGCCGTCGGCGTCGATCGCTTCGGCGGTGGCCGCCGCGAGCTGCCAGTAGCCCTTCATGACGTTGTGGCCGCGGATCGCGACCTCGCCGATGTCGCCCTGGGGCACCTCGTGGGCGTCGTCGTCGATGATGCGCATCTCGACTCCGTCGACCGGCAGGCCGATCGAGCCGGGCTTGCGCTCGCGATCGCGGCGGTTGAAGGACGCGACCGGCGATGTCTCCGAGAGGCCGTACCCCTCCAGGATCTGGCAGCCGAACTTCTGCTCGAAGGCGCGCATGAGCTCCACCGGCATCGCGGCGCCGCCCGAGACGCACACCTCCAGTGCGGAGATGTCCCGCTCGCCGGCGTCCGCGTGATGGAGCATCGCGGCGTACATCGTCGGCACGCCCTCGAAGACCGTCACGCGGTCGCGCTCGAGCACCTCAAGCGCCTTGCCACCGTCGAACCGCGGGACCAGCGTCAGGCACCCGCCCACCGCGACGGTCGCGTTGAGCGCGCAGGTCTGGCCGAAGGCGTGGAACAGCGGCAGTGCGCCCAGCGTGATCGCGTGCTCGTCGAACCCGAAGAGGTTCACCGTGACCTCGACGTTGCGCAGCAGGTTGCTGTGCGTGATCTCCGCGCCCTTCGGCGTGCCCGTCGTGCCCGAGGTGTAGAGGATCACCGCCGTGTCGTCGCCGCTGCGTTCGGTGACCACGAGGGCCGGGGCGCAGTGCTCGAGGAGCGCTTCGAACTCCCCGGGCTCCACGAGCACGCATTCAGCGCCCGCCTGCGCGGCACCTTCGCGTGCGGCGTCGGCGAACTGATGCCACGCCAAGAGGACCCTCGCGCCTGAGTCGCCGACGTGGAAGGCGACCTCACGGTCCTTGAGCAGGCCGTTCATCGGCACGACGGCCGCTCCCAGGCGGAGCACGCCGTAGTAACAGATCGGGAAGTACGCGACATTGGGCAGCATGAGCGCGACGCGGTCGCCCGGCTGGACGCCCTTGGCACGCAGGAGGCCCGCCAGGCGCGCCGCCGCCTCCTCGAGCGCGGCGTAGGACAGCTCGCTGTCGTCGAGCTTGATCGCCGCGCGGTCGGGGTGCTCGCCGGCGCTGCGGCTGAGGAGGTCGGCGAGGTTGGGCATTACATGTCCAACCCGCCGTTGACGCCCCAGACCTGGCCGGTGATGTAGCCCGAGGCGTCCTGGGCGAGGAACGACACGACGCGGCCGATCTCCTCCGCCTGCCCCATCCGGTGCATCGGGATGTCTTCGACGAACTTGTTCAACAGGAACGGGGGGATCGTCGCGACCATGTCGGTCTCGATCAGACCCGGGGTGACGGCGTTGACGGTCAGACCCATCCCCTTGTCGAGCTTGCCGGACGCCCTGAGGGCGAACGCCGCCTCGCGGGCGAGCGTCTTGGTGAGCCCGAAGAGCCCGGCCTTCGAGGCCGTGTAGTTCGCCTGGCCGATGTTGCCGGTCTCGCCGGTCACCGAGGAGATGTTGATGATGCGTCCCGAGCCTCGCTCGAGCATGTGCACCATCGCCGGCTTGGTCATGTAGAACGCCCCGGACAGGTTCACGCGCAGCACCTTGTGCCAGTCGTCCACGGACATCTTCCAGACGGGCCGGTCGACGGTCACGCCCGCGTTGTTGACGAGGATGTCCAGGCGGCCGTGCTGGTCGATCACCTCTTGAACGACGCGCTGGCAGTCCTCCCATTCACCGACGTTGCCCTGATGCAACGAGAGCGTGCCTCCGTCCGTCTCGATCGATTCGCGCAGCTCGTCTGCCCGCTCGCGGTTCGAGGAGTAGCCCGCCCCGACCACCGCGCCTGCGGAGGTGAGGCTGCGGCAGATCGCCGCACCGATCCCGCGGGTCCCTCCCGTGACGAGTGCGACCCGTCCCGCGAGCTCGTTGGTGTGCTCCGCCGCCTGCTGTGGGCTGAAGTCCGTTGTGGCCATCGTGTACCCCTCCGTTCCTAGTTGAGCCGCTCGACGATCATGGCCTGGCCCATTCCGCCGGCCACGCACATCGACTCGAGCCCGAACGTGCCGTCGGTGGCGTCGAGGTTGTTGAGCAGGGTGGTCATGATCCGCGCGCCGGTCATCCCGAACGGGTGGCCCAGCGCGATCGCGCCGCCGTAGGTGTTGAGCTTCTCGGGGTCGATGCCGAGCTCGTCGCGGCAGGGCACGACCTGCGCCGCGAACGCCTCGTTCATCTCGACCGCATCCATGTCCTCGATCGTCATGCCGGCCTGCTCGAGCACCGCCCTGATCGCCGGGATCGGGCCGAGGCCCATGATCTCCGGGCGGACCGCCGCCACCGAGGACGCGATGATGCGCGCCCGGGGCTCGAGGCCCAATTCGCGGGCCCTGTCCTCGGACATGACCAGCAAGGCTGCGGCGCCGTCGTTGAGCGGGCACGCGTTGCCTGCGGTCACCGAGCCGTCGGGCTTGAAAACGGGCTTGAGTGCGGCAAGCTTCTCCACGGTCGTGCCCGGGCGCGGCCCGTCGTCTCGCGTGACCGTGTGCGCAGCGACGACATCGCCGCCGGCATCGTGCAGCTCGGGGATGTCGACGCCCACGATCTCGCGGTCGAAGTGACCGCTGTCGCGCGCCGCCAACGCGCGCTGCTGCGACAGCGCCGCCCACTCGTCCTGGGACTCGCGGCTGACCTTGCAGCGCGTGGCCACGTTCTCGGCCGTGATGCCCATCGAGATGTAGACGTTGTATCCCGTGCCGTTCGTGCCGTCGATGCGCGGATTCGTCAAGGGGAACGTCTGAGCCGCGCCGCGTGAGACGCACTCCACACCCGCGGCGATGTACTGATCGCCCTCGCCCGCCTTGATGGCGTGGAAGGCCATGCGGATGGTCTGCAACGAGGAGGCGCAGAAGCGGCTCACCGTGAGCGCCGGGACGTGATGGTCGATGCCGGCGAGCAGCTGCGCGTTGCGGCCGATGTTGTAACCCTGCTCCCCGTCGGGGAAGCCGCAGCCCATCATGATGTCGTTCGTGTCGCTGAAGTCGACGCCCGGATTGCGCTCGACGAGGGCGCGCAGCGGGATCGCGGCGAGGTCGTCGGCCCGGATGTCCCTCAGCGACCCCTTCATGGCGCGCCCGATGGGCGTCCGGATCGCATCGATGATGACCGCTTCGGGCATGGCTCCTCCTCGGTGGCGGACCTCTCGATGATCCGCCTCGGACATCGAAGCTAGGCGCGCTCGAGCGGTGCGGCATCAGGACTTCCCCGAAGCCCGGTGGGGCTTACTACGGACGCCTGCCACTCGCGCCGGGACTAGGCTCGGCGGTTCACCACAAAGGGCCGCCGAACGATCCGCGAAGGAGACGTCATGGCCGACACAGCAACGCCGACGCGCGAGGCGCACAGTCCCGCCATCCAGGACGATGAGCACGCGCATGCGACCGCCGGCGCGGCGCTCGACCTGCTCCTGACGGAGGCCGGATTCGGCAACCGCGAGCGCTTCCTGCCGGGCCGCGAGACCCTCCGGTTCATGACGCGGCTCGCCCGCCGTCCCGGGCGGGTGATCCGGCGCGGCTCCGCGCTGACCGAGGAGCTCGCGAAGGTCGTCGCCGGCCGGTCAGCGCTCACGCCCCCCCGCGGCGACCGCCGGTTCCTCGATCCCGCCTGGTCCGACAGCTGGCTGTACCGCCGGCTGTTGCAGGCCTACCTGGCCGTGGACGAGACGGTCGACGAGGTCATCGACGATGCCGATCTCGCCTGGGCCGATGACCGCAAGCTGCGCTTCATCGCGCAGAGCATCGTCGACGCCCTGTCGCCCGCCAACGCCCCGCTCGTCAACCCCCAGGTGCTCAAGGCAACGATCGACTCGGGCGGCCTGAACCTCGTGCGCGGCGGGCGGAACTTCGTGCGGGACATGCGCGAGCCGCCTCGCCTGCCCGCCAATGTCGACGTCAGCAAGTTCGCTGCCGGCCGCAACCTCGCCCTGACCCCGGGAGCCGTCGTGCTCCGCGACGAGCGCTTCGAGCTGATCCAGTACCAGCCGGCGACCCCGGAGGTGCGGACGGTCCCGCTCCTGCTCGTGCCGCCGATGATCAACAAGTACTACATCGCGGACCTCGCGCCAGGGCGCAGCCAGATCGAGCACCTGGTCGAGAGCGGGCAGCAGGTCTTCGCGATGTCCTGGCGCAACCCGCGCGCGGAGCATCGCGACTGGGGCCTGGACGCGTACGCCGACGCGGTCCTCGAGGCGCTCGACGCGGCGCTGGACATCTCGGGCTGCGATCGCGCGCACATCCTCGGCTACTGCGCGGGCGGCCTGGTGGCCTCCGCGGCCGTCTCGCATCTGGCCGCCGTCGACCGGCTCGAGCAGGTCGCGAGCGTCACCCTCGGTGTCTGCGTCATCGACAACGAGCACTCCAACGTCGTGGGCGCGTTTGCGACCGAGCAGATCACGAACGTCGCGCTCGCGGCCTCGATGAAGCAGGGCTACCTCGACGGGCGCGACCTGGCGAGCGTCTTCCTCTGGCTCCGCCCGAACGATCTCATCTGGCCGTACGTGGTCAACGACTGGCTGCTCGGGAAGGAGCCGCCGGCGTTCGACATCCTCTACTGGAACGCTGACACGACACGCATGCCGGCGGCCCTGCACCGGGATTTCCTCGAGATCTCGACGGAGAACTCGCTGCGCCGGCCGGGTGGCGCGACGGTGCTGGGCACGCCCGTCGACCTCGGCAGCATCACGGTCGACAGCTACGTCGTCGCGGGCGCGGTTGACCACATCAGCCCGTGGCACAACTGTTACCTGACGACGCAGCTGCTCGGCGGCCATACGCGCTTCGTGCTGTCCACCAGCGGGCACATCGCAGCCATCGTCAACCCGCCCGGCAACAAGCGGGCCACCTACCAGACCGCCGGCGAGCAGACACCGCCCGACTTCGCGGAGTGGGAGGAGCTCGCCACGACGACCCAGGGCACGTGGTGGACGGACTGGGACGAGTGGCTGGACGACCGCTCGGGCGGGATGCGCCCCGCGCCCACGCGGCTCGGCAACCGGCGGCACAAGCTCGTCGGCGCGGCGCCGGGGGAGTACGTGCTCGAGCGGTGACAGGTCGCGCGGCGCGTGCCCGGCGCTACGCGAGGAACTCGCGCACCAATGTCGCCGACCGCTCCGCCTCCTCGAGGAGGAAGAGGTGGCCGCCACCCGTGATCACCTCGAGCCGCGCGTGCGGCATCAACCTCGCCAGGATGCGCCCGTTGAGCAGCGGGATGATCGGATCGTCGTCTCCTGCCATGACGAGCGTGGGGTGGTCGATGGACCGCAGCCACGGAAGGTTGGTCCACCAACTCATCGCATAGAGCTGAGAGGCATACCCCCGCGGCGACGGGGGACGGGTCAAGCGCGCGTGAGCCTGCTCCGCCATCAGCTCGGGCTCGCGCCTGATTCGTCCGCCATAGAGCGTCGGCGCGACCTTGCGGAAGTAGTCGGGCGAGTAGTACCGGCGCGGCGTCGCCAGCGCCAACATCGCGCTCGGCCGGCCGGGGATGCCTCCGAGCCCCGGAACCCCGGGGGCCGTGGCTGCGAGCACGAGCCTGCGGACCCGATCCGGGGATTGGCGTGCCAGCTGCTGCGCGAGCGCGCCACCAAAGGAGACGCCGAGGACGTCGACCGTCTCGTAGCCGAGCGCGCCGACGAGGTGGTCGACCGTGCGCGCGAGGGCGCCCATGCGACGCGGGCGACGCCAGTTCGTCGACTCGCCGGCACCCGGAGCGTCGAAGGTGATCGTCTGGATGCCGGAGCCTTCGAGCGCCTGCTCGAAGGGATGCCACATCTCGATGTTGCCACCGATGCCCATGACCAGCAGCAGCGGACGTCCCTCACCGCGGATGCCGGTGCGGATACGGATCCCGTCAAGATCGACGAAGCGGATGCGCTGGTCGTTCCCTGACGGCGGCGAGGCGTCCTCGCCGGGCCGGCTGAATTGCTCCGTGCTCATAGCTGCCGTGGCACGGTAGCGGTCGTCAACCCGACCGCCGACGGGCTCGTTCCGGATGCCAGACTCGAGCTCAGCGTGTACCGTCGCTCCCGTGGACACCACGGATCCCTCCGGCAGCTACCTCACGCCGAGCTTCGAACACGCGCGCGTCGCCGACGCGATGCGCCCGCGGGTGCTGACCTGCGAGCCCGGTACCCCGCTGATGGCCGTCGCGCAGCGGATGGCGACCGAGCACGTGCACGCGATCGTCGTGCTGCCCGAAGCCGCCGAGCCCGATCGCAGCCCCTGGGCGGTGATCACCGACCACGACATCCTGCGCAGCGCCGCCGACGTCGGCGACCGAACCGCGGGCGACGTGGCGACGGGCGAGGTCCTCCTCGCCCATCCGGACGAGCGCCTGCCCGACGTCGCGCAGCGCATGCTCGAGCACGGCACGAGCCACGCGGTGGTTGTCGAGCCCCGCACGGGTCGACCCGTGGGAGTGCTCTCGACGCTCGACATCGCCGGCATCCTCGGATGGGGTCTCGGCTGAGCCAGGCCTTCGTCCCCGCGATCGCGCCGGGTCGTTCCCTCGCCTTCGCAGCGGCTTCAGTCTTCCTCGTGCTGCTCGTGCCAGCGTAAGGCGGCCGCCTCCGCGCTCGCAGAGGGCCGGTCGCCCGGCCGACGCGGCGTGGACGGCCGATCGTCTGCATCCGGTGGGGGCGCCTGGTGGTCGACGGGCTGGGATTCCTCCCGGCGCAGGGCTCCTGCTTCCGCGCTCGCCGAGCGTCGCGGCGGTTCGCGCCCGGGTTTACCTTCGTCCCGCTCTGG
>Ga0190275_10002936_pt1 | contig 12107 bp, 10 predicted proteins | sample Popmic550T_FD_133745 | JGI IMG/M metagenome (GOLD analysis project Ga0190275, IMG submission 133745) | Populus adjacent soil microbial communities from riparian zone of Yellowstone River, Montana, USA - 550 T | ecosystem: Environmental > Terrestrial > Soil > Riparian zone > Trees stand | place... | reverse complement strand
TCTGGTTCGAGCCCTCACCGAGAACGTCGTTCTCGGGGGTGTCGGTCACGCCGGAGAGTTCATCCGTGGCGGTGTACGTCACTGTGACGGCTTCCTTGTACCAGCCGGCCGCGTTCTTGGTGCCGTTCGCGGTAGCGCTGATGCTGGGGGCCGTCTTGTCGATGCGGACGTTGGCGCTGTCCGTCGCGGTGTTGCCGGCGCCATCCGTCGCGGTGCCGACGATCGTCTCGCTGCCCTCATCGCTGGCTGTCACCGGTGCGGTGCAGCTTGCGACGCCGGATCCGCCCTGGTCCTCGCAGGTGAAGGTGACGGTTACGTTCGAGTTTGTCCAGGCGCCGTTGGTGTAGGCCAGCGGAGTGAAGTCGTGGCTGATGGTCGGGGCGGTCTGGTCGATCTTGACGGTGGCCGTCTGGGTCGCCTCGGTGTTGCCCGCCTTATCAACGCTTCGGAAGGTGATCTCGTGCTCGCCCTCGGTGGAAAGGGTGAAGGTCGTTCCCGTCTGGGTGCTGCCCCCGTCAACGGTGTACTCGGTGCGGGCGACGCCGGACAGGTTGTCGGATGCCGCCAGTTCGACGGTGACTGCGCCGTTGACCCACGCGTTCGAGGTGCCGCTGATGCCGGTCGTGGGTGCGGTGCGGTCGATGTTGACGGCAGGGCTGCTCGTCGCCGTCGTGGACAGTCCGGCACCATTCTTGACGGTCGTTGAGCTCGTGAGCCCCGAGCCTTCACCGGTGATCGTGGTGTCAGCCGGTGCCATCGGGATCCCGGATTCCGGGTCGCTGGCCGTCCAGTCGATGGTCACGTCTCCGGAGTACCAGCCCGCGCCGTTGGGGGAGGAGGTGGGAGAACCGGACAGTACGGGCGGGGTGTTGTCGGCTGCGGGTGCGGTAGAGGAAGCCTTCGCCGTGTTGCCCGCGGCATCCGTTGCGGTGCCGTTGACGGTCACGCCCGGTGCGACCGTCTTGGAGTTGGTGGTCTCACCGTCCGCAACGCAGCTGGCAATTCCTGACGACTGCGCGCCGCCCGAGCTGGAGTCGGCGCACGTGAAGGTGACGGTGGTGGTGCCGTCGGCGTTCTTCACCTGTGCCGCCGTGATGGTGGGGGCGGCCTTGTCGACCCGTACAGTGACGGAGCCTTCCGTGGCGTTGCCGACGCGGTCGGTCGCGGTGGAGGTGCGGGTGACGACGCCGTTCGCGGTGACGTTCGTGGATGCAGGGGTGGGGCCGCTTGCGACACCAGAGCCGGCATCCGTTGCCGTCCAGGTGACTGTGGTGTCGGCCTTGTTCCAGTCGGCGGCATTCGCTGCCGGGGAGAGGGACGCCACGACAGCGGGTCCGGTGTTGTCCACAGTGTAGGAAGCCTGCGTAGAGTCTGACCGGTTCCCCGTGCAGTTGGAGTTGCTGTTGAAGTTTGTGGAAGCGACCGCCGTCACAGCGCGGGCGCCGTCAGTTCCGCTCGCGGTGGTGGTGAAAGTCCACGACGACTTCGCGGTCGCTGACGTCTGCGTGCTGCTCATCGACCCGCCCACCACTACGCACTTGGTGTCGCTCGATGTGCTCACCGTGAGCGTCACCGTCGCGCCGCTCTTCGCGTACAGGGTGCCGGCTACCGAAGCTGTGCCTGCCCCCCCGGAGAAGGTTGCCGCGCTGATGCTGGAAGCAAACGCCGCTGGTGCGCTCTGCCCGGCTATCACCATCGCGAGGATCGTGGCGACCCCCATCCATAGTCGACGCTGCCTCACCGGATGCGATGTGGAGGCTGATTCGGACGGGCGGGATGCGGGCGTGCGCAACGAAATCATGACGAGTCCTTCGGGTGGAGCGCAGGGTCAAGCGCGGGTAAGCGCGACGGGTCACCACAGAAGGTATTGGGTCTGGCGACGCGGGATAAGGTGCCCAGCGTTCAAAATCCTGAACGCCGGGCGCCGATGCCGTTCAAATTCCTAAACGCCGGCGAACGAACACTGGCGGCACCCCCGAAGGGATGCCGCCAGTGTCTTGTCACCCAGAGTGACCGTTCCGGTCGAGAGTTACCCGCAGAACGGGCACTGTCGACCGGAAAGGTAACTGTCGAGTGTTAGGCCGCGAGCGGTGCCTGGTTCTCGCGAACGGACTCCATGGCCTTCGACCAGGAGATGACCTGGTCCACCAGCGGCAGGACAGAGCTGGTCGAGTACTGCGTGGGGGTGAACACCGAGTAGTTCTCGAAGTCGCTGGCGAGTCCCATGGTGACCTGGTTGCGAACGTGCGCCGCACCCATCTCGGACAGGATTCCACGCAGGTGCTCAACGGCGCGGGCGCCGCCGACTGAACCGTAGCTGATGAAGCCTGCGGCCTTGTCCTCGAACTCGACGGACAGGTAGTCGAGCGCGTTCTTCAGTGCGCCGGTGATCGAGTGGTTGTACTCGGACACGATGAAGATGTAGCCGTCGAACTCGTCGACCTTCGAGGCCCAGGCCTTGGTTACGTCCTTCTCGGACGGTGCCATGCGCGGCGGCAGCGCCTCATCCCACACGGGAAGCTTGAAGTCGGCGATGTCGACGACCTCGAACTCGGCGTCGGTACGGGCGTCGGCGATGGACTTCGCCCAGTTGGCGATGTTCAGGCTCTGACGGCCTGAACGGACGCTACCGGTAACAATGGCGATTTTCGTCAAGATTTCTCCTCAGTGATGGGTTGCGCTCGTGGCGCAGCTTCCATGTAAACGCATGGACCTGGGAGTTATTCCCGTGCCCTCGTGAGACTCCCCTCCGCCGCACCGGGAATGAACCGGGGGTATCACGGGTTGCAGGGATGAACAAGCGTGAAGTCAGGAGATTGCATGTCCCCCATTTTTGGTTCCGCCGGCTCGGACAACGATTCTTTCGAAGCCTTCATCGCCCGCTATCTGCAAGGACAGCGTGCGGCCAGGTCAGGGCAACCGATAGACATCACCCGGGTATTGAGCCGCCGCACCTATGAGATTCTCGCCCAGGCCGCGAACCTCGCGATCGAGCGTGGACACGGGGAACTGGATGCCCTGCACGTCCTCCGCGTGATGGTGGAGCAGGCCCCCGCAGTCGATGCAATCAACCGCATCAAGGCCGACCCGGCCGCCATCGCCAAGGCAACTGAACAGCGCCTCCCCACAGATTCCTCTGAGCCGTCGACGACGGCGCCGCCACTCACTCCGGCAGCACAGCGCGCACTTCTCGACGCGTACCAGGTCGCCCGGGCGTTCGGTTCCACATACGTGGACCCCGAGCACCTGTTCTTCGCATTCATCGTGAACCAGGATTCCTCGGTCGGCCAGGTGCTCAGTGCCGCAGGCGTGACGCCGCAAGCATTGCAGTCGGGGGACAGCGCCACACCGCAAACCGGTGACGCGACCGCGAGCGCCACAACGGAGACGGCGGCCCCGTCGTCGTCGTCGGCTGCTCCGGAGTCCGCGACCCCTACACTTGATGCCTTCGGCACCGACCTGACCGCCCGTGCCCGCGAGGGTGCGCTCGATCCGGTCATCGGCCGGGCGAGCGAAATCGAGCAGACGGTTGAGATCCTGTCCCGGCGCATCAAGAACAACCCAGTGCTGATCGGGGAAGCCGGCGTCGGAAAGACCGCCATCGTCGAAGGCCTTGCACAGGCCATCGTTTCCGGTGGCGTGCCGGAGCAACTTCGCTCGAAGCGCGTGATTTCGCTTGACTTCCCCGCCATGCTCGCCGGAACCCGCTTCCGCGGTGACCTGGAGGATCGGCTCACCAAGCTCATGAACGAGATCAGCGCGCACTCCGATGAACTCATCGTGTTCATCGATGAGTTGCACTCGGTCCTCGGATCTGGCGCTGCATCCGGTGGAGGCGGAGCTGAGGTTGCCAACATCCTCAAGCCGCGTCTCGCGAGGGGCGAGCTGCACCTGGTCGGTGCGACGACCCTTGAGGAATACCGCCGCGTGGAGAAGGACCCCGCCTTCGAACGCCGGTTCCAGCCGGTGACGATCGGTGAGCCGAACATCGAGGACGCCGTGCAGATCCTCCTGGGTCTCCGCTCCCGCTATGAGGAGCACCACGGCGTGCGCTACACCGACGAATCCATCCGTGCTGCCGTCGAGATGTCATCGAGGTACATCGCCGACCGCCACCTGCCCGACAAGGCCATCGACCTCATCGACCAGGCGGGCGCTCGCCTGCAGCTGAAACTTGGGATGCGCGGAAAGACGGCTGCGCTCCGCGAGAAGCTCGACAAGCTCGTAGCCTCCAAGGCTGCTGCCGTCAGCGAGGAACGTTACGAGGACGCATCCGCACTGCGCGACCAGATCGACGAAACGCAGAAGACACTTGAGTCGGCATCCGGCGGAGCGTCCAACCGTCCCGCGGCTGTTCCCTACCTCTCACCGGTGATCGGTGAGGCCCAGATTGCAGAGATCATCTCTCGCGCCACCGGCATTCCGGCCGCGAAGCTGACCGAGGGCGACCGGAATCGCTTGGGGCAGCTGGAAGACCAACTGCACGCGCGGGTCGTCGGCCAGCACGATGCCGTGGCGTCGATCGCGAAGGCGATCCGCCGCAGCCGAACGGGCATGGGTGACCCCAACCGTCCGGTAGGGAGCTTCCTGTTCCTTGGCCCGACCGGTGTCGGAAAAACCGAACTCGCCAAGGCGCTTGCCGAGTCCTTGTTCGGTGATGAGAACACCATTCTCCGGTTCGACATGAGCGAGTTCGGGGAGAAGCACACCGTCTCGAGGCTCGTCGGTTCCCCTCCCGGTTACGTCGGCTACGGCGAAGCGGGGGAGCTCACCGAGAAGGTGCGGCGTCGGCCCTTCTCCGTCATCCTGCTCGACGAGATCGAAAAGGCTCACCCTGATGTCTTCAACCTGCTGCTTCAGGTGCTCGATGACGGTCGCCTGACGGACGGGCAGGGTCGGACGGTCGACTTCCGCAACACCGTCATCGTGATGACCTCGAACATCGGTTCCGAGTTCCTGGCCAGCCGAGGCGGCGCCCTCGGATTCGTCGCGGACGCCGGGGCCGACGCCAACGGCTTCGGCTCCGAGAAGGAGCTGCGCGACCGTGTCATGGGCAAGCTGCGCGAGGCCATGCGACCCGAGTTCATCAACCGCGTCGATGACATCATGCTGTTCAGGAAGCTCGACCGTGTCCAGATCCGGGACATCGTGCGGCTCCTGCTGGCCGACTCTGAGGGCCGTCTGCGCAAGCAGGGCATCGGGTTCGACGTGACAGAGTCGGCGATCGACTGGATCGCGGCGGAGGGATACCAGCCGGAGTACGGCGCACGCCCGCTTCGCCGCGTAATCCAGCGCGAGATCGACGACCGGATCGCCGACCTGCTCGTTGCGTCGGAGCTGGTATCCGGCGGAAAGGCACGCGTGTCCGTTCGGGATGGCGCCATCGCCATTACCGGCTCGGAACTCGAGGCCGACACGGGCAGTGATGTTGACGATGACCTTGAGGAATTGCTGGCCGCCTAAGCGGTGACAGCGCACAACTAGCAGGCAGATGAGGGCCGGCATCCCACGGGGTGCCGGCCCTTGATCGGTACCGGGCGCGCATCCGGCACCAACAAGCCCAGCAGGCGATCACGCGATCGCGGGCAGTGACAGACCTCCATCCCCCCGGATATTGTTCTATTACTCAGCATCGAGAAGCACCGGCGCGCGACGAACAACGGATCGCGTGGTCTACCAAAGAGGCGGGCACTATGGCATACGACACCCCGACCAACGCGTACCAGGACCTGACCATGTCGATGAAAGCCGACGAAGACTACGACGTCGCCATCACGCCGGAAGGACTCCTCGTGCGTGGCAAGCTCTTCGCCTTCCTGGACGGCGATGACCTCGTGGTCGACCTTCCGGAGGCGCGCGCCACCGACTTGAAAGAGCGCGGTGTCGCGCACCCGTACACCACGAGCGGGAAGCAAAGCCCTGACTGGGTTCGGGTGAGCGACCTGCAGTTGTGGCCGGAACTGGCACGGGAGGCGCATACCTACGTCGGTGAGCCCGCTGTCGGCGGTCAGTCCTAAGGCCAGATCAGAGTAACAACCACCACTCAAGGAGGAATGGATCATGGTTACACGGCTCAACCCTTACCTCAACTTCCGCGACAATGCCAGGCAAGCGATGGAGTTCTACCAGTCGGTCTTCGGCGGCGAGCTGAACATGAGCACGTTCGCCGAATACCAGATGGCCGACGATCCGGCCGAGCAAGACAAAATCATGCACGCCCAGCTCGAATCACCGAGCGGCCTGTTCCTCATGGGCGCAGACACGCCGAACACCATGGACTACACGCCGGGCGGCAGCATCTCGGTGTCACTGAGCGGTGAGGATGAAGCGGAACTGACGGGGTACTGGGGAAAGCTCTCGGATGGCGGTACCGTCGTCGAGCCGCTTGCACAGGCTCCGTGGGGCGACAGCTTCGGCATGTGTGTCGATAAGTTCGGCGTGATGTGGCTGGTCAATATTTCCGGTACGCAAGGAGGAGCCCCCGGCGACTCCAGCCAGGGGTGACCCATCAGTCATGGGCAGCCGCGATGAGGCTGAACAGGTACACGCTCTGAGCGTCGAGGAATGGCGTAATTGGCTTCACGCCAACCACGACACGTCGTCGGGCGCCTGGCTGGTCTTTTGGCGTCCGGCGACCGGGCGACCGCGTGTCGGCTATGACGACGCTGTTCTCGAGGCGCTCTGTGTGGGGTGGATCGATGGTCTGCATCGTCCGCTCGACGCGGAGCGCACCATGCAGTGGTTCGTGCCGCGTAGCCCGCGGAGTTCCTGGTCACGTGTCAACAAGGAGCGGGTCGCCCGACTCGAGCGGGAGGGGCGGCTGCTCCCGGCTGGTGCGCGAGTGATTGAAGCCGCCAAGGCGAGTGGAACCTGGTCGGTGTTGGATGAAGCCGACGAGATGGTGCTCCCGCCCGACCTGGCTGAGGCGCTCGACGCGCGACCACCAGCCCGCGAGCACTGGGAAAGCTTTCCCGCATCAGTCAAGCGGGGCCTCTTGTCACACGTGGCACTCGCCAAGCGTCCGGAGACACGGGAGCGGCGCATCGCGCAGGTGGCCGAGAATGTCCGACTCGGAAAGCGCAGCCCGTCCCGGGTGTGATCCCGGATGCGAGGCGGCCGGGGCCCTGCTACCTCGTCAGGTTCGCCTCGATCAGGGCGACAATCGCCGGGTCATCCGGTTCGGTGGTCGGACGGAACCGGTGGATCTCTCCATCCGGTGTGACCAGGAACTTCTCGAAGTTCCACTTCACCCTGCCGGCCTTGCCGTGGGCATCCTTCACCCTGGTCAGTTCGGAGTAAAGCGGATGCTGTGAGCGACCGTTGACCTTCACCTTCTCGAACATCGGGAAGGTGACACCCCAGGTGGTGGAGCAGTAGTCCTTGATCGTCTCCGAATCCTCCAGTTCCTGCAGGAACTGGTTGCTCGGAAAGGCGAGAACAGTGAAGCCGCGCTCGCCGTAGGCCTTCTGCAGCTGCTCGAGCTTCTCGTACTGGGGCGTGAGTCCGCACCGTGATGCCACATTCACGATCAACTTCACCTCGCCGGCGTAATGCGCAAGCGTTGTCTCCTCACCGTCGATCGTGGTGACAGGGATCTCATTCAGGCTCACCGGGGACGTGGCGCTCATGAATTCGACCCTACACGGTGACAAAACACGCCTTGTTGTATAGTGCCCGCATGGATCGTCGACATTTCTTCACGTTTGCAACTGCCGGTGCGCTCGCCCTGTCGCTGGATCCCCTCGCCGCTCAGACGGCGAAGGCCGCGACGTCTCCCAAGCTGCCTTCTGAGGTGTCCAGGGTCGCGAACGTGGTCACGCCGGTGGGCAGGAAGCTGTACGACAGCATCGAGGTCGACATCCAGGGTGACCGGGCGCGCATCTTCCTTCCCCAGAGCGTGACTATGCGGTCGGCGACCCCAGTTGGCGCGGTGTGGTTCTATCACGGCGCCGGAAGCGACCACAACAAGGCCATGTCAGGCGGGTTCAAGTACGCGGCAGAGTTGATCGTCGACCAGGGGGCGATCGCGATCTGCCAGAACGTGGGCGGAACCCAGTTCTCCAACCCGTTCGCGCAGCAGGTCCAGAAGAACGGGTGGGCCTACCTGTCCAGCCTCTTCACCGTCCGGCAGAACTTCCTCCGCGCGACATCCGGCGGAGGAAACCTCGCCATCTGGACCCAGGGCAAGAAGCTCATGCCGTACATCAAGGGCCTGTACATGGTGAACGCCAACTACGACCTCGAGAAGATGTACTACGGAAGCAACGCGAACTACTCCATGGCCGTCGGACTCGCGTTCAACAACGATCCAGCCCTCATCGCAGCGAACAACCCGGCGCGCATCGGCGCATGGGCGTACAGCGGCGCGAATGTGAAGGCTGTGGTGTCGGATGCCGCGCATCCTGACACGACTGTTCCCCCGGTCGACCACGGGATTGCCTTCGTGAACAAGATCAAGAGTGTCGCCGCAGACGCGACAATCGCGTACCACGCGCTTGGCCACGACACCCCGTCGTGGACCAACCGGGACATGGTCACTGTTTTCTCGCGCTGGTCGCAGGGGCTGAAGGCCTGATCGGCTCCCTCGGAGCGAATGCCGTTCCCCGTACCGGTTGACGTGACCCGGGTGCGGTAGAAAGATGTTCCGCGAGCTACCGGTGAGTAGCTGGATACGTCTGTGGTTCTGATGAGTGGAGTGTGGCGAAATGCCCGCTACTCATCCCCACAGCGGTGACGGCGCAAGCCTCCACCTCTCATCGCAACACATCTTCTGATCCGAAGGAAACCCCAATGGGTATCAAACGAGCAATGGTGTTCGCCGCCGTCCTGGCGACGCTTCTTGTGCCGACGGCACTTGCTGCGCCGGCAACGGGCGCGACACACACGGAGGACGGCACGCACAGCGAGCTCCTTGCCTCCGGCCTTCAGGGCACGAGCGGGAGCGCGATCGGACCCGACGGAGCGCTTTACGTCCCCGAAGCGGCACTCGGCGAAGTGACGCGCATCGATCCGGTTAGCGGCGAAACGTCGACGTACGCCAGCGGGCTACCGAAGGCAGTTATGGCTCTGGGCGGTGCAACCGACGTAGCGTTCATCGGTCAGACCGCTTATGTCCTGGTCACTCTTGTGGGCCCGGATGCCGGCGGCGACCAGGTCAACGGCATCTATCGTGTGGACGACGAGGACAGCTTTACTGTGATCGCTGACATCGGCGAGTACTCACGGACACATCCTCCGGCAACGCAATTCGACCTGGAGCGTGGGCTCCAGTTCGCGCTCGAGCGCGTCCCCGGCGGATTTCTCGTGAGCGATGGACACCACAACCGGGTACTGATGGTCACTCTGTCAGGCGTTGTGACCGAAGCCCGGGCCTTTGGCAACATCGTGCCGACGGGGCTTGAGTCATTCGGCAATATCGTGCTGATGGCCCAGGCGGGGCCCGTGCCGCACACACCGGAGACCGGGAAGATTGTTGCGTTCCATCGAAACCACCCTGCGGTCGTCACCGTGGCTTCCGGCTACAGCCTGCTCGTCGACGTCGAATTTGGACGGTGTGGAATTTATGCCTTGTCCCAGGGCGACTCGCCCGGCGACGTGGTCGCCGGTTCCCCCGCCCTGCCGAACAGCGGCGAACTTCTCCGAGTGACACCGAACGGAAGGTTCTTCCCGGTGGCGGAAGGCCTCAACCTTCCGACATCCGTCGACTTCGTGGGAGACACCGCATTCGTCGTCAATCTGGCCGGTGAAGTGTGGAGAATCAGCGGGATCTCTGACAGTTCCAGCCATGGAGCGGGGAATCTCTGCGCGTGGGCATCCGCTTTCGGGATTCGGGGGCTGGTGGGGGCGTCTGAGTAAGTTGTACGTATGGCAAACGACGCAGTTGTCCTACCGGTAGACGGCCCACACGGAGAACGCCTGGTGCGTATCAGCAGCCCGAGCAGGGTGCTGTGGCCGGAACCCGGGATCACGAAACTCGATCTTGCCCATTACATGGTTGCCGTGGGGGACGCCTTCGTCACCGCCAACGGGGATCGTCCCCTCTCGCTGCAACGCTTTCCCGAGGGAGTCGACGGGGAGGACTTCTTCTCGAAGAACCCGCCCAAGGGCGCTCCCGACTATGTGCGATCGGTGATGGTCGTGTATCCCAGCGCCCGGACGCATCCGCAGCTGGTCATCGACGAACCGGCAGCAGCAGTGTGGGCCGTGCAGATGAACACAGTGGTCTTCCACCCGTGGCCGTCACGCGCGGACCGGTCGGACTTTCCTGACCAGCTGCGGATCGACCTCGACCCGCAGCCGGGCACCGACTTCGATGACGCCATACCAGCAGCGCTGGAATTGCGGTCGGTGCTCGAGGAGGCCGGGCTGGCGGCGTTCATCAAGACGTCCGGCAACCGGGGCCTGCACGTGTTCGCGCCGATCGAACCGGCCTACGAGTTCCTCGACGTGCGGCACGCCGTCATCGCGGCGGCGCGGGAGCTGGAACGCCGGATGCCGAAAGAGGTCACCACCTCGTGGTGGAAGGAGGAGCGCGGGGAGCGCGTGTTCGTGGACTTCAACCAGGCGAACCGGGACCGGACGATGGCCGGCGCATACAGTCCCCGCCCCTTGCCGCATGCTCCCGTGTCCTGCCCGATCGACTGGGACGAGCTCGAGACTACGGATCCGAAGAACTTCACGATCGAGTCGGTGCCCGAGCGGCTCCGCACGACCGGCGACCCGTGGGCGCATATGCACGCCGAGCAGGGCACCATCGACAGCCTCCTCGGGTGGTGGGAACGGGACCTCGCCGACGGGCTCGGCGAGCTGCCGTTCCCGCCCGACTATCCGAAGATGCCGGGGGAGCCGCCCCGGGTACAGCCCAGCCGGGCCCGCAACAAGGATTGACGCGAATCCGGCTGGACCGAGGACAAAGGAATCGAGGTCAGTCGGCCTCGCCCATGACCAGGCCCTCGATGTTGTGCTTCTGGGAGATCGGCGTCAGCACGTCGACGACCGGGCAGGCCAGGTGATCCCGGACCCGCTGCGGGAGCTTCTCCCAGTACTCCTTGGTCACACTGAGCTGGTGCTCGACCGACTTCTCTCCCTCGGGCGCATCCATCCCGAGCACGAGTACCGGACGTGACTTCTCGGACATGTTCTTGGTGCCACGGTGGATCGTCAGTGCCGAGCGCACCGAGATGTCGCCCATCCTCGGGTACTTGCGCACCGCGAGAGCCTCGTAGCGCGGGTAGTGCGACTTCGGCGGGAACATGCCGTGATCAAACTCGGGGGAGTCATCCCACTGGGTCCCCGGTGCGATCTCGAACGGACCCATGTTCTCTTCGGTGTCGACCGCGGTCAGGTTGAACGCGAGCGAGGAGAGCCGGTGCTCGTTGCGCGTTTCCGGTGGCATCGGGAAGTCGCGGTGCCACGGCTGGTTCATCGCCCCGGCGAACGGGATGTCGAAGCCCACTTCGACGATCTGGTAGTTCGGGCCCAGCACGGCTTCCGCCGCACGGCGGACGAAGGGGTGTTCGACCAGTTCGACGAAGCCGCGCAGCTGCTCGGGATGGATCTCGACGTACCAACGGTTCGGGCCGCGGCCGACCGCACCATCCTTGCGGGTGCGTGCTTCGGCGAACGCGACGTCGATGTCCTCACGCACCACCTCCGCGAAGTCGCGGCTGAACGCGCCCTTCATTCCCATGATGCCGTCGGTGTAGAGCATGCGTGCGATCTCTGCCGATTCCGCATCCATCGCCTCGATTCCGGGCACGGGGTATGGGCTCGTGGCGGTTGTATCCATGGTGATTCTCTCCAGGCGTCTTTGGTGGCAAGGCAGAACTGAAGGCGTTGTGCTCACGCAGCAACGGCATCATTCTCCAACACAAATTCTCCGCGTAACAGCTGAAAGTGCGCTAAACCAACACGCGGTTCAGGTCATAGGCAATCGGCCGTTCAAGCTGTTCGAACGTGCAGGAGAGCGGGTCGCGGTCGGGTCGCCAGCGGTAGAACTGCACGGTGTGGCGGAAGCGATCACCCTCCATCTGGTCGTAGAGAACTTCCAGCACTCTCGTGGGCTGCAACCGCACGTAGGACACGTCCTTGGCGGACGAGAACCGGCT
>Ga0190275_10002935_pt1 | contig 12108 bp, 12 predicted proteins | sample Popmic550T_FD_133745 | JGI IMG/M metagenome (GOLD analysis project Ga0190275, IMG submission 133745) | Populus adjacent soil microbial communities from riparian zone of Yellowstone River, Montana, USA - 550 T | ecosystem: Environmental > Terrestrial > Soil > Riparian zone > Trees stand | place... | reverse complement strand
GGGGCGCAGGCGCCCAGCTGGGGACGAAGATCCGCTCGCGCATCTCCGACGGCCACGCCTACCTGGCGCTCACCCGCGCGCTCGCCGAGCTGCAGTGGTACACGCCCAGCCTGGGCTTTGACTTGAGGCCCGTGCTGGCCGCCCGAGGCGAGCTCATCAGCCGCCAGCGCCCCGACATCGGGCTGGAGAGCTACTACGCCACCCGGGTGCAGCTCACGCTCGGCCTGAGCTACGAGCTCTTCCGCGGGGCCGCGATCGTGCTTGGAGTGGGTGCCGAAGAGCTCGACGTCTTCCGCCTGCGTCCCGTGGAGGGGAGCGGCCCTGCCTCTGGCGTGAGCCCGAGCTCGACTCTTCGGCCCTACCTGAGCGGCACGGCGCAGCTCGTCTTCGACGCGGATGAGATCCGCCGAGATCGCCACACCGAGCTGGAGTTCACGGGGCGGCACTACCCGCGCGAAGCCGGGCGCGGCTACGGCCTCACGTCCTTCCGGTTCCAGCGGGTCTCAGAGGTCGGCTGGCATGACTTGTGGCTCACCAGCCGCGGGGCCTGGCTCTGGGGTTCGGTGCCCTTCATCGAGGAGCAGCCGGTGGGCGGCCTGCACGTGCGCGGCGTCTTCGACGAGCGCTTCTACGCCAAGCACGTCGCGAGCGGAGGGCTCGAGGTGCGCTTCTCGCTCACCCGCGACATCTACAAGGTCGGTGGCTTTGCTGACATCGCCGTGTTCGGGGATCTCAACCGAGCCAACGGCTCCGAGCGGGTGCGTGTGGTCGGCGCCGCCGGACCGAGCTTCCACGTGCTCTTCGCCGATGTCTTCCAGCTCGATCTCTCTTACGCCATTGGCGTCGCTGGCCAGGGGCAGGCCGATCGCGGCTTCACGCTGGCCCTCAAGCAGGCCTTCTGACGAACCTCACGGGCTGCCAGGAACCGGCGGGAGCGGCGGAGGCGGCATGATGTACGGGTCGGACTGCTGCGCGGGAGCACCGCCGGCCAGCGGGGTCAGCTCGTAGTTGCGCTCGGGCTTGTACCCCATCACCCACAGGAACGGCACGAGCGTGAAGAAGCCACCGATGCACGGCCCGAGCTGGAACTCCTCGTTGCGCACGAGGAGGGTCTCGAAGTCCTCGTACCCCTCCCTCCGGAGCTTCACGAACGTGGTGGAGCTGACGGTCTTCGTATCCGAGTGGATGTAGGGCGTCCTCCCGACCTTGCTGCCGTCGATGTAGACGGTGGCACCCGAGGGCTCGCTGCGGATGACGGTGCTGCTGACGCATCCGGCGGAGAATGCGAGCGCGGTGCACGCCGCCATCAGCCGAAGAGAAACACGAGTGTGATGGGACATGGCGTGGCGGGATAATGTGGCCCCGCCATGCTGTCAATGAGGAGCGCGCGTTCTGGTTTCCCCTGGCGCACCCTCTTTGTCGGGGAGCTTGTGCGGAGAGCTCCCGAGTCCGGCTGCCTCCAGCTCCACCCGGCCGTGACGGCGACCCTCAACGACATCCCGCTCCCCATCCCCTCGGACTTCCCCACGGGCTCTACGGTGGTGTCGGCCAGAGCCTCGAACATCCCTGCGGAGCGCTGCGAGGGCGTGGCCACCTGCACCGCGAACTCCCTGCTCGTCTACCCTCGAGTCGTGGAGCTCACCGTCCAGCCCTGAGCCGGGCTCACGGACACGCGCCGCAGTCGGCTCCACAGCTCTGGGGCGTCGTCCCCGTGCCGCAGCGCTCGGTGAACTGGCACACGCCATCGCCACACCGGTAGATCTCCGTGGGCTCGAGGCGCGTGGTCAGGGGGAGGAAGGAGCTGCCCTGGTACGTGCACCGCGTGTAGTACGTCCCCGTGGCGTCCAGGGTGCAGAGCTCCGAGCAGAACCCGACGTGGGCCAGCGGCGCGCAGTCGGTGCTCTGCGCCTGCGAGGCAAGCCCGCACGCCCGGGAGGTGCTCTCCGTCACTCCCAGGAGCGGCCGATCATTGGCCGCGGAGACGCCCGTGCCGTTGAAGAGGTTGCCGAAGAAGCACGCCTCCCTCATAGAGAATCGCTCCAGCTCCCGGGCCGTGTAGGGCAAGGGCTTGCCCCTCGCCGTCCTTCCCAGCACGGAGAGGGGGACGTGGAGGCCGAACTTGTTGACGTGTGCGGCCAGGCACGCCGAGACGACCTGCTGCTCCCGCTCGGTCGCCGGATGCCCCGCGCTCCAGTCGCGAGCCAGTCCCAGGTGCCCTCCCCACCGGTAGACCCGCGCCGTCAGCGGGTTGCGGTAGGTGATCGTCCGGTTCTTCGGCGCCGCGCACCGGACCACGTACTCCATCACGGCTTCGCTCACGGCTGGGCTCTGGTTGAACCAGCTGCTGAACGCCGGGGAGTCCAGTCCGTGGGACGACAGCCCATCGATGGACAACCCATTCGTCGACAGCCCGTTGGTCGACAGCCCGTTGGTCGACAGCCCGTTGATGGCTCGGAGCCACTGCTCCACCCTGGCAGGTCCGTCCTGGGCCGCGCGCCCTTCCTCCGCCTCGGAAGCATCTCCAGGCGTCATTGGCCCGCAGGCCGCAAGGCTGCTGATCCACAACACCAGCGGGAGCTTCCTCCCCCACTGGCCACACTGGTCACGACGAGCTCGAGATGCCCCCCGAATCATGGCGTCCTCCCGCGCAGAACCTCTGCGGCAAGAGCTGCAGATTAGGGATTCCCAGGGAAAGCGCGTCTCCCCCCAGCCCTCGGCCCGAGGGCCCCGTCAGGCGCCGATCTCTCGAGGCGATTGGAGCGGAACACTCCCCACGCGCGCTCGCCTTCCCGCCAACGGGCTCCTCGTCCCACGGGGAGGTGTCGCCCAGAGCGCTACTCCTCCGCCTGGGGCGCCACTATGAAGAGAGGAACGCGCGCAGCTCGCGCAGGACGGCCTCGGGGGACTCCTCGTGCGGCCAGTGCCCCGCGTCCGCCAGCTCCACCACCCTCGCGTCCGGCAAGGCCTCCTTCCATCGCCCAAGCATGTGGGGCCGGAAAGCCGTGTCCTTCATGCCCCAGAGAATGAGCGCAGGCCGGCCCTGCAGCCGCTGCCTGCGCTCCCACTGGCTGGCGTAGAAGGCGCTGGAGCCGTTGAGGGCGCGCGCCAGCGCCCAGAGCACCTGCCCTCGAGACTTCGCATCCGGAAAGGGAGCCAGGTACTGGCGGTGGATGCGCCGGGTGAGCTTGCGCCGATCGCCATACGCGGACGGAGCCAGCACCCTCAGCGAGAAGTTGAGCCGGCGGTACAGGAAGCCGCCCAGCGCACCGCTGACGATCTTCCCCCGCTGCACCATCTCCCGATCCTCCGCGAAGCTCCACATCCACGTGTTGAAGAGCACCAGCTCGCGGATCCGCTCCGGCTGCTCCAGGGCCAGCGGCAGCCCGATGGGCCCCCCGAAGTCGTGCACCACCAGGGTGAAGTCCTTCAGCCCCAGCCGCTCCACGAAGGTTGCGAGCGCGCGCGCGTGCGCCTCCGGGGTGTACTCGAACCGCTCAGGCCGCTCCGAGAGCCCGAAGCCCAGCAGATCCGGCGCGATGCACCGATGCGAGGAAGAGAGCCCCCGGATGAGGTGCCGCCACTCGAAGGACCAGGTGGGCGTCCCGTGGACGAACAGCACGAGCGGGCCCCTCCCCTCTTCCACGTAGTGCATCCGGCCGTCCGGCAGCTCCACGGATCGGTGGGCAAACGGGTAGCTCTCTGTGTCCACCCAGCTGGGTGCAGAGAGCGCAGCGGACGTCCCGCTGGCCGCTGGGGCAGTGAGCGTCAAGGTCTCCATGGCGTACCTCCTCCGACTCAAGGGTGACGAACACCCCCTCATGCCATATTAGTAAGGCTCCCTTGACCAATTGGTCAAGTGGAGTTGACTAAATTCTGCGGGGAGAATGGTGCCGGTGGGACGGAAACCGAAGGAAGGCTGGGAGCAGCTGGAGGAGGCCAAGCGGGCCAATGTGGGCCAGGTCCTGCTCAAGTGCGCGCGGCTGCTCGACGAGCGCGCGGTGGCACGAGTCAACCGGGAGGGAGGGCCTCAGCCCCGGCTCCGTCCGGCCCACACGCGATTGCTCCCGCACATCGACGTAGAGGGTACGCGGATCACCGAGCTGGCACGACGGCTGGGGATCACCAAGCAGGCCGTGGGGCAGCTCGTGGACGACCTGGTCCAGCAGGGGGTGCTGGAGCTGGCGCCGGATCCCGAGGACAAGCGGGCCCGGCGCGTCCGCTTCACGCCCAAGGGCATGGCGGCCATCGCGCACGGGCTCGGCATCCTGCAGCAGCTTGAAGCCGAGCTGTCCCGCCGAATCGGCGCTCCGCGCATGCGCGCGCTCCTTGAGACGCTGACTGATCTCCTGGTAGCCCTGGAAGAGCTGGATCGCGATGTGGCCCCGCCACCCGAAGAGTGATCCTGGTTCCCGCTCGCCGCGTGCCATGACAGACTGCCGGTGGGCTCGCGAGGAGGACTCGCGAGGTCCCAGGTGATCCTCGACATGAGCGAACAGGCCAACGAGGGCGAGGACATCTCGAAGAGTCCCTCGAAGCGCGACATCCTTGAACGTGCCTGGTCCAAGTACTGGTACTTCGCGGAGGAAGCGCTCCCCGCGCGCGTGGAGGAGCTGCTGCGGCTGCTGCCCGCCGCGCGCACCTACGGCATCACCACCCCGCTCGAGAACTTCCTGAAGCGGTACACGGGCGAGGTCGTCTCCATCCCCATCGACGCCCCCCTCGCGAGCCCAGAGCGGCGCGCCACCTCGGTGCACTGGACGCAGAAGCTCATCGCCGCGTGCACCCCCGCGCCCCAGAGTGGGGATCAGTTCTGCATCCCCGCGCTCCCGGAGCCTTACATGGGCTGGCTGCAGGGGACCTCGCTGCTGCAGGGCTTCTCCTCTCCGCAGGAGGGGCATCTCTATGGCGCCTGGCGCAACCACTACCTGGATGATCCGTTCGCCTCGCTCGGCTTCGTCCGGGCCCGGGTGCTGCTGGAGAGGATCCAGCTGCGGCCCGTGCGGCCGCCGGACTTCTCCTGGGCGCTGCGCCGGTTCCGGGCGTACCTGCGCCTCACGCTCCCCAAGGGGAACCGCGTCCCGAACGCCGCGCAGCTCGAGCGCTTTGCGGACGAGCACCTGGAGCCCCGCTTCGAGCAGTACCGCGAGTTCCTGGCGCCCATCGCCGAGCGCGACGGCGGCGTGTTCACCTGGCAGTCCAAGTACGGGTAGCTCAGCTCTCAGGGCAGCTCGGGCAGGCGCTCCTTGAGTGAGGGGAGCCGGATTCGCTCATCCTTCATGCGCTGATCGAAGACGAAGTCCTCCGAGGGCTCCACCTGCCAGCGGTCCCCGTGACGCGCACTCAGCGCGCGGGCGATCTCGTAGAAGGTCCACCGCTCGTTCGAGTCGAGCATGTAGAGCCCTGGCTCGGCCCCCGCGAGCTCCTGCAGGGCTCGCACCGTGTCATCCAGAAGGGAGCAGGCCGGGTACCAGCGTGTGCTCGCCTGCACTCGCCCCTCTTGGCGCATCCTGTCCTCCAGGAAGGCCAGCATGTTGTTGCCTTTGGGCTCCTCACCGATCTGCCAGCCCAGCCGCACCACCCGTGCCTCGGGGTTCTGGTGGAAGACCCGCTCCTCGGCTCGGCGCTTCTCGTACCCGTACCCCTCGGGGGCGTCCGGCTGGGAGTCCCGGGTGAAGGGCCCGCGCGCGTCGTTCGAGAACACCAGCGTCGTGCTGGAGAACACGAAGCGCACGCCCAAGGTCCGGGTGATCCACGCCAGCTCGCTGGTCCACTCGTAGTTGATCAGCCAGGACTCCCCTGGGCGTCCCGTGGGCTGTGAGGCCGTAGCCAGGTGGAAGAGCACGTCCACGGAGGACTCCCGCACGAACCGCTCCATCGCCGCATAGTCGTCCACTGGGACCGTCCGTCGATCCCAGGGGATGACCTCGAGGCCCTGCTGTCTCAGGTACCCGGCCAGACGCGAGCCGACCGTGCCGCTCGCGCCAGTAATGATCGCTCTGCTCGCCATCGTCCCTCCCGCTCAGCGCTACCGCAGGCGCCAGACGGCGCTGGAGTGCGCGGGGACCGTCAGCTTCCACATACCGCGCTTGCCAGGCTCGGCGGCCGCAGTCACCTCCGGATCCGCGAAGAGCGCCTCGGCGGGCGCTGCGGGCAGCGCATGGCTCACGGAGCTCGGCGCAGCGCCAAGGTTGTGGACCACGAGCACGCGCTCGCCCCCAGCCTCCCGGAGGAAGGCCACCACGGTGGGGGCCTCCTCGTTCCGGGGCAGCGGCCGCAGCGCGCCCAGCCGCAGCGCGGGCGAGGCGCGGCGCACGTGGATGAGCAGCCGGTAGCGATGCAGCAGCGAGCCCGTGTCGCGGAGCTGCGCGGCCACGTTGCGCTGCTGCCAGCCCTCGACGAGCGGCGCCCACGGCTTGCCCGTGGTGAAGCCCGCCGTCTGCGTGTCGTTCCAGGGCATGGGGCGACGCTTGCCAGGATCGCCCTCCTCCTTCGGGCCATTGGGCAGGCCGATCTCCTCCCCGTAATAAAGGAAGGGCGTGCCCGGCAGCGTCAACAGCAGCGCCGGAGTCACCCGGATCCGCGCCTCCTGCCCCTCGAGCCGGCTGGCCACGCGCATCTGATCGTGGTTGGCGAGGAATGATGCCGTCAGGACGCCCTTGGGCATGGAGGTGCTCACCTCCTCGAGCCGTGCGGCCAGGCGCGCGGCGTCGCCATACAGGAGCGAGTCCAGCATGGCCTCGGCGAGCGGGAAGTAGAAGAGCATGGGCAGCTCGTCCCCGCCCGCCACCCGCGCCGTCGAGCCGTAGTAGGGGAAGATGTCCTTGGAGTCGCTCCACACCTCACCGACCAGGAGCGCATCCGGGCGGATGCTGCGCACGTGGGTGGAGAACTCCTTCCAGAAGGCGTGCGTCTCCGGGGTGTCGTTCTGCTCGTTGCCCGGGCCCTTCTCGACCATGTGGCGGGCCGCATCCAGCCGGAAGCCATCCACGCCACGCCCGAGCCACAGCGAGGCCAGCCGCTTCACCTCGGCGCGGACCTCGGGGCTGCGGTAGTTGAGATCCGGCATGCCGCTCCAGAAGATGCCGTAGTAGTGCGCGTCCCCCTTCGGGTGCCACACCGGCCCCTTGCCCCAGGGCTGCGTCCAGCCTGGGTTGTCCTGCCGCCAGACGTACCAGTTGCGCTTGGGCGAGCTGGGAGAGGACGCGGACTCCACGAACCACGGGTGCCCGGCGCCAGTGTGGTTGATGACGAAGTCCAGCACGATGCGGATGCCCCTCCGGTGGGCCTCGCGCACCAGCCGGTCGAAGTCCTCCTGCGTGCCGTACTCGGAGTCCACCTTCTCGTAATCGACCACGTCATAGCCGTGGTAGCTGGGCGACTCGAAGACGGGCATGAGCCACAGCCCCTCCACGCCCAGGTCCTTCAGGTAGTCCAGCTTCGCGGTGAGTCCGTTGAAGTCCCCCACGCCGTCGCCGTTGGAGTCACCGAAGCTCCGGACGAAGACCTCGTAGAAGACGGCGCCGCGGGCCCACCCGAGCTGCCAGCCAGGAGCCGCGGCCGAGGATGAACGCGGGGGCGGGGCCGCAGAGGCGGCGAGCACGCCGCACAGCACGGCCAGGGCACAGAGGGCGGGAGACCGGATCATGGGCGCGCACCTTACCCGCTTCTCTTCGGCTCAGGGCTTCTTGCCGTTGCGGATCCACTCCTCGCGGCGCTTGTCCTGGAGCTGCTTGCGCGCGAGCGCCTCCTCGGTCTGCCGCGGCACCTCCTTGATCCGGTCCTCGTGCATCCGGATGCTCAGGGCGAGCAGCCCCTGGTCCCGCTCGGGCAGCTGATCGCCGTGCTCGGTGAGCATCCGGTTCGCGACCGCGATGTAGTCCTCCGAGAGCTTCCGCCGGTAGTCGTAGTAGCGGTGGATCTCGTCCTCGGAGGCGTCGCCCGACTGGACCTTGCCGAAGACCTCGTTCCACTTCCGCAGCGTCTCGGCGCGCTTCTGGAGCACCTGCGGATCCTGCGTGGGCGCATCCAGCTCCCAGTACAGGTTGCCGGGCATCTGCGCCCGAAGCTCCTCCATCTTCACCGGGTACTCGGAGCCCGGCTCCTCAGAGGACTCGGCCGCGGGGACCTGGAGGAGCTTGTCGAGGGCCTCGGCCTGGCTCTCCGGCGCACCCGGGAGAGACGGCTGGATCGGGGACGGAGAGGAAGCCGCGGGCGGGCGCGGGTCAGCGGCCGTCACCGATAGCGCAGGTGGGTCAGCCGGTGGGCCTGCTCCGCCGCCGAGCACCGCGAACAGGACCGCGACGAGCACGGCGACCACACCAATCAAGAGCGGAATCTTCCAACCGGCCTTCATGTGCGTGCGCTCACGACGTTTCCCTGACCCCTAGACTTTTAGTTCACTCTGCGTATAACAGGCAATCCCCCCGAATCAGGAGGAACCTGAATGAAGCGACTTCTCTTCCCAGGGCTGATCGCCCTGCTGCTCTTGCCCACGGCCCCGCGTGCCGAGGTCCTGCTTCCCTCCATCATCAACATCCTGGTGGACGGCGGTAACAACTACACCTGGCAGAAGGTGGAGCTGCCCGGCACGGTGTGCGGCAACGGCTCGCAGTACAAGTTCTTCATCCGCCGGACGAGCTCTCCGAACCTGCTCTTCCTGTTCGAGGGTGGCGGCGCGTGCTGGGACTACGACACCTGTAGCGGCCGCGCCGGAGTTCTGGGCGCCGCCAACCCGAACGGCATTACCAACGACTATATGACGCAGTTCACGGCGAAGTACGTATCGCCCATCGTGAACGGCGCGGATCCGGGCCTGCCGCTGCGCAGCAAGACGGACCTGGTCACCAAGGACTGGAACATCGTCTACATGCCTTACTGCACGGGCGACGTGCACGTGGGCAACAACACCGCCACCTACACGGATCAGACGGGGGCCAACCCGCCGCTGGTGTGGCGCCACAACGGGTACGCCAACACGATCGCCGCGGCGAACTACGCGCGGACGCAGTTCCCCAGCGTGCAGAAGCTGCTGGTGACGGGCTTCAGCGCCGGCGGTGCGGCCACCTCGTCCGCGTACTACTTCGTGCGCCGAGCCATCAACCCGGCCCGCGGCTACCTGCTGAACGACTCGGGCCCCATCTTCCTGGCGCCGAACGTGAACGATCTCTCGCGCGCGCTGCACACGCAGATCCGCCAGTCCTGGAACCTCAACTCGGTGTTCTCGCTGCTGCCGGGCTCGTTCGACCAGAACAACTTCGGCAGCATCAACCGCATGGTCGCCACGGAGTTCCCGAACGACCAGCTGGCGTACACGGGCTACACGCGTGACTACAACTACTCGCGCTTCTCCTACGAGCGCTTCCGCACGCCGAACGATCAGGCCTCCATCCACAACTACTGGAAGGTGGACCAGGACCGGCTGGTGGCGGAGCTGAACCTGTACAACAACTTCAGCTACTTCATCCCGTACCACCGGCCCATCAACTCCAGCCACTGCAGCACCGTCATCACCTTCATCGGCGCGCACGCCTGCCAGCGCATGGAGAAGAAGAAGTACTGGTGGGAGTACCTCGAGTGGCCGCCGGGACAGACGTACAAGTGCTACAGCGAGTTCGTGGGCATGGACGTGTTCCTCAAGCGCTTCATCAACGACAACCAGCGCGTGCGCATCTACGAGCCTGCCAACGGGTACAACAACGAGGACCCGGGCATGAGCGCTGTCGCTGCGCTCATCAACGGCGCGCTCGGCGGCTGATCCGGTTGCACCCTGCCCCTGCCCCGGTGCGGGCCGCCTCTGAGAGGGTGGCTCGCTCCGGCGCGCGGGGGCCGTAGACGGCAGGTGGCTGGGGCAGAGACGTGTTCCGCCCCGCCGGGGCTCATGCGAGGCTGCGCGCGCATGAGCGTCCGGATCGAGAAGAGCGGCCCCATCACCACCGTCATCCTCCACCGCCCCGAGGTGCGCAACGCGGTAGATGGTCCCACGGGACGTGCGCTCGTGGAGGCCTTCCAGGCGTTCGACGCGGATCCGGACGCGAAGGTGGGCGTCTTCTTCGGCGAGGGTGGCACCTTCTGCGCGGGCGCGGATCTCAAGGCCGTGTCCGAGGGCCGGATGCCGCACCTTGCTCCGGACGGGGACGGCCCTATGGGGCCCTCGCGGCTGGTGTTGAGCAAGCCGGTGATCGCAGCCGTCTCCGGGCACGCCGTGGCAGGCGGGCTGGAGCTGGCGCTCTGGTGTGATCTCCGGGTCGCTGAAGAGGATGCGGTGCTGGGCGTGTTCTGCCGCCGCTGGGGCGTGCCGCTCATCGACGGTGGGACGGTGCGCCTGCCCCGGCTGATCGGCCTGTCGCGCGCGCTGGATCTCATCCTCACAGGGCGGCCGGTGTCCGCGCAGGAGGCGCTGGGCATGGGGCTCGTCAACCGCGTGGTGCCCCGCGGCCAGGCCCGGGCAGCCGCCGAGGCGCTGGCCAGAGAGCTCGCCGCCTTCCCGCAGGCATGCATGAACGCGGATCGCCGCTCTGCCTACGAGCAGGCGAGCCTGCCGCTGGAGGCCGCGCTCCGTCAGGAGTTCCTGGGCGGGGCCCAGGTCCTCGAGGCTGAGTCCCTGTCAGGGGCTCGACGCTTCGCCCAGGGCGCGGGCCGGCACGGGAAGTTCGAGTAGGAGCCGCGCGCGTTTGCCCCTTGAAAGTTTGGGGGACAAAATATAGATTATATGCCGTAGACCTCAGGCACCTATAAAAGTAAGGCCCTCGGCACCATGGACAGCCTCGATTACCGCATTCTGGACATGCTTCAGCGCGACGGGCGGGCGACCCAGCTGGAGATCTCCCGAGCGATCGGCCTGTCGCAGCCGGCGGTGGCCGAGCGCATCCGCAAGCTGGAGGATCGCGGTGTCATCACCGGGTACACGGCGCGAGTGGATGCGACGAAGCTCGGCAAGGACATCACCGCGTTCATCGGCGTGAACATCGAGCACCCGAAGTACTTCGAGAACTTCGCCAACAAGGTGATGGGGCTGCCCGAAGTGCTCGAGGCTCACCGCGTCGCGGGCCAGGAGTCCTACATCCTCAAGGTGAAGACGGCGAACACGAGGACGCTGGATCAGCTCCTCGTGGAGACGCTGCGGACCATCTCCGGCGTCACCGGCACTCACACCACCATCGTCCTGACATCCATCAAGGAGGAGACGCACGTGCAGGTCTCCCCCGAGCAGTTGAAAGGAGACTGACCATGTCCACGGCCACCAGCGCGATGCTCGTGCCCTCCCCTGTCTCCCTGCCGCTGGCGCAGCGCATGTCGCGGATGAAGACGTCCGCGGTGCGCGAGATCCTCAAGGTGGCCGAGCGTCCGGACATCCTCTCGTTCGCGGGCGGGCTGCCAGCGCCGGAGCTGTTCCCAGTGGAGGCCATTGCCCAGGCGCACGCGGAGGTCTTCGCCCATGAGGGCCCCGCGGCGATGCAGTACAGCACCACGGAGGGCTACGCGCCCCTGCGCGAGTGGATCTGCGCACACCTGGCCCAGCGCGGCGTACGGGCCACCTTGGATCAGGTGCTCATCACGGCCGGCTCGCAGCAGGGCATCGATCTGGTGGCCAAGGTGATGCTGGATGCGGGGGACGTGGTGGTGGTGGAGAACCCCAGCTACCTGGCGGCGCTGCAGAGCTTCGACGGGTACCAGGCCCGCATCGAGTGTGTGGGCAGCGACGCCGAGGGCATGCGGGTGGAGGAGCTGGAGGAGCTGGCCACCCGGTGTCGGCCGAAGCTCATCTACATCGTCCCCAACTTCCACAACCCGAAGGGCACCACGCTCTCGCTGGCGCGGCGGCACGCGCTGGTGCGCTTCGCCCAGCGGCACCGGGTGCTGATCCTGGAGGACAACCCGTACGGCGAGCTGCGCTTCCGGGGCGAGGCGCTGCCGTCGCTGGCCTCGCTGGATGACATGGGCGTGGTGGTGCAGCTGGGGACGTTCTCGAAGACGCTGGCGCCCGGGCTGCGGATCGGGTGGGCGGTGGGCTCGCGGGAGCTGACGCGTGCGCTCACCATCGTCAAGCAGTCCACGGATCTGCACACGGCGACGCTGGCGCAGCGGGCCACGGCGCGGCTGCTGGCGGCC
>Ga0190275_10002934_pt1 | contig 12111 bp, 9 predicted proteins | sample Popmic550T_FD_133745 | JGI IMG/M metagenome (GOLD analysis project Ga0190275, IMG submission 133745) | Populus adjacent soil microbial communities from riparian zone of Yellowstone River, Montana, USA - 550 T | ecosystem: Environmental > Terrestrial > Soil > Riparian zone > Trees stand | place... | reverse complement strand
TGCGGGCTGTCTTCATCAACCACCGCCGCCCCCGCCGCCACCACCTCCGCCGCCCCCGCCGCCACCACCTCCGCCGCCCCCGCCCCCGCCGCCTACCCCGGCGCCGCCACCTCCGGCGACTAGCCCGACCGCCAAACCTCCGAAATCGGTGCCGACCATCACGCCCAAACCAACGCCGACTCCTCGACCGTCGGCGCGCCCGACACCATCACCGACGCTCACTCCAACGCCGAGCCGCACACCCACCAGCGTTGCCGTCATCCCGCCACCGCCACCACCGCCAACCATCACTCCAACGGCCACTCCGCCACCGCCGCGTCCGGTACCACCCTCGCCGGACGTCATTTCCATCGCCCCCCAGACGGCGGACACGCCGGAACCCATGGACCACACTGTCCAGGTGCTCCGCCGCTGGTCTCTTGCGACTCTCCTGGTTGTCCTAGCCGGAGGCGCAGCAATGTCAGCCCAACGCCGGATGCGCCGATGAGTCGTGCGGGCGTGAAGTTGATCGGCAGGGACCAGCCGCTGCGGGTACTGCGAACAGCGCTGCGGGCGGCGCCAGGGCTGGTGCTGGTGGTGGGGGAAGCGGGCGTCGGCAAGAGCCGGCTGGTGGCCGAGGCCAGGTCGTCACACCCGGCGAGGTGGCTGGTGGCGCAGTGCCACCCGATGGAAGACCAGGTCGCGCTGTCCCCGGTCATCGAGGCGTTAGGCAAGGCGGTACTGCGTTCTGGCACCCGCCACGCCGTCTTCACGTCCGTCCTGGATCACCTGTCCGGCACCGGCTCGACGGTGCTGCTCATCGAGGATCTGCACTGGGCAGACCCCGGAACCCTGCAGTTGTTGAGATTCCTGGCCGGTCGGCTCCCTCGCGAGCTGGTGCTGATCGCGACCTACCGGCAAGAAGACACCCGGCACGCCGGGGAAATCACCGCCCTGGCCGGCGGCGTCCCGCCCGGGGCGCGGGCTACCGAAGTACGGCTGCACCCGCTCGACCGGGCCGGTGTGCATGATCTGGCCGCCGAGCTGGTCGGAGCGAAATCGTTGCCACCCGAGCTGGTCGACGAGCTGGTGCTGCGGACGGGCGGGCTCCCGTTCGTCGTCGAGGAACTCCTGCGCGACGAATCGATCGGGAAGGGATCGGTCGACACCGGCGCGATCATCCGTGCGTGGGCGCGCAAACCAGCCCCGGTTGCCTTGCGGGCATCGCTCACCATCCGGATGCAACAAATTCCGGAGTTCAGTGGTGACGTGATCCGTGCGGCCGCGGTGCTGGACACCCCCGCCGCGGAGGCCTTGCTCGGCGCGGTTGCCGACGTCAACGGCCATGAGTTGACCAGTGCGATGGACGCCGGCCTGGCGCGCGGCCTGCTGGGTGAACCGAGGCCGGGCCTCTATGACCTTCGCCAGACCCTGGCCCGTCGGGCGATCTACGAGACGATTCCGCCTGACGAAGTACGGCGGTTGCATCGCCGGGCAGCGACTGCGTTGGCGGCGGTCGATCCGCCGAACCATGCTCAGATCGCAGTGCACTCGCGACTCGGCGGATCCCTCGGCGACTGGATGATCCATGCCGAACTGGCCGCGGATCAAGCGCACTCCAGCGGCGCGGACGCGGTGGCCGCTCAGCAGTTGACCGAGATGTTGCAGGTCGAGGCGTTGTCCTGGGGTGATCGCGCGCGGCTGGCCGTCAAGCTCGGCAGAGTGGCTGCCTCGGCCGAGCAGTGGGAGAGCGCGATCGCGATGCTGAAGGGCGTGCTGGCCGAATCTGCGGTAGCGGGCCCGGTGCGCGGCAGGTTGCGGTTGGGGCTGGGTTTGCTGCAGGAGCAAGTGGGTGAGATTCGCGCCGGTCGTCGCGAGCTGAGTGCGGCGATCAGCGAACTGGGGGAGGACCAGGAGTCGGTTGCCTGGGCGCTGTCCGCGCTGGCTGTGCCGACTGCGGGTGCAGAACCGATCGCCGAGCAGCGAGCCTTGCTGGACCGCGCGTTGCACTTGGTCGGCGACGATCCGGAAGGCGACGCACAACTCGCAGTACGACGGAATCAGGCGCGGTTCCGGTTGGCGCTCGGTGAGGTGGACGAGGCTGACGGGGTCGAGATCGCGAGTGGGCTGGCGTGGTTGGGGTACGACCGGCGCAGTACGGCGTTGCTGGATCGCGCTGCCGAGACCGAGAATGCCTTCATCAAAAGGCAGATCGCGGCCACCAGGGCACGTCTGGACTTTGCCGCCGGCAACTGGACAGGACTAGCCGATCGGCTGGCGAGAACCCGACTCGACACGGCCGGCCTGCCGTTGCTTCGCGCCGAGCTGGATCTGGTCGACGGACGGCTACGGTTGGCGCAGGGTGATGTCGGTGGCGGCAGACAGCTCCTCGATTTGGTGCTGCAGGCAACGGTGGACGGGCCTTGGCCGGTACGGGTCGCCGCGGCGGCCGCGCTGGACCGGTACGCCGATGCGCCGATCGACGAGTGTGTTGAGCTGGTGATTCGCAAGGACGGCTGGGCGTGGGCCGGCGAGTTGATCGCCCGTGCGGTCATGGGCCGTGATGACTCCCATCGGCTGGCAGCGGATCTCGCCGCTGCACTGGCTGAGCGTGAGGCACCTGCCGCGACAGCTGCGGCCTCCTTCGTCCGCGCTGTGGTTGAGGATTCGGCGGATCTGTTCGGCGTTGCGGCTGAGCAGTATCGGGCGCTGGGCAGGCGTTACGACGAGTGCATCGCGTTGGAGGAGCGTGGGGTGCGGCTACTCGCGGCAGGGCACTCGGCTGAGCTGATCGCCACAGCCTCGGCGTATGAGGCGATGGGGGCGCGCGGCGATGCTCGGCGTTGCCGGACCGTGCTGCGCGAAGCTGGGATCTCCGTCAGGCCGAAACGAGGCCGGCGCGGGTACGGGAAGGCGCTCTCTCCCAGAGAACTCGAGGTGGCGCGCCTAGCGGCTGACGGCCTGAGCAACAGCCGGATCGCGGCGAAGCTGACCTTGTCCGTCAGCACTGTGGAAGATCACCTGTCGCACGCGATGCGGAAGCTGGAGGTGCGTTCCCGGCGTGACCTCGGTCCGCTGATCACGCCCTGACCCGGCCGCCGGCCGGGTCAGGGCGTGGCTGAGTCAGGCGGTGATGATGGCGGGGTCGCTGACGCCCGCCTCACCCGTTTCGACGTGCCCCGCGAAGCGCCGGAGGAACACGGTGTCGGTGTCGGCGACCACCGACACGTCGTACCACTGCTTGCTGTGATGCACGCTCAGCCGGTACTGCGCGCTCTGGCCCTTGAGTACCCTGAGTCGCTTGGGGCGTCCGTCGTACGAGTTGGTCAAAGTGAAGATGACGTCCTTCGTGCTGCTGTTGGTCAGCGTGAAGTCGAGGTCACCGGTACTCCCGTTGTGCCGGGCCGTCACTTCCAGGGCGGTGTCCGGCTTGCCCTTGAAGGTGCGTAGGAACCCGTTCGGGCCGTGCACGGTCAGGTCGGTCACGCCGCCGGAGTAGATCGTGTTCCAGGTATCGGCGATGGACTTGCCCGCCTCGGTCGTGTAGGTCCAGGGGCCGTCGGTCCGGTTCGGCGAGGTGATCCAGAACTGCGCACCCGCTTCGTTGCCAGAGGCAAACGTGAGCTGGTACCTGTCGGCCTGCGTGACGCCGTCGACGTACGGTGCGTAGGGCAACGGCCTGGTCCGCCGGGAGCCGCTCTCCTGGACCGGCATGGCGCCGATCGCAGGCGGGGCCGGCCGGTAGTCCGGGTGCCGGTCGTTGTCCGGCGGCTCGTACGCCGAGGTGTCGGGCAGTTGGCCTGGCTGCTTCGCATCGGAGCTGAAGTCGAAGGCCGACGTCAGATCGCCGCAGATGGCGCGGCGCCAAGGTGAGATGTTCGGCTCGTGGACGCCGAACCGGCGCTCCATGAACCGGATGATCGAGGTGTGGTCGAACACCTCGGAGCAGTTGTAGCCGCCGGTGCTCCACGGGGACACGACGATCATCGGTACGCGCGGACCGAGCCCGTACGGACCGGCCGTGTACCGCGAGCTGCCCGGGAAGAGGTCGCCGCTGACGTCGACCGTGGACAGACCCTGGGCCGCCGACTTGGGCGGGAGCGGCGGCAGGACGTGGTCGAAGAAGCCGTCGTTCTCGTCGTAGGTGACGAAGAACGCGGTCTTGCTCCACACGTCCGGGTTCGAGGTCAGCGCGTCGAGCACCTGCGAGATGTACCAGGCGCCGTAGTTGGACGGGAAGTTCGAGTGCTCGGTGAACGCCTCGGGGGCCGCGATCCAGGAGATCTGCGGGAGGTTGCCGTTCTTGACGTCCGCGCGCAGATTGTCGAACAGGCCATCGCCGGCCTTCGCGTTGGTACCGGTCCGGGCCTTGTCGAACAACGGATCGCCGGGGGAGGCGTTGCGGTACTTGTTGAAGTACAGCAGCGAGTTGTCACCGTAGTTGCCGCGGTACGCGTCCTCGATCCAGCCCCAGTGGCCGGCGGCGTCCAGGCCATCGCCGATGTCCTGGTAGATCTTCCAGGAGATGCCGGCCTGCTCCAGCCGCTCGGGGTAGGTCGTCCAGCCGTAGCCGAGCTCGTCGTTGCCGAGCACGGGTCCGCCGCCGGTACCGTCGTTACCGGTGTAGCCCGTCCACATGTAGTAGCGGTTCGGGTCGGTCGCGCCGATGAAGGAGCAGTGGTACGCATCGCAGATGGTGAACTTGTCGGCGAGGGCGTAGTGGAACGGGATGTCCTCGCGGGTCAGGTAGGCCATCGTGGGTGCGGACTTGGCCGGCACCCAGCGGTCGTACTTGCCGCTGTTGTAGGCGGACTGGCCGTCGGGCCAGCTGTGCGGCAGCCCCTGCAGGAACTGCATGCCCAGGTCGTCGGCCTGCGGGTGGAACGGCAGGATGTCCTTGGTGCCGTTGGACTGGTGAAAGACTGTCTTGCCGCTGGGCAGGGTGACCGGCCGCGGATCACCGAAGCCGCGGACGCCTCGCAGCGAGCCGTAGTAGTGATCGAAGGAACGGTTCTCCTGCATCAGGACGACGATGTGCTCGACATCCTCGATACTGCCGAGCCGGCGATTGGCCGGGATCGCGGCGGCCTGTTCGATACTGCTCGACATCGCGGCGAAGGCGGCGGTACCACCGGCGAGCTGCAGGAACCTGCGACGGTTGAGTTCTGGCATGGGCGGAGTCTCCTCGTCGGGCGGAACGGGAACGAGAACAACAGATGGCAGAATTGTGAAGAAACCTGCGCATAACTGTCGGTTTCAAACCGTAACGGACGAGGTTAACGTTTGAACACCCTTTGGCACTAGCCGGGTGGGTGGGGCGTGGTGCGGAGCCACCACTCGGCGAAGGCGGCGTGCATGACGAAGGAGAGCCAGAAGGCCGCCGCGAAGCTGTCGGGGAAGTTGAGTAGGTCAGCTTCGGTGAGGAGGTAGATCCAGATCCGGATCGTGCCGACGCCGATGCCGATGGCGAAGGCGCGGATCATCCAGCGGCGGTGGTTGACGACATCGTCGCGGCGGATGGCGCGGAAGGCGTTCACCAGGCAGGCAAGGAACCAGCTGCCGAAGACTACCGAGGCGACCGCCTGGACGGGCCCGCCGTAGGAGTAGAAGGCGCCGAAGATCACCGCGAACACACCGCAGACCAAGCCGCTGACGAGCAGCACCCGGCCGAGTCGGCGGTGGAAGGTGTAGTGCCGCGAGCGGATTCGGTAGGCGAGTTGGAACGGTGCGCCGATCAGGTACAGGATCGCCGGCCCGATGTGCAGGTAGGCCAGCCAGGGGTGCGCGACGTACTCGCGATTGATCTCCTCGGCCGGCACCGTGCCGTCGATGACGTGCGGGATGTCGTTGATCAGCCGGAAGGCCGCGAAGACCAGGATGATCGCGGCCAGCACCACGATGCCGACCTGCACTGTGCGCAGCCGTCCGCGCCCCACCATCACGCCGCTGTGTGCCATGGATCGACGCTAGCCAGCCTGCCCTTTCACCGGCCTGACATCGCTTTCCAGATGATATGAGATTCATATGATACGGTTTAGATATTAGATCAATGACGACGAGGGAAGGCGATGGACAATGCGGATCACGGTGTTCGGAGCGACCGGGCGGATCGGGGCGGCGGCGGTCGAGCAGGCGCTGGAGGCGGGCCACAAGGTGGTCGCAGTGGTGCGCGCCTCGGCGCAGTACGACCGGGAGCACCCCTCACTCGAGGTGGTGAAGGTGTCCGGGCTGACCGCTCCGGCCGAGTTGGTCGCGGCCGTCGACGGCGCGGAGGCGGTGTTGTCGGGCGTGGGTCCGCGTGGCCGCAAGGACGGGCCGGTCACGTCCACGTCCACCCGGGCGATCACGCAAGCGATGCGCGAGACCGGAGTACGCCGGTACGTCGGTGTCAGTGCCGCGCCGGTCGGGCCAGTGCCGCCGGATGACAGCCTGCTCAACCGGGCCTTCATCCATCCGTTCTTCGGCTGGTTCCTGAAGGAGACCTACGACGACCTCGCTCTGATGGAACGCGAACTCGCCGGCGCAGGCATCGAGTGGACGATCGTCCGTCCACCCAGGCTGGTCAGCAAGCCGGTCACCGGCGTCTACCGCACCGCTCTCGACGCCAACCTTCCGCGCGGCACGTCGATCTCTCGCGAAGACACCGCGCACCTCATGCTCGCCACCCTGACGGACTCCAGCACAGTCGGCCACACGCTCGGAATCGCGTACTGACCGAGCAGCCCGCTGAGTAGGGTGTTGTTCGAGATTCGTACAACACGAGGAGCACACGTTATGAGTCCGGTAGCTGCCGATGACGCCCGGCGCCGGCGGCGGCTGGCCAACGAGCTCAAGGACTCATTGCGGGAGCTGAGCAATCAGCTGTCGCTGCTCAATCATCAGGTCGGCGCGCAACTCGAGCTCAAGGATGCTGATCTGGACTGCCTGGATCTCATCACCAGGCACGGACCGATGAGCCCGACCGCGCTGGCCCGGCGGGCCGGGCTGCATCCGGCGACGATGACCGGCATTCTCGACCGGCTGCAGCGCGGCGGCTGGATCACTCGCGAACGCGATCCTGAAGCCACCGATCGTCGCGCGGTCACGGTCCGCGCGCTGCGCGATCGCAGTGCCGAGGTCTTCCAGCTCTACGGCGGGATGAACAGCAAGATGGACGAGCTGCTCGGCGGCTACTCCGCCGCCGAGCTGGAACTCCTCCTCGATTTCCTGCAACGCACCACCGCCGCCGGGCAGACCGCGACGAGCACTCTCGCCGAGGCCTGACCGGCGGCTGACGAAGTGCCGGTTACTTCGCGATGGCCACGCAGGTGGTGGTGGACTTCTTGGTCGGGTCGGATTCCGAAGTGGCCGTCAGGGTGACCTTGGCCAGGTGGGCGGCCTGGCCGGTGGCCTTGGCCTGGACGGGGATCTTGATGGTCGCGCCGGCCTTGGCGGTTGCCAGGGCGTTGGGGAGACTGACCGTCCAGCCCTTGCCGGCGATCTTGGCGGACAGGCGGTAGACGTCGTTGTCGAGGTACTTCGCGACATCCTCCGGGTGGGTGCCTTGCGGCGGGGCGGTCCTGCCGGTGTTGGTCAGCGGGAAGGCGCAGGTACTGACGCCATCGCGACCCGCGAGGCCGACGGTCGGCAGCACCCGTACGCCGCGCTTCTGCGGTCCGGCGCCGTCGAGCGAGCGGATCGCTACCGTGTAGGACAGTTCGCCGACGCTGTTGCGGCGCACGTTGGTGACGTAGAAGTGCAGCCGGTTCGCCTGGTCGACGTACTCGTACTCGCTGCCCGAGTTGGTCCCCGCGTGGAAGAGCGCGTCGGACAGCTGGCGGTAGTCGCCGATCGTGATCGGTACCTTCGTACCGTCGGGCAGAACGTAGTCGGTCATCCCGATGTCCTGCGGGTTGGCGTCGATGACCCACTCGAACGGCGCCGTGTCCTGGTTCTTGGTCTTCGCCAGCAGTACGCCGGAGTCGGGCGTGAACGAGTCCGTACCGACCCGGTCGACGACCTCGACCGTGTAGTTGTTGTAACCGCCACCGTCGCACAGCGGGTTGGTGGTGATGTCGCACGTGGGGGAGAGGTCGCCGGTGCCGAGCTGGATGTTGACGCCGGACAGTCCGTTGGTGCCCGGCTGGATCGCCCGGGCCGTGACGTCGGCGACGACCAGGCCCGATTGGCCGAGGGCTTCACGCGACAGGCGAAGGACGTTCTGCTCGTCGACCATCTGCAGCTTGATCTTGTTGCGCAGCATGTGTTGCGCGCCCATCGACGCACCACCGGTCGCCGGGATCATCCAGCGGCTGTGGGGACCGCCCGGGCCGTTGAAGGTGCCACGGCTGAGCATCTCCCAGATGCCGCTGTACGCCCGCCGCGGCGGCACGCCGTACGGGTTGTTGTAGTTGTCGCCGATGCCGAGCACGTGGCTCAGTTCGTGCGCGAAGACCCCCATGCCGGAACTCTCGGCCTGCGTCGTCGAGCCGCCACCGGCGTTGGGCCACAAGGTCGAGCCGGAGGCCCAGGAGGTCCAGGGGACGTACCGGGTGAGCGACCAGTTCGGCAGCGCCGGGTCGGGCGGGCCGAAGGCGTCGGTGACGTCTTCCTTGGTCGGGAACTTCATCGGCCCGAACTCCTGCCAGGTGGACGACTCGTCTTGGCCGGCGCTGAGGTAGTAGATGAAGTCGAACCCAGCCGGTACTTCGGCGCCGACGTCGGCGACCCAGGCGGCGCGGGCGTCGGTCCGCAAGTTCTTGTTGCAGCTGTCACCGGCGGGACAGGCCGTGCCGCCCTGAAACTCCATCGCGTACTCGTGCGACTTACCGGGCAGCTGGTACGCACCGAAGGAGGTCAGCTCGACGCCGTACCGGCCGCCGGAGTCCTCCATCCAGTACTCGTGCAGGGTGTGCCCCCGGTTGAGCGCGTTGGGCTTGTTCAGGAAGTCACGGTAGAAGTCGGCCACTTGCGCACGCGGAATGCCGTTCGCCTCGGCACTCGGGTTGCCGAACACTGTCGAGCCCTTCGGCTGGGTGATGACAAACGGCTGGTTCGGGTAGTCGACCAGGACCAACGCTCCCTTGAACGTCCGGACCGAACCCAACTTGCTCGGGTCGGCCCAGTTCGTCCCCGGCGGCTTCTTGTAGTCGGCCCACGTCATGTGGTCCGGGTTGACCCAGTTCTGTGGGTCGATGGGCACGCCGAAGCCGGCTTGGGCGACTCGCTTCCCGGCGAACCCCTGCTCCTGCCAAGGCTGCTGCTGCGGCCAATGGTCGAACTGCCATGGATGGACGGGATCGGCCTGCGCGGCCGCCGGAGCTGCAGCCGGCTGAATCCCGGCACCGGGCGCGGCGAACGCGAGACCCGGAAGCGAGATGGCAGCCACCATCGCGGTCGCGCGCAGGGCGAAGCGGAACTTTCGTTGCTCAGACACGGGCGGGGTCCGATCGACGAAGGAAAGATGCGGGCGCCTCATCCTGCCTCATCCGGACCGTCCAGGCGATGGATGAGCTCACTGTATACAGTATGTGAAGAAGCCGCTAACCTGCTGCCATGTACTCAGTCACGAATCCCGCGACGGGTGAACTGATCGAAGAAGTGCCGAACTCGACCGCCGAGGAGGTGGAGGCCGCGATCGCCCGGGTGCACGGCGGCTACCTGGCCTGGCGGCGCCGGAGCGTCGCCGAGCGGGCCGCGATCGTCAAGCGGGCCGCGGAACTGTTCGCCGAGCGCGCCGACGAGCTCGCCGCGATCATGACCCTGGAGATGGGCAAACGGATCAACGAGGGCCGCGGCGAGATCGGCATCGTGGTCGACATCTTCACGTACTACGCCGACAACGGCCCGGCCCTGCTGGCCGACGAGCCGGTCGCGATCAAGGGCGGCCAGGCGGTCATCACCAAAGGCCCGATCGGCCCGCTGCTCGGCATCATGCCGTGGAACTTCCCTTGCTACCAGGTCGCCCGTTTCGTCGCGCCGAACCTCGTCCTGGGTAACACGATCCTGCTCAAACACGCCTCGATCTGCCCGCGTTCGGCCGCGGCGATCGAGTCCGTACTCCGCGACGCCGGCGTACCGGACGACGTCTACGTGAACACGTTCGCGTCCTCCCGGCAGATCCCGGCAATCCTGGCCGACCCGCGCATCCACGGTGTCTCGCTGACCGGCAGTGAGCAGGCCGGCATCTCGGTCGCCGCCGAGGCGGGCAAGAACCTGAAGAAGACGGTGCTCGAGCTGGGCGGCTCCGACCCGCTGATCGTGCTCGACACCGACGACCTGGACGAGACGGTCAAGGCCACCGCGACCGCCCGGATGCGGAACTGCGGGCAGTCCTGCAACGCCCCCAAGCGGATGATCGTGCTCGCCGACCTGTACGACGAGTTCGTCGACAAGCTCACCAAGCGCGTTGCCGACTTCTACGTCCCCGGCGACCCGGCCGACCCGGAGACCAAGCTGCCTCCGCTGGCGTCGATCGCCGCGGCGGACGAGGTGGCCGAGCAGGTCGAACGCGCAGTACGGCAAGGCGCGACGCTGCGCACGGGTGGTCAACGGGTCGAGCCCGGCGCGTACCTCGAAGCGACCGTACTGACCGATGTGACGCCGGAAATGGATGCGTACTACGAGGAGATCTTCGGGCCGGTCGTGATCGTCTTCAAGGCGCAGACGGACGAGGAGGCGATCGCGATCGCGAACGACTCACCGTTCGGTCTCGGCGCGAGCGTCTTCGGTACCGACCCGGAGCGCAACCGCCGGGTCGCCGATCAGATCGAGTCCGGAATGGTCTATCTGAACAGCGCCGGCGGGTCCCAGGCCGACCTGCCGTTCGGTGGCATCAAGCGCTCCGGCCTGGGACGCGAACTCGGCCCGGCCGGCATCGAGGAGTTCATGAACAAGAAGTCGATCCGGCTCTGACTCCTGTCAGCCGACTGCCTCCAGCAGGGTCTTGATGAAGGCGGGCAGGTCGTCGGGGTTGCGGCTGGTGGTCAGGTTGCCGTCGGTGACGACGGTCTTGTCCACCCAAGTGGCCCCGGCGTTGCGCAGGTCGGTCTGGAGACTCGGCCAGGAGGTGACCGTCTTGCCTTGCACGACTCCGGCCTCGACCAGGGTCCAGGGCGCGTGGCAGATGGCCGCCACCGGCTTGCCCGACTCCACGAACGCCTTCACGAACCCGACCGCCGTCTTGTCGGTCCGCAACGCGTCGGGATTGGCCACCCCGCCGGGCAGGACGAGCGCGTCGAAATCGTCGACCGCGACGTCCCCGACTGCCTGATCAACCGGCAGCTTCTCGGCGGCCGTCAGATGGTCGAAGGTCTGCACCTCACCCTTGTCCGGACTGAGCAGCACCGGCTGGTGCCCAGCCTCCGCAACAGCCTTCCAGGGCTCGGTCAGTTCGACCCGCTCGATCCCTTCAGCAGCAACTAGAAACGCAATCTTCTTGGTCATACTGGCGCCGGTACCCGACTACTCGCGACGTACTCGGCCCTTCCCGAACCGCGAACGGGCCCGCGAGCAGGTGCTCGCGGGCCCGCTCTGCTGAGGGGTCAGCTGATGTCGTCGTCCTGGCCGTCGAGGGAATCCAGGCGGTCCTTCGCCTGGTCCGTGCCCTGGCTGATCTTGTCGGAGTGCTCGCCGCCGGTCTTGTCGTCGACCATGCCGCCGGCCTTGTCGAGGCCTTCGCTGACCTTGTCGCCGTGGTCGTCGACCGCGCCGGTCGCCTTGTCCTTGAGATTGTCGAAGACACCCATGTCGCTGTCGTCCTTTCCATCGGAAGTCGAGCGTCCGGTGGCCGGCACCCCCTCCGCAGGGTGGTAGCCATCCGCTGACGCTCCGTACTCCGGCCTGGTGCCCCTCCCGGAGGTTGCCAAACGCAACGGCAACCCCCGGGAGCTTTTGGCTGACTTGTCAGCCGTTGCGCCAGAGGTAGTCGACGCGGCTGGCTTCGGTGCGGTTCGGGTACGGGTTGGTGCAGGACGGGCCGGGGCCGCCGCCGGACATCAGTTCACTGCACGGACCTGAGTAGTGGTCGGGGAGGCCGAGCACATGGCCGGTTTCATGCGAGGTGATCCGGAGCGAGTCGTACTGCTGGGCCTGGCGGTAGTCGATGAAGATGTAACCGTGCCCGTGGCCGTCCGTGGAGGCGTACGACCCGCG
>Ga0190275_10002933_pt1 | contig 12113 bp, 5 predicted proteins | sample Popmic550T_FD_133745 | JGI IMG/M metagenome (GOLD analysis project Ga0190275, IMG submission 133745) | Populus adjacent soil microbial communities from riparian zone of Yellowstone River, Montana, USA - 550 T | ecosystem: Environmental > Terrestrial > Soil > Riparian zone > Trees stand | place... | reverse complement strand
TCCACGATCATCTCGACGATGCCCTGGGTGATGGCGAGCTCGTGCATCGGCGGCTCCTCGGTGACGTCTGGGCAGTGTGGCCCCGATCACCGTGTAAGGAAATGCCTCAGGACGGAACCGGATCCGTCGCGGCGGGGGACGACTCCAGCCGATCCGCCAGCTCCACTGGCCCGCTCAGCGCCACGAGGTGGCCGCCGGGAATCTCGTCGGCGGGGAGGCCGAAGCGGTCCCGGGCTACCCGCCGTTGGAACTCCGGCGGGAACAGCCGGTCGTCGCGGCTGGCCAGCACCCGGTGGAACGTCCGACCAGCGGTCGCGCCGCCACAGCTGCGTGAAAGGGGTCCCGGTCGGGCAGCGTCCCGCGCCAGCTCCATCGAGGGCAGGGGCTCGTAGACCTTGTACAGGAAGGGCTTGACGTCCCAGTCCTTCTGCCAGATCGCCGCGCTCCGCAGCGCCGTATCGCCGATGCCGATCCGCTCGTCACCCGCGTCGGTCTCGCTGAGCGAGTAGCAATTCGTCGCGTCGTGGAACGTCACGGCCTGCTGGCGTCGTCGGACACCTCACCCAGTCTGCCGTCCGAGGCCGAGTGGCGGAAGGATGGATCGACTCCCTCGCCGGCGTCACGCGCACATACGCGTCGTGCGGGTCATCGGCACTCTCCTCGATGTCGGCCCGTCCCCGGACGACTCCTCGTACGACGCACGACGAGCCCGTCCATCCTGCTGATCAAGCGATCGCCACGCGTGTGGTCAGTGCGCAAGTCCCCCCTCGGACACAACAACAAGTTTGTGACCAGCGTCTTCGCTGGTACCGGTGCCATCTCGTCCGCCAAGCAGCAGGTCAGCGGCGCGAGGGTGCACCTCCCTCGCGGACACGCGCACGAGCCACACGCACGGTGATGTGCGTCAATGCCATGCCGGTATCGGCCCCCGCATCGCCGGCCCCCAGCGTGAAGATCGGCTTCGCCGCCTAGGGTCGCCAGCTCCAGGTCGTGGCTCGCGGAGCCGAGTGCACGGCTCTGCGCACCTAAATCGGTCGACTCATCGATCATCACGAAGACCTACACACCCTTTCGAACGTCAGCTTGGCAGCGTTGCTCGGATTCGTCGGCGTGCTGGGAAACAAGGACACTACGGTCGAGGGCCTCGCAGCCGTCCTTCTGCTTGTACCTGCTTGTACGCCCTGCCAACTTTTCAGCGTTGACCGCAGCCGATCTTCGACGAGGGATTCTTCAGCTCGCGCACTATATTGACAAATTAGCCACCAACGCCAACCACGCTCTCCGCACACTGGGTCCGAATGACTCGACCAACGGCATCGCCGTTTGGGACCGGGAACGCTGGAAAGCAAAGGAGTTCAGCAGAAAGGACGGCGGCCAGAAGCGCGCAGTGACGTATCTGGAGAAGCCACGCTGGTTGGCATTGGCGGTCCCCGGGATACTGGGCGTTGGTTCATACTCGTGCTCGATCCCATTCTCCTCGGCGGCACGGTGGAGTGGACGCTCCAGCGATGCACGCGTTGTACGTAGTTCGGCGTAATCCGCGACCGGTACGTATCGGGTGCTCGGTCCTGCGGCTCCTCCCATCCGTCAACCCCAGACGACGAGCGGAGGCCGCAATGTCTGCAGGGGCCCAAGCCGCGCCGGTCGAGGAGATCCGGATGGCCGTGGTACTCAATGGGGGCGTGAGCCTCGCCGTGTGGATGGGCGGTGTCGTCCAGGAGCTCAACCGACTGACCTGGGCCGATCCCTCCGCGACCCAGGTCCGCTGCGGCTATGCGTCGGCGCTGAACGCGGTGCGCAGCACCGCCCGCGCGGACGTGATCGCTGGGACCTCGGCGGGTGGCATCAACGGCGCCGCGCTCGCCCTGGGGCAGGTCAACGCGGTCGCGCAGCCGGCGCGGTTGCGTGACCTGTGGGTCGAGCAGGGCGACATCGATGCGCTGCTGCGCAGGCCCTTCCGCGGGCAGCCGACCTCGCTGTTGCAGGGCGACGAGTTCTTCCTCCAGCAGCTCGAAATCGCGATGGCGGCGCTCAGCTCGACCTTCACGCCCACCGGTCGCCCCGTCGACCTCACCTTGGCCACCACCCTGATCGACGGAGTGCAGACCGTCACGGTGGACGTGTTGGGCCAGCGCATCCCCGACACCGCCTACGACGGGCGCTTCCACTTCTCCGCCGCGCAGCTGGGCTCCGCCGGCGTGGGTCGCGCCCTGGCCCTCGCGGCACGCTGCTCGGCCGGGTTCCCCGTCGCTTTCGAGCCCTGCTTCGTTCCGGTCGGTGTCGCCACCGACCGGCTCGACGGGCGTGCAGACATGACCCGCTACGCGAGCTGGGCGGAGGCGGGCCGGGCCGGGCCGGTCGACCGGTCACGGTTTACCGTCGACGGCGGGCTGCTGGCCAACACCCCGACCCGCTCGGCCCTCGGCGCCATCGCCCGGATGCCGCCCGCCGACGGGCCGACCCGGCGGGTGATGCTGCTCGTGCACCCGCACGCGCCGGTGGAGGCCCCAGAGACCGCCGCCTGCCGCACAGCGCCGCCGACGGTCGTCGACACCCTCGGCGGCCTCCTGACCGCGCTGACAGGGCAGGGCAGCCGCAACTTCGCGGAGGAGATCGACCGGCACAACCGCAACGCCGCGGCCTGGCGCGACGGGCGTAGCGACGTTCTGGCCGCGCTGAACGGCCCGGAGTCGCTGCACACGCTCGTCGACCAGCTGTGGCCGCACTACCGGCGGATGCGGATCCGACAGCTCCGCTCCGAGTGGGTGGCGCACGCCCCCACCCCGCCGCTGTGGTCGGCGCAGCGCATCCGGTCCGCGATAACCACGGCATTCGAGGCGTGGGAGGGCGACCCCGGCGGCGCGCTGCCGTTTCTGCCCGCGGTCCCGCCCGTCCCCGGGCCAGGCTGGCCATGGGGCTTCGGCACCGCGATCGCGGTGGTCGACGAGGTGGGCGACCTCGCCCGCCGCGCCCTCGGCGTCGCCCGAGACGTCACGGCGGTTGCGCTGATTTACGAGGTCCAGACTGCCGTCGTCGCAGCCCGGGGCGCGATCGCCCAGACCCAGGACGGTTTCTGGGCGAGCCTGTCCGCCCGCGGGGCCGACCCGACGGCCGACTTCTGGACGTCGGTCCTCCGTGGCCTTGCGACCGACCTGGCCGGATCGGTCGGCGACACGGTCCGCAGCCACGTCGACGCCGTTCTCACCGCCCTGCACGCCGCACTCCCTCCGTTGTACGACCTCATCCGGGACGAGCGGTGCGGGCCACAGGCCGGGCTCGAAGGCTGGGATGTCCTACTCGCCGGAGCCCCGGAAAGGCCCGAGCTCCTGGTGCGGCTGCTCCAGCTGGAGGTGGCCACCGCGATGGTCACCGACGCCGACCGGCTGCGCTCCACGCAGCCGATCGACCTGGTGCAGCTGAGCCTGCGGGCCGCGAACTGGTTCGCCGTACAGACCGCCGGCGGCGGGGGAAAGCTGGCCGGACTTGCCCTGCACCGCTTCGGCGGGTTCCTCAAGCGGTCCTGGCGGGTCAACGACTGGATCTGGGGCCGGCTCGACGCGGCGACCGTCCTCACGCGGATCGTGCTGTCGCCCGAACGACTGTTGCGCATCCAGGCCGTCACCGGCTCCGCGGACGGGGCCGAGGCGATCGTTCAGACGATCACTGAGCGTCTCTACGGTACCGAGGACACGCCGGCGATGATCGCGAAGCTGCGCGACGCCGCCCTGACGGAGCTGACCGACATGTTCCGGCCCGGGGCCGACGCGCCGCCGTCCCTGCCGAAACTCGCCGACTACATCGCCGCACGGCTTCACGTCGACATCGCCCTCGCGGAGCTGCCGCTCCTGGCCGCCGCGATCCGCGCCGACCGCGTTGCGGGTGCGGGCCCGCGGTCGCGCGGCGAAGTCTTCCTGGAGGTCAACAAGGGTCTGCTCGAGGAGTTGGACCGCGGTGTACCCGACGAGCGGCGGCTGCTCGTCGGCGTCCGTGCGCTGGAGGCGTTCGACGCCGCCGGCATCGGACGCGAGTCGCTCGAGCAGGAGGCCACGAGCGACCAGCTCATCCGGACCACCGCCACCGCCGCCGCGATGACCAGCACCCTGCTCGACTCGGACGGCTCGGGCCTGGGCGGGACGGCCAAGCCCGTCACCCGCACGCTGCGCGGCGCCATGCTCTTGCCCTACTGGGTGATCACCGGCCTGACTGCGGGCGGAGCCACCGCCCGCGTGCTCGCCTTCGCCGGTCTCACCGTCGGCGGTGTGCTGCTGACGCTGAGCCTGCTCGGGCTGCTCGGGTCGGCGTCCTCGGCGGGGGCGCTGCTGGGCGTCGGGGCGGTGCTGTGTGCCCTCGCCTATTCCGCGATGCGCTCGGGAACGCTTCTGCACGGGCTCGTCCTGCTGCTGCCGGTGGCCCCGCTGGTCGCCGTCGGGCTGTCGGGCGTGCTCGGCAGTACGAAGGAGGCGACCGCCGAGGCCGCCGCGACCGTCGGGATCGTTCTGGCGCTCGTCCTCGCACTGATCGTCCTGGCCAGCCTGCCCTCGCCCGTGCTCAGCCCGTTCAAGACGGTCCAGGGCTGGTGGCGCCGGGTCGGCGAGCACGGCGCAGGCCCGGCCCTCACAGCGCCCGCCCGGCGCGCCCGCGCCGCGTTCCGCGTGCTCGGGGTGCTCGTCCCGACAGCCGGGGTCGCGGCGATCGCCTGGGCGGCCGTCCGGTCCGGTGGGCTCGGCCCGCGGCCGCCGCTCTGGCTGCTGGCGGCCGGTCTCGGGCTCGTCGCGACCTTCGGGACCGTCATCGCCTCCGTGACCGGGGCGTGGTTGCGGCTGTGGACGCCAGTGCCCGCCACCGACGGCACGCGGACGTGGACGCGCCGCGCCGTCAACCACCCGGCCGGGGTGTCTGCGGGGTGGTCGGTGGTCTACGGCGTCCTGTACGGAGGGCTCGCGCTGGCTGTGGCCGCCTTCGCCCCGCCCGACTCAACGCTGTGGACCGGCTTCGCGGTCGGCAGCGCGGTGATCGCGGGGATGCTGTGCGCGGTGGCGCCCTTCTGGTTCCCGCTGCGCGCCCGGCGGGGGCTGGACCGGCGGATCACCACCGACACCGATTTGATAACCCGGCTCGGCCCGATGGTCACGGCCGCCGAGGTCGCCGAGGCCACGGCGGCTGCGGCGAGGACGGCAGCAGCGAAGATCGCTGCAGCCGCGTCGGCGGAGCCGACTGGGCATGCGCGGGCGGACGAGGTGCGTGCCGCCGAGGCGGAGGCGGCCGCGCGGGACGGCCAGGCGCGGGACGCCCGGCAGAAGGCCCTGGAGGCAGCACGGGCGGAGCTGCGGAGCTACCTCGACCGACGCGGGGCGATCTACGACTACCTGACCGACGAGCTCGACCAGGACGGCACTCCCAAACTGAGCCCGGTCGGCGAGGACCTCGCCGCCGCCCTCTGCGACCGGGACCCGTTCCCGCGGGTTCCGCTGCCGGTCAGCGTGCACCTGACCGCCGCAGGCACGGCGCTGCTGGCCGTGGCCCTGGTCCCGCTGCTCGGCCTTCGTCTCGACATCGGCGTCGGCATGGCCGTCGGCGTGACCGCCGTCGGGGCGGTCGTGGCGCTGGCGGCCGGGGGATTGGAGGGTAGTCGGCTGCGGTCCACGTCCGGCCTCCCCGGGCTCGGATCAGCGGTCCTCGGCGGTCTCGGCTCGGTCGTCGCGGCCTTCGCGCTCGCGGCCTCGAGCAGCCGATGGGTCCTGCTGGGCGCCGCGGTGGGCGTCCTGACCGTCGCCGCGCAGCTGTGGGTCGCCGCGGCAGCGCGGCGACACGGCCGCCGCCTGGAGCACCTCCGCTCGCGACTTCCCGGCCGCAGGGTCGCGGCGCCCGCAGAGCCCTCGACGAGCGCGGCGGTGGCGCAGCCGCAGCCCACCGGCAGGTCGTAGGCTCCAGAGGAGTCGTGGACAGACTGCCCCGGCACGACGGTCGGAAAGGGCGGCACCGGAGGCGGCGATGGAACCGTCTGGCCGGGGCCGCTACTGGCTCGAGGAGCCCGTCGTGTTCGACGACTACGCGCAGTGCGCTCAGCTGACCCGCGAGCTCGAGGTGATCCTGACCGTCAGCGGCTCCGTCGCGCCGATGGCCTCTGGTCACTGCTGAGAGCACGCGCGAGGCGGCCGGGTCAGGTCTCGTCGGCCCCATGCAGCGCGCGCAGATCGGCTTCGAGGTAATCGGCAGAAATGCGCGTGTCGGGATGGCCGTCACCCAGCATCCGGCGTCGCCGAGCCAGGGTGTCCTCGTCGAGTACGCGGGCCTGCTGGTACTCACCGAGCTCGCGCAGATCGGCCGCGAGTCTGTTGGCCGAATAGAGGGTCTCCGGGTGGTCGCTTCCCATGACCCGACGAAGGCGATTAAGGATGTCGCTCTGGAGTCGACGGGCCTGCTGGAACTCGCCGCGGGAATTCATGATCTGGCCGAGCCGGCTGGCTTCGCGCAGAGTCTCGGGGTGGTCATCACCGAGGACGCGACGGAAACGGGCGACGGTGTCGTCCTGGAGCAGCCAGGCCTGCTGGTGTTCGCCCATGGCGGTCAGGGTGAGGCTGAAGAGCGCGGCGGCGCGCAGGGTCTCGGGGTGATCGTTGCCGAGAACGCGGCGGCAACGGTCGACGGTGTCCTCCTGGAGTTTCCGGGCCTGCCGATGCTCACCCAGCGAGCTCAAGGTGAAGCCGAGGAGGCTGGCGGTGCGCAGAGTCTCGGGGTGGTCGTCGTCGAAGACACGGCGGACGCGAACGAAACCGTCGTCCAGGAGCCGCCGAGCCCCCTGGAAGTCACCCAGCGACCACAGGACCAGGCCGAGGAAGGTGATCGTGCGCATCGTGAGGGGGTGATCCTCGCCGAGGCCGCGGCTGCACCGGGCGGACACATCGTCCAGGAGCCGCCGGGCCTGGGGAAAGTCACCCAGCGACCACAAGATGAGACCGAGGAGGCCGGCAGCGCGCAGCGTGACGGGATGGTCCTCACCGAGGACGCTGCGGCAGCCGTCGACGCTCTCTTCGAGGCGCCGCCGGGCCTGTGGATAGTCACCCAGCGTCCACGCGATCACGGCGAGGACGGTGTCCGCGGCGAGGGTGTCGGGATGCCCCTCGCCCAGAACCCGGCGACACCGGGCCGCGGTGTCGTCCAGGAGCTGCCTAGCTCCCTGGTTGTCACCCAGCCACCACAGGACAAGACCGAGATGGCCGGCTGAGGTGAGGGTGTCGGGGTGGTCTGCGCCGAGGATACGGCGCCGCTTGCCCAGCACCTCCTCCTGCAGCTCCCGCGCCGGTGGGAAGTCGGCCAACCAGAACAGGTCGCTGGCGAGCTGGCTGGCGGACTTGAGGGTGTCCGGCTGGTCCTCGCCGAGCACGCGGCGGCGCCGGGTCAGCGTGTCCTCGTCGATCGGACGGGCGCGCCGGTACTCCCCCAGGCCGTACAGGCTCAGCGCGAGGTTGCTGGCGGAGGTCAGGGTGTCGGGGTGATCGTGTCCGAACGTCTCGCACCGCACCGCGTAAGCCCGCTCGTGGACCGCCACAGCGGTCTGCAGCTCGCCTCGGATCAGCAGGTACGTCGCGGCGCGGTCGAGTAGCCGGGTCGCCTCGGTCGGGATCGCCGCGAGCGCGGCATCGTGGCCGGCTGCGGCCAGGACGTGCGGGAGCAGCCGCCTCCAGAGCGGCCACCCGCCCGGAACGACGCGCACCTCTTCGGGAGTGGCCTCGTCGAGCAGCCTGACCACGATCGCCCGCCAGTTGGTGGCCTCCGCGCTCTGCGGCCGGTTGCTGCGCACGCAGCAGCGCCGCCGGGATCCGGTGGAGTTGGATTCCGTGAGGGGACATCGTCGCCATGCCCCGCTGGTGCAGGATCGTGCTGCAGCGCGCCAGCACCAGCGCGTCGGTCGCGACGGGCCGCAACCGGTCGGGAAGGACGTCGGGGTGGTCGGCGAGCAGGCTCAACGGGACCGGCTCCGAGCCGCACCACGCCACCGCCGTCAGCAGGTCCAGCGCCGTCGGGTCGTCAGCGGCGAGCCGGTCGAACGACACCGCCCACGACGCCGCCAGCGACTGCGGGTAGACCCCGCCCGGGTCGTGGTCCAAGACGTCATGGGCCCGCTCAGCCAGCAGCCACAGGTACCTGTCCACCGCCATACCGGTGTCGGCCAGTAGCGACCCCGCCTGCTCGACCGCCAGGGGCAGATCCCCGACCGCCTCGGCCACCCGGTCCGCCTCGTCCTCGGTGAGTCCGGGCGCCAACCTCCGCAGCAGCGCGATCGACTCGCCTCGACGGAACTCGGACAGTCCCACCACGTTGCCGATCCGGCGCCAGGCGGGATTGCGCGAGGTGATCAACACCTGGCCGGGCCCCTCGGGCAGGAACCGGGACAGGACGCGTGGGTTCTCCGCATTGTCGAACACCACCAGCCAGCGGTCCCGTCTCATCAGCTCGGCCAGCAGCCGCGCCACTCCCACTCCAGCCGGATCGGTGATCCCGGTCAGCTCGAGAGCGAGGGCGAGCTCGGCCAGCCGCTCGGGGACCAGCGCCGGGTCCTCGGCCGGCACCCACCAGGCGACGTCGAAATCGTCACGGTGCCGGTGCGCGTACTCGATCACCGCGGTGGTCTTGCCGATCCCGCCCAGTCCGGTCAGCGCCAGCACCACGGTCGTCCCTTCCGACCGCAGCGCCGCCAGCTCGGCCAGCAGCTCCGCCCGTCCGGTGAACCCACGCGCCCGGACGGGGATCGTCCACACCCGGCGCACGACGCTACTCGCTACGCCCGTGCCGCCCGACCTCCCGCTCGGCCGGGGCAGCGCGATCAGCGCCTGCAGCAGAGCGGTCTCCAACTCCGCCGGGCCGGCAACCGTCGCAGTGGTCACGCCGCTGCCAACCAACCGACCCCGGAACGCGTGCTGGCGTGCCCCGTACTCCAGGTCGCCGAACATCGCCGCCGGGCCCTCGGTGTCCTCCCCCAGCAGGAACACCAACCGCGGAAGGCCCCGCTGCTCGGCGGTCTCGTGCTCCAGCTCGGTGTAGGACACCTCCGGCCGGTCGAGCACCGGCGATCCGTACCGGAACCCCGCGATCAACACGTACACGTCCGCTGCCGCGACCGCCTCCCGGCACACCCGCGCGGGCTTGTGGTGACGCGCCGGGAAGTACGCCATGTCCGTCACCGCGTCCCCGGCCCGCGCCACCGCGTGCTCCGCCGCCGTGACGAACGACCGCCCTGACGGGAACCGCCGCAGCTCCGACGTGTGCGACAGGAACACCCGCCGCGGTGTCGGCTCACCGGACATGGCGCCACGACGTTGCGAGGTCCGTCACGGGAGTGGCCGGGTGACCGTCAGCGTGACGCGGCCGCTGTTGTTGCCGTACGTGCCCCACGCGTCGTTGGCGTAGGCCCAGAGGTACCCGGGCCGCTCGACATCCGCGTCGCAGCCCGCACCGATAATCAGCTTCTGGTGCACCTGAGGTGTCCCTTCCCTCTCGGCGACCCGGCCCCGGGCGTCGGTGACCTCGTTCGCGACCAGCCCGACGAGCAGCATCAGCGGCTGCGTCGCCTCGCGGCGGGCACCGGCCAGCTCGGCCTCGGGATTGGCGAGGACGCGGCGGAGCCCGCGTTCGACGAGGTTCACCACCCCGCCGAAGGCGTCCCCGACGGCCGGCCACGGGGTGGCGCCCTGCGGACCGCTGCGGCCGAACGGGGTCCTCCACTGCCCGGCCGCCGTGAACCGGTACCGGCCACGCTCGAGGTAGAGACCGGTGGCGTTCCAGCCCTCCGTCGCCTCGACGACGACGTCCGCCGCTTCACCGGGCTGCAGGGTCCGGCTCGGCCGGTAGGGCTTCTCATCGTTGCGGGTGGCCTTCTGCCGCTCGTAGGCGGAATCATCGATGAGGTCCGGCAGCCGCCGGTCGGGGTCGACCAGTGGCGTCGCGCGCGGGCGCGGTTGGAAAGCAGCCTCGATCACTGCGCCCCACGGCCCCTGCCCCAGCCCGTGCAGGCTGCCGTTGACCGGGTCGGACGCGATAGCCGCACGCTCGGCCAGCCGGAACGGGAGACCGACGGCCGCCGCCGCTTCGTCGACCATCCAGCGCAGTGCGCCGCTGCTCAGCCGGGCGTCGGTGTGCCCGCCACCCACGTCGCAGTGGTCGCCGGGAAACCAGACCTGCTTGATGTCCTGGGTTGCGTCCGCGGGCGGCTCCTCCCACAGCGTCGGCCGGAACGGGCCCCGCATCTCGTCCAGGGACACGGCGTGGCGGGCGTGGGGGATCCGCGGGTCGAGGACCACGTTGAGGAACTCGTAGCGCTCCCGGGAGTGGAGCAGGTCAGGCACGCCGATGTAGCTGGGGATGCCGAGCGCACCGACGGTGTCCCACACCCCGATGAAGGCGACCGGGATGTCCGGCGAGTCCGGGTCGTAGGCCAGCGGAAGCGCCTCGTCCTCGTCGGTCGGGGCGGTGAGCAGGGTCTCCGAGCCCGCGTCCTGACCGGCTCTCCGCTGGGCGCGCCGTGCCTCGTACCGGGCGCCGGCCCGCCGCACCAGGGCGGCGACACCCTGTTCGTCGAGGCCCGCCCGGTCGACGATCCCGACCCGGCCGATCATCCCGGCCAGACTGCGCGCGGTGTAGGCGCCACGGCTGAACCCGAACAGCGAGATCCGGTCGCCCGGCTGGTACTCGTCGACGAGGAAGCGGTAGCCGTCCAGGAGCGCCTCGGTCAGCCCGGCTGCCGTGAGGCCGCCGCGCAGCTTGTTCACCAGGTTGCCCCCTGCGCCGACGCCGCGGACGTAGTGGGGCACTGCGGGTGGCTCCAGCAGGTCGTGCAGGCGGCTGACGTTGCTCCGTGCCGTCGTGTCCTGCCAGGTCCCGTCACAGCAGACGACCAGGTCGCGCACGATGCCTCCGCGAGTGTCGAAGGGGCTCAGAAGTCGGACGTCTCGGCGAGGTAGCGCACGGCGGCGATCCCCGGGACGAAGAAGTACTCGCCCCCGCGAACGGTGACGAAGCGCGGCAGGTCGGCGAAGCGGCGCGGGATGGGCTTGCCCTGCCAGGTGAAGTCACGTCCCTTGGAGCCGGTGACCGGGTCGGACTCGTCGTGGAGCCCGTCGAACTGCGCCTCGTTGATCCACTTGCGCTGCACGAACTCGAACTGGAGCTCGATGCTGGCGTTGAGGAAGAACCCGACCAGGCCGCGTCCGCCGTCGTCCGGGGCCCCATCGGGAAGCGGGTCGCCGTAGGGCAGCCCGCGACGGAGCAGGAGCCGGCCTCGGTCGGCCGGGTTGCCGTCGCGCGGGCGCGCCCGGCGGACGTGGGCGCCGCGCGGGCAGGCGAAGCCCGAGCGGTCGGCCTCGTAGTCGAACCGGTTGACGGCCGTCTGATCCGCGGCCAGCGCCGGGTCGTCGGCGGTCGCGGCGAGGGCGACCGGCGCCCCGCTGGGCCAGCGGCCCATGAGTTTGGCCGCGAGCAGGTCGCCGTCGGCACGGCTGCCCACCCAGGCGCGGAACGCTCCGACGTGCTGGCTCAGCTTGCGGTACACGGCGTAGGTACCGTTGTGGCCGAGCACGGCGGGCGCGAGCGTCCTGCGGTTGCCGAGCTCGTCGGGGTATCCGAGCACGAACTCCCCGGGCGCCACGGTCAGGCGGTCGGCGTGCTGGGCGTCCTCCAGGCCGCTGCCCCGCAACGTGGGTTGCGAGATGCCGTCGCGGTACCCGAAGTGCTCCCGGTCCCCGTCGCCGAGTGCGGCGGCCCGTTGCTCGCCGACCTGCTCCAGCCCGTACGCGGCAGCGGTCTGCAGGAACACGGCAACCTGATCGTCGAGGACCGTCTGCGTGCGCGCCGAGACGAGCAGGACGGCGTGCACTCCCCGGGTCGCGAACGGCGGCTCGGCTTCCCAGTGGGCGGGCAGGTTCTCGCCGGTGTCCCCGAGCCGGGCCGCGGCGCGGGCCGCCATGCCCTCTCGGACGTCGTCGGGGAAGCTGGCGAGGCTTGCGGGGGGCAGGCCCAGCGCCGCCAGCCCGACGTGCGTCAGGCCGAGGTTCGCGCACCACTCGGGCTTGTCGTCCCACTCGGCGGCGGTCGTGAGCGGGTCGGCCGTGACGCCCAGC
>Ga0190275_10002932_pt1 | contig 12116 bp, 19 predicted proteins | sample Popmic550T_FD_133745 | JGI IMG/M metagenome (GOLD analysis project Ga0190275, IMG submission 133745) | Populus adjacent soil microbial communities from riparian zone of Yellowstone River, Montana, USA - 550 T | ecosystem: Environmental > Terrestrial > Soil > Riparian zone > Trees stand | place... | reverse complement strand
CGCTGGCGGTCGCTCTCGATCGCGCCGGATACGCGGCTGACCGCGGCGGCCACGAGTGGGAGCAGGGTGTGCAGCTCCGGCGACGCTCCCGAGGCCGCAGGCTCGATGGAGAGCATTCCGACGGCCCGGCCCGCGAGCAGCGGCTCGAAGCGGGCCGAGCCCATCGCCAGTTCTGCCGCGAGATCCGGCGGGATGCGGTCATCCGCCTGCGCGTCGGCGATCTCGGTCGGGCGGGCCTCGAGCACCACGTTGACCGCGACGGGAATCTGGTCGAGCGGGATCTCGGCCCACTCGCCGACCAGATCGTCGATGGCACCGGGCGAGTCGACGGCGTAGGGAATCACGACCTGCCGCGGCGCGTCGTAGAGCCACGCGATCACGCGCTCCGCTCCCACGGCCTCGCGCACGGCCTTGCAGAGGCGGCCAACCCATTCGCCGGCCTCCTGCCGAGATACAGCTACCTTGTCCACAGAAGATCCGCCCGCCATGGCTTCCCGCCGCGCGCCCGTGCGCGCCGCGATGCCGCGCGCCCTGCGCGCCGCGATGTTATCTACCAGCCTAGTGCCGCGCGCGGGACGCCGCGAGCCGGATTCGCGCTCTGGATGCGGCTTCCAAGCGGCTCAGGGCTCAGGCGGTGGAGGAGTGACTGCGCTCGTCGCCGCCGGCGGGGTCGCCGCCCCGGTATTCGGGAAGGTTCTTGATCCCCTCGCGGGTGGACCACTTCGCGTAATTGTCCTCGAGCGCGTCGATCAGCTCCCGTACGAACTTGGGCGAGGCGCTGATCCGGGATACGACCACGCCCGGGATCTCGTCCTCGTCGATGTCGTGGTCGAGCCGCGCGAACGTGATCGTGAACTCGTAGTCGGAGTGGCTGATGTTGGCGAAGTTCGCGTATGCGCCGGCCATCGCCTCCGGCGACATGTGCATGTTGATGTGGCGCTCGCGCTCGCCGTCCTCAGCCATCGCCCAATTAGTATCGCACTGTGCGGCTGGTGGTGATCACCGTCGGTAAGGCTCGCCCGCCGTTCGCGGACGACGTGGAGCACTACGCCCGGCTGCTGGGGCGCCACGCGCGGCTGGAGCAGGTGGAGCTCGGGGAGGGGGACGACCAGGCGATCCTGCGGCGGTTACCGGGCGGGGCCCACGTCTGTGCGCTCGACCGTGAGGGGAAGGCGCTGTCGAGCGAGGCCCTGGCCGAGCTGATCGCGGAGCGGCGCATGTCGCGAGCCGACCTCGCATTCGTGGTGGGGGGGCCGTTCGGGCTCGACGCGGCCGTACTGGAGCGCGCCGACAGCAGGCTGTCGTTCGGGCCGATGACCCTTCCGCACCAGCTCGCCCGGGTGGTCCTGCTCGAGCAGCTCTTTCGCGCACACAAGATCCTGGCCGGCGAGCCGTACCATTACTGATGGCCTCAGGTCCGCGAGCCCCGGGGAGGGGAATGCCAACCACTCGAATCTCCGAGCGCTTCCAGACACGTGTCGGGCTACGGCCGGGGCGCGCTGCAGCACGCCTAGAGATGATGTTCTTCCTGCGGCGCATCGCGCTGCTCATGTGTTCGATCGCCCTGCTCGTGCTGGGGGGCGCAGCCGCATTCGCGGCATTCGAGGATGCCTCTTATTGGCGCGGTTTCACGTGGGCACTCGACACGGTCGCCACCATCGGAGCGATCCCGAACCCACAGAGCCTCGGCGGCGACGTCACGATGGTGATCTTGACGATCTTCGGCGTGGGTACGATGTTCTTCGTCCTCGTCACGCTGACGGAGCTGTTCGTCGCCGGGGACCTCTCTGGACTGCTCGACGAGCGCCGCATGCAGAGCAAGATCTCCCAGCTCAACGACCACTACCTGATTTGCGGGTTCGGACGCGTCGGCCGGCAGGTCGCGAAGGACCTGCGCGCGGGGGAGGTGCCGTTCGTGGTGATCGACGACAACCCCGAAGTGCGGGAGTACGCCGAGGAGGAGGACGTGCTCCTGGTCGAGGGACGGGGCTCCGACGACCACACGATGCAGGAGGCGGGCATCGAGCGGGCATGCGCGGTGGTCGCGTGCGTCGACTCCGACGCAGAGAACATCTTCGTGACCCTGACGGCGCGCGAGCTGCGCCCGGACATCCCGATCGTGGCTCGCGCGGCGGTCGAGTCGTCGGAACGCGAGCTGATCCGGGCCGGCGCGAACGAGGTCGTCTCGCCCTACAAGGCGAGCGGCCGGACGATGGCGAGCCTGGCGCTCGTGGCACCCCAGCGCGCGAGGAACGTGCGGGAAGCGGTCGCCGGTGACGGCGCGGAGACCTCGACCGCCTCCTCGTGACGCCTCCTTCGAGTGACACGGAGCGGGCACCCGCGGGGCCCATCGAGCAGCTACGCGCCGTGGTGGAAGACGTGGCCGCCGCGATGCGCGGCGGCGGCTCGCAGGCCCCACCCCCGACGCTCGAGCGGCCGCCCCGGCCGGAGTTCGGCGACTTCTCCACGAACGTCGCAATGCTGCTCGCACCCGCGCTGAAGGCGCCGCCGCGGGAGATTGCGGAGATGGTCGGGGCGGAGCTCGGAACCGGCCTGGGCGTGGAGCTCGACCGCGCCGAGGTCGCGGGCCCCGGCTTCCTCAACCTGTTCCTGTCGGACGCGTGGTTCCGCAACGCCCTCGAGGGCCTGCGCGAGCAGGGCGACCGGTTCGCCGCCGGTGTCCTGGCGCCCGCCGAGCGCGAGCGGGTTCTGGTCGAGTTCGTGAGCGCGAATCCGACCGGCCCGCTGACGGCAGCCAGCGGCCGCCACGCCGCCTACGGGGATTCCCTGGCGCGTGTGCTCGAGCTTGCGGGGCACGAGGTCGAGCGCGAGTACTACGTCAACGACCAAGGCACGCAGATCGAACTGTTCGGGCGCTCGATCGCGGCGCGCATGCGCGAGGAGCCGGTGCCCGAGGGCGGGTACCAGGGCGACTACGTGACCAGGCTGGCCGAGCGGCTGCGCAGCGAGGGCATCGATCCTTCCGACCTCGACTCGCTCATCCGCCGTGGCCTGGAGCTGATGCTGGACGAGGTGCGTGCCACGCTCGAGCGCTTCCGGGTGCGGTTCGACGACTTCTTCTCAGAGCGCTCTCTGCACGACGCCGGCCGGATCGACGAGGCGATCGCACTGCTCGAGCGCGACGGTCACGTCTACACATCCGAGGGCGCGACCTGGCTGCGCACGACGGCGTTCGGCGACGACAAGGATCGGGTGCTGCGCCGCTCGTCGGGGGAGTTCGCCTACTTCGCGCCGGATATCGCCTACCACCTCGACAAGCTCAAGCGCGGTCACGACCGGATGCTCGACGTCTGGGGCGCGGACCACCACGGCCACGTGCTCAGGATGCGGGCCGCCTTCGAGGCTCTGGACGAGGGCGGGAAGCTGGAGATGATCATCATGCAGCTCGTCCACATAGTCGAGCGCGGCGAGCGGTCGAAGATGTCGAAGCGCCGGGGCGACTTCGTGACGCTCGATGAGCTGATCGACGACATCGGGGTCGACGCGGCCCGTTTCTTCATGGTCGAGCGCTCGCACGACACGACGCTCGACCTCGACGTCGACCTGGCACGCGAGCGCAGCCAGGAGAACCCCGTCTATTACGTCCAGTATGCGCACGCACGCATCGCGGGGATCCTCCGCAACGCAGGCGAGGAGCGGGTCAACCGCGCCCGAGAGGCCGACCTGCGCGCGGGCTCCGCGCGGCTCGAGCCCGCGGAACGCACGCTCGTGAAGCGGCTGCTCGAGCTGCCCGAGGAGGTGCGCCTGACAGCCGAGCGCCGGGCGCCGCACCGGCTCACCACCTACGCCCATGACGTCGCCTCCGACTTCCACGTGTTCTACCGCGACTGCCGGGTGGTGGGCGCCGAGCCGGCTGAGCTCGAGGACCTGCGCCTGGTCCTCTGCGACGAGACCCGCCGAGTGATCGCGCGGGTGCTCGATCTGCTCGGAGTCTCGGCGCCCGAAAGCATGTAGGGGTGCCCGATGGGTGACGCGAGCGCCGAAGGCGCGAAGCACGTGACTTTAGGGGCGGCGTAGCCGCTGATGACCCTGGACCTGCTCGTCCACCGCGTCCGGCCGCCGGCCGGGGAGGCCGCCGGTGCGCTCGTACTGCTGCACGGCCGCGGTGTCGACGAGTCGGACCTGTTCCCGCTGCTCGACGAGCTCGACCCCGAGCGCCGGTTGGTGGGAGCAACTCCGCGCGGGCCGCTCACCTTGCCGCCGGGCGGCCATCACTGGTACATCGTCGAGCGCGTCGGCTTTCCGCACCGGGAAACGTTCATGGAGACCTTCGGGATGCTCACGGCGTGGCTCGACGCCTTCGACGCGGACGTCGGCGTGCCGTGGGAGCGGACCGTGATCGGAGGTTTCTCGCAGGGCTCCGTGATGTCGTACGCGCTCGCACTCGGGGCGGGCCGCCCCTCACCCGCGGGGCTGCTGGTCATGAGCGGGTTCATCCCCGAGGTGGACGGCTTCGACCTCGAGCTCGAGCGGCCGGGGCTGCCGATCGCGATCACGCACGGCAGCCTGGACCCGGTGATCCCGGTGGAGTTCGCGCGCTCTGCGCGCCGGCGGCTGGAGGCGGCGGGAAACCGGCTGCTGTACCGCGAGTCGCCGGTCGGGCACGGCATCGACCCCGGGGTGCTGCCGGACCTGCGCGCCTGGCTGGGTGCCGCGATCGAGCTCGCGCCGTAAGCGCCTACACCTCCTGGAAGAAGTTCAGGCCCCAGTCGTCGAGCACCTTCTGTGCCTCGATGTTGAGGCGGAACAGCTCGCCGGTGAGCACCAGGATGCCGATGCCGATCAGCAGGAGGCCGGCGACCCCGTTGATCACCGCGTAGTGGCGGCGAACCCAGGCGAACGCGGTCGTGGCCCGGTTGAACGCGACGGCCGTGAGCAGGAACGGCACCGCGAGGCCGGCGGAGTAGACGGCCAGCAGAGCGCCGCCCTGCCCGACCGTGTCCTGCGTCGCCGCGAGGCCCAGGATCGAGGCGAGCGCCGGACCCACGCAGGGAGTCCATGCGAGCGCAAACGCGGCTCCCGCGACCAGTGGCCCGCCGCGTCCGGCCCGCTGGGCGAGCGCGTCGATGCGCCACTCCCGGTTCAGCTTCGGCACGAACAGCGCGAGCAGGAACAGCACGCCCATCGCGATGATCGCAACGCCGGCGACCTTCTCCAGCGTGGAACGCGAGTCCGCGAGCGTGTCCCCGACACCGGTCGCGGTCATGCCGAGCAGCACGAAGATCGCGGTGAAGGTGAGGATGAACAGGCTCGCGCGGACCAGCACCCCGCGCATCGCGGTGTCCGGCGAGCGAAGCTCGTGGGGTGAGAGCCCGCAAACCGTGGAGAGGTAGCCCGGCACCAGCGGCAGCACACAGGGCGACACGAAGGACACGAGCCCGGCCGCGAACGCGAGGAAGATGCTGGGCGCGTCGCTCGCCGCCAGGACCACGGCGCCGCTCACCTGCTCAGAGCTCGTAGCGCGACAGGTCGCGCTCGAGCCGGGCGGACTCGGCCTGGCTCAGCTCGGCGGCCGACTCTGGCCCCGGACCGCGTCGACGTCGCGCACGCGACACCGCCAGCCACACGGCGAGCGCTCCGAGACCCACCGCGGCCACGGGGACCACGTATGCGACCGCGTCGAACCCCCGCTCGCCCGGGTCCGGCTCGGCCAGCACCTCGGGGCCGAACTCGGCCACCAGGGCGTCCTTGATCTGCTGCTTGGAGCGGCCGCGCTCGATCTCGGCGCGGATGAAGTCGCGCTGACGCTCGGCCTGGGGCGAGAAGGCATGGCTGAGCGGCACGCCGCAGGTCGGGCACATCACCTCGTCCTCGATGTCCGGGAGGGAGGTCGACTGCGCGGCAGCCGTCGAGGCGACCGCTAGGGCCGCCACGATGGCCAGGACTGCGAGAGCCGCCGGCTGCTTGCTCATTGACCAAACGGTACAGCCGGCGGGACGACGGGCGGCCATTATGGGGGCCGCCGTGGCGCGAAAGCCGTCCATGGCCTCGAGCACTGACGCGGGGGGCCATCCTTGACCCCCGCGTCCTCACAAAGGCAGCGCGCTCATGCCGCCTCGACCCCTAAGACGCAGCAACCCGCTGAAACTTGCGGTATTCATCAAGTTCAGGCTCTGGGATTGGCCCGGCCCCCGGCCATCTCCGCTGAACCTCGGCTAAGATCGGCCCGCGCCGGATCGGACGTCGGATCGACGTCGCTCTACTAAGCCAGGGCGCTGGGCTCCTTGGCTGGGTGCCAGCTGATCGGGAAGCGTTGGACATTCCTCCATGAGCGGGACCCCACCTAATCCACGCTTTGACCTGCACGTCGAGCGACGCGACTCTGTGGCGATCCTGCGCGTATCGGGTGAATTGGACATCACCGGCGCAGAGTTCTTGGAGACCCGCATCAAAGAGCTGGCGGGCGACTCGCCGGATGTCGTCGTGATCGACCTGCGCGAAGTCAGCTTCATGGACTCGACCGGGTTGAGGTCGCTGCTCCTCGCCCGAGCGCGTGGCTCGGACGAGGGGTGGTCGCTGAAGCTGATCCGTGGCCCCGAGCCGGTACACAGGGTCCTGGAGCTGACCCGCATGGACGAAGTCTTCGACTTCGTCGACGCGTCTGAGTTCGATTGAGGGGTTGTTTCGTGCAGGCCGAGGGTACGCCCCCAATGTGGCGACCGAATGTGTGAACCTCACGATTTCCGGCGGGCGCGACGCGCCGGCTCGGGCACGGGCGGCACTCGCCGCGCTGAACGGCTCGCTGAGTGGCATCCGCGAGGACGTACGCCTGCTTGTCACCGAACTGGTCACGAATGCCGTGGTCCACGGCGGCGCCGGCCCTGAGACACCGATCGAAGTACGCGTGAAGGCAACTCCGCAGGTGGTGCGCGCGGAGATAGAGCACCCCGGTCCCGAGTTCGAGGCACGACCACGGCCCGATGAGCAGCACTACGGACTGTTCCTCGTCGAGCAGATCGCTGACAGGTGGGGAGTCGAACCGCTCGGCGCCAGGAATCGCGCTTGGTTCGAGGTCGCTCGCGCCTGATCACCGACCTGCGTCATTGCTGTCCCACTTGCAGCGGCCGTGATTTTCGGTCGCCATTCCACGGTATCGTGCGCGCCACAGACAGACCCGGCTCCCGACAACCCCTGCTGTGGAGCCTACGCAAGCGCCCCGTTTAACCGGCGGGGCGTTTTGCGTTTGAAGAGGCCTTCCTGTCTGCTTGGAGCGCACCGATGCTCTCGTCAGACGCCCGTCGAGCACCCGCCTCCGCTCTACAATCCGCCCGCGCGGACGTAGCTCAGTTGGTAGAGCGTCGGCTTCCCAAGCCGAAGGTCGCGGGTTCGACCCCCGTCGTCCGCTCTTAGAGCTTCCTCCTGCAACTCTGGATGGGCCTCCATGTCGGCGCGCAGCGACATCAGGCGGCCCACTTCCCCGCCCCGATTGCGAATCTCTCTGCCATGACTTCGAGAGTATCGAAATCGCATTTCTGGGCCAGGGATGCTGAATCGACCTGCGGGATACTGCGCGGGCGATGTCGCAGGAGAACGTGGAGGTCGTGAAAGCCGCCTTCGAGGCGTGGAACGCGGGAGACATGGACGCGCTCGGTGACTTGTACGACCCGAACATCGTTGTCCGGTACACAGACGGTTGGCCGGAAGGATCGAAGCCGAACATTGGCCGAGAGGTCGTCGTGCGCCAGTGGGAGCAGCAACGTGAGCCCTTCGACCGCGACACCCTCGAAGAGATCGAAGTCATCGACCTGGGCGACCGTGTCGTCATGAGGCAGATGTGGCGTGCTGTAGGTCGCGGCCCCGACCTGAACATCGAGGTCACGACCGTTTCCACGCTGCGGAAGGGCAAGATGATCCTCCTTGAGTTCTTCTGGGACCATGCCCAAGCCCTCGCAGCCGTGGGCTTCTCGGAGTAGGCGATGTCGCAGGAGAACGTGGAGATCGTGCGGCGGTGGATTGGGTTGTTCAATCTACGAGACATCGAAGGCCTCGTCAGCCTGACCGAGCCCGGCTTCGAGATGAAATCGCTCCTCGTCGCCTTTGAGTCCGATGAGCGCGGCTACGCAGAGTTCCCGCACGCCTACTTTGAACAGATCGATGAAGCCTATGAGCAGTTCCAGTCCGTCCCAGGCGACTTCATCGACGCCGGGGCTGCCGTGCTGGTCGGGACGGACGTCCAATGGCGCGGCAGACGCAGTGGCGCCTCGGGACAGACACCCCTCCTGGCCGCGTTCTGGCTGAGAGACGGCAAGGTCTACAGGGAAGAAACGTTCACCGACCGGGCCGAAGCCCTCGAAGCCGTGGGGCTGTCGGAGTAGGCGATGTCGCAGGAGAACATGGAGGCGCTGCGAGGTGTCCGAATCCCGCTCGTACCTGAGACGAGGCGGCACCGGAGCTTGGATGAACGGATCGTCGTCCGCTTCCCTGCGCTTGCGCGTCTCTGGGCGGCCTGGTGGGCGCGACTTCCGCAACACTCCCGCCTCCGCCGGGTGCTACTGTTGCGACGTTTTCGCCAGGGTTACGCGGCGGCGAATCGCAAGGACTTCGACCTCCTCCTCACCGGCCTTGATCCTGGCATCGAGTACCACTCCAGCGAGGTGTGGCAGATCGACTTCGATCCGGTCTATCACGGCCATGACGGCTACCTGCAAGTTTGGCGAGGCGTGCTTGAGAGCTTCGAGGACGTTCGCCTCGATCCAGAGGAGTTGCTCGATTTCGGAGACCGCTTTCTCGTCACGGTCAAGCTGAGCGGGCATGGAGCGAGTAGCGGCGTATCCATCAGCCAACCGCACTTTCAGCTCTTCACCTTGCGCCGAGGCTTGGTGGTCCGGCAGGATGACTTCCAGGATCGCGCGGAAGCCCTCGAAGCCGCCGGCCTCTCGGAGTAGGCGATGTCTCAGGAGAACGTGGAGAAGGTGCGGGCGTTCAATGAAGAGGACGTTCTCGCTCGTGCGAGCGGTGAGTTCGACCCCGAAGCCGCGATCGCCAGGCAGGCCGAACTTTGGGACCCGGAGATTGAGTTGGATGCTTCCGGGTTTCCCGTGCTGGACCTCACGGGTGTGTATCGGGGAGCAGATGCCGCTCGCAACTGGTGGCGAGAATGGTATGCCGCGTGGGACACCCTCCGATTCGAGTATGAGCTGGTTGATGCGGGCGACCATGTGGTCATGCTGCTCGACCTTCGGCTGCGCGGGCGCTCGACGGGAATCGAGTTTCCGCCCGCCAGAGGCGCGTGGGTCATTACGTTTAGGGGCGGACTGGTAGTCCACATGAAGCTCTACATGAGCCAGGCGGAAGCCCTCGAAGCCGTGGGCCTGTCGGAGTAGGCGATGTCGCAGGAGAACGTCTGCCTGGTGCGCTCGATCTACGCGGCCTGGGGGCGTGGCGACTTCAGCTCGGCCGAGTGGGCGCACCCCGACATTGAGCTCGTGATCGCCGACAGCTTCGAAGCCGGCAGCTGGACGGGGCTGGCCGGGATGGCACAGGCGTGGCACGACTGGCTGAGCGCCTGGGAGGAGTACCGCGTTGAAGTGGACGAGTACCGAGAGCTGGACGATGAGCGCATCCTGGTACTCATGCTCCATTGCGGGCGGGGCAAGACAAGCGGACTGGAGGTTGGGCAGATAGGGACGAAAAGGGCGGGAGCGAACGTGTTGCACGTCCGCGACGGCAAGGTGACAAGACTGATCCTCTACTGGGACCGCGAACGGGCGCTCGCCGACCTCGGCCTGTCGGAGCAAGACGCTCACGCCGACTCCTGAGCCTGCGGGATACTGCGCGGGCGATGTCTCAGGAGAACGTGGAGATCACCCGTCGTGTGTTCGAGCAGTGGCAGGACGGTGGCGGGACCCTCGACGCAATCCCGGTCGAGATCTATGCCGAGAACGTCGAGTGGGATCTCTCCGCGTACCCGCTTGTAGACCTGCCGAGTCGCGGCAGCGGGCGGGACAACCTCTTCAAAACGTTCGCCCGGTATTTCGCCGGGTGGAAGAACTATCAGCCTGAGGCCAAGGAGTTCATAGCCGCGGGTGAGAACGTCATCACTGTCCTTCACGAAAAGGCAGGCATCGCGGACAGCGATGTGGCTCTCGAGCGTGACGTGTTCCAGGTGTGGACGCTTCGCGACGGCCTGGTGGTGAAGTGGCGTGTCTTCGAAACCCGTGAGCAAGCCCTCGAAGCAGTGGGCCTGTCGGAGTAGGCAATGTCGCAGGAGAACGTGGAACTCCACCGCCGCCTCGCAGAGGCGTTCAACAGGCGGGACATAGAGGCATTTATCAAGGGCCTCGATACGAGCGTCGAGTACCACCCGCTGCTCTCGGCGATCGGCGTGAGTGTCTACCACAGCCACGATGGCCTGCGGAGTTGGTTTGGACAACTGGATGACGCTTGGGAGGAGCTTCGTGTCGAGCCCGAGGCATACTTCGACCTCGGCGAGCAGACGCTCCTTTTCCATGTGCTTCACGGGCGCGGACGACACAGCGGCGCGGAAGTAGCGATGCCAGGGGCACAGGTGTGCAGGTGGCGCGACGGCCTTGTCGTCTTCGGCAAGCAGTACGCCCACAGGGCAGACGCGCTCAGAGACCTGGGCGTCTCGAAGGATGCTCTCGAACCGATCGCTCCCTGACGTCTGAGCGGCCTGTCGCAGCAAGACGCTCACGCCGACTCCTGAGGCTGCGGGATACTGCGCGGGCGATGTCTCAGGAGAACGTGGAGGCGTTCATGCGAGGAACGGAGGCGGGCAACCGCGGAGACTGGGACGCGATCCTGGAGGACCTCGACCCTGAGGTGGAGTGGTATCCGGCATTGCTTACCTCGCTGGAGGGCGGAGCGCCGGTGTATCGCGGACGCGACGCCGTCCGAGAATGGTTTCGCAGCGTGGACGAGGTCTTCACCGAAGTCCGCACCGAGTACTCGGAGATTCGAGACCTGGGCGATCGAGTCCTCGCCATCGGTCAGATCCGCTCCCGTGGCGAAGCGAGTGGAGCCGAAACCGAGTCGCCTATCGCCTACATCGTGGAGTACAAGAACGCTAAGGCGACACGGGTTCGGAGCTACCTCGAACCTAAGAAGGCCCTCGAAGCCGCCGGGCTGTCGGAGTAGGCGATGTCGCAGGAGAACGTGAGAGCGACGACGCCTCCTGATCCGCCCGCGTGGTATCCCGTAACGTTCCGTGGGGACCCGGCCGACTCCGTAGACCTAGACAACGGATACTCCTCGCCCGAGGAAGCGGCGCGAGGGGATATTCCCGAGGAGTTCGTAACGATTGCGGACATCCGGATCGAGGGCGACTACGCCGTGGTGTCGATGCTGACGAATGACCGGCCGCCCTTCGAGCCAGTCGAGGAGGCGGTGATACGGATCGGCTCGAAGTGGTTCCCGATGTGAGCGGCATCCCGACCTGAGCGATACTGCGCGGACGATGTCGCGGGAGAACGTGGAGTTCGTGCGCCACTGGTTGACTGCTTTGAGCACAAGCTCCGAGGAGGCACTGGCGACAGTTGCGGAACTCTGGGACCCCGACGCCGACTACTACCCGGTGCGCAAGTTTCCGGAGGCGCAGCCCTGCCACGGCCTGGAGGAGCTTTCGCACTTCGTAACCCGATATCTGGACGCGTATTCTCGCAGTGAGTGGACGATTCAGGACGTGATCGAGGTTGGCGATGATCGTGTCTTGGTCTGCGCAAACTTGCGGGCGGAGGGTCGGGGCAGTGGGGTGAGGCTCGAGGGCGACCTCTACCAGTGCTTCTGGTTGCGACACGGGCGCTTCTTTCGGGTGGAGGACCACTTGACCGAAAGCGGAGCCCTCCACGCACTCGGGCTCGAAGGCGAAACGCTCGAAGCCGTGGGGCTCACGGTGTAGGCGATGTCGCAGGAGAACGTTGATCTCGTGCGCTCGATCTACGCGGCCTGGGGGCATGGCGACTTCAGCTCGGCCGAGTGGGCGCACCCTGAGATCGAGTATGTGCAAGCCGAAGGCCCGGAGCCGGGAGTCTGGACGGGGCTGGTCGGCATGGCAGAGGGCACCCGTGACTTCCTGAGCACCTGGAGCGAGTTCCGCATCGAGGCGGACGAGTACCGCGAGCTCGACGGCGAGCGTG
>Ga0190275_10002931_pt1 | contig 12118 bp, 14 predicted proteins | sample Popmic550T_FD_133745 | JGI IMG/M metagenome (GOLD analysis project Ga0190275, IMG submission 133745) | Populus adjacent soil microbial communities from riparian zone of Yellowstone River, Montana, USA - 550 T | ecosystem: Environmental > Terrestrial > Soil > Riparian zone > Trees stand | place... | reverse complement strand
TGCCGAAATTGCTTGCCGTGGACGCCTTCTTCATATTCTTAATGATCCAGTTCATCCGCGGTTTGCCTCGCGAACTGGATGACGCCGCGACGGTCGACGGATGCGGCCCGATCGCCGTGTTCTGGCGGATCATTCTGCCGCTCATGCGCCCCGCCCTCGCCGTAACCGCGGTCTTCACCTTCATCTGGACGTGGAACGACTTCCTCACCCCACTGCTCTACATCACCGACCGAAACCTGTTCACGACCCCGGTAGCGCTCAATGCGTTCCAGGATTCGACCGGAGCGACTGCTTGGGGACCGATGTTCGCGATGTCGCTGCTGTCCCTTGTTCCCCTCTTCATCATCTTCCTATTGGCGCAGAAGCAGCTCGTACGCGGAATCGCCACCACCGGACTGAAGTGAACGCACGTCTCCGCCTGTCAACGCACTAAGAGAAGGAAAAGGAACAATGAACGCCACCGGTATCAAACGAGGCAGTCTGATCGGTATCGCGGGAGTCAGCGCGATGGTCATGCTCGCCGGGTGCGGCAACCCCGCGCCCTCAGCCGAGGAAGCCGAAGACGGGCCGATCACCCTCAATGTCTCCCTTTGGGGTGACGCATCACGCGCAGATCTGTATCAGACCGCGATCGACCTCTACGAGGAGGAGAACCCGAACATCACGATCGACCTGCAGTTTGCCGACCTGACGCCGTACCTCGAGCGGCTGGCGACCTCTGCGGCTGCGAAAGACCTGCCCGACGTTCTTTGGATGCGTGACACGCACGTCGGCCGGTATGCGGCGGGTGGCGCGCTCCTCGATCTGAGCTCGTATATCCCCGACACGATCGACGTCGACAACCTCGGTGGCGCTGCCGTGTCAACCGGAGAAGTCGACGGCGGCGTTTACGCGCTGCCTACCCACTACGTCGGACAAGCCATCGTCTACAACGTGGACCTATTCGACGACAACGGTCTCGATGCGACGGAAATCGAGACGTGGGATGACTTCGCCGACGTGGCCACCGAACTCACCGATCCGGCCAATTCCTTCTGGGGAACTAATGACGCCACACTTGACCCGGCGCAGAGGGGATTCGAAGCATGGGTGCGCCAGAGCGGCCAGGAAGTCTTCACCGAGGACGGAGGCATCGGCTTCGACGCCGACGTCGCGACCGAATGGTACGAGTACTGGCAAGAGCTTCGCGATGCGGGGGCCATTCCTCCGGCCGATATTCAGACCGAGGCCAACAGCGCCGGTCTGACGAACAGTGTCCTCGCCACCAATAGGGCGGCGATGAGTGTTGTCAGCACCAACCACCTCACTCAGCTGCAGGCACTGACCGAGACCCCGCTTGCACTCGCGAGCCTGCCGGTCCTGGACGATGTCAGCGAGGACTGGTGGTTCTTCCCGCCTATCCTGATCAGTGCCGGGGCGAACACCGAGCACCCGCAGGCCGCAGCCGACTTCATCAACTTCATCCTCAATGACGTCGACGCGGGACTCCTCACCGGCGTGAACCAAGGCGCTCCATCCTCGGCGGAAGTCCGCGATGAACTCGCCCCGGAGCTCGACGAGCAGCAGTCGGCGTTCGTCGAGCAGATCTCGCGTGAGCAGGAGAACCCCGCGCGGGCGTTCCCGATCCGACCGGAAGGTTCGGAGGCGCTCACGACGGCGCTTCTCCGGGCAGGCGAGGAGATCGCCTACGGGCGCAAGACGGTCGACGAGGCCGTCGCAACGTTGATGGATGACGCCGAACGCGCGCTGCCGGGATCGTGACCATGACGGAATCAGTAGACGGCTGCCCGCTCTGCGAAGGGAACGCACAGGTCGACGCTGGCACGGCAGCCTCGCGAGAACGTGTGATCGTCACGGACTCGTGGCGGGTCATCGCCCACCGGAGCGCCTTGCCGGGATGGATGCTTGTTGCCGCCCGAACCCACGCCCGTTCCATCAGCGACTTACCGGAGTCGGCCATGGCTGAGCTCGGTGTTCTGCTCGGGCAAGGCACCAGAGTACTCGTGGACGAATTCGCCGCGCTCAAGTCCTATGTCATGCAGTTCTCCGAGGGCATGGTCGGGCATCTTCATTTCAGCCTCGTCCCTCGAATGGCTGACCTGCCCGAAGACCGTCGCGGCGCGGCGGTCAGCGCCTACAACGCGAAGGACACGCCGTTGGACGACAGCGCACGCGACCAGGTCGCCGATCGGTTGCGCGCGGTCTGGCCGACCGCATGATGCCGCCTATCCCCACTGAACGGACGATGACGGTTGCCCTCCTGTGCGGCAGTTCCACGAACAGGAGGGCAACCGGCCGCGGCCCCGCTCCTCACATCTCCTCCCCGACCTGAAAGGCGACAACCTCCTGATGACCTCCATCCAAGACGCACCGACCGCACCGATGACGGAGACCACCTGGTGGCAACGCCCCTTTCGGATGCTCCAGACCAACCTGCGAGAGATCGACGCGGGTATGGATGTGGAGCAAGTGCTCGACGATATCGAAGAGCACGGCGCCAACGCCTGGCTCGTCAATGGCGGCGGCATTCTCAGCTTTTATCCGAGCGATCTTGAATTCCAGACGAGGAACCCCTTTCTGGCGGAGCGTCCAAGCGGCGACTTCGTCGGCGACGCTCTCGCGGCGGCGCGAGCCAGAGGCGTTCGTGTTCTGGCGAGAATGGACTTCTCGAAGGTGTCCGTCGCCATTGGCCGACGGCATCCGGACTGGCTGTTCGTCTCGAGCGAGGGGAAGAATCAGGTCTATAACGGCCTCCTCAGTGTGTGCCCCTCCGGCGCGTATTACCAGGAGAAGGCGTTCGAAGTCCTGGAGGAGTTCGCTGGCCGTTACCCCGTCGACGGATTCTTCTTCAACTGGATGAGCTTCAACGAGCTCGACTACGACTACCACTACTGGGGCGCATGTCATTGCGAGGCTTGTGTCGTCGCCTTCGATGCGTTCAGTGATGGCGTATCACTGCCGTCGTCGACTGATGACCCTGCGTACCTACTGTGGCGAGAGTTCACCGCGGCGCAGCTCAACGATCTGACGTCCCGTTTCCGCAGCCAAATCTCCTCGTTGCTGCCGGCGGCGGCCCTCGTGCTCGGCGACAAGGCCGACATCATGTTCCACGAGGCCAATTCCAAAGTCGGACGCGATTTCTGGCCGCACGCCACGGGACAGGCGGTCAGCCTGTCCAAGTCGCACCGACCCGCCGTTCCGGTGCTCGTGAACTCCGCAGTGTTCCTCGACATGCCCTACCGCTACGCGGCGATCGGCGATGACCACTACGCGATGTATTTCGCGCAGGCGATTTCCCGCGGCGCGATTCCTTCGACGTACACCATGGGAACCCCGCAGGCCGCGCCGTTCCCGAACCTCGAGGCAGGCGGCAGCGTCACCCGATTCCAACGCGACAATGAGCCGGTGTACGACGGCCTCGTTCAGGATTCATCGACACTGTTGGTCAGACGAGGAGGAAGCAGGACCGCCTCCTGGTGGGCCGACGACGGAGATCTGGAGTTCCGCGGCTGCTACGAAGCTCTTCAGCGGGCGCACATCCCGTTCGACATGACCAGCGCGCAGGACATCTCTGAGACACTGACCGCGGCCGGAGCGGAACGCTACCGCGTGGTGGTGCTCGCGGACGTCGGAACGTTGAGCGAAGGCGCGGTCGCAACTCTGGACGAATGGGTGACCAGCGGGGGTCATCTGATTGCGACAGGATCCAGCGGATTCGCCGATGCGAACGTTCAGCTCGAGACGTCACCGGCTGTTGCGCAGGTGGCAATCTACGAATCTCCCGCGCAGCTGAAGAACATGTACGTCGCAGAAGCGACGCCGGGTCGAGGCGACGGCTACGAGCGGATCTCGCCCATCTTCGGCGAGTACAGATTCGCAACCTACCGGGCGTCCGCCGTCCAGTCCGGCACAGTCCTCGCGCAGGTGCCGTTCGGACCGCCAGAGCAGTGTTACGGCTCCAACGAAACCGAGTATCCCGGAGTCGCGACCCTGGAAAGCGGTACTGGCTCGCACACGGTCTTTCCCTGGACAGTGGGCACGACCGCCCGCATCCTCGGAACACCGCTCACCCCAGGCCTCCTGACGGATCTCGTGACGCGATTCGGTGGGAGTGGCGGCTGGGGTGCGACCGACCTGCCGTCGTCTGTCGAAGTAGTGATTGGGCGAAACAGGGACGAGTCGATCGTGCACCTGCTCAACTTTTCCGGGTTGCAGCGGAATACGATCGGCGTTCCGATCACCATCCGAGACGCGAAGATCATCGTTCCGGGCCGCGTTGTGAACGCCAGATCGCTGAGATCTGGTCAGCACCTCGAGGTCGAGCGCCACCATGAGAATTCCGCGATCCTACTTCCGCCTATCGGACTGTTCGACGTCGTCGTCATCACACCGGCACTCGCTTGAACGCCGTCCGGCCCGGAATGTAATACGTTGCCAGCATCCGCACTCGCGCGGCGCGCAAGTGCGGCGGACGATACTGGCGAAACGGGGCTGGAAGACGAATGCCGAATCTTGAGGTGCCATCCCTCGTCGATGCCCTGGTAGATGCACTACGGAAGGAAGTGCTGAGCGGCGAGCTCGCGCCCGGCGAGACAGTGACCGAACAAGACCTCGCGAGTCGATTCGACGTTGCCCGGCTCACTGCAAAAGCAGCCATCGAACGTGTCGTGCAATCCGGAATTCTCCGTCGGAGCGTCAATAAAAGCGCGCATGTGCCGCTCCTCGCGCAGGCGGACATCGCCGATCTCTACTTGAGCCGGATCGTCTTCGAGCGTGCGATCGTCCGATCCCTCGCCAAGACTGCGGCGTTGCCCCCTGGAGCCCGGACAGCATTGCACGAGCTGGAAGCTGCGATCGCCACCGATTCGATCCTCGACGCCGCCGCAGGCGACATAAACTTCCATCGCGCGCTTGTCGGCGGCGCAGGTAGTCCGCGACTGACCAAGATGTTCGCAACTGTCGCTGAGGAGGCGCACCTCTGCATGGCTCAAGAACAGCAGCGTGGGGCGTTCGGCCCTGAGCAGAACTACTCCGAACACCTAGCGATCGCGAATGCCATTGAAGACCGCGATCCCGACCTCGCCGCGAACCTCATGATGGAACATCTGCGTGCGGCCGCCGAGAGGATGTTGGGTACTCAGCTCGAATTGAGTGCATGGCTTCCTGCGTGACACATCGGGTTTCGCAGGGATGCCGTTGGCTCGTAGAGAACGACGGTCACGCCCTCGAGCGAACCGTCGAGCTTGCCCTCAGCGGAGCCATTCCGTCATTGGTCCGTCCGCCCGTCGAGTGGAGTCTCACCGCAACCGACTCACTCGATGACGCAGTCGCTGGAGTCCTAGCCCAACGCCGCGCACCCGGGACGGGGGTGTCCAAGCATCTCTCGGAACCTCTGGCGAACTCGTAGCGCACCTGCATGGCATGCAGGGGGTCAGGGGTTCGAGTCCCCTCAGGTCCACCAAAACTCCCGGTAAGCACCGAATCTTCATTCCCTGATCAGGGAGCTTGAATGTTTGGTAGTCGTTTACTGGACACTTCGCCGGGTCGTCGCAGTGCGCTCTCGGACCTTCTCGAAGTATCTGGAAGGTACGCGGCAGGTCCCGCGCACCTTCGCTATATGGACGCCGTTGGCACCTCGGAGTCGGGACACGGGAACTACGTCTCGTTGGCCGAGCTTGCCGCCGAGTTGAAGGTTTCCGTCCAGACGATCTACGACCTGCGCAGCAAGGGCCGTGGACCCCGTGGATTCCGCGTCGGCACACAGTTGAGGTTCCGCAAGAGCGAGATCGACGCATGGGTCCATCGCATGGAGCTGGCAGACGAGCAGCGACACGCCGGGGGAGTGTTGTGAACGGGGGGCGGCCGCGCACCCTGATCGGCTCATACGGATCCATCAGCGTCAGCAGGCGGGGATTGTCGTATGTGGCGATGGCGCGCATTCGCGACGCCGACGGGCGCCTTCGCAGGGTGACGGGTGCTGCAGGTACGGAGTCGGCCGCTCGAGCCCGATTGAAGGAGCGCCTGCTGGACAGGCCGGGCTTCGGGTCGGGAGGCCTGCTCGATCTCAGCAGCTCCTTCCGTGACCTCGCTGATCTGTGGCTCGAGGATCTGCAGATGCGCGAGCTGTCGGATGGGACGAAGAAGAACTACCGCGATGATCTCCGCCTTCGCGTGCGGCCGCAGTTCGAGCACTTCTCGCTCGGTGAGATCACGACGGGCCGCGTGGAGTGGTTCCTCCGCTCCGAGAGGGCGGTGTCGTTCTCTCGTGCGCACCACTCGCGGACGATTCTCAATCAGCTCTTCGGTTTTGCTCTCCGGCACGACGCGATCCCGCGGAATCCGGTGCAGGGAACGAGTCCATTGCGCCGGCCGAAGGGCGAACGTCAGGCGTTGACCGTCGAGCAGATCAACGCGATCCGCGATGCCGCGGGTCGCTGGCGGACCGGACCCGACGTCAAGGGGCCCAAGCCCGACGGGCAGGTGCGCGACATCATCGAGGTGCTCCTCGGTACCGCGCTGCGCATCGGCGAGTGCCTCGCTCTCCGCGTGTGCGATGTCGAGGACGGTCCCAGCGGGATGACGATCTCGGTGACGGGGACGGTCGTGTTGCGCACCGGCAGCGGTGCCGTCCGTCAAGACCACCCGAAGACCGAGCACTCTATGCGCCGAATTGCGGTCCCCGACTTCGCTGCGGACGTCGTTCGAGCACGGCTCGCCGGCATCCTGACTACCGACCCGGAACGGACCATCTTCGCCAATCGTGCGGGCAAGCCACTGAGCCCGTTCAATGTGCGACGTACCTTCCGAGCGTTCCTCGAGTTGGCAGATCTCGCGGGGGAGGGGATCACTCTTCGCTGGTATCGGCGGACAGGCGCAACGGTCATCGCGCGCGGGGCGAGCGCTGACGCTGCCGCCACGTTCCTCGGCCATGGATCGACCGCGATCACGGAGGGGCACTACATCGAGCCCGACCGCAGCGTGGATCGGGGGCCGGCAGGAATCCTCGAACGGACCCTACGCCGGGTGAACCCCGATACTTCGCTGCTCTCGACCGACGACGGATTGGTGGATGATCTGGCGCTCGACTTCCTCGACGAGGAAGACATTGAAGCGGCCTAGTGGCTATTCGACCCGTTGACCTCGATCGTTGGTGCCCAATTCGCGATCGGCCCGCCGTTCGGACCGTGGTTCCGCCGGAACTCGCCGTGGACCCGTTCGCACGCGAGGCGGAGGGTCGATGACCAGCCGATGACCTCGCGGAAGTTGACGCGGTAGCGAACTGTAGTGGCGTTGACTCGGCGGAGTTCGATCGATGCCGTACACGCGGTCGGACGCGTCCGCCAAGGTCCACGTGCCCGTCGGACCTTCCTGCGCTGGGAGCAGAGGGTGCCATCGCTGCGGTTCGGCCATTGCGCACCCTCCTTCGGCCGAACACGCATGAAAGTAAACCGAGCAACAGACATCGCCGCGCGAGCTATGGGCGCGGGATGCGCACCTTCCTGCCATGAGCGATCGTGAGCGCGCTGACGCCGTCCTGGAGCACGTGGCTGTGCTCGCTTTCCTGTACTACCCGGGGATCGAGGTGGATGATCCGAGCTACAGGCTCGCCGACGACATCGACTGGTGTCTCGCGCGGCTCGGTGACGTGTCCGACACCGAGCGGGAACGGATGCGCGCGCTCTTCGCAAGAGCGATCACCGACCCCACGGCGACGCGCGAGGAACTGTTCACGGCGCTCGCTGAGCTCGACGGCGTGCTCGTGGTGGATCCGATATGAGTGACGCACAGCCGAGCGACGACGAGCGGGCAGCGCGCCTGGCCGCACAACGGCAGGCATGGAACGAGGCCCACCCGACGTACTACGCCGAGTACCGCGAGCGGAACCGAGAGGACATCCGCCGCAAGAACCGCGAACGCGAACGTGATCGTGCTCAACGCGAGCGGGAGGAGAAGGCGCGGCGTCAGAAGGGGATCGATCGCGCGAAGGCCTGGGCCAGGGAACACCCGGAGCAACGCCAGCAGGCGCGCGAGCGGTACAAGCAGAAGCACCCCCGGAGACGTACAAGCAGGCTCAGCGCGACTACTATTATCGCAATCGCGACGCGATCGCTGAGCGCCGGCGGGCACGTGAGGCAGCTGACCCGGAGAAGGCGAACGAGGCGCGACGCCGCGCGGTCGACCGTGCCCGGGCTGCGGGCCGCGCCCCTGCATGGTCGCCCACTCCTGACCAACGCGCGACGTATCGTGAGCGGGAGAACGAAGCACGGCGCCTGCAGCGTCGCCGCGCGCGTGCCGGACTGCCCGAGCGACAGCTTCACCGGGTTCACGCGCCGGAGCGACGTCACAACGATGCCGCGGCGGACGCCTTCTTCGCGCAGAAGCGGACCCGTGAGGACATCGCCCGAATCCGAGATCAGGACGAGCCGACCCCTCCGGATCTGGTGCACGCGTGGCAGGAGCGGTCGGAGAACCGACGTGTCGTGCGCGAGATCCTCACGATCGCCGCGGAGTACTTCGCCGATCATGAGGTCGAGTTGCGGGCGAGGGTCGCCGATGTATCCCGCGTGCGCTTCCGGGGCGGGATGCTGCCCCTCGACGTATACACTGAGCCACGCCGTCACGCTCTCGAGTTCGCAAGCCGAGGCTATCTCCGCGCCAACGCCGCCTCCCCGACACCATCGCTGACGATCTTTCGGTGGCTCACGACCGATTACGCCCAACGGCGACCCGACATCACGCTTTCATCGATCCGCAAACGGGCACTGCACGAGTAGGGACCGCAACGTGCGCCTTGGATCCTGCGGCATGGCGAGCCAGGACGGGCACGGGGTCCGCGGATCGCGCGGACTCCGAGCGCGCTGGGCCAAACTCACGTGACGCGGTGAACGTCAGACGGCAGGCCGCACCTCAGCTCGCGGCACATTCGCGAATACGTCTGCGGCTTCCGCCTCGGTCAGCTGCCACCGCGAGTTCTTTACATGGTCAGGGTAGGCCGCCCGCAGATAGTTGCGCACCACCAGCCCCGGCCGCGCTTCGTCACGATACCCGAGCAACCGCGCGAGTTCAACCGGCGTGTACGGCTCCATGCCCAGAGCGTACGCCGGTCTGCAACGGCTTGCTCTCTCCGATCTCCAAGCGTTCGATGACCGGTTGAGGAACGTGCGCCTCCACCACAGCGCCCTCCGGCGGTGGTTGGCCACGCAACGCGCGTTCGCAGTTGCGACTAACTTGCGGGGCGCTCGCTGGGAAGACGACGAAGAATCCAGTCCAGGCGGCTGGGGATGGGCTCGAAGCGGCGACGCTCATACTCACGGACCCACTCGTGATAGCGCTTCGGGCCGGGGAGCCAGGTGCCCTTCTGTTCGCTCCGACTTAGCCACGCGCTGACATAGTCGATGTAGGCAATCGCGGTCTCACGTCCGTCTTCCGTGAGTTCGCCAAGCGGCGACGAGCTCCACCTCGGGTCGACGTGTGCCCGCGCGGCAATCCCAACGTGCTCTGCGAGGGCGTCGACAACGCTGCGCCGCACGTGCCGGGCATCCGATGGGAACTGATCTTCGCGCCTGATCACGGCATCGCCCCAAGTCGTCGCGGCGGCGGCGATATCCTCGCCATCGATCGAGTTCATCGGTAGCGAGCGTCGCGTCACCGCGCGGACTACCCCCAGCGCTGTAAGCAACTCGTCGGCGGAACTGCGCACGGTCGCTCGACTCTCGACGTGTCGAGCATTCCGCGCCGAGAGACCGGCCGTTGTAAGCGAACCGATGAGAGCACCGAACGCCGCCCCGCCGGCGCCCACCAACGCGAGCAGGAGTCCAAATTCCATGGGCACGACGCTAACCGGAGGTTGCGACATCCGCCGACCGGCGCGCATCGCACGATCCGTATCCGGACAGTGCACGCGGGCGGAACCGAATCGTGCGCGTCGGATATCGCCGCCTGGCGCGGCCTACTGGCCCAAGTTCTCCCGCATGTCCTGGTACGAGCCGGTGTCGAGCACCTCGCCGGTCGCGTCGTCGACGAACTCGACGATGACATCGATGTCGTCCGGAGCAACACCGTTGAACTGCTGGTAGAGGGCGCCCTGGATGTAGAAGCCAAGGGCGAGCAAGCTCTCAAGCGCGCCATACCTGGCGGCGTCGACGGAGACCTGGAAAGAGGTCATTGAGTCGTTGAACTCAACAGCAGTGACTGAGTTCGTCTCGTCCGCAATCAACTCATCGGCGGCATCCTGAGCGGATGAGCGCATACTGGCGAGCATCTCGTCTCGTTGCGGGCTTCGTCATCGTGTAGACCACGGTGTCGCCGTCGACGACTGCGGCGATGCCGTTCTCGCTCGCGCCAGCCACGATCTCCTCGTCAGTGAGTGAGCCGTGCCTTCCACTCCTTGTGCTGCGGTGTGGAGGCTTGCACGAGTGGGTCCTCGACTGCCTGTTCCTTCAACTTCTTCAGCTCGACAGCGGCCACTTCCGTCTTCATCAATACCCTCCCGATCTCGGTCTGACGCTATCGGCTCGGCCCGACAGTCCGATCGGATGGATCCCTTTTCGCGCGGTTGCCCGTGAGGGCTCGTTCACGGGCCTTCGCCGCCCGCCTAGGATCCCTGAACGGGCATGGGCGGTGCGGTCGTTGACGATCGTCTCGTAAGGTCGGCCAACGATCAATAAGGGGTATTGATTCAACACGTGGAGGGTCATGGTTCCCGCAGGACACGGTCAACGGGGCTCGGGGGAGCTGCGTCATCGGATGACCCAGGACGCTTCCGCGGGACCCTAGACAGAAGACTCCACACACGTCATCATTCAACGCATACCCGACATTGGAGTCGTCATGCGCGCTGTGAAGCTTGTTTCGATCGTGGTGTTTTCGCTTCTCGCCTTCCTCGCGGTTCCCTCGCCTGTTGCGGCGGACATAGGCGATCACGCCAGCGGCTCAGGCACACTACCCACGAACTGGGGCGGGCATTGTGACCAGGGCGCTTTCTTCGAGTTCACGGCGACCGGTGCGACGGGGAACGACGCGGTCGGCACATTCACCTTCACGTGTCCTCCGAGCGATAACCCGTTGGCCGGATGGACCATGACGGGAACAATCAGTTGCCTCCGTATCTGGGACGAATCCGAGCTGCTGCCGTATGGCGACGCGTATGGCGAGCTGAGTGAAGTGGCCGCAGTTGGCGGAACGGTTACAACATCGGTCAATTTCATCGCGCCAGGCGATCAGCTCCACTTCATCGTGGGAGACGGCGTCGCAACCGATGTGAACGACCGCATGGGTGTCCTTCTCACCTCTGCCGACTGTGGCGCTGCCTTCGATGGCGGCGGGCCGGATTATGTCATCGAATCGGGCGCTATCACCGTGATCGATGGTGGTGACGTGGTCCCGGCGCCCGAGTGCTCCGACGCCACTGACAATGACGGCGACTTCCTTGTCGACTACCCAGCTGATCCCGGATGTGACTCCGTGACCGACACGACCGAATCGCCCAACCCCACGCCTCCCGCAGTGTTGTCCAAGGACGACTGTAAGAAGGGAGGATATGCCACCTACGGCTTCAAGAATCAGGGAACATGCATCGCCTCACTCAACTAATTCATGCCGTAACCTCGCGCCCTCCGAGCGACCGGTAGTCCGGGACAGCCGCCGTTGGGCCCGACCGTGGGACGGGGGGCGCGGCGACGGAGGCCCGTTTCTCATGCTGAACCCCACGCGCGCTGCCGCCAAACAGATACTCTCGGGTCACGCCATAGCCACCTCGGATGGTTGGCCCGCTGAACCGAGCAGCCTCCATAGGGGTCCCATGCAAGGCGCGAGTGGGCCCGGCGGGATCTCCCGGCGGGCCGCGGCCTTGTCGGGTCGGACCCCCCAGTTGAGCGACCGCGGCTCCAAGGGCGCTAGAAGATGTGCGCTTCGCAGGATGCCAGGAACCTCTCACGGCGATGCTGAAGCTCGCGGTAAACGGTGGCGCGCGAGACGCTGAACAGTTCCGCGATCTCGGTCTGGGTGTACTCGCCTCGATCATGCACCTCGAACAGCAGGGCGCGCTGCGTCTTCGACAGCTTCGGCTGCTCTCCCTTCAGTCTCCCTTTGGCGCGGGCGACCGCCATCCCTTCCCGGG
>Ga0190275_10002930_pt1 | contig 12120 bp, 8 predicted proteins | sample Popmic550T_FD_133745 | JGI IMG/M metagenome (GOLD analysis project Ga0190275, IMG submission 133745) | Populus adjacent soil microbial communities from riparian zone of Yellowstone River, Montana, USA - 550 T | ecosystem: Environmental > Terrestrial > Soil > Riparian zone > Trees stand | place... | reverse complement strand
CGATCGCGCTTCGTCGCGCGGCCGGCGTCTCGCGAGATGCGTCCCGGCGGTAGACCGGCACGCGTAGCGAAAAGCCGGCGGCCTTGCCGTCCCCGTTGACGAGGCTCATGCGTCCCGAAGCGGCGGGTTCGCCGGTCTCGATCGCGATGCGCGCCTGCGTGCGCCGCGCCTCGTCGCTGGCCGCGTCCGACTTGAAAGCCGGGCCCGTGCCTTTGAACGCAGTGTGGTAGTCGACGATCAGGACATCGCCGTTGGCCTCACCGGGAGAAATCTCGACCGCGCGATAGATCTCGGCCGGGCCCGGCCTCGCCTGCAGCTCGTATGCGGCCCTGTCCTGTCCGCGCACGTAGCGCGCGAAGCTCAATGTCTGCAATCCCGGGTAGCGCTTATCCAGGTCGAGCGCCCGCACGTACGCGTCGAAATCGCTGCGCGTGGCTTCCCGCGGGATATCGAAGAACGCGGCGACGCCCCGCACCATCTCTTCATACCCGCGCAGGCGCAGGTTGATCGAGTGGGCGGCGTCGCGCGCCTCCTTCTCGAAGCGCAGGTGCTCGCTGTTGTCGTTGTGCTGTACCGCCCAGTAGGCGAAGAGGAGCGAGACGGCAAGCCCGCAGAGGAACGCGCCGATCTCGATGCGCCCCAGCAGCGCATTGCGCAGCCAGTTTCGCCCGGCAGGCTGGGAGATTTCGGACTCTGGGCTCACGGGCTGATCCTAAGCGGCCTTGGCGGTCTTGGCCGCCTGCGCTTCCTGGGCTTCCTGGGCGAGCATGTCCGCGTCGCGGTAGCGCGCTTTCACGTCGACCACTTCGTCGAATGCGCCGAAGAAGGCGGCGACGCAGTCGGGATCGAAATGCTTCCCGCTGCCGTCTCGCAGGAGCTGGCACGCGCGCTCGTCCTCCCACGCCTTCTTGTAGGGGCGCTCGCTCGTGAGCGCGTCGAACACGTCCGCCACCGCGACGATACGGCCGTAGATCGAGATGTCGCTGCCCTTTAGACCGCCGGGATAGCCGCTCCCGTCGAACTTTTCGTGGTGCGAGATCGCGATCTCCGCGCCCATGCGCAGGATCGGAGAAAGGCTGTTCGAGAGAATCTTCTCGCCGATCACGGTGTGCAGCTTCATGATCTCGAATTCCTCGACCGTGAGCTTCCCGGGCTTCAGCAGGATGTGGTCGGGGGTGCCGATCTTGCCGATGTCGTGCAGCGGCGAGGCGAGCAGCAGCAGATCGCACTCGTCGTTCGACATGCCCAGCCGCTTCGCGACCAGGCGCGAATAATTGGACATGCGGATAATGTGCTCGTGGGTCTCCGGATCGCGATGCTCGGCCGCGCGGCCGAGGCAGAGCAGCGTTTCCTGCTCGCGCGCGGCGATTTCGCTCGTCGCCTTGGCGACCTCGTCGGCCAGCAGGAGCGCGCGGCTCGCGAGCTTCTTCTGGCTCATGCGCAGCGCGAGCATGTTGCGGGCGCGTGCCTGGAGCTCGATCTGGTCGAAAGGCTTGTTCAGGAAGTCGTTGATGCCGAGATCGAGCGCGCGATTCTTGAGCTCGCGGTCATCCCCGGCCGCGGTGACCATGAGGACGGGCGTGTCCGCCTTGCCGGGCAGCGCACGGAAGCGGCGCGAGAATTCGATGCCGTCCATCTCGGGCATCATGTAGTCCACGATCACGAGATCCGGATCGTTCGCGGCGCACCATGCCAGGCCTTCGGCGGCGCGTAAAAACGGGACTGGCCGGCAACCCTCCAGGTTGCTGACCAGCTTTTTGAGCAACGCGATGATGATCGGCGCGTCGTCTATGATTACGATATCCATGTGCGGGCGGTGGATAGCTACCGCTTCAGTTGGCGTCATCGACGTTAACGGCCGCGCTCAGGCCGGATTGAGGCCCGCGGCGTGCGGGGCGCCCGGGGCCTTCGGCTCGCCGAGCGGGAAAACGACTTCGACTTCGTTGCCGCAGCCGCGATATTCGACGCTGTCGCACAGGCGCTTGACGAGCGGGATTCCGCGGCCGTAGGGGGTCGTCACCTCCGGTACGCGCTCGAGCACCTTGCCGTAGTCGAATCCGGCGCCGGTGTCCGTGACCAGCATCCTGACGAGCGGCCTGCCGTTGCTTTCGACGGTGGCGATGCGAATCTCGACGGCGCCCTCGGTGAGCGCGGCGAGCCGCTCCGAGCGCAACGCGAGGTAGCGCTGGAAGCCGTCGGCTTCGCCTTTCATGCGCGAATCGAGGCGCAGCACGCCGTGATCCAGGGCATTGGATATGAGCTCGGTCAGCACGAGGTACAGCTTCGCGTTGCGCGCGCCGCCGCAGAGCATGTGGCTCGCGAGATCGTGCACCAGCGGCACGACGTCGACGTGCCGCAGCTGCTCGGGCGAGAGCCGCACCTGGAAGCGCCAGTCGCCCGGCATCGCCGGCGCCGCTTCGGCGACGGCGCGTTCCGGTATCGTGTGCTCGCCCGGCGCGCAGGTGATCAGCACGGCGGTCGCATCGTCGTCGGTGAAGTGCCCGTTTGCGGCGGAGCTGAAGTGCGCCTTCAGCGTCTCGAGCCGCTCCGGCGCGGGCTGCGCGGAGAGGAGGTTCGCGAGGTCCTGGGCGCCCGTGGCGTTCGCACGCCAGCCTGCGCCTTCGTAAAGCCCATCGGAGCAGGCGACGAGCTGACACGCCTCGTCGTAGTGATAAACGTCGACTTCGCTGCTGAAGAGGTGATCCGGTGCGACGCCCAGCGGCGGGTGCAGCGAGCAGCCGGCGTGCAGCACCCGGCCGTCCCCCGCCATGATGCAAAGCGGCGGGTTGCCGCCATTCCAGATCTCGACGACCTGTTCCTTGAAATCGACCGCGATCAGGGTCGCGGCGACGAATCGCTCGACCGGGAGCAGCTGGCGGATCTTGCCGTTCATCTCGGCGACGATGCTGGCGAGCGAATAGCCCTTTTCGGTCATGCGGTAGAAGGGCTGCGTCACGGGCAGCGCCGAGAGCGCGGCCGCGAGACCGTGCCCGGCGCCGTCGGCGAGCATCACGTGCAGGACGCCGGCGGGCGTGTATCCCGCGACGACCAGATCGCCGCTGAAGAAGCTCGCGGGGGCGGTCCAGTGCTTGAGCACGGACTCGTCGAAAAGGTGGTGGTTCGCGAGCCGGGAGATGACGTGCTGCGCCATCCGGTTCTGCTCGTCTTCGGACGCGCGGTAGGCGGCGAGCCTCGAGTTGCGGTCCTCGAGCTGTCGCTGCATGCCGAGCATGCGCGAGACCGCGCGCATCTTGGCGCGCAGGACCGTGTAGCTGATCGGCTTCACGAGGTAATCGTCGGCGCCGCGCTCGAGGGCGCGGATGAGCGCCGCGCTGTCGGGCGTCGCGCTCAGGAAAACGATCGGGATCCAGCGGTCGAGCGCGGCGGCGCGGATCTGCTCCGTCGCCTCGTAGCCGCCCATGACCGGCATGGTGAGGTCCATGAGGATGATGTCCGGGCGCACGGTCGCGACGGCGTTCACCGCTTCCAGGCCGTTCGCCGCCGTTTCAACGCGATAGCCCATGCGCTTCAGAAAGCGCGTGAGCAGCACCTGCGCCTGCGGATGGTCGTCGACGACGAGCACCGTCTGCGCGGCCGCGGCCTCCGGCGTTGCGGTGGGGACGAGCACTTCAGCAGCTCCCATGACTCACCGGATCGAGAACATGACGCCGAAATTGGCGACATCGAGGATTTCTTTGACCGTACCGCCGCAGTTGAGCAGCGACACCGGAAGCTCGCGCGCGTCGGCCTGCTCCTTCAGGAGGAGCAGCATGCCCAGCGCGGAGCTGTCGAGGTACTCGACCGACGAGAGGTCGACGTCGATCTTGCGCACGCTCGGCTCACCGAGCGCGGCCTCGTAACAATGCTTGAATTCACGGTGTCCGCTGAAGTCGAACCGGCCGGTGAGCCGGATCACTGCGGTATCGCGCTCGGTCCTGAGATTTGCAAGCATGTTGTACCCCGATAATTGATGGGGCTTTAACGGCTCCCGGCCCCGCAGGCTTGAGGTTCCGTGACTTTGCTCACGGGAGTCGCCGCGCGCGCGAGCACGGCGCGGGCCATACCCTCGAGCGCAACCACCTCGTCCACGCCCCCGAGGGCGATCGCTTCCTTGGGCATGCCGAAAACCACGCACGACTCCCGGCTCTGGGCGAGTGTGTATGCCCCGGCGTTGCGCAGGGCGACCATCCCTTCGGCCCCGTCTTTGCCCATGCCGGTGAGGATCACCGCGATCACGTTGCGCCCGCCGTGGTCCGCCGCGGAGCGAAAGAGGACGTCGACCGACGGCCGGTGCCGGTTGACCGGGTCCGACCTGGAAAGGTGCGTGATGTAATGCGGGCCGCTGCGCCGGATTTCGAGATGCGAGTGCCCGGGGGCCACGTAGGCGTGCCCCGGGAGTACCCGCTCGCCGTTCTGCGCTTCCTTCACGGTGATGCGGCACAGGCGGTTCAGCCGCGCGGCGAACGATCGGGTGAACGCTTCGGGCATGTGCTGCGCCACCAGGATGCCGGGGGCGGTCGTCGGCATGCCGGCGAGCACTTCCTTGATCGCCTCCGTGCCCCCCGTGGAGGCGCCCACCACGATGAGCCTGTCGCGTGCAGTCACATGCGCCGGCGCCGGTCCGGCCTCCCCGGCCCCCGCGCGAACCGAGCGGCGCAGCGGCGCGCGCATGCCGGTCACGCCGCCGCCCTGGCGCGCTCGTACACGGTGTTTCCGCGCAGTTTGAGCACGTGCGCCGAGTGCAGCAGGCTTTCCGAATGGCCGGCGAACAGGAGCCCGTCCGGGCTCAGCAGCGGCGCAAGCCTCTCGACGAGCCGCCGCTGGGTCGGCTTGTCGAAATAAATCATGACGTTTCTGCAGAATATCGCGTCGAAGGGCCCGCGCACGGGCCACTGCGGGTCGAGAAGGTTGACCTGCCTGAAGCGCACCAGGCTGCGAAGCTCCGGCCGGACCGTAACCGCGCCGGAGTCGCCCGACCCGTTCCTCAGGAAAAATCGCCGCACCTGGTCCTGCGTGAACCTGCCCACGCGCTCGGCCGGATACGTTCCCGCCTCGGCGGTCGCGAGGACGTTCGTGTCGACGTCCGTCGCGATGATCGAGACCGGCGGGGTGTAGCTTCCGAACGCGTCGATCATCGTCATCGCGATCGAATAAGGCTCCTCGCCGGTCGAGGAGGCGCAGCACCAGACGTTCACGTGCGGATTGCGCCGCCGGCGCAGCGCGTCCACGTGCGCCGCCAGCTCGCTGAAATGATGGGCTTCCCGGAAAAACGAAGTGAGGTTGGTCGTGAGCGCGTTGACGAACGCCTGCCACTCCTCGGGGTCGCGGCTGTCGAGGAGCGCGACGTATTCGGAGAAGCGCCCGACGCCGCGGGCGCGCAGCCGTCTCGCGAGACGGCTGTAGACCATCTCGTGCTTGGTCGCGGACAGGCAGATTCCCGCCCTTTCGCGTATCAGGCTGCGAATGCGGTCGAAGTCGCCTGGCGTGAAGACGAACTCCCGGGTTTCGGCCGATTGCGGTGGACAGTGCATGCGTCGCTCAACAACGGGAAATCCCCGGTCCGGGTGATTACGGCCATTTCCGGTGTGACTTTAGTCCCGCGTCTGGCGATTTTGTCAGGAACTCCCTACATTCAAGGGGTTGAATTGCTTATACACTCCGGCAGTCCACTAGTACGCCTCGTAACACAAACAGAACGCGTCGGGCTCGGCCTGAACCGCGCAAGGAGCACTCGCTCAGTGGCAATCACATATGGCGGCAGATGACACCACAGCCGCCGGGCAGGGCGAGCGGCGCGACGGCGACAGCACCCCGACAGGCTCTTTCCCGGCACTCGTAGGCCTTGCGCGGCGCAGCGTTCTCGTTTCGGTCCTGATCGGACTCGCCGCGCTCGTGGTGACGGGCTTCGCGCTCATGCAGCTGCGCCAGCACCATCTCGACTCCGCATTACGCAATCTCCAGCACGTGGCTTACGGGCTCTCCGAGCAGACCGCGCGAGAGATCATCGAGGCCGACCGCAACCTCCTGCGCATCGCGGAGGCTGCGAGGCTGCAACCCGACATGATTCAGATGCCGGAACAGCGCGAAGCGGTGGTGCCGCGCAACCTCGCGAGCATCGGCCAGGCAGCCGCGATGCTCTACGTCGAACCGGGCGGAGAGCGCCACACCTACAGCGAAGCCGGCCAGGTCGCGGTGTCAGCGGCCTTTCCCCCCACCCCGCTGAAGGACGGCCTCACAATCGTGGCGGGCCCTGGAAAGGAGGCGACCGGGCTCTTCCTCCAGCGGACCCTCTGGCTGCGCGGCAATACCAACGGCGGGGCCATCGTCATGCGGCTCTCGGAGCGGCACCTGTCCGAGTTATACAAGGTCTGGCGCGGGCGCTCGCCCATCAGCGTCTCGCTCACTTCGCTGGAGAACCAGCCGGTGCTCCAGCACCCCGACGCGCCGCAGTTCGTGGTGCATCCTCCCGGCGAAGCGCAGGTCATCGACACCGGCTTGGCCAAGCGGGGGGCGAGCCTACGCTTCAGGAATCCCGTCGACGACCACGATTACCTCGTGGTAAGCCGGCGCACCCCGGGCTATCCCCTCCTCGTCTATGCCGTCATGCGCGAGGGCGACGCCCTGCGGGAATGGACCCAGCAGGGGTCCATCCTGGTGGCTTCGATGGTGATCCTCGTCGTCATCATGCTGGTGATGGCGCGGCGGCACGCCTCCGAGCTTTCGCGCCGCGCTGCGACGGTCGGCCAGATGCAGGGGCTCCAGGACGCGCTGACGGCCGAGGAAGCGAAGCTGCAGGCGATGTTCAGGACGGCGCTGGAAAGCATTATCGTGATCGACGAACACGGAACGATCGAGCGCATCAACCCGACCGCGGAGCATACGTTCGGCTATTCAGCGGACGAGCTGATCGGCCGCAACGTGTCGATACTGATGCCCACGCCCGACCGCGAGCAGCACGACACGTATCTCGAGCGCTACCTGAAAAGCGGCATTCCGCGCATTATCGGCAGCCCCGGCCGGGAGCTGATGGCGCTGCGCAAGGACGGGACCGAGTTCCCGATCAAGCTCGGGGTGGCGGAGCAGCGGCTCGCAGGCATGCGCCGCTTCACGGGGACGGTGCGGGACATCACGCAGGAGAAGCTGAGTGAAGCGCTGCTGCGCACCGAGACATCGATCGCCAGGACGCTCGCGGCGGCGCGCACCGTCGACGGCGTCGCGGGCGAGGTCGTCGCGGCGCTCTGCGGCCTGGGCTTCGCCTACGGCCACTGGGCGATCCGCGACCCGGTGACGCGCGCCTGGAAGGTCAGCGCGCGCTGGGCCGCGCCCGGCCTGACCGACGATCAAACGGCGGGCCTCGCGCCGGATGCCATCGCCCCCGCCGCCGAAGGCGCGCTCAACCGGGCCTGGCAGACCGGGGAGCTCGGGTGGCGCACCCATCTCGAAACGCAAACCGAGCTGCCGCGCGCCGCCGTCGCCGTCGCCGCCGGCCTGCACTCCACGGTCGCCCTCCCCGTCCTGTCGGGAGGCGAAGTGGTGGCCGTCGTCGAGCTCGCGGCCGCGGGCCGTGACCCGCGCAACGAAACGCTGGACAACGCGCTGCGCAACGTCGGCCTCCAGCTCGGGCAGCTCCTGTCCCGCCTCCAGGCCGAGGAGCAGCTGCAGAAGATCGTGCGGACCGTCCCCAGCGCGGTCTTCCAGGCGAGCGTCGGGGAGCGGCGCACGATCGCCCTCACCTTCATGAGCGCCCAGGTCGAGGCGCTATGGGGCGTTTCGGCGAAATCGGTGCTGGCGAGGCCGCGGCAGGTGTTGTGGAAGGTGCCTCCGGCCTACCGCCGCGACCTGCTGCGCGCCTTGTCGCGGGCGGTCATCCGCGGCGGCGGCTGGGACGTCACGGTGCCGATCATGAAAGGTGACGGGCTGCGCTGGCTGCGGGTGCATGCGAACCCCGCTTACAGGAAAGGCGAGGCGCCGGTCTGGGACGGCATCATCTCGGACGTCACCGAGCAGAAAGTCGCCGAGCAGCAGGTCGTGCGCCTGAACCTCGACCTCGAGCGCCGGGTCGAGGAGCGCACACAGCAGCTGGCCGCGGTGAACAAGGAGCTGGAGGCCTTTTCCGACTCGGTCTCGCACGACCTGCGCGCGCCGCTGCGCGGAATCCGCAGCTACGCGGAGATGCTGAAGCAGAGCGAGCTCGTGACCGCGCCCGACGCCCTCATGATGGTCGAGCGCATCGTGGGCCAGGGCAAGCAGATGGAGCAGCTCATCGAGGCGCTGCTCGAGCTCTCCCAGATCAGCCGCCACGACCTTCGCCGCAAGGACACCGACGTGAGCGCCATCGCGAGATCGGTGCTGGAGAACCTCCAGGTGCGCGACGCCGACCGGAACGTGCAGTGGACCGTGCAGCCCGGCCTGCGGCTCTACGCCGATGCGCGCCTCATGCGCGTGGTCTTCGAGAACCTGCTGGGGAACGCCTGGAAATTCACCCGCAACCGCGAGGACGCCCGGATCGACGTCGGCGCGGTGGCGGACGCAAAAGATACGATTTTCGTGCGCGACAATGGCGCCGGGTTCGATCCGACCTACGCCGACAAGCTCTTCCAGCCCTTCCAGCGCCTGCACCCCGCCTCGCAGTTCGAGGGGACGGGCATAGGACTTGCCACTGTGCAACGGATCATCCGTCGCCATTCGGGCCGGTTGTGGGCCGAGTCGAAACCGTCGGAGGGCGCCACGTTCTTCGTAGAGATTGCGGCGGACGGCGAGCCCAACATCGTTCCGCGCGCATGAAAAAACCGCTGCGTATACTGCTTGCCGAGGATTCCCCCGCGGACGCGGAGCTCGTGGAGTACGAGCTTCGCACCGCCTACGATCCCCTGATCACGCGCGTCGACAATGCAGTCGACATGGCGCGCGAGCTCGTCGCGGGCACCTGGGATATCGTCATCTCGGACTACTACATGCCCGGCTTCGGCGCGCTCGCCGCGCTCAAGGTCGCGCGCGAGAGCGGCCGCAACCTGCCCTTCATCATCGTTTCGGGGAATATGGGGGAGGATTTCGCGGTCGAGGCGATGCGCGCCGGCGCCGACGATTACGTCATGAAGCGCAACCTGTCCCGGCTCGTGCCGGCGGTCGAGCGCGAGCTTCGTGACGCCGAGGCGCGCGCCGCCGCCCGCCGCGCGGAGCAGCGCCTCCTCGAGCACCAGGCGATCATGGAAGGCCTGGTGAGCCACTTCCCGGGCGTCGTGTTCCAGCTCATCACCGACGCTGCGGGGGGCTACAAGTTCTCGCACGTGAGCCGCGGGTCGATCGAGCTCCTCGAGCTGCCGCCGGCGCGCCTGGAAAGCGACTCCGCGGCTTTCCTGGCCCTCCTTCCGAAGCCCGACGCGCAGCGGCTCGCCGGCGAGATGCAGCGCTCGATCGATGTCCTTTCCCCGGTCAACTGGGAGGGCCGGGTGCGCACCGCCGAGAGCGCGACCATCAAATGGGTCAACATGCGGCTGCGGCCGCGGCGCATCGCGGGCGGGACCCTCGCATGGGAAGGGTTCATGGCGAACATTTCCAAGAGCAAGGAGCACGAGCTCGAAATGATCGACTCGCGTAAGCGCATGCGCGAGCTCACGACCCACCTCGAGAATGCGAAGGAGCACGAGCGCGCACGCATCGCCCGCGAGCTGCACGACGACATCGGAGGCAACCTGACCGCGATCAAGATCGACGTGCTGTGGCTTGCCGAGCGGATCGGCGCCGCGGACGCGAAGGTCCACACGAAGCTTTGCGCGCTCGAGTCGCTGGTCGACCAGACCGCAGCCTCGATCACGCGCATCGGCCAGGACCTGCGTCCTGGCATACTCGACCTGGGCCTCATCGCCGCGATCGAATGGCAGGCCGCCGATTTCTCGAATCGCACCGGGGTCGCCACCGCGGTCACGGTCAAAAGGGACGACCAGCTCGAGCTCGAGCCGGAGACCGAGATGGCCCTGTTCAGCATATTCCGGGAGACTCTCACGAACATCGCGAAGCACGCCAGGGCGAGCCACGTAAAAATCAGCCTTGAGGATCTCGACGGCGAGATCGAGCTTTCGGTAACCGACAACGGGCACGGCATCGCCCCCGCCGACCGCCTGAAGCCCACCTCTTTCGGGCTGCGCGGCATGGAAGAACGCGCCGCCCAGCTCGGCGGCACGGTCAGTGTGCTGGGCGCGCACCCGCGCGGAACCTGCGTCGCGGTGCGGGTGCCGGGCCGCGCCAACACCGAAACCGCGGATGCCCAGAGTGCCTAAGGAACCTTCGATACGCGTTCTCATCGCCGACGATCACGCCATCCTGAGGCGCGGCCTGCGCCAGATCATCGAGGAAACCGACGACCTCACCGTCGTCGGAGAGGCGGAATCGAGCGCCGACACCCTCAAGCAGATCCGGACCCAGGCCTGTGACGTGGTGCTGCTCGATATCTCGATGCCCGACCGCAACGGAATGGACACGCTCGCGATCCTCGCCAAGGATCACCCGAAGATCGCGGTGCTGATGCTCTCGACCCACCCCGAGAACCAGTATGCGGTGCGGGCGCTGCGCGGCGGGGCTGCAGGCTATCTCACCAAGCAGAGCGCCCCGGCCCAGCTCGTCAACGCGATTCGCCGCGTCGCGACCGGCAAGAAGTACGTGACGCCCGGGGTGGCCGAGGAGCTGGCGCGGCACGTGCTCAACGACAGCGATCGCGCGCCCCACGAGCTCCTGTCGAACCGCGAGTACCAGACGATGTGCTTCATTGCCGGCGGCAGCACCGTCAGCGAGATCGCCCTCCAGCTCTCCCTCAGCGTCAAAACCGTGAGCGTCTATCGCGCCCGCGTCCTTGCGAAGCTGGGGGTGACGAGTAATGCGGGGATTGCGCACTACGCGATCAAAAATCAGCTGGTCGAGTAGACCAGCTCTTTTTTGATCCGCGTGCGCAATCTTGCGCGCATATTACTAACGGAGGGAAACCGCGCGGCGGTGAAGCGTAGCGGACGACGCCAGCGTCGCCCGCGGCCGCGCTGGGTAAACGAACAGAGAGAAACCTAGTTTTCTCTCCGTTGCCTCTCTTCCTTTGGCTCGCTGGCGCTCGCGGCGGCGCCTGAAGCCGTAAAAACCCTCCGTTTGGCCCCTGGTTGGCGTCTGCGCGCCCCTTCGACATGAATTGGGCGGAAAACCGGCGCCTGTTCCGCGGCTGGTCGAAGCTCATACACGCCTACAGTTGCGCCGTTAAGTCTCAAAGAGCAGTTCCTTGGACGATTATCGGCGCAGCAGTAATCGACGCTCGTCAAGGGACTTTCACAGCCGGAACATCGGCTTGCGTGCGATAAGTCCCGCGCGGACTCCTGAGTTTCAGGGGAATGCACGAGACGGGATTAAGGGTTTGCAAGTAGCGGCCGTAAATCCATCTGTCGACGGCGGTTTGTGCTCCAGCTAACCGAAGTCACCGGCTAAAGGCCAAATTCAACTTCATTGGAAGGAGCAACAAATGGCACAAACGATTAATACCAACATTGCTTCGCTGAACGCGCAGCGCAACCTGACCACCTCGCAATCGGACCTCGCCACGTCGCTGCAGCGCCTTTCTTCGGGCCTTCGCATCAACAGCGCGAAAGACGATGCGGCGGGACTCTCGATCGCCAGCCGTTTCACGACGCAAATCCGCGGCATGAACCAGGCCGTGCGTAACGCCAACGACGGCATCTCGCTCGCGCAGACCGCCGAAGGCGCACTGGCCGAAGTTACGGCCAACTTGCAGCGCATCCGCGAGCTCGCAGTGCAGTCCGCGAACGCGACGAACTCCACGTCGGACCGTGCAGCACTCGACCAGGAAGTTCAGCAGCGTATCGCCGAAGTCGACCGCATCGCGCAAACGACTTCGTTCAACGGCGTGAAAGTGCTCGACGGCACGTTCGGCACGGCCTCTTTCCAGGTCGGGGCGAACGTCGGCGAAACGATCAGCGTCGGCCTCTCGACCAGCATGCGCTCCAACGCACTCGGCAAGACCGCCGATTACGTAAGCGGCACCGCCGCATACAGCTCGGCGCTCAGTGTCGGCCAGCAGGGCGAGGGCGTCAACGGTACGGCGATTACCGCCGCCACCCAAGTGACCCT
>Ga0190275_10002929_pt1 | contig 12128 bp, 9 predicted proteins | sample Popmic550T_FD_133745 | JGI IMG/M metagenome (GOLD analysis project Ga0190275, IMG submission 133745) | Populus adjacent soil microbial communities from riparian zone of Yellowstone River, Montana, USA - 550 T | ecosystem: Environmental > Terrestrial > Soil > Riparian zone > Trees stand | place... | reverse complement strand
GATGGTCGACCGTCGCTGCTCGTGTAGATCTGGCGCACCTTGACGGCGGCGACGTCGGACCGGATGAACAGGACGTGCACCACGTCCATGCTCATCGTGAGGCCCTTCATGCCTCCGGGAAGCACCTGCCGGGTGAACGCCGCGATCTCATCGCGACCGAGGAGTCGCTTGCCTCCGCCCGTGGTCCAGATCGCATCTGGACGGAACAAGGCGAGGAACTCTTCGACGAGCTCGTTCTGCGTGGCGTGCTGGACGTTGGAGACAACCTGGTGGATGGCCTCGATGTCGGCCGCTCGTGTGTCTCGTTCGATCGTTGCTTCCATTCGGCCAACGTAGGTCTTCACGTTGACTTGAGGTCAAGCGCGGGTGCGCTAGCAAGCAGATCGATCAGGAGTCGAGCGCGGAGGCAGCGACGGCGATCTGGCGGGCGCGGATCACGAGCCAGATCGCCAGGAGGAACTCGCCGAGGAACGTGAACGAGCTGACGTCCGTCCAAGGGCCTTGCGAGAGCACGGTGCCGAAGCTGTCGATGGCGTAGCCCACGCCGGCGATGACGAGCAGGGCTCCGAGCACCCTCGGGATGTAGCCGGATCGGTACGCGAGGTAGCCGATCAGGAGCAGGTGCGCACCGAAGAGCGCCAGTCCGACGTTCCAGATGTCGTTGAAGGCGGCGATGCCGAGCATGACGTGGGCATCGACTGCCTCCCCTCCGAGGGCCGCCCGGGCGCTGTCGTCGCTGAGCACTCGAGTCACGCCGAGGAGCTGGCCGACGGCGACCATGAAGACGCCCGAGTAGACCAGGCGCATCGCTGCTGCCAGCATCGAGAGGCTCGCGCTGACGGGGCTGAACACGCGGTACAGGGCCCACGCGACGACCACGTCCAGGGCGATCACCAGGATCAGACTCACGATGCCAAGCCGGAACAGGTCCTGGGAGGCGTCGATGTCGGTCGCGGTCTGGGCGGCATCGCCCGGGGTGATCAGGCCCTCGATCACGACGAGGTTGCCGAAGATGGCGACGACCGACATGAGCAGGAGAGCTGCGCCAGCGGTCAGGCTGGCCGTGCGGATCGACCACGGACCAGATGAGCGCGGAGACGCCGGTTGCCGTTGCCGTATCTCGCTCGGATGTGTGGGTGGGGGCATGTCCTCGGTGCGACTTGTCATCACGGTTTCCCTTTCAGCGGAGCTCTGGTGCCCGAGGAGCGGATTGGCCACCCGTCCCCATGGGACGTACGATGTACGCGTACGCTGTACGTTACACGTACGGTGTACGTATGGCAAGGGCACATAGTGCTGCCACACGAGCGGAGGGTGGACATGGCAGAACAGGACCCCCGGCCCGGACCCCGGGCTCCATGGACCAGGGCGCAGCTGCTGCGGGCCGCGATCGACCTCGCCGACGAGCGCGGCATCGAATCGCTCAGTATGCGCAAGCTCAGCCAAGCACTCGGCGGCGGAGCGATGTCGCTCTACAACCACGTCGCCAACAAGGACGACCTGCTCGACGGCATGATCGACGAGGTGTTCAGCGAGGTCGAGCTACCCGCCCAGGAACCCAGCTGGAAGCTCACCATGCGGCAGCGGGCGATCTCGATGCGTGCAGTCATGACCCGACATCCTTGGGCGATCGGGCTGATGGAGTCGCGACGCACCCCCGGACCCGCCACCCTTCACCACCATGACGCGGTCATCGGGTGCCTCCTCGACGCCGGATTCTCCCTGCCGCTCGCAGCACACGCCTTCTCAGCCCTCGACAGCTACATCTACGGGTTCGCACTGCAGGAGAAGAGCCTCGCCTTCGGCACCCCCGAGGAAACCTCCGAGCTCGCCAAGGCGTTCCTCCAACACTTCCCCACCGAGGACTACCCACGCCTCGCACAGCTGACTCTCGAGCACGTCCTCCAGCCCGGCTACGACTACGGCGATGAGTACGAGTTCGGCCTCGATCTCATCCTCGACGGCCTCGACCAGCTCGCGTCTCAGCCATGACGTGCGTGGCCGCAGGGGCTGCCCGACGGCCCGGTCCGGACCAAGTAGCCTCGCGGGCGTGGTGAGCGACGACCAGCTGGCACGAACCCGTCCGTCGCAGCCGACGCCGGTCCCGCTCGCCGACCTCGCCGACTGGCTCGCCCGACGTGGCGGGATCCGGACCGAGGGGAACCTGTCGGTCGCCGTCACCGGCCTCTCCCTGAGCTCGCGCAGGATCCGGCCGGGCGACCTGTACGCCGCGCTGCCCGGCCAGCGTGCCCACGGCATCGACTTCGCGGCCGGCGCGGTCGCGGCCGGCGCGGTGGCGGTGCTCACCGACGAGGCCGGAGCAGACCGGGTTCCCGACGTGCCCGCTCTCGTGGTCGACCGGCCGCGTCAGGTGCTCGGCGGGCTCGCGGCCCAGGTGTACGGCGACCCCGCGTCGTCGCTGCGGCTCGTCGGCGTCACCGGGACCCAGGGCAAGACCACGGCCACCCGGCTCGCCGAGGGCGGCCTCCAGGTCGCGGGCATCCCCGCCGCGGTGGTCGGCACGGTCGGCACCCGGATCGCGGGCGAGGACGTCAAGACCGACCTGACGACTCCGGAGGCGCCCGACCTGCACGGGCTGTTCGCGCTGATGGTCGAGCGCGGTGTCGAGGCGTGCGTGATGGAGGTGTCGAGCCACGCCCTCGTGATGGGGCGCGTCGACGGCGTGGTCTTCGACGTCGCCGTCTTCACCAACCTCGGCCGCGACCACCTCGACTTCCACCACGACCTCGAGGACTACTACGCCGCCAAGGCCTCGCTCTTCACCCCGGAGCGCGCCCGCCGGGCACTGATCAACATCGACGACCCCTACGGCCGCAGGCTCGCCGAGGAGACCTCGCTGCCGGTGCGGACGTTCTCGGCAGCCGGTGCCGACGCGGACTGGCGGGCCACCGATGTCGACCTCGCCGCCACCGGCAGCGCGTTCGTCGTGCACGGCCCCGACGGCGTCCGGTTCTGGGGCGGGGTGCCGCTGCCGGGCGACTTCAACGTCTCCAATGCGCTGGCCGCCGTCGCCGCGTGCGCCGAGGCCGGGTTCCCAGCGGAGCCGGTGGCCTCGGGCGTCGCGGCGGGTGGCGGCGTGCCCGGCCGGTTGGAGCGGATCGAGGCGGGCCAGGACTTCGCCGTGGTCGTCGACTACGCCCACAAGCCAGACGCGCTCGAGGCGGCGCTGCGCAGCCTGCGGCCACTGACGACCGGCCGGCTGATCGTCCTCCTGGGCGCGGGTGGTGATCGCGATCCGGGCAAGCGGCCGCTCATGGGGGAGATCGCGGCCCGGCTCGCCGACGTCCTGGTCGTGACCGACGACAACCCGCGCAGCGAGGACCCGGCCGCGATCCGTGCGGAGATCATGGCCGGCACAGCCGACGCGTCCGCAGCGGTGGTCGAGGTGGGCGGCCGGCGGCAGGCGATCCGCGAGGCTCTGGCCCGCGCCGGGCGCGGCGACATCGTGCTGGTCGCGGGCAAGGGCCATGAGACCGGCCAGGAGGTGGCCGGCGAGGTGCACCCCTTCGACGACCGCGAGGTCGTCCGAGAGGAGCTCCACCGATGATCACGATGACCCTGGACGAGCTGGCCGCGGTCTGCGCCGCCCGGCTCGTCGCAGGTGAGGCCGCCACGATCGTGGACGGTCCGGTGACCACGGACTCCCGGGAGTGCCTCCCCGGCAGCCTGTACGTCGCCCGGCGTGGAGAGCACGCCGACGGCCACGACTTCGCCCCCGCGGCCGTCGAGGCGGGGGCGGTCGCCGTCCTGGGCGAGCGGCCGATCCCGGGGGTGCCCACCTTGGTCGTCGACGACGTCCAGACCGCGTTCGGACGCGTGGCGCGGGGAGTCGTCGACCGCGCGCCGGCCCTGACGGTGCTGGCCGTCACCGGGTCCTCCGGGAAGACGACGGTCAAGGACCTGCTGGCCGCGGTGCTCTCGACCACCGGCCCGACGGTCGCACCCGTCAACTCGCTCAACGGCGAGATCGGCGTACCGCTCACGGTGTGCCGGATCGACGGGGCGACCCGGTTCCTCGTGGCCGAGATGGGGGCCCGCGGGATCGGCCACCTCTCCTACCTGACCGAGATCGCACCGCCGCAGGTGGCGATCGTCCTCAACGTCGGCCTGGCCCACGTGGGGGAGTTCGGGTCGGTGGACAACATCGCCCTCGCGAAGTCGGAGCTGCCCCGTTCGCTCCCGCGCGACGGGCTGGCGATCCTCAACCGGGACGACGACCGAGTCGCGGCGATGGCCGATGGTCTGTCCTGCCGGGTCGTGACCGTGGGGGAGCACGAGGACGCTGACCTCCGAGCCGTGGACGTCCGGCTCGACGGGCGGGGGCGCGCGTCGTACACGCTCGCGCGTCGGGATCAGCCCGGTGTCCGGGTGACCCTCGCGCAGCCGGGACGGCACCAGGCCGGTAACTCGCTGGCGGTGCTGGCCGCCGCGCTGGAGGTGGGCGTGCCGCTGGAGCAGGCGGTCGAGGTGCTTGCTACGGCAGGCCCTGCCAGCCGGTGGCGGATGGAGGTCACCGAGCGGCCGGACGGCGTCACCGTGGTCAACGACGCCTACAACGCCAACCCCGACTCGGTCAGGGCGGCGCTGCGGGCGCTGGCCGACATGGGCGTGGCCGGGCGCAGGATCGCCGTGCTCGGGGGCATGCTCGAGCTCGGGGAAGCGTCCGCCGAGCAGCACCGCTCGGTGGGCTCGGTGGCGGCGGAGCTCGGCGTCGACGTGCTGATCGGGGTCGGACCACTGGCCCGCGACGTGGTCGCCGGCTTCGAGGCGCTCGGCTCCGGTGAGACGTCCTGGGTCGAGGACACCGACGCCGCCTACGAGCGCTTGGAGTCGATCCTGCGCCCGGGTGACACGGTGCTCCTGAAGTCGAGCCGCGATGCCGGCCTGCGCTGGCTGGGCGACCGGCTGAGTGGCTCGGGCGACGGGAACCCGCCACTGTGAGAGCGATCCTCCTCGGGGGAGGGTTCGCGCTGCTGATCTCTCTGCTCGGCACCCGGGTGGCGATTCGGGCGCTCACGACGCTCGGCTACGGCCAGGAGGTCCGCGACGACGGGCCTACGACCCACCACGTCAAACGCGGGACGCCGACCATGGGTGGGGTCGTGATCGTTGCAGCCACCGCGCTGGGCTACGGCCTGGCGAAGCTGATCACTCTCGAGGCCCCCTCGGCGTCCGCGCTGCTGGTGCTGTTCCTGCTCGTGGGCTGCGGGATGGTCGGCTTCCTCGACGACTACATCAAGGTCGCCAAGCGGCGGAGCCTCGGGCTGCGCAGCAAGGCGAAGATGATCGGCCTGACTCTCGTCGCCGTCGTCTTCGGCGTGCTCTCGTTGTTGCCGGCTCTCGAGGACGACGCCGGGCTGACCCCGGCGAGCACCGCGATCTCGTTCATCCGCGACATCGAGTGGCTGACGCTGCCCGCTGTGCTGGCCGTGGTGCTCTTCTGGCTCGTCATCACCGGCACCAGCAACGCGGTCAACATCACCGACGGCCTCGACGGGCTCGCCGCCGGCGCGTCGGTGATGGTGTTCGGGGCGTACATGCTGGTCGGGATCTGGCAGAACAACCAGTCGTGCGACATCACCGGTGGGAGCACCTGCTACGACGTACGGGACCCGCTCGATCTCGCCGTCGTCGCGGCCGCTCTCACCGGGGCCTGCTTCGGCTTCCTGTGGTGGAACGCCTCGCCCGCCTCGATCATCATGGGCGACACCGGCTCGCTGGCCCTCGGCGGCGCGCTCGCCGGCTTCGCGATCCTCACCCGCACCGAGCTGCTCCTGCTGGTGCTCGGCGGACTCTTCGTGGTGATCACGATGTCGGTGGTCATCCAGGTCGTCGTCTTCAAGGCCAGCCGCGGCTCCGCGCTCTTCCGCCAGGTGTTCCGGGTCGACCCCGGCTACCGGGTGTTCCGGATCGCGCCGTTGCACCACCACTTCGAGCAGCTCGGGTGGGCCGAGGTCACGGTGGCGATCCGGTTCTGGATCATCACCGGCCTGTGCGTCGCCACGGGCCTCGGCGTCTTCTACGCCGAGTGGGTCGTGGGCTACTGACGGCGGGGCGCGACGACGCGCTCACGCGGGTGCGCGACAATGACGCCGCCGAGGACGTCGTCCTCGTGACGTCGGAGGAAGGGGAGCACAGCCGGTGAGAGCGATCCTGCTCGGAGGCGGCCTAGCGCTGCTGGTCTCGCTGCTCGGCACCCGCTGGGCGATCCGAGGGTTCACCCGGCTCGGCTACAGCCAGGAGATCCGCGACGACGGACCCACCAGCCACCACACCAAGCGCGGCACGCCGACCATGGGTGGCGTCGTCATCGTGCTGGCGACGGTCAGCGGCTACTTCCTCGCCAAGCTGATCACCCTCGACGCACCCTCGGCGTCGGCGTTGCTGCTGCTCTTCCTGTTCGTCGGGTGCGGCCTGGTCGGCTTCCTCGACGACTTCATCAAGATCGCCAAGCAGCGCAGCCTCGGACTTCGGAGCAAGGCCAAGATGATCGGCCTCAGCGTGGTGGCGCTCACGTTCGGGATCGTGGCTCTGCTGCCCGCGCTGGAGGACCATCGCGAGCTGACCCCGGCCAGCCTGCACATCTCCTTCATCCGCGACATCGAGACGTTCAGCCTGCCCTTCGTGCTGGCGGTCCTGCTCATCTGGCTGGTCGTCGCCGGCACCAGCAACGCGGTCAACCTCACCGACGGCCTCGACGGACTCGCCACCGGCGCCTCGGTCATGGTGTTCGGCGCCTACATGCTGGTGAACATCTGGCAGAACAACCAGTCCTGCGACCTCACTCCCGGCCGTACCTGTTACGACGTGAGGGACCCCCTCGACCTCGCGGTGGTCGCGGCGGCGATCACCGGCGCCTGCTTCGGGTTCCTGTGGTGGAACGCGCCACCAGCGGCGATCTTCATGGGCGACACCGGGTCGCTCGCGCTCGGCGGCGCGCTGGCGGGTCTGGCGATCCTGACCCGCACCGAGCTGCTGCTGCTCGTCCTGGGCGGCCTGTTCGTCGTCATCACGCTGTCGGTGATGGTGCAGGTGGGCGTGTTCAAGGCCAGCCGCGCCAGCGGCGCGTTCCGTCGGGTATTCCGAGTCGGAGCAGGGCATCGGGTGTTCCGCATGGCCCCGTTGCAGCACCACTTCGAGCTGCTCGGCTGGGAGCAGGTCACGGTGGTGATCCGGTTCTGGATCGTCACCGGCCTCAGCGTGGCGGCGGGCCTCGGCATCTTCTACGCCGAGTGGGTCGTCGGGTACTAGCCATGCCCCTCGACCTCTCGACGTACGGCCGCACGAGCGACTGGTCCCGGGTCCGGGCGACCGTCGCGGGCTTCGGCGTCAGCGGGTTCGCCGCGGCCGACAACCTGACCCACCTCGGCTCCGCCGTCACCGCGCTCGACGAGACCAGCAGTGACACCAAGGCCGAGCAGGCCCGGCTGTTGGAGGTGCTCGGCGCGACGGTCCGCCTGGGGGAGGGCGTCACCGCCGGGCTGCCCGACGACACCGACCTGCTCGTCGTGAGCCCGGGCTGGCGACCCGACCACCCGCTGCTGCGGGAGGCAGCTGCCCGCGGGGTGCCGGTGTGGGGCGAGGTCGAGCTCGCCTGGCGGCTGCGCGACCCGGAGCGCTCGGTGCCGTGGCTGGCCGTGACGGGGACGAACGGCAAGACCACGACCGTGCAGATGCTCGACCACATCCTCCGGGCGGCTGGCCTCAACAGCGCTGCGGTCGGCAACGTCGGGCGGCCGGTCGTCGAGGCGGTCATGGATCCGGAGCCCTACGACGTCTTCGCGGTGGAGCTGTCGAGCTTCCAGCTCCACTACGCCCACTCGCTCAGCTGCGAGTCGGCTGCCGTCCTCAACGTCGCCGAGGACCACCTCGACTGGTACTCCTCGATGCGGGAGTACGCCGCCGACAAGGGCCGTATCTACGAGCGCGTGCAACGCGCGTGCGTCTACAACGCGGCCGATCCGACGACCGAGGAGCTGGTCGTCGCGGCCGACGTGGTCGAGGGCGCGCGGGCCATCGGGTTCACCCTGGGGATGCCGGCCGTCGGCATGGTCGGGCTGGTCGAGGAGATCCTCGCCGACCGGGCCTTCGTCGAGGAGCGGCGTACGTCGGCGGCCGAGCTGTGCACGCTCGACGACCTCGCGTCGCGGGCGCCGCACTTCGTCGCCAACGCGCTCGCGGCGGCGGCGCTCGCCCGGGCACACGGGGTGTCGCAGGCCGCCGTCCGCGACGGGCTCCGTGGCTTCCGGCCCGACGGTCACCGGATCGCCACGGTCGCCGAGATGGACGGCGTCGCCTGGGTCGACGACTCCAAGGCCACCAATCCGCACGCCGCCCAGTCCTCGATCTCGGCGTACGACCCCGTGGTCTGGGTGGCGGGCGGGCTCGCCAAGGGTGCCCGGTTCGACGAGCTGGTGCAGGCGGTCCGCGGCCGGCTGCGCGGCGCGGTGCTGCTGGGCCGGGACCGCCACGTCATCGCGGAGGCCCTTGCGCGACACGCGCCCGATGTGCCCGTGATCGATGTGGGGGGCGGAGAGACTGAGTCCGAGCACGACCCCATGGCGCGGGTCGTCGCGGCCGCCGCCGACCTGGCACGGCCCGGCGACACGGTGCTGCTGGCACCGGGCTGCGCATCCATGGACATGTTCGCGAACTACGGAGAGCGCGGCGACGCGTTCGCCGCCGAGGTGAGACGCAGGGCCGCGCAGGGCTAGCCGGACGGACACACAGGGGACCGGACCGACGGATGGGAGGGCGACCACCGCCGTGACGACCACCGCCGACCCGGGCACCGGTTCCGCCGCCGACTCCCCGAAGCGCTCGCGCCGCCCCGGTTGGTTCGGGGCGGCCCGCCATGCGCTCGACCGGCCGCTCACGTCGTACTACCTCTTGCTCGGCGCGACCGCGCTGCTCCTCACCATCGGCCTGATCATGGTGCTCTCGGCCTCGAGCGTGTACTCCTTCGAGGTCCACGACGGCGACTCCTACGCGATCGTGAAGCGGCAGCTGCTGTGGGTCGCGATCGGCATCCCGTGCGCGTGGATCGCGTCGCGGCTGCCGTACCGGGCGATCCGCCAGATCTCGTGGCTCGCGATCCTCGTCTCGGTGGTGCTGCTGGCGCTGACGGCCAAGATGGGCGTGGTCGTCAACGGCAACAAGAACTGGCTGGCGTTCGGACCGGTCCAGATCCAGCCATCGGAGATCGCCAAGCTGGCGATCGTGCTGTGGGCCGCTCACGTCTATGCGCAGAAGGACCGGCGGCTCGCCAGCCTGCACCAGGTGATGGTGCCGGTGGTGCCGGTGCTGCTCGGCATCACGCTGCTGGTGATCGTCGGCCGCGACCTCGGCACGGCACTGGTGCTGGTCGGGATCCTGATGGCGTTCCTGTGGGTCGTCGGCGCCCCTGCCCGCATCTTCACGCTGGCACTGTCCGTGGTCGGTGTCGCGGCGGTCTGGCTCGCCACGACCAGCTCCGAGCGCCGCGAGCGCCTCACCAACTTCGTGGATCCGTTCAAGGACTACCACGACGCCGGGTGGCAGCCGGCACACGGACTCTTCGCGCTGTCGTCGGGCGGGGTGTTCGGCGAGGGCATCGGCGCAAGCCAGCAGAAGTGGGGCGACCTGCCCGAGGCACACACCGACTTCATCTTCGCCGTGCTCGGCGAGGAGCTCGGCCTGGTCGGGACGATGCTCGTGATCGCGTTGTTCCTGACCATCGCGTACGCCGCGATCAAGGTCGCGTCGCAGACCGACGACCCGTTCGTCCGCTACATGTCTTTCGGCATCGTCGCCTGGCTGCTCGGCCAGATGATGGTGAACGTCGGCATGGTGCTCGCCCTCCTGCCGGTCATCGGCATCCCGCTGCCACTGATCTCCTACGGCGGGTCGGCCCTGCTGCCGACCCTGGTGGCGCTCGGCCTGCTCATCGGCTTTGCCCGTCGCGAGCCCGAGGCCGCCCGCGCTCTGGCCCAGCGGCGACGGCAGCGCTCGGCGGGGCTGACCGCCGGACGCACCCGCGGCACTCCCTAGGCTGTCTCCTGATATGCGCGTACTCCTCGCCGGCGGCGGCACCGCGGGCCACACCTCCCCCCTCATCGCCACCGCTGACGCCCTGCGTCGGCTCGACCACGAGGTCGAGATCACCTGCCTCGGGACGCCCCGAGGCCTGGAGACCCGGGTCGTCCCCGAGGCCGGCTACCCGCTGGAGCTGATCCCGCCGGTGCCGCTGCCGCGCAAGCCCGGCGCCGACCTGCTCCGGGTCCCGGCGCGGTTGCGAGGTGCGGTCAAGGCGACGTACGACGTGCTCGACCGGGTGCGGCCCGACGTGGTGGTGGGCTACGGCGGCTACGTCTCGATGCCGGCCTACCTCGCGGCGAGGCGCCGCTCGCTGCCGGTCGTGGTCCACGAGCAGAACGCGCTGCCGGGTCTGGCCAACAAGGCCGGCGCGAGGATCGCCCGGCGGGTCGCGGTGAGCTTCCCGGACACGCCGCTGCGCCGTGCCGAGTACGTCGGGCTGCCGATCCGCCGGATGATCTCGACCCTCGACCGGTCGGCCCTCCGCGCGGAGGCGAGGGCGTCGTTCGGCCTCGACCCCGACCGCCCGACGCTGCTGGTCACCGGTGGGTCGCAGGGCGCCCGGAGGCTCAACCAGTCGGTGTCCGGCGCTGCCCGGGCGCTCGCGGAGGCGGGCGTCCAGGTGCTGCACGTGGTCGGCCCCCAGGGCGAGGCGAGCCCCGAGCAGACTGACGTCCCCTACCTCACCGTGCCGTTCGTCGACCGGATGGACCTCGCCTACGCCGCCGCCGACCTGGTCGTGTGCCGGGCGGGAGCGTCCAGCGTCACCGAGGCCGCCGCCGTGGGCCTTCCAGCCGTCTTCGTGCCGCTCCCGATCGGCAACGGCGAGCAGGAGCACAACGCGCGGCCGGTGGTCGACGCCGGGGGCGGCCTGCTCGTCGCCGACGCTGCCCTCACCCCGGAGTGGGTGGCCGCGACGGTGCCGCCGCTCGCCGCAGACGCCGAGCGGCTCGCGACCATGGGTGCCGCAGCCGCGGCACTCATCCCGCGTGACGCCGACGAGCAGCTTGCGCGGATGGTGCTCGAGACCGCCGGGCAGGCCCGGTGAGGATCCCCGTCCCCGACGAGCTGTTGCCCGCCCGTGACCTCGGGCGGGTGCACTTCGTCGGCATCGGCGGTGCCGCGCTGTCCGGGATCGCCAGGATCATGGCGCGGCTCGGGCTGCCCGTCACGGGGAGCGACAACAACGAGACGCCGTTCCTGGCCGGGCTGCGCGAGCTCGGGGTGCCGGTCACCATCGGCTACGACGCCGCGAACGTCGGCGACGCCGACACGCTGGTCGTCACCACGGCCGCCCGCGAGGACAACCCGGAGGTCGTCGTGGGCCTGGCCCGCGGGCTCCGGCTGTTGCCACGGTCGGCCGGGCTCGCGTCGGTGATGACCGACCACGACGTGCTCGCCGTCGCCGGCACCCACGGCAAGACCACCACCACCGCGCTGCTGACGGTGGCGCTGCTCGAGGCAGGCGCCGATCCGACGTACGCCGTCGGTGGGGTGCTGCGCGCGACCGGGCACAACGCGGACGCGGGACGGTCCCGCTGGTTCGTGGCAGAAGCCGACGAGTCCGACGGCGCCTTCCTCGTCTACTCGCCGATGGCTGCCATCGTGACCAACGTCGAGGCCGACCACCTCGACCAGTGGGGAACAGAGAAGGCCTACCGCGCCGCGTTCCTGCAGTTCCTCGACCGGATCGAGCGCGGCGGGCTGCTCGTCCTGTGCGCGGACGACGAGGGTGCCGCGGCGCTCGCGGGTCCAGCGCGCGACCGCGGCCTTGACGTGGTGACCGTCGGCACCGGGGAGGGCGTCGACTACCGCGCCACCCACCTGCGCTTCGAGGGCACCAGCTCCGCCTTCAAGATCGAGCACAGCACCATCGAGCACGTCGACTCAGTGCTCACCGACGTGGTGCTCCAGATCCCCGGTCGCCACTACGTGCTCGACGCGCTGGCCGCGTTCGCGCTCGGTCACCGGCTGGGCTTCGAGGTGGACGGGCTGGGGCGTGGACTGGGGTCCTTCACCGGCAGCGGCCGCCG